>JAESGA010000038.1_pt1 | contig 151602 bp, 148 predicted proteins | sample 9269521 | NCBI WGS metagenome assembly JAESGA01 (sample SAMN14514842, study PRJNA621658) | algae metagenome | isolation source: Aphanothece saxicola GSE-SYN-MK-01-06B and co-occurring heterotrophs from... | place: USA: Grand Staircase Escalante National Monument, Utah | collected 2006-04-15 | reverse complement strand
GGCCGTGGTGACGCTGGGCGTGGTAGCGATGATCGTTCTGTATATCGCGCTGTGGTACATGCTGAATTACACCGCCTTTGGTCGCCATATCTATGCCGTGGGAGATGATGCCGACTCCGCCGATCTGGCCGGGATCCGCACCAAGAACGTCCTGCTGCAGACCTATACGTTGGCCGGGCTGATCGCGGGTCTTGCCGCATGGGTATCGATCGGGCGGAACGGGTCAATCTCGCCCTCCACCGTTGTGACGGACTATAACCTGCAGGCCATTACGGCGGCGGTGATCGGGGGCATCTCGCTGTTCGGCGGGCGCGGGTCGATCCTAGGCGTGCTGTTCGGAACGTTGATCGTGGGCGTGATGAGCATGGGGCTGAACATGCTGGGTGCCGATCCGCAATGGAAGGTGCTGCTGACGGGTATCCTGATCATCGGCGCTGTCGCCATTGACCAGTGGATCCGCAAGGTTTCGGGCTGAGGGAGGGACAAATCATGGCAGACCCCATTCTGACGGCGCGCGGATTGACCAAACGCTATGGTCGTGTGACCGCGCTGGATAATTGTGACTTTGACCTTTACCCCGGCGAAGTGCTGGCCGTGATCGGCGACAACGGCGCGGGCAAATCAACCCTGATCAAGGCGCTCTGCGGCGCCGTGGTTCCCGATGAAGGCGAGATCCGGCTGGAAGGCCAGCAGGTGCAATTCACCAACCCGATGCAAGCGCGCAATGCCGGGATCGAGACGGTGTATCAAAACCTTGCCCTGTCCCCGGCGCTGTCCATCGCCGACAACATGTTTATGGGGCGCGAAATTCGCAAACCGGGGATCATGGGGTCGATGTTCCGGATGCTGGACCGTAGTGCGATGGAAAAGATCGCCCGCGACAAGCTGACGGAACTGGGCCTGATGACGATCCAGAACATCGGGCAGGCGGTGGAAACCCTGTCGGGTGGTCAGCGTCAAGGTGTGGCAGTGGCACGGGCGGCGGCCTTCGGGTCCAAGGTCGTGATTATGGACGAACCCACCGCCGCGCTGGGGGTCAAGGAAAGCCGCCGCGTGCTGGAATTGATTCAGGACGTGAAAAAGCGTGGGCTGCCGATCATCCTGATCAGCCACAACATGCCGCATGTGTTCGAAGTGGCCGACCGCATCCACATCCACCGCCTGGGCAAACGGTTGTGCGTGATCGACCCCAAGGAATACACGATGTCGGATGCCGTGGCCTTCATGACCGGGGCCAAGGTGCCGGAACATGTGATCGCCTGACCCGCTGCATGGCCGCCTTCGGGCGGCCATGTGATGACTGGGTGAACGTTCAAGCGCCGGGAAGCCGCCCGGCGGCAATCCAGCCGTCAATGATGGACAGGGCGGCCTCGCTGAAGGCGGGGTCGTTGATGTGGCTGTCCAATTCCACCAACTGCACATTGGCCGCGCAGACCGCGCGCAATTCATCGCAAAAGGCGACAAGCCCTTCGGCGTCATGCAATGGGCCGCCTGCGCGGTCCCATTCATTGCCGCCTTGAAGTGGCAACAAAAACACCGTGTCCGCCTGTGCCGCCGCCAGTTTTTCCATGATCTGCCGCGCGACGATGCGACGTTGCCCAGCATCCAGAACCACAGAGGAAAGAAGGCGGTTGTGCGCGTGGAAGGGGTTTTCGCTGAAACGGTCGGGCAGGGGGTGCCAGCCCACCAGATCAACCAGATCATAGCAACCGATCGAAACGATCTGCGGCAGGCCGCGTGCGCCTGCGGCTGTCATCCGGTCGGGGCCTGCACTGATCGCTGAACCGAACAGGTGATTGCCCACCTCTTGCGGGGCGAAATCCAGCACGGCGGCAAAAGCGCCCTCGGCGGCGAGGCTTTCAAAGGCCCGCCCGCCCATGCCTGTGGCGTGGAACACCGCCACCTCAAACCCCCGCGCCTCAAGCGCGGGTTTCAGCGTCACCATGTAGCGCAGCACCGTCTTGCCGAAGCTGGTCATCCCGATCATCGGGCGGTCGCGGCGGGGCAGTTCCACCGCCCGCGCCGCGCCCAGCACGGCCCCCGCTGCCTGTGACAACGACGCCTTGCAGATGGAATTCAAACCGTAAAGCCCACCTGCCCAGAGGATCATCTGAATGTCGGCAGGCAGCCGTTCGGGCGGAATCATCGGCGAAAAGCTGACAGTAGAGACGACGTATTTCGGCACGCCCAAAGGCAGCGCGCAGCACAGATCCAGCGCAAGATCGGTGCCCATGGTGCCGCCCAGAACGATCACGCCATGGATGCGCCCCTCGGCTTGCAGGCGGGCCGCAATGCGGGCTGATCCGATCGCCATGATCTGCATGGCAGTGTTTTCATCCTCGGCCGCGATGGCGGTGGCGATGGTCGATCCCGCCGCTTCGGCCACCTGATGTTTGGATATGTCGGTGGGATGCACCGGATCGCCGAGAACTGACACGTCCATTGTCAGCACCCGCCCGCCCTGTGCGCGGATCACATCGGCCATGTAGGCCAGTTCGTCATTCTTGGTGTCCCACGTTCCGGCGACAAGGATGGTGCGGTCTTGTGTCATCACAGCTGAATCCATGCGGTCTTGAGGTCGGTGTATTTGTCCAGCGCATGCAGCGACTTGTCCGCCCCGTTGCCTGATTGCCCGGTGCCGGACAAGGGAACGGTGATATCGGCCCCGCCATAGGTGTTCACATGCACCACGCCCGCGCGGATGCCGCGCACCATCCGATGCGCCCGGCCGAGGTTCGCGGTCCAGACACCGGCGGCAAGTCCATAGTCGGTGCCATTGGCAAGTCGGATCGCCTCGGCCTCACTCTCGAACGGGGTGACGGCGAGGACGGGGCCGAACACCTCATCCCGGAACAGGCGGTGATGGGGGGCGACGCGGGTGACGATGGCGGGATTCATGTAGTACCCGCCCGTATCGGCAAGGATGCGGTTCCCGCCGGCCACCAGATTGCCACCCTGTGCCATGGCGTCCGACACGAAACGCAGGTTCGCCTCAAGCTGGGGCAAAGAATTGATCGCGCCGATCTGGGTGGTCAGGTGCAATGGATTGCCCACGGTCATAGCCGCCGTGGCCTTGGCCAGCGCGTCGACAAAGGCATCGTGGATAGAGGCTTCGACCAGGAGCCGCGAACCGGCCACGCAGACCTGGCCTGCATTGCGGAAGATGGCATTGGCCGCCGCTTTGGCCGCCGCTGCCAGATCGGGCGCATCGGCAAAGATGATGTTGGGCGATTTGCCCCCCAATTCCAGATAGCAGCGCTTCAGGTTGGAGCGGGCGGAGTATTCCATCAGCCGCCGCCCTGTCGCGCCCGATCCGGTGAAGACCAGCACGTCCACATCGGGCGATAGCGCCAGCGCCTCGCCCGTCACGCGCCCTGGCCCGGTGATCACGTTGAACACGCCGGGGGGAACCCCCGCCTCCAGCGCCAGTTCGGCAAGGCGCAGCAGAGTGAGCGAGGCTGTTTCCGCCGGTTTCAACACCACCGAATTGCCCATCGCCAGCGCGGGGGCCACCTTCCACGCGCCGATCATAAGCGGCAAATTCCACGGCACGATGGCCCCCACCACCCCAACGGCTTCGCGGTGGATCAGCGCCAGGACATTGGCCTGCGTCGGGGCAATTTCGCCGTAAACCTTGTCAATCGCCTCGGCATAGTAACGGAACGTACCCGCCGCGCTGCCCGGTTCGGCCTTCAGGGCCATAGAGATTTCGGTTCCGTTGTCACGCACCCCCAACACGGCCAGTTCAAGGGCATGACGGTCGATCAGGTCTGCCAGACGGTGCAGCACCTTCTTGCGCTCTGCCGGGGGTTTGCCCGACCAGCGGCCATCGTCAAAGGCGGCGCGGGCACTTGCGCAGGCGCGGGCCACATCGGCGGGGCTGGCGCTGGCGAGCGTAGCCAGTTGCACGCCGTCGATGGGGGACAGCACAGGCAACGGCGCATCACTGCCATCCACCCATTCCCCGCCGATCAGCAGGTGCTGCGGCGGGATGGGTGTGGCGGCGAGGCGGTCGATGGTTGCTTGATCAAGGGTCATGGTCCTGCCGGTTTTCGATGGTTCACTATATGAACCGATGGTTTAAAAATAGATTGACAGGGCGAGCGGTGATCTGTCAACAAAAATGCCAGAACATGCCCCCGCCCGCCGCGGCGCATCGCAGGAGACGGCGAAAGCCCATGGGAACTGTTGGAAAAGCCCTTGATCTGCTGGATTTTTTCACCCGCCAGCGGGCGCAGGTGGGCTTGTCCGAAATGGCACGTCTGTCAGGGCTGAACAAGGCAACCTGCCACCGGCTGCTGACGGAAATGGAATCGCGCGGGCTGGTGGAGCAGGTGGGGGCGGCGCGGGAATATCGGCTGGGCCCGGCTGTGCTGCGGCTGGCGGTGCTGCGCGAAACGGCGGTGCCGATGCGTGATGCGGCGGTGCCGGTGTTGCAGGCGCTGGCGCGTGCGACGGGCGAAACCGCGCATCTGTCGCTGCGCGAAGGGGACAAGCTGGTTACCATCGCCTTCGCCTATTCGCCCGCCCATGCCACGCGGGTGATGATGGAGGATGCCGATATCCTGCCATGGCATGCCACATCTTCCGGGCAGGCCGTGCTGGCCTTTCTGCCTGAAGCAGAGCGTTCGGCGGTGCTGGCCAGCCCCTTGGCCCGGCTGACCAAGGCCACGGAAACCGATCCCACCCGTCTGCAGGCGGGGCTGGACGCCGTCCGCGCAACGGGCTGTGCCGAAACGGCGGGCACCTTCGAATCCGATGCCCAAAGCCTTGCCGTGCCGCTGTTCGCGCCGGGCGGTCAGGTGGTGGGCGCCTTGGGCGTCGCCGTTCCGATCAGCCGCATGACACCCGATCTGCATGCCACGATCCGGCGCGAGGTCACGGCGGCTGCAGTGGACATCATCACGCTCTGGGGTGGGCATGTGCCACCCGCCATCGCCGCGCTTTGGCAGCGCCTTAACTGATCATCCGAAGGAGACCGCCATGAAGGACGAGAATTTCCTCAAGGCCAATAATGCCCGCAGCCTGTGGCATCCGATGACATCGCCTTCGGACAGCCTGAAGAACGCCCCCACCATCGTGACCGGCGCGCAGGGCGTGCGGATCACCGATATCGACGGGCATGAAGTGGTGGATGGCGTCGGCGGATTGTGGAACGTCAACCTTGGCTATTCCTGCCAACCGGTCAAAGCGGCCATCGCGGCGCAACTGGACCGCTTGCCCTATTATTCCATCTTTCGCGGCACTTCGAACGACTGTGTCATTGAACTCGCTGAAGAGTTGCGGGCGTTCTTTGAACCGGATGGGCTGACTCGGGCCTTCTTCACCTCGGGCGGGTCGGATTCGGTGGAAACCGCGCTGCGGCTCGCGCGGCAATATCACAAGATCCGGGGTGAGGGCGGGCGGGTCAAATTCCTGTCGCTGAAGAAGGGCTATCACGGTACCCATTTCGGCGGGGCGTCGGTCAATGGGAATGCCAATTTCCGCACGGCTTACGAACCGCTTCTGCCCGGCTGCCATCATATCCCCGCGCCCTATACCTATCGCAATCCGTTCAACGAATCCGATCCCGCGCGGCTGGCCCAGCTTTGCCTTGCCGCGCTGGAGGATGAGATTGCCTTTCAGGGCGCCGCCACCATCGCGGCCTTCATCATGGAACCCATCCTTGGCGCGGGCGGGGTGATACCGCCGCATGAAAGCTTCATGCCGGGGGTGGAGGCGATCTGCCGCAAGAACGGTATTCTGCTGATCGCGGATGAGGTGATCACCGCTTTTGGCCGCACCGGGGCCTGGACCGGCAGCCGTCTGTGGGGGGTAAAGCCCGATTTCGCCTGCACCGCCAAAGCCATCACCAATGGCTATTTCCCTTTTGGCGCGGTGATGATCGCCGAAGGCGTGGCGCAGGTGTTCGAAGGCGATGTCAGCGGCAAAGCCGCCATCGGGCACGGCTATACCTATTCCGGCCACCCGGTCGGCGCAGCGGCGGCGCTGGCCTGTCTGGCGGAAACCAAACGCCTGAATGTGGTGGAAAACGCTGCTGCACGGGGGACACAGCTTTATGAGGGGGCTAAAACCTTGATGGCAAAATACGAGGTGATTGGTGATGTGCGGGGCGGCCATGGATTGATGATCGCCATCGAACTGGTGGCCGACCGGGCGACCAAGGCTGCCCCTGACAAAGCGATCCCCGCCCGCGTGCAAGAGGTGGCCTATCGTGCGGGCGCCATGGTGCGCGTGTCGGGGCCGAATATCATCATGTCACCGCCTTTGGTGCTGACTGCGGCGGATGTAGATGTGATCCTGTCGGCGCTGGACGCCGGTTTCGCGGGGCTGTGACATGACCACCGGCTTCTGTTTCGACGAACGCACCTTGTGGCATTCCACTGGCGAGGCGGCGTTGTTCCTGCGGCCAGGCGGTTGGGTCCAGCCGCCCGCCGGGGGCGGTGCTGCGGAAAACCCCGAAACGAAGCGTCGGTTCAAGAACCTGCTGGAGGTGTCGGGTCTTTGGCGCAAGCTGGCGGTGGAAAGCGCCGAACCTGCGACAGAGGCCGCGCTGCGTCGTATCCATCCGTCACGCTACCTTGAGGCGTTCAAACGCCTCTCCGATGCCGATGGCGGCATATTGGGCGAGGAATCGCCCTTCGGCCATGGCGGGTACGAGATTGGCGCTTTGTCGGCAGGGCTGGCCACCCATGCGATGGACCGCGTGCTTTCTGGTGTGTGGCGCAACGCCTATTCCCTGTCGCGTCCGCCGGGGCATCACTGCATGCCGGATCATTCCATGGGCTTCTGTCTGCTGGCCAATATCCCCATCGCGATTGAGGAGATGAGGGCGCGGCATCAGCTGGGCAAGGTCGCGGTGGTGGATTGGGATGTTCACCACGGCAATGGCACGCAGGCGATCTATTGGGACAGGCCTGATGTTCTGACCATCTCGATCCACCAGAACGCCTGCTATCCGGTGCATCTGGGCACGGTGGCTGAGCGTGGCGAAGGCGCGGGGGCGGGGGCCAATTTCAACATCCCGTTGCTGCCGGGGGGTGGGCATAACAGCTATCTCGCGGCGATGGATCGGATCGTTCTGCCCGCGCTGGACCGCTTCCGCCCTGATCTGATCGTGGTGGCCTGCGGGCTGGATGCAAATGGTCTGGACCCGTTGGCGCGGATGATGGCGCATTCCGGCACCTATCGGGACATGACCGCGCGTATGATGCAGGCGGCAGATAGGCTGTGTTCCGGGCGGCTGGTGATGGTGCATGAAGGCGGCTATTCCGAAGTAATGGTCCCCTTCTGTGGCCACGCGATCATGGAAACCCTGTCGGGTGAGGGGACGGCGGTGGTGGATCCCCTGCTGGATTTCCTGATCGCCCAGCAACCCCCGCCGGAATTCGACGCGCTGGAAGGGCAAAGGCTGACTGAGATGGCGCGGGGCTTCGGGTTGTGATGGGGGCGCGATGCCGGGTTGTCACGGGGTGACAATTGCGCGCTTGCATGGCAGGGTCGCGCCTCAGGTTTGACGTTGCAGGACGATGACGAACACCCCCTTTCCCGGCCCGCAGATCCCGACCATGGTCCAGAATGTGCTGGCGCGCATCGACCTTGGGCAGTTGAACCCCGGCGACCTGCTGGATGAGGTAGAGCTGTCCGAAACCTTTGGTGTTTCCCGCACCCCGGTGCGCGAGGCGATCCTGTATCTTGAGGCGCTGGGTCTGGTCCGCCGCCTGCCGCGCAAGGGGGCGGCGATCTTCCGCCCCACGCTTGAGGAGTTCCTCGCCATTCTGGAGGTTCATGCCAAGCTGGAAGGGCAGGCCGCAGGTCTGGCTGCGCGGCGACTATCCCGACAAGGGGCGGCCGATCTGGAGGCGGCGGTGGCGGCCTGTGAGGCCCACGCCAAGGCCCATCCCGACACCGACCCGGACGGATACTATCAGCACAACCTGCGTTTCCATGAATGTGTGGCCATCGCCTCGGGCAATGGCGTGCTGCTGGAAAGCCTTAAGACCAATGCCCGCAGGTTGCTGGCCTATTACCGCGCGCGGTATCGCTTTGCCGGGGCGATCCCCCGGTCTGCGGCCGAACACAGGGCGATTGCGCGCATGATCACCGACCGCGATTCAAAGGGGGCAGAGGCTGCGATGCAGGCCCATGTCCAGTTTGATCAGGTCACCGCGATGGACCTGTTGGCCGCGCTGTCCTGAACCGCCTGTTCAAAGAACCGCGCGATCCATTCGGCAAAGCGCGGCCCTTCGATGCCCGCCTGCAATGATTGGCGCGCAGCCTGACCCACAGCAGGGGGAAATTTCGGCGCGAATTCCTGAACCAGCGCCGCAATGAAGGCGGGTGTCATTTCCGGGTGATATTGCGTGGCAAAGACGCGGGTGCCGATGCGATAGGCCGCAAAGGGGCAGCCGTCGGATCGGCCGATCACTTCGGCCCCTTCGGGCAGGTCCAGCACCTGTTCCCCATGGGCGGCCGCAAGGCGGATGGCGGGGCCGCCATCCATCCAGGGTGCGGCGGCGGTGATGTCCGTTTCTGCCGCGCCCAGCACAAAGGGGCCGGGATTCGCGCCAACGCGGCCCCCCAGCGCCTGCGCGATGGCCTGATGGCCGAAACACGCGCCCGCCATGGGCAACCCTACCGCATGGGCCGCGCGGATCAGGTCCATCAATCGCGCGATCCAAGGCACGTCATCCAGAACCGAAGCCGGGCTTCCCCCGATCAGAACCCCGTCAAACCCCTGCAATCCTTTAGGAAACTCACCTTTCGGCAGATCAAAGGCCGTCACCTGCCAGTCTGGCCGAACCCCATGGATCAAGGTGGTGAACTTCTCGGCATCCCGCGGGTGGCGCGCGGCGAAATCCGTATCATCGGTATTCGTCACCAGCAGGCCGATATGCATGAAGTTTTTCCTTTACATATTTATAGGCCATATCATTATGCAAAAATCCCGTGGCGGCAAGGAGGCATTGATGACGGTCTGGACGCCCAGCGATGACGGCCATGCCGATCTGACCAGCCACGATATCTTTGTGAATGGCCCGCCGCACAACACCTTTGCCCGCTTGCGCCGGGATGATCCGATGCATTGGACGGAATGGGATCAGGGGTTGCCCTTCTGGTCTGTTACCCGCCATGCCGATGTCCATTCCCTGAACGGCAAACCCGACCTTCTTTCCTCGGCCCGCGGCATCCGGATGGAGGATCAGAGCTATGAGGAATACCTCGCCCGCCGCACCTTTCAGGAAACCGATCCGCCCGAACATATGATGACACGGGTCAAGGTGGCGAAGGCCTTTTCCAAACCCGTGGTGGCGGGGTTCGAACAGGCGATACGCGATCTTTGTGCCGATATTCTGGATCAGGCGCTGGAGAAGGGCAGCTTTGACGCGACCAAAGACATCGCGCGGGAGTTGCCGATGCGGATGCTGGGTCGGATCGTGGGCCTGCCGGATGAGGATTTGCCCTGGCTGGTGGAAAAGGGCGATGCGCTGATCGCCAATACCGATCCGGATTTCACCGAACACGTGCTGGACAAGCTGACCACCGACGAATTCCGGATGATGCCCTTCAACTCACCCGCCGGGGCGGAGCTTTTCGTTTACGCGCGCGACATGATGCAACGCAAAGCGGCGGCGGGGGATACGTCGGGGGTACTTCATCTGATCTTGCAACCGGGGCCGGATGGATCGGTCCTGCCGGAGCATGAATTCCGCAACTTCTTTTGCCTGATCGTGGCGGCGGGCAATGACACCACCCGCTATTCCATCGCGGCGGGTATTCAGGCGCTGGCGCATCAGCCCGAACTTCTGGCGCAAATCCAGAGCGGCGCTGTGGATGACACCATGGCGGATGAGATCATTCGCTGGGCCTCGCCCACGTCCTACTTCCGGCGCACCGCGACGCGGGATTTCGAGATGCATGGAAAGCAGATCAAGGCGGGTGACAAGGTGCTTTACTGGTATGCCTCGGCCAACCGGGATGAAGCGGCTTTTGATCATCCGTTCCGAGTTGATCTCGCCCGCAGCCCGAACCGCCATCTGGCTTTTGGTCAGGGCGGGCCGCATCTGTGCCTTGGCATGTGGCTTGCGCGGTTAGAGGTTCGGGTGCTGTTTCAGGAACTGGCCAAGCGGATCAAATCCATCGAACCTGCGGGCGAGCAAAAGTTCCTGCGATCCAATTTCGTGGCCGGGCTGAAATCGCTGCCCGTTCATGTGACACTGAAATAAACCATAAAAACAACGGGGAGTATCATCATGGCGGATCGGCTTCGGGCCATGTTCTGCGACCACCTCAGCCTGATGCGCGGCAAATATCTGCCCGCATCCAAGATGAAATCCGATAGCACGCGGCTGGCGCGGCCGACGTTCAGTGTCCATTGGGACAAGGATCTGATCCTTGACGCGCCGCATACGAAATGCCGCGAGGGGATTCCGGATATGGAATTCCGCTGGGACGGGGCCGAAATCCGCGATGGGTGGGAGCCGAACACCAAGGTGGTGACGGGTGATCTTTACGACAGCGATGGCGCGCCGCTGCCGCTCTGTCCGCGTGGCGCGCTGAAGCGCGCGGTGGCGGATTGGGGGCGGCACGGGCTTGCACCCAAGGTGGGGATCGAGCTTGAAGCCTTTGCCTTTGAAATCGCCGAAGATGGCAGCCTGTCACCGCTGCATGCGCCGGGCGGCATCGTCTATGGCACCGGCCCCTTTGCCGATCCGGCGGGGTTCACCGATGCGATCTGGCACCGGGCCGAGGCGGCCGGGTTCCGGCTGGAACTGATCACCGCTGAATATGATACGCCGCAATATGAATTCACGCTGGCCTATGACACCGCAGTGAAGGCGGTGGATGACATGGTCCTGTTCCGACAGATGGCGCGCGAAGTGGCGTTGGAACATGGCATCCTGCTGACCTTCTTGCCAAAGCCCATTCTGGAAAAGGGTGGATCGGGGCTGCATTTCAACCTGTCCTTTGCAGATGCGGGCGGCAAGAACGCGCTGGCGACGGGGCCGAAAGGTGGCCCAGCCCATATGAACGATCTGGCACGCGGATGCGTTGCGGGGTGGATGCACCATCACCGGGGTTTGGCAGGCATCCTTGCGCCGACGGTTGGGTCTTACCTGCGGCTGCAACCAGCGTCGATGTCGGGCTATTGGTGCAACTGGGGCGGCGATCATCGCGGCGTCACGGTGCGCGTGTCGGAAGAGGGCGGTGCAAAGACCCGTTTGGAACACCGCATGGCCGATGCCAGCAGCAACCCCTATACCGCGCTGGCCGCATTGCTGCAGGCGGCGCGGTTGGGGGTGGAACAGGGCTATCCTCTGCCCGAGGCCGAAGCGGGCGATTGCTTTGACCGCACGGATGCGGGGCACGGCGTCGCGGCGTCGCTGGCCGAAGCGATGGATGATCTGGAGGCCGACACCGCCCTTGCCGATGCGCTGGGGCGTGAGATCACCGAACACCACATCTTCATGAAGCGGATCGAGGTGGACAAGACGGCCGGGCTCGAAGGTGCATCGCTGCGCGATTATTACATCTGGTATGTCTGAGGGGATGGCGATGCAGGCAACGTGGAAACTCCCCGACGGACGCACCATCACGCTGGACGTGGCCGAGGGGATGAACCTGATGCAGGCCGCCGTGGCGCGTGGCATTCCGGGTGTGGTGGGCGAATGCGGAGGGTCGCTGTCTTGCGCGACCTGTCATGTCGTCGTCGATCCGGATTGGGCGGCACAGGCGGGCGGCCCGGGGGTGTTCGAGGCGGATATGCTCGACATCACCGAAGCCGAACGCCAGCCCACATCGCGCCTGTCCTGCCAGATCACCATGACGGCGGCGCTGGACGGGATCGTGCTGCACGTTCCGGCGGTCTAGGCGGCTTTAGACCGGCAGGCCGGTATCAGCTTTCGGCTGATCCATCACGATCTGGCTTTGCACCCGTGCCACGGCAGGGTGGGGCAACAGGCGGTGATGGATCAGCGCGTTCAGCGCGGGCAGATCGGCGCACCAGACGCGCAAAAGGTAATCCGCCTCGCCGGTCAGCGTCCAGCAGGCCACCACCTCGGGCAGGGTGCCGATCAGCCGCAGGAAACCCTGCGCTGCCTCGGGGCTGTGGGCGGCCATCTGCACCTGCACAAAGGCCTGCACCGTCAGGCCCAACGGCGCTGGGGCAAGTCGCGCGCTGTAGCCGGTGATCACGCCCTCTGCCTCTAGCCGCGCCCGGCGGCGGGCGGCCTGACTCGCCGACAGACCCAACAGGTCACCCAGTTCCTGCGCGGTGATATCAGCCCGGCGCTGGATGGCGACAAGCAGGCGGGAATCTGTTTCATCGATCATGCGAAAATCCCGCGCCATAGTGATCATGAATGGAAATTTGGCGCATCATTCCGATAAATCAAGCTGCATTTCGCGCGCCATAGGCATCGAAAGGCTGTCATGCTGGTATCAGGTCAGCATCAGCCGAAGGATACCGCCATGGGCCCTTTTCCCCACACCGCCCCCCGCGCCACCATCAACCCGGAAAATCCGGCAGGCACGGACGGGTTTGAATTCGTGGAATTCGCCCATCCCAACCCCGATGAACTGCGCGTGCTGTTCACCCGGATGGGCTATGCCCTGACCGCCCGGCACAAGACCAAGGCGGTGGAGTTGTGGCAGCAGGGCGACATCACCTATGTGCTGAACGACGAACCGGGCAGCCATGCCCGCCGCTTTGTCGATGCACATGGCCCCTGCGCGCCGTCGATGGGCTGGCGGGTGGTGGATGCGGCCCATGCCTTTGCCCATGCCGTGGCGATGGGCGCCACGCCCTATACCTTACCGGATCGGGTGCTGGACCTGCCTGCGATCGAAGGGATTGGCGGATCGCTGATCTATTTCACCGACCGCTATGGCGATGGCGCTACCCCCTATGACAACGACTTCAATTGGATCGCCGCGCCCAAGCAGGCGGGGGTGGGGTTCCACTATCTGGATCACCTGACGCACAACGTGCATCGCGGCAATATGGACAAGTGGTTCGATTTCTACAGCCGCCTGTTCAACTTTCGCCAGATCCGGTTTTTTGACATCGAGGGCAAGTTCACCGGCCTGCATTCCCGCGCCCTGACCAGCCCCTGCGGCCGTATCCGCATCCCCGTGAACGAGGATCGCGGTGAGACGGGGCAGATCGTGGAATATCTGAAGCGCTACAATGGCGAAGGCATCCAGCATATCGCCGTGGGGGCCGAGGATCTGTATGACGCGACCGATGCCATTGCGGAACGCGGTTTGAAGTTCATGCCCCGCCCGCCGATGGCCTATTACGAATTGTCCAAGACCCGCGTGGTCGGCCACAGCGAACCCATCGACCGGATGGCAAAGCACGGCATCCTGATCGATGGCGAAGGCGTGGTGGACGGGGGCGAGACGCGCATCCTGTTGCAGATGTTTTCCAAGACGGTGATCGGCCCGATCTTTTTCGAATTCATCCAGCGCAAAGGCGATGACGGGTTCGGAGAGGGCAACTTCCGCGCACTGTTTGAAAGCATCGAACAGGATCAGATCGACCGCGGCGTGCTGCAAACCGTTTGAAATGAATTGCGCGCGGCCCCGCCAAGGCGGGACCGCGCATTGCTTTTGACTCGCCTGCGCGCGGTCGCGCTTGGCTCAGGTTTTTTGGGTATTTGGGCCAAGATTTGGGTATTTGGGCCAAGATGAAGATCAGGCCGGAACGCGGGTTGTCCCGCGCGCGGTGCGGATCGCCTCGGCGATGGTGGCATGATCGCCGACTTCGTTCATCAGGATCAGGATCAGCCGCGCGTTCATGGCGTGGCTTTCGGCCTCGGTCAGCCCGTCATGTGCGGCGATGAGCGTGGCATAGCTTTCATCCGGGCGGGTGAGGTTTGGGGTCACGGTCAGCATCAGGCGGGCTCCAGCGACAGGGCACGGGCGAGGGCGGCGGCGACGGCTGTGGCGTCATGGGCCTGCCAGCGTGCGGCGATGTGGTGATCGGGGCGAATGAGATAGACCGCGCTTGTGGCATCGCCCAGATAACGCGCAGCAAGCGCGGAATTGTCGGCGGCGGTCAGCGCAAGGCGGGGAATGGTCTGGCCGTGCGCAGTGCTGATATCGGGGGCGTCGGCGTCGATGGTCAGCAGGGTGAATCCCGGCGACAGGCGGCGCAGCAGCCAGCCCTCAGCCGTCGGCGCATCGGGGCAGGGGCTGCCCGGGCGGCTGCGCGCGGGAAGGGCGGGGTCGTCGGGGCCATTCAGCGCCGATCCGTCATAGGTGCAGGGCAGCGACAGGCGCCCCGAATTCACAATGGTTCGGGCGAAGGGCAGTTCCGCCGCCAGATCCAGCACCGCATTGCGGAAGAGTTTCGACACCGGGGTTTTGGGGGTGATGAAATCTGTCGCGCGCGTGGAGTTCAGGATATTCTCATCCGCGCCATGGATGCGTTCGGCATCATAGCTGTCGAGCAGGCGGTCGGGCGCGTGGCCCGCGATCACGGCGGCCAGCTTCCAGCCCAGATTGTCGACATCCTGAATCCCGGAATTGGCCCCCCGCGCGCCGAAGGGGGAAACCTGATGCGCGGCGTCACCGGCAAAGATCACCCTTCCATGGCGAAAGCGGTCCATGCGGCGGCATTGGAAGGTGTAGATCGAAATCCAGGCCAGCTCGTATTCCACTTCCGGCCCCAACATCGCATCAACGCGGCGGCGGATGTTTTCAGGCTCCAGCTCTTTTTTCCGGTCGATGTTCCAGCCAAGCTGAAAGTCGATCCGCCAGATGCCATCGGGTTGCTTGTGCAGCAGGGCCGAGTCGCCCGATTTGAAATGCGGCTCGAACCAGAACCAGCGTTCGGTGGGGAAGGGGGCGTTCATGCGGACATCGGCGATCAGGAAATTGTCCTCGAACACGCGGCCATCGAAGTTCAGGCCCAGCATGGCCCGCAGGGGGCTGCGCGCACCGTCACAGGCGATCAGCCAGTCCGTCGTGATCTGATAGGGACCATCGGGCGTGGTGACGTCCAGTAGTGCACCGCCAGCGTCGTGTTGGATGGCATCGACACGGTTTTTCCCCCGGATCTCGATCGGCGCGCCCTTTGCCTGCGCGGCAAGGATCGCGTCATGCAGGAACTTTTCGAAATAGGGCTGTTGCAGGTTGATGAAGGCGGGAAAGGCATGGCCGTCTTCGGGCAGAAGGTTGAAATCGTAAAGCAGCCGGTCATCGTGGAACACCTTGCCGACGTTCCAGACCACGCCCTTTTCCATCATCGGGCCTGCTGCGCCCAGCCTGTCGCAAATCTCCAGCGTGCGCTTGGCAAAGCAGATGGCCCGGCTGCCTGCCCCCACCCCTTCGTGATCATCCAGCAGCAGGACCGGCACACCGCGGCGGCCAAGGTCCAGCGCGGTGGCAAGGCCGATGGGGCCGCCACCCACCACAACCACCTTGTGACGGCGGGGCGCGGTGGCATCCTGATCCGGCGATTTGGCATAGGGATACAGGGTGAAGGCCAGATCATAGCGCTGCTGGATCGTCATCGGTCAGCTCTGCAAGGCGGCCCACATCTCAAGATCGCGCTGGGCGGTCCAGATGCGGGGGTGGTGGATTCCGCGTGCCTCGTCATAAGCGCGGGCGACGTTGAAGGGCAGGCAGTGTTCGTAGATCGCATAGTCGCGAAATTTCGGGTCGCATTCGGCGCGGCAGGCATCCCATGCCTCTTTCAGTGTGCCGTTGCGGGCGGCAATACGGGCCACGGGTTTGTAGGTGCTCTCGACAAAATCCTTGGTCCGGTCGAGCGCGGCATGCACCGCGGTAGAGCCGATTACCGCATCACCCCGGCCCGGCGCGATGGCATCAAGGTCATAGGCGCGGATCGCCTCCAGCGTGCCTGCCCAATCCGCGAAATGGCCGTCGCCGCAATAGCAGGCGGAATGCGCTTCGACGATATCGCCGGTGAACATGACGTTCTGGTCGGGAACATGGATCACCGCATCGCCCGCCGTATGGGCGCGGCCCAGTTGCAGGATGTCGACGCGCCGCTTGCCCAGCCACACGGTCATCCGCCCGTTGAACGTAGTGGTGGGCCATGTCAGGCCGGGGATGCTTTCATGGCCCTGAAACAGGCGTGGAAAGCGCTGGAATTCACTGTCCCAATCTTCCTGCCCGCGTTCGGCCACCATGTTGCGGGCGGCTTCTGACATGATGACCTGCGGCGCGTTGAAGGCGGATGCGCCCAGCACACGCACCGCGTGGTAATGGGTCAGCACCACATGGCTGATCGGTTTGTCGGTCACGCTGCGGATGCAGCCGATCACCTTTTGCGCCAGCCGGGGGGTGGCCTGCGCCTCGATCACCATCACACTGTCATCGCCGATGATGACGCCGCTGTTGGGGTCGCCCTCGGCCGTAAAGGCGTAAAGCCCGTCGCCGATCTGGGTGAAGCTGATGGTCTTGTCGCTGAGGTCGCCTTGCGAGGCGAAGGCCTTGGCCATGTCAGTCTCTCCTGTAGGGGTCGGCCAGCGCGGGGATCACGCGCCCGGTGCAATCGCCAAAGCCGATGGTAAAGCCATCCCCGGCGCAATGCCCGCGCAGGATGAGGGTGTCGTTATCCTCGATGAAAGTCCGGGTGCCGTCGGCGACGGCGATGGGTTCCTTGCCGCCCCATGACAGCTCCAGCAGGCTGCCCCGGCTATCTTTTGTGGGGCCGGAAATGGTGCCAGATCCCAGCAGATCGCCTGCATTCATCGGGCAGCCGCTGGTGGTGTGGTGGGCCAGTTGCTGTGCGGCTGAGTAGTACATCTCGCGGTAATTGGTGCGGGCGATCACGGTTTCCGTGCCGCCGTCCGGGATTAGCCCCACTTCCAGCGCGATGTCGTACAGCATCGGGCCGGGTTCATGCAGATGCGGCAAGAGGGGCACCTCGCGCGGGGGAGTTGCGACGCGGAACGGTTCCAGCGCGGCCCGCGTCACGATCCATGGGGAAATGGTCGTCGCGGTCGCCTTGGCCTGAAACGGCCCCAGCGGCTGATACTCCCAGGCTTGAATATCGCGCGCTGACCAATCGTTCAGCAGCACATAGCCAAAGATCATCGCGTCGGCCTCTGCCACCGTGACCGGCCCGTCCGACGGCAGCCCCACCACCGCGCCCAGTTCCAGTTCGATGTCAAAGCGGCGTGACGGCTGAAAGGACGGCACGGCATGATCCGGCCCCTTCACCTGCCCCCAGGGGCGGCGGACATCCGTGCCCGACACCACAACCGATGACGCCCGCCCGTTATAGCCGATGGGTAAATGCAGCCAGTTCGGCGGCAGGGCATTTTCGGCCCCTCGAAACATGGTCCCTACATTGGTGGCATGGTGCCGCCCGGCATAGAAATCGGTGTATTCGCTGACAAGGAACGGCATGTGCAGCCGAACGCCCGACAAAGGCAGCAGGTAGGGCTCCACCTCGGCACGATCCGCGGCCCCTTCGGCCAGCAGCACCATCAGCCGCGCCCGCAACGCGGACCAGACCTCTGGCCCCGCCTCCATCACCTCATTCCAGAAGGGCACGTCAAAATATTGCCCGCCCGGCAACATCACTAGCCCCGCCTCCTCCAACCCCGCCACATCCAGCACATAGTCGCCGATGGCCACCCCGCAGCGGGGGTCGCCCTCGCCGTCCGAGAACACGCCGCAGGGCAGGTTGTTCAGCGGAAAGGGGCAGCCTGCCGCATTCGCGCTTTCGACCCAGCTTCGCATCAAGCCCATGCCCTGCACCTTCATCTTGGGAAAAGTACTCTGCGGGGGTCCGGGGGTGCAAAACCCCCGGTCCGACCGCGCCGCCTATTTCACGCCGGGGGTTCCGTCGAACTTCTTGTCCAGATCGGACCAGCAGTCGATGTAATCCTCTTGCAACGGTGCCGTCTGCGCTGCCCATTGCGTCAGATGCTGGGGGAAGCGGGTTTCGAACATGAAACTCATCGTTTCATCCAGCTTTTCGGGTTTCAGCGCCGCATTTGATGCGCCCTCAAAGGCGTTGCGATCCGGCCCATGCGGCAGCATGCAGTTGTGCAGGCTCATCCCGCCGGGGACAAACCCCTTGGGCTTGGCGTCATAGATGCCATAGATATTGCCCATCAATTCGGACATGACGTTCTTATGATACCACGGCGGGCGGAAAGAATGTTCCGCCACCAGCCAGCGTTCGCGGAATAGGACAAAGTCGATATTCGCCGTCCCCTCCAGCCCCGAAGGCGCAGTCAGCACGGTAAAGATCGACGGATCGGGATGGTCGAACAGGATCGCCCCGACCGGGGAATAGGTCCGAAGATCGTATTTCATCGGCGCGTAATTGCCATGCCATGCGACCACGTCCAGCGGGCTATGCCCGATGGCCGTGCGGTGGAATTGGCCGCACCATTTCAGCACCACCGATGACGGGGTTTCGCGGTCCTCGAACGCCGCGACAGGGGCCTTGAAGTCACGCGGATTGGCAAGGCAGTTCGCCCCGATTGGCCCCCGGTTGGGCAGGGTGAACGGTACACCATAGTTTTCACAGACAAAGCCCCGCGCAGGGCCTTCCAGAACCTCGACTCGATAGACCAACCCGCGCGGCAGGATGGCAATCTCCTTCGGCTCCAGATCGATGATGCCCAGTTCGGTGCAGAACCGCAGGCGGCCTTCCTGCGGGACGACGAGCACCTCGCCATCGGCGGAATAGAAATACTCATCCTGCATCGATTGGGTGACCAGATAGACATGGGCCGCCATCCCCGTCTGGGTGTTCACATCGCCCGCCGTCGTGACGGTGCGCATGCCGGTGACCCAAGTCAGCGGCTCGGTCCCGTGCGGGACCGGATCCCAACGGTATTGCCCAAGGCTGATCACATCAGGCACCACATGCGGCGCGGATTTCCACAGCGGCACGTCGATCTTTTCAAATCGTGTGGTGTGTTTGACCGAAGGGCGGATGCGATAGCACCAGGTCCGTTCCGGATGCGGCTTGGTGAAGGCCGACCCAGAAAGCTGTTCGGCATATAGCCCATAGGCACATTTCTGTGGGCTGTTCTGCCCTTGCGGCAGGGCGTCCGGCAGTGCCTCGGTTTCAAAATCATTGCCGAAGCCCGGCATATAGCCCTCATGGGTGCCGCTATGGGTGGCGGCGCGGATCATGCCCGCTGGCAGGGAATGGCTGGTCATGGAAACCTCCTCGGCGCGCGTCAGGCCGCAGGGCCTGTTGTCCCGTTATTAGTTGCATATGCAACCAAGTCAAGTTAATCCTGCATCTGACAGGTGGAATTGGGCGGGCTGGACCATGGCAGGGCGCATCGTGCTTTACGACTACTGGCGGTCCTCTTCGGCCTATCGGGTGCGCATCGCGCTGAACCTGTTGGGGTTGAAGTATGACCGTGTGCCGGTCGATCTGGCCAAGGGCGAGCAGATTGGCGCGGCGCATCTGGCGGTGAATCCGCAGGGACTGGTTCCGGTGCTGTTGATTGATGGTCTGCGCCTGACGCAATCGCTGGCGATTATCGACTATCTGGATGAAACTCGCGATGCGGGTTTCCTGCCCAAGGACGCGGCCGGTCGGGCGCAGGCCCGCGCCATCGCCCATGCCATCGCGATGGAGATACAGCCCGTGTGCAACCTGCGCGTCGCGCGCCATGCCGTCAGTCTGGGCGGTGTGACGATGGAAGGGTGGATGGGACACTTCATGCCGCCGGGCCTGCAGGCCGTTGAGGCGATGCTTGCTGCGGCACTGCAAACCGACTTTTGCCATGGGGATAGGCCCGGATTGGCCGATCTGTGCCTTCTGCCGCAGGTCTATAACGCCCGGCGCTGGCAGGTGGACCTTGCACCTTATCCCCGCATTGCGGCCATCGCTGACCGGATGGAGGCGATCCCCGCCATCGCGACCGCCCACCCTGACCGCGTTAGGCCCGAAACATGACAAGGGCAGACAACAGTCCACGGGATTTCGACCTTGAGTCCTTCCTGCCCTATCTCCTCAATCAGGCGGCCGAGGCGACCTCGCGTTCATTTCAGGCCAGCTATAAGGCCGATTACGGCATGACCCGCACGCAATGGCGGGTGTTGGCGAACCTTGGCAAATTCGGTGCGATGACCGCGCGCGATATCTGCCGGATCAGCCATATCGAAAAGACCAAGGTCAGCCGTGCCGTTTCCGCGCTGGAGGCCGACGGGCTGCTGTCGCGCACCCCCAGCGCGCAGGATCGCAGGGCGGAAATCCTGTCGTTGACCGAAACCGGACGCCGGGTGTTTGGCGATCTGGGCCAGCGCGCGCTCGCCTATGATGCGGACCTGCGGGATCGTCTGGGGCCAGAGATTGCGGCCCGCATCGATGAGGTGCTGCGTACCATCATCGCGCAGGGTGATCAGGGCGACGCAGACGACGGGTGAAGTGCTTGGGTGGGCCATCGCCCCCCCGGTGCAACAACCACCCTGACGCGAGAGACGCGCTGTGGGTGTCTTAGCGCTCTTTCCTCTCCACCTTCCGTTAACCTTAACACGCTGCGAAGGCAGCGTGCGTATGCACAGCCGTCTGCACCAGCGTCTGCACCGCCAGCGGCACAGCGGATCAACCTGAACGGCGACAGTAAACCCAGCGCCCGCAAGGGCTTAGCGGTCGATGCCCAAGAGCCGATCCAGCGAAACCCGTCCCGGTCCCACAGCAATGATGGCAAGGAAACACGCCGCCCAGATCCCATGGGTTTGCCACGCGGATGGATAAACGAAAATCTGAATCACCGCCGTCATTGCCAGCAAACCAAAGGCCGAAAGCCGGGTGAAAAGGCCCAGCACCAGCAGAACCGGAAGGGCATGCTCCGCCAGCGTTGCCGCCACCGCTGCAATGTCGGACGGGATCAGCGGCAGGGCATATTCATGCTCAAACAGAAACCAGGTGCTGTCCGCGATCTGCCAGCCATCCATCTTTGTCCGACCCGAGGCGAAAAAGACCGCAGCAGGGAACACCCGCAAGGCAACCGCTGCGACGTCCCATGACAGCCGCCCCAACAGGCCATTGATTTTCTTCGTGAATCCGATTGCGTTTGTCATGATTGTCCGTGTTCCACAATTCCGCTGATTGCCCCCGCCCGCATCAAAAGCGCCAGCAGGCGCGTGGGGTCTGTGCCTTCGGCGCGTGCCGCCGCGTCCAACAGGGTTTCGCCGCGCATCAGCGCGGACTGAAACCCTGCCTCACCCGGTGACAGGGCAATGACAGGCACCTGATCGGCCCGGTCCCGCAGAACCAACGCATCCTCGGCCAGATCGGCCCGCATGGGCCCGGGTTGCGCCCCGCCGGGTTGATTGGCCTGCCAGATGGTTGCCACTGCATAGTGTGACCGGATCAGCCCGACCGATGGATGCAACACCAACCCGTATCGTGCCGGATCCGTCGCCGCCCGCGCCAAGGCGGATCCTTCAACCACGATCACATCGGCAGCGTGATAGGCCAACCCGCGTTGCCATTCCAGCCGCGCGATATCGGGCAGATAGGGCAGGGACTGTACGGGGGAAAACCCTTGCAGGAAGCGGGCAAAGCCTTCTCCCCACAGGAAAAGCTGGGGCGAGTTTGGCGGCTCCGCCTCAATATAGACCCGCGCCATGGCAGTGAAAAACTCTGCCCCCACCAGACGTTCGACCACCGGATAGCGGCGACCGAGCGCCTTGCACAGGCTGTGGGCCACGTTGTTGCGGTAAACGGCAAAGCGCTGGGCGGCCTCGTCGGGGGCCTGTGCTGTCACTCCGGGGGGCAGGGCGCCCTTGAACAGGGCCGCGCGGAAGGCGTTGGTAAATTCAGCATGCCGTTGCATGGCGCACCTCTGCCCGGTTCAGGATGGCGGCGGCGCCGGCGGCTTCGTCCAGCAGGATGGGGAATTCGGGAACGTCATTGTCCCATTCGATCAGCGTGGGCATCGCCCCGGCGGTTTCAATGACATGGCGATACAGAGCCCAGACCGGATCGGCGACCGGGCTGCCGTGATCGTCAATCAGCAGGGGGCCAGAGGGCAGGTGTTCCGTGGCATGGCCACCCAGATGTACCTCGCCCACCTGATCCAGCGGAATGCCGGCCAGCCAATCCAACGGATCGGTGCGGTGATTGGTGCAGGAGACAAAGACGTTGTTCACATCAAGGAGCAGCCCACATCCGGTGCGGCGGGCGATTGCGGCCAGAAAATCGGTTTCCTCCAACGTGGACTGTTCGAACAGCACATAAGTGGACGGGTTTTCCAGCAAAAGCCTGCATTGCAGGGCGGCTTGCACTTCATCCACATGATCACAAACCAGTTGCAGGGTTTGCGAGGTATAGGGCAGCGGCAAGAGGTCGTTCAGGTAATCCGTGCCATGGCTGGACCAAGCCAGATGTTCGGAAAAGCTGGCGGGTTCATAGCGGATGATCAGGTCGCGCAGGCGTTTCAGATGGGCAGCCTCCGGGCGGTCTGGCCCGCCGATGGACAGGCCCACGCCATGCAGGGATAGCGCGTAATCCTGCCGGAGCGCCGTCAGGTGCCGATGCGGTGGGCCACCTGCACCCATATAGTTTTCGGCATGAACCTCGAAAAACCCAAGGGGCGGCCGTGCCGCGCGGATGGCGTCGAAGTGTTCAGGCTTGAAGCCCAATCCGGGCGCTTTCGGCAGAGGCATCGCGACACCCATCAGACAGAGAAAGATGTGCCGGGGAGGGGGAGCGCCACCCCGGCGCGGGGATCAGGATTCGATCGCTTCGAGCGAACCCGTGCCGTTGGGCGTTTCCATCGTGACGCAGGTGCCAGCCGGAACCAGCTTCCACGCATTGCCTTGATAGTCGGTGGTCGACGTACCCGCACACGTGGTGCCGGGACCAGCCGCGCAGTCGTTTTCACCCGCAAGAGCAACGCCATAGCATTTCTCCATCCCCTCTTGGGCATGGGCGGCGGCGGCGGCCATGGTCAGGGCGGCGGCCAGCGTTGCGGTGAGGGTGAGGGTCTTGTCGAACATCGTCATCGGTCTCTCCTTGTTTCGCTTGAGCTTTGATTTCTTCAAGAACCGCTCTGGTTCTTGCTGGGTCCATTCGGGGCTGGCGGGCGGGGCGTTACCGGTGTTCACGGATCGGTGTTTGTGCTGGCAAAAAATACCGCGCCGGCTTTGCATTTCTGAAACATTTGCAGAAGTATTTGCGCGGGCGCTGTAACATTGGGCCAGTATGCCGCGAAGGGACCATCGGAATGACGAACCGCGAAGCCGAATGGTCAGCGCTGCTGCGGGCGGCGATGCAGGGGGATGGGCGTGCCTATGCCCGCTTCCTTGGCCTTATCACGCCGGTGTTGCGCGGAATTGTCCGGGCGCGCGGCCACGCGCTGGGTTCCGAGGGACAAGAAGACGTGGTGCAAGAAGTGTTGATGGCCATCCACACTAAACGCCACACATGGGACCAGTCGGCGGCCTTGTTGCCCTGGCTCTATGCCGTGACGCGACACAAGGTGGTGGATGCGTTCCGACGCAGGGGGACTTCGGTCCATCTGCCGATAGATGATTACGTCGACGTGCTGGAGGCCGAAGCCGTGCCCGATGCATTGGCGGCGCGGGATAGTGCGGTTCTGATCGGGCATCTCGATGCGCGATCGGCGGCAATTGTGCGCGCGGTCAGCCTTGACGGGCAAAGCACCGCCGAGGTGGGCGCGCGGTTTGACATGTCGGAGGGGGCAGTTCGGGTTGCACTCCACCGCGCCATTCAGCGAATGGCGCGGCTGGCAAAAGGAATGGAATGATGAAGACCGAAGATTTGATCAGCATCCTTGCGGCGGACGACGTTCCGCCGGCGCCGCTGCGTCTGGCGCGGATTGCGGCGGTTGTGCTGGGGATTATGGCTGTAGCGTTAGCGCTGTTTTTGTGGCGCTTCGGAGTGCGTGACTCGGTCATGCAGGTGATGCTGCGGCCTGCGGTGGCAGCCAAGACGCTGTTGCCGCTTGCCCTGTGCGGGATCGCACTGTCCTTTACGCTGATGCAGTTGCGGCCGGGTGCGGTGCGTGCGGTGCGCCTGCGTTGGCTGGCGCTGCCCTTGGCTATGGCGGCGGGGCTGTGGCTTTGGGCGTTTTCGACGCTGCCTGAAGGGGTGCGTTTCGCCGAAGTGTCGCCCTTTTCCTTGACGGAATGTCTGGGCCTGATTTCCAGCCTGTCGCTGCTGCCCTTGGGCGTGCTGCTGCTGATGATGCGGCAGGGGGCGAGCGCGGCCCCGGTGCAAGCGGGAGCAATGGCCGGGTTGGGCGTGGCCAGCGGAATTGCCGCGGGGTATTCGCTGTTCTGCGTGATGGACAATCCGCTGTTCTATGTCACCTGGTATGGGGTGGCGATTGCAGCCATCACCGCGCTGGGCGCAGTGGCGGGTGGCTGGTTGTTGCGCTGGTGACACGCGTGGCGGTGGTCAGAACCACTGCCCCGGCTCCATCAGGCCGAGGTCCATCAATTGCTGCGAATGCCACTGGAAGCCGGTGGAATTGTGCCATTGGAAGGTTTTGATTTCCCACTTTGAGCCGGGGTTCGCCTTCAGCGCCTTGGCCATTCGGAACGAACAGACTGCCGCCGTTAGGTTGTTGTGCCAAGGGCAGGCATAGGTGTTGTATTCCTCATCGTTGAAGGTGAAATCGGGGCGCAGGACCAGCCCCTTCTTGGCCTTGAACAGCGAGATGCGGTCGATCTTGCGGCGTGTGAAAGGGACGTGTTCCTCAAACCGCCAGCGCAGGCCGCCAAAGAAATCCAGTTGCCGTTCCTTGGGGTGCCAGTGGTTGTCGGCGTCCTGCCGGGCAAGGGCATAGTAACCGGACCGATCGAGATGCGCGTTTTCAAGGCTGACCGCGCCGGGAAATCGGTCAAGGTCGCCGGCATACAGGTCGATCACATAGGTCAGCATCGCATCTCGCCGTTCTTCGGCGTGAAAGGCGATCAGATCGCGCACGGTCCGCGTCTCGCAGAAGGGATAGAACAGGTATTCGGCGTTAAAGCAGTAATACATCCACAGGCCGGGGAAGGCGTCGATCAACGGGTTGACCGCTGCCATCAGTGCATTTTCGGCATGGACGTCATGGGTGATGCGGTGAACCTTCTCCTCCATCCCCTTTGGCATCGCAATTTCGGCCGGGGCAAGCATCAGGATGTCACGAAACCCGGCCTGCAGATGGTGGCGAAGGGTGGTGTCCACTTCGGCCGGGTCTTCAGCCAGAACAATGGCCATGGGCCCCTTGAACGGCGGGTTGGATGCCGCCGCAGTGATGAAGGATGACACGCTGTCATATTGCATGGACCTGCCCCGAGTCCGAACCCGTAAACGTGCGCCCCAGTCGTTGCCGGGCCGTATCGAGGCGCAGAGTCTGGCATGGGCCGGGGCAATGCAAGCCCCCGCTCGCGGGGCGATCACGAAAATGCCGGATCATTGCAGAGAGGCGTCGTTTGCGTGTATGGGGCGGGCTGCGGAACAGGGGTGCGCCATGGCGGAACCGAAGAAGCTTTTCATCAAGACCTATGGCTGTCAGATGAACGTCTATGACAGCGAGCGCATGGTCGAGGCGCTGGGCGCCGAAGGCTATGTCACCACCGAGGTCGCCGAAGAGGCGGACATGGTGCTGTTGAACACCTGCCACATCCGCGAAAAGGCTTCGGAAAAGCTGTATTCCGATCTGGGCCGTTTGAAGCCGCTGAAGGCGGCGAAGCCGGGGATGAAGATCGGTGTGGCGGGCTGCGTGGCGCAGGCCGAGGGGGCCGAGATTCAACGGCGGATGCCGCTGGTCGATCTCGTGGTGGGGCCGCAAAGCTATCATCGCCTGCCTACGATGATGGGCGATTTGGCGCTGGGCAGGACCGCCATCGAGACGGATTTCCCGCCCGAGGACAAGTTTGACCACCTGCCCGAGCGCAAGGCGCTGCGCGGGCCGTCGGCCTTTTTGACGGTGCAGGAAGGCTGTGACAAGTTCTGTGCCTTTTGCGTGGTGCCCTACACGCGGGGGGCCGAGGTCAGCCGTCCGGTGGAGCGCCTGCTGGCCGAAGCGCGGGGACTGGTCGAGAAGGGCGTGAAGGAGATCACCCTTTTGGGCCAGAACGTGAATGCCTATCACGGCGCGGGTGAGGGCGGGGCATGGGGCCTTGCGCGGTTGGTGCGGACCTTGGCGCGCATCGACGGGTTGGAGCGCATCCGCTATACCACCAGCCACCCCAACGACATGGAAGATGACCTGATCGCAGCGCATGGCGATGAGGCCAAGCTGATGCCCTACCTGCACCTGCCGGTGCAATCAGGCAGCGACCGCATCCTGAAGGCCATGAACCGCAAGCACACGCGGGATCAGTATTTCCGGCTGATCGAGCGCATCCGCGCGGCGCGGCCTGATATCCTGCTGAGTTCGGATTTCATCGTGGGTTTCCCCGGCGAAACGGATCAGGACTTTGCCGATACGATGGACTTGATCCGCACGGTCGGGTTCGGATCATCGTTCAGCTTCAAGTATTCCGCCCGGCCCGGCACGCCGGCCGCCGAGAAGGAGCCGGTCGCGGCCGAGGTCGCCGACGCCCGGTTGCAGGAATTGCAGGCGCTGATCACCGCGCAGCAACGCGCCGCGCAAGAGGCGATGATCGGGCGTGAGGTGGGCGTGATCTATGAAAAGTCTGGCCGTCTGCCGGGGCAGATGGTGGGCAAGTCGGACCACCTGCATGCGGTGCATGTGGACGACCCCGATGGGCGCATCGGCGACGTGATCCGCGTGCGGATCAGGGCGACAGCGTCGAATTCGCTGGCGGGCGTGCGGATTTAGTATCGCGCCGCCTAGCAACGAAGCCACAGGGATTTGTTTCCACCTTGGGGACAATGCTGCGGGAAGTCCCTGATCGTTTCTTGAACCCGTCAAAACCTATGCCTTTGGCGTTAGGGAAGGTGATGATTCCGCTTGCTTTGCGGGCAATCCGGCGGCAATCCTGACCGTGAGTATCTGTATGTGGTGATTTGTTAACGAGGAGGGCTTCGGCTTGGATCGGTACTCGATTCGCGCGCTTTTTGGCGCGATCTGTTTGTTGGTGGCCGCTGGTGCGCCGACAGATGTTTTGGCCCAAACGCAACCTGAAGTGAAAGGCCGCATCGACTGGGGTGCCTGGATCGATGATGACGGGTGCATGCATTGGTGGGCTGATGGCGGGGTCGAGGGCTATATGGTCCCTCGCCGTGATCCGCACACCGGCAAGCCGGTCTGCCTGAAGCGCAATCTGTGCTTTGTCGAGAATACCGACACGCTTTTTGCCACCGACAGCGCCCAGCTAACGTCGCATGGACGGGCGCGGCTGCAGAGTTTCTTCCAGTCGGCCGGGGCTTTTGGCTATGCTATCTACGGACATACCGACAGCCGCGCATCGGATGAATACAACATCCGCCTGTCGCAACGCCGCGCGGCGGCAGTGGGCGATGTGGCACAGTCGGTCGGGGCGCCGGTGGAACGGCAGCTTGGCTATGGTGAGCGGCAGCCGCGCGCCAGCAATGCAACGGCGGAAGGCATGCAGCAGAACCGCCGTGTGGAAATTGTTTGCTATACGTGGGGTCGGTGATGATGTGTGTGAGCTTGCCCCGATTGGGGGCCTTCGTTGCGGTCGGGCTGATGCTATCGGCTTGCGGTATCCAGCCCTATGGCGGCCCTGACAGCGTGATCGCCACGGGAGCAGATCGCGGTCTGTTCGACAAAGGTGCGCTGGTCAACGGCGAGGCGGCCATCGCCTATGACCCGGATGGTTGCCAGAACTGGATCATCGATGACGGAATCGAGGGCTATTCCAGCCCACGTTTTGACCCTGTGTCGGGCCTGCCCATCTGCAACAACCGTTACCCGCCGGGAACGGTGCTGGGCGAGTATGAGACGCGGTCGGCGGCTCTTGGGGACTGGGTTCCTTCGAACTGAGATGACGGACAGATGAAACAGGGGCCGCGCCAAGGGTGCGGCCCTTTTTCTTTTGCTGCTCGATTGAGTTGGGCCGGCTGTCACGCATCTTGCACAATCCTTGGGCAGACTGATGCCGTGATGGTGAATGACGCTTGCCTTGTGGCCAAACGCGGCACATCATCTAGATATTGGCGAAGCCCCATAAGAAGGAGACCTCCTTGGGCATCAGCGCGCTGACCCCCCCGACCCGTCCTGAAGACGTTGTTGAAACGCTTCTGGAATTCCCTGACAACCGTTTGCTGATTGATCTGTGCGGCGAGTTTGACCGCAATCTGGCGCAGATCGAACACCAAGTTGGGGTCCATATCCTCAGACGCGGCAACAGGTTGGCCGTGATCGGTGAAAAGGGTGCAAGGGATCAGGCTGCGGGTGTGTTGAGGTCGCTTTACGCCCGGCTGGAGTCAGGACGCGGCGTGGCCGCCGGGGATATCGACGGCGCGATGCGCATGGGCCGCCCCATGCCCGACCGTCCGATGGCCGAGGGTGAACAGATCGAGATGTTCTCGGCGGGTGGTGTGGAATTGCGCACCCGCAAGAAGCCTATTGAGCCCCGGACCGAGGCGCAGAAGGCCTATGTCGCCAATCTTTTCGCCAATGAGTTGGGTTTCGGTATCGGGCCAGCGGGTACGGGCAAGACCTATCTGGCGGTGGCGGTTGGCGTGACCATGTTCATCAGCGGCGCCGTGGAAAAGATAATCCTGTCGCGCCCCGCTGTGGAAGCGGGTGAACGACTGGGTTTCCTGCCAGGCGACATGAAGGAAAAAGTCGATCCCTACATGCAGCCGCTCTACGACGCGCTGAATGATTTCCTGCCGCAAAAGCAGGTGCAGAAGCTGATCGAGGAAAAGCGGATCGAGATTGCACCGCTGGCCTTTATGCGTGGGCGGACACTGTCGAATGCCTTTGTGGTGCTGGACGAGGCGCAGAATGCCACGACCATGCAGATGAAGATGTTCCTCACCCGTCTGGGCGAGGGCAGCCGCATGGTGATCACCGGCGACCGCACGCAGATCGACCTTCCGCGCGGCGTGCCGAGCGGGTTGCAGGATGCCGAGCGGATCCTGAAAGGGGTGAAGGGCGTGACCTTCAACTACTTCACCGCCAAGGATGTCGTGCGTCACCCGCTGGTGGCACGGATCATCGAGGCCTATGAGGCCAACGAGAGCCCGCAGGCCTGAGCCTATAGCAGCGCGCAGCGATTCTTTCGCCCTGCGCGCTGCAGTGACCGCCGGGGCGCTGCCCCCTGACCCTCGGGATATTTTCGCAACGGGGATTTGGCAGGGTTTGCGCTTTAGCCCAGTCGTGGTTAAACGGCGGCGCATGGAACCGCTGGTTGACATCGTGATCGAAGATGCGCGCTGGGAGGCGTTCGGGCTCGAGGCAATGGCCGAACGTGCCTGTCGTGCGGTGTTGGTGCATCTGGGGGTAGGGGCAGAGGGGTTTTCCGTGGTGCTGATGGGCTGCGATGACGCCCGGATCGCCGTGCTGAATGCCGATTTTCGGGGCAAGCCGCAGCCGACGAATGTGCTGTCTTGGCCGTCGGAAGAACGGGCGGCGGATGTGGTCGGCGAGGCACCGGACCTGCCCGAGCCGGGCGATTTGGATGACCCCGCGGCGTTGGGCGACATCGCCATTGCCTGGGAAACCTGCGCAACTGAGGCGGCGGATCAGGGCAAGCCGATGGCCGATCATGTGACCCATCTGATCGTTCATGGAATGTTGCATTGTCTGGGCTATGATCACGTCGAGGACGCAGATGCGGAATTGATGGAAGGGTGCGAGGTGGAGATACTTGCCAGCCTTGGCCTTTCCGACCCATACTTGGCTGGCCCCGCGTGACGGGGTCTTTTGGAAGAAGGACAGATGGGCAGTAGCACCGACGGGTCTAATGCGGCGCAAAGCGCGCAGGGATCGACCCATGAAGACGGATCAGAGCGCGCACAGCGCGGCTTTTTCGGGCGGATTTTAAGCGCCTTTTCCCCTTCGGCAGATACAGGCAGGTCTGGTGGCGGCGATGCCGCATCCAGCGCGAACCCTGTTGCGGGGCCAGGGGGCGGATTGCCTGGCATCGGCAATCTGCGCAGGCTGCGCGTCGATGACGTGGCCGTGCCCAAGGTCGAGATCGTGGCGGTGCCGCTGGATATCGGCAAGGATGACCTGGTCGAGGTGTTCCGCGAGCATGGTTTCAGCCGGGTGCCGGTCTACAAAGGAACGCTGGATCATCCGCAGGGATTGGTGCTGTTGAAAGACCTGGCCTTACAGCATGGGTTCGGGGCGGCAGGGCGGTTTTCGCTGAAGAAACTGCTCCGCCCGGTGCTCTATGCGCCGCCGTCTATGCCCATCGGCGTGCTGTTGCAGAAGATGCAACGCGAGCGGGTGCATATGGCGCTGGTGATCGATGAATATGGCGGGGTGGATGGTCTGGTGACCATCGAGGACCTCATCGAGACCGTGATCGGCGAGATCGAGGATGAGCATGACGAGGAGGAGGGTGCGCTCTGGAAGGAAGAGCGTCCCGGTGTCTTTGTCGCCATGGCCAATACCCCGCTGGAAGAGATTGAAAGCGCGACCGGGCTGCAGTTACGCCATGACGAGGATGACGAAGAGATCGATACCCTTGGCGGGATCGTCTTTTTGCGCACAGGCCGGGTGCCGCTGCGGGGCGAGATCGTGCCGCATGAAAGCGGGGCCGAGTTTGAGGTGATCGACGCCGATCCGCGCCGGATCAAGCGGGTGCGCATTCGCCTGCCAGAGGTTGTGGCACAGCAAGAGAAGGTGACCGCGGGGTGATCAGGGCGCTGGGCCGCAGGGCCGTGGCGGGTTGGCCCGGAGCGCGCGCTGTAGGCAGCACCGCCGCTGTCGGGGCCGTGATCGCAAGTGGGCAGGCCCCACTGGGGTGGTGGTGGCTGTCGATTCCGGCGCTTGCGCTGTTTTTGCACATGGTTGGCAATGCGCCACGCGGGCGGGGTTGGTTGGCATGGTTCGGGGGCGCTGGCTATTTCGCGGCGGCCTTGGCTTGGATTGTCGAGCCGTTCCTGATCGCGCCCGAGGTCTATGGCTGGATGGCCCCCTTTGCGGTGGTGTTTCTGTCTTTTGGGCTGGCACTGTTCTGGGCGGTTGCTTCGCTGGCTGCGCGAGGGCGGTATCCGCTGATTGGGCTGGCACTGGGTTTGACGCTGGTGGAACTGGCGCGGGGCTATGTCCTGACCGGGTTTCCGTGGGCGATGATCGGGCATGTGTGGATCGGACATGCTCCGTCGCAACTGGCAGCGCTGATCGGCCCATCGGGGCTGACGCTGTTCACGTTGATGGCGGCGGCGCTGCTGGCGCAAAGGCGGGCGGTTCCAGTGGGGTTAGGAATGGTACTGCTGACTGCTGGCTTTGCCTTTGGTCTGTGGCGCGCGGCACAGCCAGAGCCTGCGCCGCGCGTGGCCATGCTGCGGCTGGTGCAGCCCAATGCCGAGCAGGGGTTGAAATGGGATCCCGATCAGGCGCGGCTGTTCTTTGAGCGGCAATTGGAGTTCACCGCCGCGGACCCGAAGCCCGATCTGGTGATCTGGCCGGAAACGGCGGTGCCCTATCTGCTGGAAGAATACCCAGAGGTTGCACAGCGCATCGCTGCGGCAGGGCGCGGCAGCCCGGTCGCGGTGGGGGTGCAGCGGGTGGAAGGCTGGCAATTCTGGAACACCCTTGCTGTGATCGGGGCTGAGGGGCGGGTTACAGCCAGTTATGACAAGCACCATCTTGTGCCGTTCGGTGAATACATCCCCTTTGGTGATGTGCTCTATGATTGGTTCGGGCTGGTGGCCTTTGCGGCGCAGCAAGGGAATGGCTATTCCGCCGGACCCGGCCCGGCGGTGCTGGACCTTGGCGCCTTGGGCAAGGCGCTGCCACTGATCTGCTATGAGGCGATCTTTCCGCAGGATCTGCGCGCCGCGCCGGAACGGGCGGATTGGATATTGCAGATTACCAATGATGCGTGGTTTGGCACATGGTCGGGGCCGTTCCAGCATCTGGCGCAGGCACGGTTGCGGGCGATCGAACAAGGCCTGCCCATGGTGCGGGTGGCCAATACCGGGGTGACGGCGGTGATCGACGCGCGGGGGCGGATTGTGGACAGTCTTCCCATGGGGGAGGCGGGATATCTGGATGCGCGCCTGCCTGGTGCCCTGCCGCCCACGCCCTATGCCCGCTGGGGCGAGGGGCCGGTGCTGCTGTTGCTTGCGGGTCTTGCGCTTGGGCTATGGGTTGCCCGCCGCCGGACATCTGCTTGACGCGGGCAGGGGCGGGGTCTAGTGAGGCGACTTAACCGCTACAACGGCTTCCTGGCGTGGCGGGGATAAACCAATGGAGCACTTCCCATGACCCGTAAGAACTATGTGTTTACCTCCGAATCCGTGTCGGAGGGGCATCCCGACAAGGTGTGCGATCGCATTTCCGATGCGATCCTTGATGCCTTCCTGTCGGAAGAGCCCAACGCCCGTGTAGCCTGTGAAACCTTTGCCACGACCAATACGGTTGTTGTGGGCGGGGAAGTGGGGCTGTCCACCGAGGCGGCCACCAAGGCCATGCTTGGCCGGGTTGAATCCATCGTGCGCGATTGCGTGAAGGATATCGGCTATGAGCAGGACAAGTTCCATTGGAACACCCTGAAGGTGCATAATTTCCTGCATGAACAATCGGCCCATATCGCCCAGGGCGTGGACCGGGATGGTGCAGGCGATCAAGGCATCATGTTCGGCTATGCCTGCCGCGAGACGCCGGAACTGATGCCGGCGCCTATCCAGTACTCCCACGCCATCCTGCGCCGTCTGGCAGAGGTGCGGAAATCGGGGCAGGAACCGACGCTGGGGCCGGATGCCAAGTCGCAGCTTTCGCTGCGCTATGAGGATGGCAAGCCGGTCGAGGTGACGTCGATCGTGCTGTCGACCCAGCATCTGGATGAGGCGCAGACGAGCGACGACATCCGCGCGATCGTGGAGCCGTATATCCGCGAAATCCTGCCCAATGGCTGGATCACCGGGAAAACCGAGTGGTGGGTCAACCCGACCGGCAAGTTCGTGATCGGTGGACCCGATGGCGATGCGGGCCTGACCGGGCGCAAGATCATCGTGGATACCTATGGCGGCGCGGCCCCGCATGGCGGTGGCGCGTTTTCGGGCAAGGATCCCACCAAGGTGGACCGTTCGGCCGCCTATGCCGCGCGCTATCTGGCCAAGAACGTGGTGGCGGCCGGGCTTGCCGATCGCTGCACGTTGCAGGTGTCCTATGCCATCGGGGTGGCCAAGCCCCTGTCGATTTATGTCGACACACATGGAACCGGGGCGGTGGATGAGGCGGCGATCGAACGCGCCGTGGCGGAATGCATGGACCTGACACCGCGCGGTATCCGCACGCATCTGGGCCTGAACAAACCCATCTATGCACGCACCTCTGCCTATGGCCATTTCGGGCGGGACGCGACGGCAGATGGCGGGTTCAGCTGGGAAAAGACCGATTTGGTCGACGCGCTGAAATCGGCGGCGAAGTGATCACCCGCAGGGGATGAACCGGGGCGCGCGGGGTGACCTGCGCGCCCTTTTCTTTGCGACAGGACTGGCCTGCGCGACAATGGGGAGATGATCGCATGGGAATCGGCGCACCACCCGCACCCTGGGCCGCCTTGATGGCCGAGATGATGGTGACGGATTATGCGCGCTCGCTGGCCTTCTGGATGGGGCCTCTGGGCTTTGCCCTGGCCTTTGAACGGCCCGCGCAGAAACTGGCCTGCTTGCAGCGGCCGGAAGGCGGGCAAGTGATGATCTATCAGCGCGATGGCGATTGGGAGACCGGGCCGATGGAACCGCCCTTTGGGCGGGGGTTGGTAATACAGGTCTATGTCGCCGATGCCGATGCCATGGCCGGGGCAATAGTTGCGGCAGGGGTGCCGTTCTATGTGGCCCCGCGCGAGAAGTGGCGTGACTGGGGCGACAGGATGGGCGGTCAACGCGAGTTTCTGGTGCAGGACCCGGATGGCTATCTGGTGATGGTGGCCCAGCGGATCGGGGAACGGCCTTTGGAGGGCTGAGCCTGGGCAGGCTTGACCTTCGGGCGCAGGGGCGGATAGGTCGCGCCCATTCCAAAGGGACAGATGATGACCGAAACGCCCGAAAGCACCGCGCCGCGCCGCAATTTCTATGGCCGCGTGCATGGCAAGACGCTGCGCACAAGCCAGAAAACCTATCTGGCCGAGGATCTGGGCAAGCTGTCCCTGCCGGGCGTGACGGTAGAGGACAATCCCGCCCGCGCGCCGATTGATCCGGTGGAGTTGTTCGGGGGGCGGCCCGTCTGGCTGGAAGTGGGGTTCGGCGGGGGTGAGCATCTGGTGTATATGGCCGCGCGATACCCCGAGATCGGGATCATCGGGTGTGAGCCATTCGTGAACGGGATCGCGATGCTGCTGGGTAAGATACGCGCGGCGGGGGTCACCAATCTGCGGATCCATCCCGGCGATGTGCGCGATCTGTTCGATGTGCTGCCTGCGGCATCTGTGGCGAAATGTTTCCTGAACTATCCCGATCCCTGGCCCAAAGCGCGGCATCATCGGCGGCGCTTCGTGACGCCGGGGTATCTGGAATTGCTGGCACGGGTGATGATGCCGGCGGGAGAGTTTCGGGTGGCGACAGACATTCCCGATTACGTACGCCAAACTCTGGAAGAGGTGCCGCCTGCAGGGTTTGACCTGATCGGTCAGGCTGGGCCCGGCGGGGCGTGGGAGGACTGGATTTCCACCCGATACGAGCAGAAAGCCCTGCGCGAGGGTCGCGCGCCGCACTACCTGACCTTTCGGCGGCAGGGCTGATCAGAGTTTCGGGATTGCCCAGGCCTCTCCGGGGGCGAGGGGGCGGAAGCGGTCGGTGGACAGGCCGCGCTTGGCCAGTGCTGCCGCCAATTCGCGCGGCGGGGCATCGCGGCCTTCGTTGGTGAGTTGGAAGGTGCCCCAATGGTGGCCCACGGCATGGGCCGCGCCGGATAGGATAAAGCCCTCCACCGCCTCGGCCGGGTCCTGATGCTGGTCGCGCATGAACCAACGCGGTTCATAGGCCCCCACGGGCAAGACGGCCGCGCGGATTTTGCCATGCTTTTCCGGGATGTGGCGGTAGGGGCGGCCCTGATCAAAACCTGTGTCGCCGATGTGGTGGATGCGGCCTGCGGGCGTGTCGATCACGAAGGCTGACCAAAGCGCCATGGACCGATCTCGCGCGCCGCGTGCCGACCAGTGATGGCAGGGCTCGAAATGTACGGTGGTCGGGCCGATTCTTGCGGTATTCCCCCAGTTGCCGGTCTGTACCCGCATGTCAGGCACCGCGTCGCGAATGATCGCGTCATTGCCCAGCGGTGTGATCACCAGCGGGTCATGTGCTGCCTTCAGCCGGGCAAGCGTTTCAAGGTCGAGGTGATCGTAGTGATTGTGCGTCAGCAACACAGCATCGATCCGGGGAAGGTGTTCAAAGCGAATGCCGGGAACAGTGGCGCGTTTCGGCCCCGCAAAGGAAAACGGGCTGGCGCGCAGGGACCAGACTGGATCGGTCAGCAGGTTCAGCCCGGCGACCTGAACCAGAAGCGTGGCGTGACCGACCATGGTGATGGTCATGTCATCCACCTTGTCAGCGGGTTTGGTGGGCGTGATGGCGATGGCTTCGGGCCAAGCCGTACGCCCGCCGCCCGTTTGCCATTTCAGTACGTCGGCAAACCCCTTTGGCGCGGCTCCGCCCGGGTTGAAGAAGCGCGTGCCGTCAAAGTTGTGGGAGGGCGGGCCGGAATAGTAGCGGTTGCGGGCTGGGGACAAGGCGAAGGCTCCGGTCGCGGCAAGGGCCCCGCCTAGGGCGAGCAGGGTGCTGCGTTTGAAAAAGCTGCGTCGATTCATCTTTCGGATATGCGCTGCGCTGCAGCGGGTTCAAGGCTTTTGCAATAGAAAGCGGGGCATGGACCGGCCCCTGCGCTTGCGCTATCAGGCGTGCCGATGCCTAAGGGAGAAGACCATGTCCGGCCACGGCGAAGCGCAACCCATGACCGCCCGCAAATCGGGCCCGCTGAAGGGCCGGGCCGAAGTGCCGGGCGACAAATCCATCAGCCACCGCGCGCTGATCTTTGGCGCCATGGCGGTGGGTGAGACGCGGGTGACCGGTCTGCTGGAAGGGCAGGACGTGCTGGATACGGCCAAGGCCATGCGCGCCTTCGGGGCCGAGGTGACGCGGCACGGTCCCGGCGAATGGTCTGTGCATGGCGTGGGCGTGGGCGGGTTCCGCGAGCCTGCGGATGTGATCGACTGCGGCAATAGCGGCACGGGTGTGCGGCTGATCATGGGGACCATGGCCACAAGCGCGATCACCGCGACCTTTACGGGGGATGCGTCCCTGCGTAAGCGCCCAATGGGCCGGGTGACCGATCCGCTCAGCCTGTTCGGCACGCGCGCCTATGGGCGGCTGGGGGGGCGGCTGCCGATGACGGTGGTGGGGGCGGCCAATCCGGTGCCGGTGCGCTATGCACTGCCCGTGGCCAGTGCGCAGGTGAAATCGGCGGTGCTGCTGGCGGGGCTGAACGCGCCCGGCCAGACGGTGGTGATCGAACGCGAACCGACGCGGGACCATTCCGAGCGGATGCTGCTGGGCTTTGGCGCGGAATTGACGGTCGAAAAGACGGCCGAGGGCAATGTCATCACCCTGACCGGGCGGCCGGAATTGCGGCCGCAGACGGTGGCTGTGCCGCGCGATCCTTCATCCGCGGCCTTTCCGGTCTGCGCGGCGCTGATCGTGGAAGGGTCGGATATCCTGGTGCCCGGCGTCAGCCAGAACCTGACGCGCAATGGTCTTTACCTGACGCTGGTCGAGATGGGCGCGGAGATCGAGTTTCAGAATCCTCGGGAAGAGGGCGGCGAACCTGTGGCCGACTTGCGTGTGCGGTTTTCGAGCGATCTCAAAGGGATAGAGGTACCGGAAGAGCGCGCGCCGAGCATGATCGACGAATATCCGATCCTGTCGGTGGTGGCGGCCTTTGCCACGGGCAAGACGGTGATGCGGGGCGTCAAGGAATTGCGGGTCAAGGAAAGCGACCGGATCGACGCCATGGCGCGCGGGCTAGAGGCCTGCGGCGTACGGGTGGAAGAGGATGAGGATACGCTGATCGTGCATGGTCTGGGGGCGGGCGGCGTGCCGGGCGGAGCGACCTGCGCCACGCATCTGGACCATCGGATTGCGATGAGCTTTCTGGTCTGCGGGATGGCGGCGAAGGCGGCGGTATCGGTGGATGACGCGTCGCCGATCCTGACATCCTTTCCGATCTTTGAAGGGTTGATGACGGGGCTGGGGGCCGATCTGGCGCGCGGGTGACGGGCCGGGTTGGCGATTTTTCTGCGAAAAATCAGGGGGCTGTCCGCCCCCTCGCCCCTGCGGGGCTCACCCCCGAAGGTATTTGGGCCAAGATGAAGGGGCTTGTGGTGATCTTCACGGTGGCGATTGACGGGCCTGCGGCGGCGGGCAAGGGGACGATCGGGCGCGCGGTGGCGGCGCGGTTCGGGTTTGCCCATCTGGATACGGGGCTGCTTTATAGGGCGGTGGGGGCAAAGGGCGGCGATCCCGTGGCGGCTGCGGAGGGGTTGGAACCGGGCGATCTGGCGCGGGATGACCTGCGGTCGCTGGAGGCGGGGCAGGCGGCCAGCCGGGTGGCGGTGATTCCGCAAGTGCGAGCGGCGCTTGTGGAATTTCAGCGGAGGTTTGCGCGGGCCGAGGGCGGGGCGGTGCTGGATGGGCGGGATATCGGCACGGTGATTTGTCCGGAGGCGGAGGTGAAGCTTTATATAACGGCGTCAGCAGAAGTGCGGGCGCATCGGCGGTGGCTGGAAGTGGGCGGGGATGAGGCCCTGGTGCTGGCCGAAGTGCGGGAGCGGGATGCGCGTGACATGGGGCGGGCGGATGCGCCGTTGCGGGCGGCGGCGGATGCTTTTGTGATGGATACCAGTGTGTTGTCGGTGGAGGAGGCGGTGGCGCGGGCCATATCGCTAGTGGAACAAAAGCTGGGAGAGCGGGCATGACGGTTATGCGGTTGCCGGAATTGAAGGGCAAGGCGGTGCTGATCACGGGGGCATCCACGGGCATCGGGGCGGCGCTGGCGCATGCCTTCGCGGCGCAGGGCGCGCGGGTGGGGTTGCATTACAATGCGTCGGAAGATGCAGCAAAAGCCGTGGCTTACGAGATTGGCGCGGCGGGGGGTGAGGCGGTTCTGATCCGGGCGGACGTGGGGTCGGGTGCGGGGGCAAGGTCGGCGGTGGAGCAGGCGGTGGCGGCGTTCGGGGGGTTGGACGGGCTGATCAACAATGCGGGCGGGATGGTGCGGCGGGTGCCCTATGCCGATGTTTCTGAACAAGATTATGATGAGATCATGGACCTGAACGCGCGGTCGGTGGTGGTGGCATCGCAGGCCGCCGTAGCGCCAATGAAGGCGGCAGGGGGTGGGTTCATCATCAACACCACATCTGTTGCCGCGCGGAATGGGGCATCGGGCGGGGCGGGGCTGTATGGATCGTCCAAGGCCTTTGTCCATAACGTGACGCGGGGGATGGCCAAGGAGTTGATTCCCTTTGGTATTCGGGTGAATGCCGTGGCACCGGGGGTGATTTCGACCCCGTTCCATGAACGCTATTCGACCGAGGCGCAGTTGACGGCGCAACTGGCCACGATCCCGGCGGGGCGGCTGGGTGTGGCGGAGGATTGTGTGGGGGCTTACCTGTTTCTGGCCTGTGCCAGCCTGTCGGGGTATGTCATCGGGCAGGTGATCGAGGTGAATGGCGGGCAGTTGATGCCCTGAGGGCGTCAGGGTTAACTGGCGGGAATCCAAGGGTTTTTGGCGCGAAGCGCTGTTGGCGACTGTTCAGCAGCGCAGTGCAGCGCGCTGTGCAGACGGGTGTGCATACAAGTTTGGGCAGGGTGGGGGTGGAGAACGTGGTTAAGGGTGCATGGGTGCACACTGAGTGACCCTGCGCTGGGCTGGAGCCGGGGCCTCTGGGGCGCCTGGTGTGGGGGAGGTCCCGGTGCGGGGCCGGGATAAATGTTCAAGTCTGGGCAGGCGCGTTTGAGGTGGGCGTCGAGGGTCTTTTGCAAGGGGCCCTTTGCGGAGTTTCGTTCTGTGCATAGACTACACAAGAAGGCGCATCTCAGGTTTTGGAAACCCGGAATTGGAAAAAGCCCCTGTCATCTTCACGGCAAGGATCCTTCGCAAGGAAGCGTTTCTTCCCCGCTACATCGTTGTGAAGCCGGACTATGTGAGCGGCAGGACCCGCACATTTCCAGCGGAGGTCATGCTGAATGACGCGGGGCCATTTCGCCGGAATATCCACCCTTGGGGAAAGGGGTCGGACGTGTTCTTCTTCAACCTGACCGCGCCTCAATGTGAGAAGGCGAAGCTGGACACCAACGACACTTGTGTCGTCACGCTGGTTCCGGTGGACGAACCGGCGAGCGGGTAAACGTGCGCTAAGAGCCCTTTGCGGACGATCGGACCTTCTAGTAGTCTTGGTGCGCGGAGCAAAAGAGACGATCCAAAACCTGAATCTGTAGGAGTGATGCAGATGGACGATTTAGTATTGCGGATCGATGCGCTCAGCAGGCGAAATACGCAGGAATTACTTGCAGAACTTGAAGCGGCACTAAACGAAAACGGCCCAATTACTCAGGATGTGTTGATTGCTGCCGCTTACATCGCGGGCATTGAGGATGCCATCACCGGGACCGCTGGTCGCTCAGAGTACGATCTTCGGCGTTATGATTTTGCTGCGAATGTACAAGAAAATCTTCTGGCCACAGGCCGTTCTATCGGCTCTGCTGCATCCGAAGACCTCATTTCCCAAGCGCGTGAAGACCGATAGCCGCCTATAAGCACTCTCACTGACCGACTGCTTCCTCTCGTATAACCGCCGATCAGTCTGCACACAGCCTGCGGCTACCATGTGTGCCAAGAGGCTCGATTTCTCGGTGGGCCGAGGGACCACGCCCCGGAGTTGATCCGGGGCCTCTGAGCGGCGCGCGGACGGTGGCCGCAGTCTCGGCGCGGGGCCGGAACGGGTGGTAGGGCGCTTGCAAAGCGCCGCTCAGATCAGCGCGATCCGCTCTCTTTGCGCCGGGTCGGGGTAGGGGCGGTAGAGGCCGATTTCGGCGCTTTCGATCATGGCGTGCATTTTTTCGTAAAGCTGGACCGCGGCATCGTCGGCGTCGGCCAGGGCGGTAAAGGCGTCGTCCAGGGCGGCCATGCCTGCGATTTCGATCTCCAGCACGAAATCGGTGTGGCGGCCGGAGGCGAGGCCGAATTTGCGGCGCATGAGGCGCCAGCCGGAGACGAGTTGCAGTTTGGTGAGATGGTCGAGCCAGAGCCCGACGGAATGGGCGAAGGACAGGGCGCGGGCTTCGGTTTTGAGTTCGATCAGGCAGTGGTATACGTTCACGGTCGTTCTCCTTTTGGACCGTGATCCCGGTCCGGGACAGTGCGGCGCATCTTGCCGACTTGAAGCTTTCCTTTGGATTAATACGGCCAAGACCGCCGTTCCGTTAGGATCGGTGGGAATGGCGGGTGAACCCCGCCCTACGGTGCGGAGAGGCGGCGGGCTGCTTGGGTGGGCGCTTGGCGCTTGTTTTCCTGACCTCAAGCGACTATAGGCGCGTGATCCTGAGGGCATTGCGCGCCTGTTTCCGGTTTTCCGGGGCGGTAGCGGTTTTCCCAAGGAGGACAGAAAGACCGGCGGAGCCAACCGCATGGCCAGAAAACCATGACAAAGGACGAACTGCATATGTGCGCGAAAAACGCTATGGAAGAATTTGAAGCCCTTCTGAAGGAGAGCTTCGAGATTGACACCCCCGAAGAGGGAACGGTTGTCAAAGGCAAGGTCATCGCCATCGAGGCGGGCCAGGCCATCATCGATGTCGGCTACAAGATGGAAGGCCGCATCGATCTGAAGGAATTTGCCAACCCCGGTGAACAGCCCAACATCAATGTGGGCGACGAGGTTGAGGTCTATCTGGACCGCGTGGAGAATGCCCGCGGCGAAGCGCAGATCAGCCGTGAGAAGGCCCGCCGCGAAGAGGCATGGGACCGTCTTGAAAAGGCCTATGCGTCGGAGACGCGCGTCGATGGCGCGATCTTTGGCCGGGTCAAAGGCGGCTTCACTGTCGATCTGGGCGGCGCTGTGGCGTTCCTGCCCGGCTCGCAGGTGGACGTGCGCCCGGTGCGCGATGCTGGCCCGCTGATGGGCATGAAGCAGCCGTTCCAGATTCTGAAAATGGACCGTCGCCGGGGCAACATCGTTGTGTCGCGTCGCGCCATTCTGGAAGAATCGCGTGCGGAACAGCGTGCCGAGGTTATCGGCAACCTGACTGAAGGCCAGACCATCGACGGCGTCGTGAAGAACATCACCGAATATGGTGCCTTCGTCGATCTGGGCGGTGTGGACGGCCTGCTGCACGTGACCGACATGGCATGGCGCCGTGTGAACCACCCGTCGGAAATTCTGGCGATTGGCGAGACGATCAAGGTGCAGGTCATCAAGATCAACAAGGAAACCCACCGTATCAGCCTTGGCATGAAGCAGCTTCAGGCCGATCCGTGGGATGCCGTTGAAAAGGCCTATCCGCTGGGTTCGGTCCACAAGGGCCGCGTGACCAACATCACCGATTACGGCGCCTTCGTGGAGCTGGAAGCCGGGGTTGAGGGTCTGGTCCATGTGTCGGAAATGTCCTGGACCAAGAAGAACGTGCATCCCGGCAAGATCGTGTCCACCTCGCAGGAAGTGGATGTCATGGTGCTGGAGATCGACAGCGCGAAGCGCCGCGTGAGCCTGGGTCTGAAGCAGACGCAGCGCAACCCGTGGGAAGTGTTCGCCGAAACCCATCCGGTCGGGTCGGTCATCGAGGGAGAAGTCAAGAACATCACCGAATTCGGTCTGTTCGTCGGCCTCGACAACGATATCGACGGTATGGTCCATCTTTCGGACCTGTCCTGGGATCAGCGCGGCGAGGATGCCATTGCGAACTATCGCAAGGGCGACACCGTCAAGGCGTCGGTCACCGAAGTGGATGTCGAGAAGGAGCGTATCTCGCTATCCGTCAAGGCGCTGGGTGAGGACAACTTCACCGATGCGGTCGATGGCGTGAAGCGTGGGTCGATCGTCACTGTCGTGGTGACGGCGATCGAAGAAGGCGGCGTCGAGGTGGAGTATAACGGCGCCAAGTCGTTCATCCGCCGCTCTGACCTGTCGCGCGACCGGGCCGATCAGCGCCCCGAGCGTTTCCAGGTGGGTGATTCCGTCGACGTGCGCGTGACCAACATTGATCCGAAGACCCGCCGTCTGGGCCTGTCGATCAAGGCGCGCGAAATCGCCGAAGAGAAAGAGGCTGTGGAGCAGTATGGCTCGTCCGATTCGGGTGCATCGCTGGGGGATATCCTTGGCGCGGCTCTGAAGGGCGGCAACTGATCCATCGGATCTGAAATGTGTGAAAGGCCCCGCGTTTGCGGGGCCTTTTGCTTTGGGCGGGGGTGAGAGGCGCAAAAATCCGGTTGCGGCTGCGCCGCAGGGCGTGGCGCTGAGGCGGTGGTTTTTTCGTTTTCGTTGTGCGCTTGGTTTTTTTGCCTATAGTCCTGTTTAAACAACAGCGTGGCGACCGGCCAACGGTGACCACAGGGGGGACTTGGATGATCCGTTCGGAACTGATCCAGAAGATCGCGGATGAAAACCCGCACCTCACGCAGCGGCATGTGGAGCGGATCGTGAACACGGTCTTTGAAGAAATCATCGAAGCACTGGCCAAGGGAGACCGCGTGGAGCTGCGCGGCTTTGGCGCGTTTTCGGTAAAGGCGCGGGATGCCCGCGTGGGCCGCAACCCACGCACCGGCGAAGCGGTCAAGGTCGATGACAAGAAGGTGCCCTTCTTCAAGACCGGCAAGCTGTTGCGCGACCGGCTGAACGGTAAGGGCTGAGATTTCCTGTCTGATGCCTTGCGCGCCGGGTGAGGGGGCGCGATAGTCAGGGTCTACCCATTGGGAGGCCCGGATGCTTCGCTATATCCGCTATCTGCTGATCGCCGTTATGCTGCTGCTGTTGCTGACGGTGGCTTTGGCCAATCGCACGGTGGTGCCGGTCCGGTTCCTGCCCGAAGATGTGGGGGCGCTGTTTGGCGTAACATGGCAGATGGAATTGCCGCTGTTTCTGGTGATTCTGGGTGGCGTGGTCATGGGTGTGCTGATCGGGTTCACCTGGGAATGGCTGCGCGAGCACAAGTATCGCAAGACGGCGAGCGTGCGGGGCAAGGAACTGGCGCGGCTGGAGCGCGAGATGGAAGTGATGCGCGATTCGTCGAGCGTGCCAAAGGATGAGATCCTTTCGCTGATCGACAAGCCGCGCAAAGCCGGGTGATCCCATGGGTGACGTTCGGGTGAAGATCTGCGGTCTGCGGACCGAGCAGGATGTTGCCGCCGTGGCGGCGGCGGGGGCTGCCTATGCGGGGTTCAACTTCTTTGCGCCGTCACCGCGCTATGTGACGCCTGCGGTGGCACGCGAACTGGCGCTGGCCGCGCCCGAGGGGCTGTGCAAGGTGGCGCTGGTGGTGGATGCCGATGATGCCCTGCTGGATGCCATCACGGCGGCGGTGCCTTTGGACATGTTGCAACTGCACGGACATGAAAGCCCGGCGCGGGTGGCCGAGGTGAAGGCGCGCTATGGATTGCCGGTGATGAAGGTGATCGGGGTGGCAGGGGCGGCTGATCTGGATGCGCTGACAGACTATGCGTTGGTGTCGGACCAGATCCTGATTGATGCCAAGCCGCCGAAGGATGCGGTGCTGCCGGGGGGCAACGGGCTTGCCTTTGATTGGCGGCTGCTGGTGGGGCGCAAATGGCTGCGGCCGTGGATGTTGGCCGGCGGGCTGACGGCCGGGAATGTGGCCGAGGCGATCCGTCTGACAGGGGCGCGGCAGGTGGACGTGGCGTCGGGAGTGGAAAGCGCGCCCGGACAGAAGGATGCCGCGAAGATCGCGGATTTTGTCCGGGCGGCGGGCTGATCCGGGGCGGGAGGGGACCCGGACCAGCCGCAGTAGCCTTACATCGCGGGCAGGATCGTCAGGTCGCGGACCGGTTGATCGGTGCCGGTGATTTCGACCGTACCTGATACCGCGCCGGTGGCGAGATCGAGCATGTGCAGACCACCCAGCGCGGCGACATAAGCCGTGTTGGTGCCGTCAGCCGTGGTGGCGACATCCATCGCAACCGGGCCTTCCAGCGTGACACCCAGCGAACCGATGGTGGCGAGGACGCCATCATTCGGGGCAGTCTGTTGCAGAAGGGCGTTCAGTCCGGCGTCGATGTCGAACATCGCGGTCTTTTCCGGCTTGCCGTAGCTGTTGGTATAGGCGACCGCCACAACCATCGGCGTGGCAGCGGCATTGGCATCTGCCGGATCGAAATTCAGCGCGCCATCGACGGTGACTTCGCCGGTTGCCATATCCACGCGGTGGTTGGTCGTGCCGGACATGAAGCGAAGGCGGTCAGCGGCGGGGTTCACGTCGACGATGACGGCTGCGCCTTCGGCGACTTCCAGCATTGTGTTCATCTTGGACAATTCGGTGGTCGCGCCGGTGGCGGGGTCGATTTCCACGATGGCCTGTGTGTCGGTCACGCCGATCACCTTGCCAGTGCCGGGGCGGTAGTCGATGCCGTGCAGGCGGGTGACGCCCTGTGCTTCCATCGTGCCGGTGACAGCGCCGGTTGCGGTGTCGATCATAACGAGCGTGCGGTCACCGGTCAGGCCGAGGGCCGTATCTGCTTGGGCGATGCCCGCCATTCCGGCGAGGCTGAGGGTCAGTGCGGTTGTGAAGGTTTTCATGTGTCGTCTCCTGTTGTCACTTGCGTTTGCCTCAGTAGCTACGAAGCGATTTGGCAGGGGTTTCACTGGGGTGATCACGAAAGCGTTAGTGGGGAGTTTTTCTGCGCGGCGATTTCTGACGCAGAAATCGCGTCGGGGTTTGGCGCAAATTCCGCGTGGGTGCGTTGGGCCTGTGTGGTGGCGAAATCTGCGTCAAACTCCGTTTGCGTGCGGGCTTTCCCCTGCGCGCTAAGGGCGCTACATCGGGGGTGCAAGCAAAGGGGGTGGCCCATGGCCGAGGACGGGATCAACAGTTTCATGACCGGGCCGGATGAGGCCGGGCGGTTCGGCATTTTCGGCGGGCGGTTCGTATCCGAGACGCTGATGCCGCTGATCCTGGAACTGGAAGAGCGCTATGAGCATGCCAAGACCGACCCGACCTTCTGGGCCGAGATGGATTACCTGTGGAAGCATTACGTGGGCCGCCCGTCGCCGCTGTATTATGCCGAGCGGCTGACCGAGCATCTGGGTGGTGCCAAAATCTATATGAAGCGCGACGAGCTGAACCATACCGGCGCGCACAAGATCAACAACGTGCTGGGGCAGATCATCCTGGCCCGCCGCATGGGCAAGACGCGGATCATCGCGGAAACCGGGGCAGGGCAGCATGGGGTGGCGACGGCTACGGTCTGCGCCAAGTTCGGGTTGCAATGCGTGGTCTATATGGGCGCGCATGATGTGGAGCGGCAGGCGCCCAACGTGTTTCGCATGAAGCTGTTGGGGGCGGAGGTGATTCCCGTCACCTCGGGCCGGGGCACGCTGAAGGATGCGATGAATGACGCGCTGCGCGACTGGGTGACCAATGTGCGCGACACGTTCTATTGCATCGGCACGGTGGCGGGGCCGCATCCCTATCCGGCGATGGTGCGGGATTTCCAGAGCATCATCGGCAAGGAAGTGCGCTGGCAGATGGCCGAGCAGGAGGGCGAGGGGCGGTTGCCGGATACGGTGATCGCGGCCATCGGCGGCGGGTCCAATGCGATGGGGCTGTTCTATCCGTTCCTGGACGATCCGTCGGTACGGATTATCGGCGTCGAGGCCGGGGGCAAAGGTGTGGATGATCGGATGCAGCATTGCGCGTCTTTGACAGGCGGGCGGCCCGGCGTGCTGCATGGCAATCGGACCTATCTGCTGCAGGACGAAGATGGGCAGATTCTGGAAGGGTTCAGCATCAGTGCGGGGCTGGATTATCCGGGGATCGGGCCGGAACATGCCTGGCTGCATGATATTGGCCGGGCGGAATACGTGAGCATCACCGATGCCGAGGCGCTGGAGGCGTTCCAGTTGTCTTGCCGTCTGGAAGGGATCATCCCGGCGCTGGAGCCCAGCCATGCGCTGGCCCATGTGATGAAGATCGCGCCGGCATTGCCGCGCGAGCATATCATCGTGATGAACATGTGCGGGCGGGGTGACAAGGATATCTTTACCGTCGCCAAGCATCTGGGCGTGGACATGAAGGTTTGACGGGACGGTTTTCGTAAACTTTCGGCATGAAGACCGATCAGTACGCCCCCATCGCAGAAGCGGTGGGGGCGTCGTTCGTTCTGGCCCAGAGGTGGGGAACCCGCAGTCGGTTGGCCAATTCAGTACAAAATACAGTAATTACGTATAGTTAAGCGTAAACTTGCGTTTAGCGCCTATGCTGAACGCGCAATTCTCGCGCCTAAACCTGAGTGCAATTCCGCTTTGTGGGGTTGGCTGCGAAACAGGCAGCGTCGCCGGAGGAATCGCCAGAGGCACTTCGGGGGCAAGCCTATGAGCAGATGGGGCTGGGGGAGACAGTCCTGAAACAAGCTTCCACAAAAGGAACTGAGATATGAACTCCAAAACCAGATTGATGACACTGACCGCTGCCGCGGTGCTTGTCGGGTCTACGGCATTTGCGCAGGCGGTCGATCCCGGCCCGAGCGCGCCTGCGGACTTTGACTTCAGCTTTCTGAGTGACCTTTTCGCTGGCGATGACTCGCCTTCGAGTGATGCGATTTCCGAAGCGCTGACAGGGGCCGGGCTGACGGTGGATCGCCTGCGGGCGCGCGGCGATGATGTCCGCATTGTTGCCACCACGAGCGACGGCCAGCGCGTTCGGATCCGCGTCGAGGATGGCGAAGTGCGCTATCGCATCCGGTCGGCATCGGACACGTCCGATTCGAATGGCGACACGTCGGACAGCAACGGTGACTCGTCCGACAGCAATGGCAGCAGCACCGGCAGTTCGGATGCGAACGGCAACACGTCGGGCGGCGGCAATAGCGGCGGCAATGGAAGCGGCAGCGACAGCTGAGCCTTTGGGCAAATGCCACAAAAATGACGCGGTCCGGCCTTGCCGGGTCGCGTTTCTTGTAAGATAAATTAACGATCGCTTGAATGCGGTCTGCCCTAGAGGGGGTAAGGATGATGGCACGGAAAGTCATGGGAGCGCTGGTTGCAGGCGCAATGGGGACGACGCCGGTACTGGCGGACGTCTATGAGAGCAATGTTGTGCAGCAGCTTGAGGCTGAAGGTTTCCGCAGCATTTCGACAGAACGTACATGGCTGGGTCGGATGCGGATCGTTGCGGAAAGCGGCGACGGTCAGCGTGAGATCATCATCAATCCGAACAATGGCGAGGTGTTGCGCGATCTTTGGCTGGTTGAACGCCGGGGTAACGAAGGAAACGTGCAAGGCGAGGTTGTCGCAGGTACCGGATCGGGGCAGGGCGCGGCAGTTGCTGCATCCGGCAAGGATCAGGACGATGACAATGGCGGGAAGTCAGACAAGAGCGAAGACCGCAACGAAGACCGCAACGAAGACCGTGATCGGTCTTGGTCGAAGTCGGATGGCGGCGGTACAGAGACTGGTGGCGGAAATGGCGGCAGGAATGGCGGCGATTCTGACGATTGATGACCGCCTTGCGACGCATAGGCGGTATCCGGTGTGACCAAGAAATGGGTCATTGCCGGTGTGCTGCTGATCCAGGCGCTTTGCGCCGTGTTTTTCGTTTTTGATATCGTCTCATCACTACTGGGGATTTATACCCCGCCTCTGCCTTGGGAAGTGCGTGAGATTATGGAAGTGGGGGCGGCACTGGGGTTGTTCCTTGGTGTGCTTCTTGGGGCGGTTCTGTTGCGCAGCGTGCTGCAAGAACGGAACGTGGCGCAGGAACGGTTACGCCGGGCCTCTGGCGCATTCATGGACCTGCTGGAAGAGCGGTTCACGGAATGGGCGCTGACCCCGGCGGAACGGGACGTTGCGCTGTTCGCCATCAAGGGGATGTCGACATCGGAAATCGCCACGTTGCGGACCACGTCGGAAGGCACAGTCAAGGCGCAGACCAATGCGATCTATCGCAAGGCGGGGGTGAGCGGGCGGCCGCAACTGCTTTCGCTGTTCATCGACGATCTGATGCGGGATGACGTGACCGAGCAGATCCGGCCAAAGTCGGCGGCCTGACCGGGTTCAGCCTGCGGGCAGATCGACGGCGTATTCCTTCAGGATCGACAGCGGCACGATATCCAGCGTGCGGATATGGGTCGCCGCAAGGCGAACCTTGGGGGCCGCGCCTTCCTCATGCGCCTGATAGAAGCGTGCAGCGCAGAGGCACCAGTGATCCCCCGGTTTCAGACCCGCAAAGCCATATTCGGGGCGCGGCGTGGACAGGTCATTGCCGAGGTATTTCGACAAAGCGAGAAATTCCTGGGTCATTTGGGCGCAGACAGTGTGCTGGCCTGTGTCCATCGGACCGGTGTCGCAACAGCCATTGCGGAAAAAGCCGGTGACGGGGGCGGTGGAGCAGGTTTCCAGCGGGCCACCGAGGACGTTGATCGAGGCTTCTTTCATCGGGGCCGCCCTTCTGTATCTGGTGGCAAAGCTAACGCATGGGTGGGCGAAGTCGAGTGCGGCGATTTGCAGGGGGGGCGCAGTCGGTTAAGGTTCGCGCATTGCCGGGCGCATTGCTGAGGGTTGAGATTTGGAAATTGTCATTCTGGGCCTGTTGGCGGTTCTGGCGATCCCGGTCGGGTTGATTGTTCTTTGGATGCGCGTGTCGGGGATGACGCGTGACATGGCAGCGATGACCGAACGGCTGGCGCGGGCCGAGGCAAGGTTGGCTGCAATGGAAGCGGGGCCGTCGTCGCCGTGGACGCGGAAGGAGACGGTGGCGGAAGGTGTTGCCGCGCCTGCCGCTCAGGCCGACACTCTTATGTCGCAGCAGGTGGAAGCGCCTGATGCGGGGGTGACGGATGCGGTGGCCGTGCCTGTTGTGCCGGAAGCGGCGCCTGAACTGCCGCCAGAAGCCCCCCCATCGCTTTCGCCGGGGCCGCGCCGGAAGGGGCTAACGGAGCGGTTCGGGGCGTGGCTGGGCGAGAACTGGGTCTATGCGGTTTCGGGCGTGTCGCTGGCCTTGGCCGGGGTGTTTTTGGTGCAGTACGGTATGGAGCGCGGGTTCCTGCCGCCTGCGCTGCGGGTGCTGGCGGGGATCGGGTTCGGTCTTGGCCTGATCTATGCCGGCGAGCGGGTGCGGCGGCGGTTTGGGGATGGCGAGGAGTCATCTACTGCCTATCTGCCATCGGTGTTTTCCGGGGCGGGTTTGGTGTCTGTCTTTGCTGCTGTGCTGGCGGCGCGGCAGATGTATGGGCTGATCGGGCCGGAGGTGACCTTTGCCGCGCTGGTGGCGACGGCGGGGGGCGCGATCCTGCTGGGCTGGTTCCACGGGCCGCTGTTGGCGGCGTTGGGGCTGGTGGGGGCGACGCTGTCGCCTTTTGTCGTGGGCGGCAATGCCGACAGTGTGGACTGGTTGCAGGGCTATTTCCTGCTGGTGGCGGCGGTTGGGTTGGCGGTGGATGCCATGCGGCGTTGGGCCTGGGTTTCCGGGCTGTCGGTCGGGTTGGCGCTGCTGGCTGGGCTGTTGCTGATGGCTGGTGGCGGCACGGTAGCGGCGTTTCAGATGGCGGTCACGCTCTTGGCGGTGCTGGCCGTTGGGGTGCCTGCGTTGCGGCTGTTCCCTGATCATGCGGGGCCGACGGTTCTGACCGTGGCGTTGATCCAGAAGGGCGGGGGGCGGCCTGCTTTTCCGGTGCTGCTGGCATGGGCTGCGGTGGCGGCTGCGGTGGCAGTGTTGGTGCTGCTGGTCCCTGCTTTGGGATGGGGGTTGTTGCCCTTTGTACTGCTGGCGGCTTTGGGGATTGGTCTGGCGCTTTGGACGGGTGAAGCGCCGGGCTTGCATGACCTGCCGCTGTTGCCCGCGGCGGGGTTTGTGGCGCTGGTGCTGTTCATGCCTGAACAGGGGAGTGACCTGTTCTGGCAGTTTTCAGATGCGGCGATAGACCTGCGCCCGCCGGAGACGGCTGCGCCCTGGACTGTGACTTGGCTGATGGTACTGGCGGCGGGGCTGACCTGCGCGCTGGCTTGGCGGGCGCAGCGGGGGGCGGCGCATCCGGTGATCCTGTCGATCGCGGCAGCGCTGGCGGCACCGGTGACGGCGCTGGTTCTGGAGCTGACCTGGCCGGTGACGGCGGTGGTCGGGGCCTACCCTTGGGCGTTGCAGGTGATGGCGCTGGCGGCGCTGATGGTGGCGCTGGCAGTGCGGTTTGCGCGGGTTGATGCGGGGGAGTTGCGGCGGGCGGCGCATTTCACGCTGTCGGCGCTGGCGTTGATGGCCTTGGCGCTGTTCCTGATCCTGTCGCATGCGGCGCTGTCTTTGGGGCTGGCAGTGCTGGTGGCGGTTGCGGCGGGGCTGGATCGGCGGCTGCGGCTGCCCGAGATGGCGCTGGCGGTGCAGGCGGGGGTGATCCTGCTGGGCTGGCGGATGGCGGTGGATCCGGGGCTGCTCTGGGCCTTTGACGCACCGTTGCTGGCGGCGGTGGCGGCCTATGCCGGGCCGTTGATCGGGCTGGGGGTTGCGTTGTGGTTGTTGCCGCGCGAGGGGCGCGATGCGGCGCGGGCTTTTGCGGAAAGCGGGATCGCGCTGGCGCTGGTGTTGCTGGCGGATGTGTTGTTGCTGCGCTGGATTTCCGGAGGGCCGGGGGAGATTCCGCCCGAGGCGCATTGGTCTGCGGCGCTGCTGGCGCTGCCATGGCTGATGATGGCGCTGGTGCAGTTGTACCGGGTGAAGCTGGGCGGGCGGTTGGCGGTGTTGCGCTATGGGCTGGCAGGGGTGGCCGGGGCGATCTGGGGACTGGGGATGCTGGTCGCCGTGACGCTGCTGAACCCGCTGTTCGGTTTTGATCCGGTGCGTGGGCCGGTGGTGTTGGACAGCCTGTTCGTGGCCTATGGGCTGGCGGGCGGGGTGATCTTGCTGGCGCGGCGCTGGCTGGGACATCTGCCGATGCCGCTGCGGCGGGGTATGGATGGGATCGGGGCGGGGCTGGTCGCGCTCTATGCCGGACTGGAAATCCGGCGCTTCTGGCGGGGGGATGACCTGTCGGTGCCGGGGACGAGCCAGCCGGAGCTTTATTCCTATACCATCGCGCTGTTGATCCTGGGGGCGGTGCTGCTCTGGCAGGCGATTGCGCGGAACTCGGTTGGTTTGCGGCGGGTGGCGCTGGGGTTGATCGGGCTGACGGTAGCGAAGGTGTTTCTGGTCGATGCAGGCGGCCTGTCGGGGTTGATGCGGGTGTTTTCCTTCCTGGCGCTGGGGCTGTCGCTGGCGGGGCTGGCCTGGCTGAACCGTTGGGCGGCAACACGGGCGGCCAACTGACGCGGCGCACTGGACCCTTTGGCGGCGCGCGTCTATAACGCGCGCCATGATGCAGATATTCGCGATAGATGCCCGAATTAGTTGCCCGGCGCGCTGACCCGCCGCCGGGAGAAACGCCTATCGCCTGTGGCACTGTGAATGGTGCCGCGCCCCTGCCCAGATGATCGCAAGGACAGCCGCCCATGTGCGCCGACACGACGAATACGCCGGACTATCGTTCCACTGTTTTCCTGCCGGAGACGGAATTTCCCATGCGCGCGGGGTTGCCGCAGCGGGAACCCGAATGGCTGGAGCGCTGGGCGCGGATCGGGATCTATGATCGGTTGCGGGAAAAGCGGGGGCGAGTGCCGTTCGTGCTGCATGACGGCCCGCCCTATGCGAACGGGCATCTGCATATCGGGCATGCGCTGAACAAGATCCTGAAGGATTTCATCGTGCGGTCGCAGCAGATGCTGGGGCGCGACGCGCGCTATGTGCCGGGCTGGGATTGCCACGGTCTGCCCATCGAATGGAAGATCGAGGAGCAATACCGCGCCAAGGGTTTGAACAAGGATGACGTGGACGTTGTGGCCTTCCGTCAGGAATGCCGTCGCTTTGCCGAGGGATGGATTGATATCCAGCGTGAGGAGTTCAAGCGTCTGGGCGTGACCGGCAATTGGGCCGATCCCTATCTGACGATGGATTTCCACGCGGAAGCCGTGATCGCGGATGAGTTCATGAAATTCGTGATGAACGGGTCGCTCTATCAGGGGTCAAAGCCCGTGATGTGGTCACCCGTGGAAAAGACTGCCCTAGCGGAGGCAGAGGTGGAGTATCACGATCACACCAGCCATACGATCTGGGTGCGGTTCCCGGTGGTCGGCCAAGGGGAGTTCGGTGAACCGGTCCACGAAGGTCGTGAGGCCGAATTCTTGGAACAAGACCGGCAGAACTTCCTTGCGATTGCTGAACTAGATGAGGTCAGGCTTTCGGTGGTTATTTGGACCACAACGCCTTGGACAATTCCGCAAAACCGAGCCGTGGCCTTCAATCCCGCCATTGAGTATGGCCTCTTTGAGATCACGTCAGTAAATGCAGACGGCGCTGCGGAAAGAGAACGCGTAATCGTTGCCGATAAATTGGCTGAGAACGTGTTCGCTGCTGCGAAGCTTGACGGGAAAGCAGTTAAACGCCTTTCTCGCTTCAATCCGGAAGCGTTGACACTTGCCCATCCCTTCCGGGGTGTTGAAGGCGGGATGGCCGAGTGGGATTTCGACGTGCCGATGCTACCGGGCGATCATGTCACCGATGATGCGGGCACGGGGTTCGTGCATACGGCGCCCAGCCACGGGGATGACGACTATCAGATGGGCCTGAAGTTCGGCCTGCCGATGACCTATAACGTGGAACCCGATGGCAGCTATCGCACGGACCTGCCGCTGTTCGGCGGGCAGGCGATCCTGACGGCGGAGGGCAAGGAAGGCCCGGCGAATGTGTCGGTCATCAAGCAGTTGGCCTATTCCGGCGCGCTGTTTGCCAAGGGCAAGCTGAAGCATTCCTATCCGCATTCGTGGCGGTCAAAAGCGCCGCTGATCTATCGCAACACACCGCAATGGTTTGTGGCGATTGATCGGACGCTGCATGACGGGATGTCCACCTATGGCGATACGATCCGGCAGCGGGCGCTGAATTCCATCAACCAGTTGGTGGAGTGGACGCCGGTGACCGGGCGCAATCGGCTGCACTCGATGATCGAGGCGCGGCCGGATTGGGTGCTTTCGCGCCAGCGCGCCTGGGGCGTGCCGCTGACCTGTTTCGTGAAGAAAGGGGCCAAGCCCACGGATGGCGATTACCTGCTGCGCAACGCCGAGGTGAACGCCCGCATCAAGGCGGCTTTTGAGGCCGAGGGGGCGGATGTCTGGTATGTGGAGGGGTTCAAGGAGCGGGTGTTGTCGGGCATCGTGAACCCCGAGGATTACACGCAGGTCTTTGACGTGCTGGATGTGTGGTTCGATTCCGGGTCCACCCATGCCTTTGTGCTGCGCGACCGCGCGGATGGGGCACCGGATGGGATTGCCGATCTGTATCTAGAAGGCACCGACCAGCATCGCGGGTGGTTCCATTCATCGATGTTGCAAGCCTGTGGCACCAAGGGGCGCGCGCCTTACCGGGGCGTGCTGACGCATGGCTTCACGCTGGACGAGAAGGGCATGAAGATGTCCAAATCGCTGGGCAACACCGTGGCCCCGCAAGAGGTGATTGGCGAGTATGGCGCCGATATCCTGCGGCTTTGGGTGGCGCAGTCGGATTACACGATCGACCTGCGGATCGGGAAGGAAATCCTGAAAGGGGTGGCGGACAGCTATCGCCGTTTGCGCAATACGCTGCGGTTCCTGTTGGGCAACCTTGCCGGGTTCACGGATGCCGAGCGGGTGGACGTGGCAGAGATGCCAGAGCTGGAGCTGTGGGTGCTGCATCGGTTGGCGGAACTGGATGGGGAGGTGCGCGCGGGCTATGCGCGGTACGATTTCCAGGGCGTGTTCCAGAAGCTGTTCACCTTTGCCACAACGGACCTGTCGGCGGTCTATTTCGATATCCGCAAGGACAGCCTGTATTGCGACGCGCCGTCGTCGCTGCGGCGGCGGGCGGCGCGGACGGTGCTGGATGCGCTGTTCCATCGGCTGACGACATGGCTTGCGCCGATCCTTGTGTTCACGATGGAGGATGTCTGGCTGTCGCGCTTCCCCGGTGAGGGGGAGTCGGTCCACCTGCACGACATTCCCGAAACGCCCGGCGCGTGGCTGAACCCGGCGCTGGCGGCGAAGTGGGACCGGATTCGCGCGGTACGTCGCGTGGTGACGGGCGCGCTGGAGGTGCAGCGGACGGCCAAGGTGATTGGTGCGTCGCTGGAGGCGGACCCGGTGGTCTATGTCGATGCCGAGACGGCGGCTATGCTGGAGGGCGTGGATTTCGCCGATCTGTGCATCACCAGCGGCATCAGCGTTTCGACCGGGGCGGCACCGGAGGGGGCCTTTACACTGGCCGATGTGGCCGGGGTTGCAGTGGTGTTCCGCGAGGCATCGGGCGAGAAATGCGAACGCTGCTGGAAGGTGCTGCCCGATGTGGGGACGCATGCACATCCGGCGACCTGCGCGCGCTGTGATGAAGCCCTCGGATGAGGGGATCGCGGCGGTCCTGACGGACCTGGCGCTGCGGCGGGGCAGGGGGAAGACCTTCTGCCCTTCCGAGGCGGCGAAGGCGCTGTCGCCGGAGTGGCGGGGTTTGATGGGCGAGGTGCGGCGCGTGGCGGCGGGGCATCCGGATGTGGTGGCGACGCAGAAGGGCTTGCCGGTTGATCCGGTCACGGCGCGGGGGCCGATCCGGTTGGGGCTGCGGTGAATTGGGTGTCGCGGGGTGAACCCCTTCAAGGCGGGGTGAACCCCGCCCTACAGCCAGATCATCGGCGCGATAAGGCCAGGGGCGGGAAAGGCTGCGTTGTGGCTTGCCCTTGGATGCCGGGGGGATTAGCCGTTTTGTAACGGTTATATGACAGGTGCCCGGTGACCTTTGGCGTCTTTCTGGCGGTTCTGGCGGCGGCGTTCCTGCATGCGTTGTGGAATGCGCTGATCAAGGTTGGCACGTCCAAGGCGGGCGGCATGGTGATCCTGTCGATTGCCGAAATTCCCATCGGCTTGACCATCGCGCTGTTCTGCCCCTGGCCGAACCCCGAGGTGTGGTGGTGGGTGCTGGCATCGGGCTGTACGCATTTCTGCTATAAATCCTTCCTTGTGTTTGCCTATGAGCGCGGCGATCTGAGCCGGGTCTATCCCATCGCGCGGGGGGCTGCGCCGATGGTGGTGGCGCTGGTGGGGGCGTTCACGCTGGCCGATGCGATTTCGGGCAAGGAGTATCTGGGAATTGCGGTGCTGGGCGCGGGCATCCTGCTGATGGCGCGGGGGGTTTTCACCCAGGCCGAGGATCGGCGTCTGTTGCCCTTTGCCCTTGGGTCGGCCTGTGCGACCGCGACCTATACGATGATCGACGGGCTGGGCGCGCGGGTATCGGGCGATGCGGTGGCCTATGTGGCCTGGGTGTTCGTGGCGGATGGGCTTATATTCACCTCGGGGATGCTGTTGTGGAAGGGCGTGGATGTGATCCCGCGGGACCGCAAGGCATGGGGGTTGGCGACTTTTGCCTCGGCCGCGTCATACGGGGCTTATGCGGTGTCGGTCTGGGCGATGACGGTGGCGCCGCTGGCCGTGGTGGCGGCGCTGCGCGAGACGTCGATCCTGTTTGCGGTGCTGATCGGCTGGCTGGTGTTCGGCGAGAAGATGGGGACGGAGAAGGCGATCGCTGCGTTCGTGATCGTGCTGGGGGTGGTGTTGACGCGGTTGTAGGGCGGGGTTCACCCCGCCATGCCGAGGGGAAGGCGGGGTGAACCCCGCCCTACAGGCTAGACCACGCGGTTTACGCTGCGGTCGGGGATGATCTGCTGCGCGATCCCCGCGAAGGTGAGGTAGAGCGAGGTGATCACCAGCCCCCAATGCGCCCAGCTTTGAGGGTAGAAATCGACCCATGCCGCCCAGCCCGCGAAGAACACCCAGCCCAATGCCATGGGCAGGGTGACATAGCGCCAGCGCGCAGTGCGGACGGGATGGACGAATTTCAGGTTGGTGAACATCCCCACGGTCAACGCTACAACGATGAGCATGATGATCCACCACGCCGGATGCACGGCAAACAGGACCAGAACCACCATGTTCCAGCAGGCGGGGAAACCGGCAAAGGATTTGTCCTTTGTCTTCATCCGCGTGTCGGCGAAGTAGACGACCGAGCCGTAGACGATGGCGATGATGGCGAACCAGCCTGTCCAGCCCGGAAGGAGACCAGATTTGAACAGGGCATAGGCGGGGATGAACACGTAAGTCAGGTAGTCGACGATCAGGTCCATCAGGACGCCGTCGTAGTTGGGCCAGTTCTTGGTAACGTCATAGCGGCGGGCGAGGGGGCCGTCGATGCCATCGACCAGAAGGGCGACGACGAGCCAGAGGAACATCATGCTCCACTGTTCCTGCACTGCCGCCAGCATCGCGAACATCGACAGGACAGCGCCTGTTGCGGTGAGGAGGTGAACGCCAAGCGCCTTGAACCGAATATCCATATCGCTTGGTTTGCCCCGAAAACGGCCTTGGTGCAATTCCTGTCAGGCGCGGGGATGCGCCTTTTCGTAGACTTCCATCAATCTGGCGGCATCCACGGCGGTATATGCCTGCGTTGTAGACAGGGATGCGTGGCCGAGAAGTTCCTGGATCGCGCGCAGGTCGCCGCCTGCGGACAAGAGGTGCGTGGCGAAGGAATGGCGCAGGGCGTGGGGCGTGGCGGTGGCGGGAAGGCCAAGCTGGAGGCGGGTCTTTTCCATTACCAGCGCGATGAGGCGGGGGTTGAGCGGTCCGCCGCGCGCGCCGCGAAACAGGGGCGCGTTGCGGGACAGGTCATAAGGGCAGAGGCGGGCGTATTGGGCCACGGCAGCACGGGCGGCGGGCAGGACGGGGACGAGGCGGGTCTTGTCGCCCTTGCCGGTGATGCGCAGGACATCGGGAAGCGGGTGGTCAGCCCCGGTGAGGCCGAGGGCTTCGGATATCCGCAACCCGCAGCCGTAGAGGAGGGTGACCACAGCGGTATCGCGGGCGGCGATCCAGTCGTCGCGGGATTGGTCGCCGACGGTATCGAGCATGGCGCGGGCGCCGTCCTCGGACAGGGGGCGGGGGAGTTTGCGGCGGAATTTCGGGCCGCGGGTAGAGAGGATGGCGGTGGCATCCGCCCCGTCACGATCCGCCAACCATGCCGTGAAGCCTTTGACGGCGGAAAGAGCGCGGGCGAGCGAGCGGGCCGAGAGGCCGCGGCCGCGTTCATGCGCCATCCAGGCGCGGATGTCCTGAATGGCGAGGGTGGTGAGGGCCGCCGTGCCCTCAGTGCCGCCACGATGGGTGGCGAGGAAGGCGACGTAGCCCGCCACATCGCGGCCATAGGCGGTGATGGTGTTGGCGGCGGCCCCGTCCAGCGCGCGCAGATGGGTGAGCCAGCGGTCCAGCGCATCGCGCTGTTGCGGCGAGATCAGGGCCGTCATGACAGCCAGCGGCGCATGGTCCGTTCAAAGACCCCGGCGAAGAAGGCTAGAAGATCGGTGCCGTGGGTGGGTTTGAACTGATGCGGGTCTTCTGCGCCGAAGACCAGCATCCCCGGCAGGCGGCCTGCGCCGAAATCAAGGCGCATCAATGCCTCGGACCGGATCCAGCCGGAGCGTTCGCCATAGAGAGCGTCATTGTCGGGCTGGACCTGCCGCAGCACGACGGGGCGCAGGGGGACGTTGCGGCCCCCAGCGAGGTAGTCTTGCACAAAGCCCGGTTCGGCCACGTAGAGCACATCGCCCACCTTGCGCAGCAGGGCGGGGCTGTCTTCGGGCTGCACGGATTCCAGCACCAGACGGATACATTCGACGCGCAGGGTGCCTGCGACATCGGTGGCGAGGGTTTTCAGGAATTCCTCAAAGCTGAGCGGGTCGAGCATTTGCAGGATGGCGCGATGCACCTGATTGGTGCCGGCGAGGTTTTCATAGGCGGCGGCGATGACGGAGCGATGGGTGTCTTCCAACCGGTCAAGCCGCGCCTCAAGCCGTTCCATCGCGATGCCGCGCAGATCGACGATGTTTGATCCCATCGCCCGTTCATTCGCGGCGATCAGCGCGTTCATCACATCGCGGTCTTCCAGCAGCAATTCCGGCTCTGACAGGAGCCGGTCGCGCAAATCAGGTTCGATCATAGGTGGTACTGCCCAGCATTGTTCTTGGTGATTTGCCGGACAGTATAGCAGGTTTTCAGAGGATCTTCTGCCCCGTTTTTGCCCAGTCCTTCATGAACTGATCCAGCCCCTTGTCGGTGAGGACATGGGAGGCCATGGCCTTGATCACCGAGGGCGGCGCGGTCATCACGTCGGCGCCGATCAGGGCGCATTGGGTGACATGGTTCGCGGTGCGGATGGAAGCGGCGAGGATCTGGGTTTCAAAGCCGTAATTGTCATAGATCTGGCGGATGTCGCCGATCAGTTCGAGGCCATCAAGGTTGATGTCATCCAGACGCCCGATGAAGGGGGAGATGAAGGTCGCGCCGGCCTTGGCAGCCAGAAGGGCCTGATTGGCAGAGAAGCAGAGGGTGACGTTGACCATCTTGCCTTCGCCCGACAGCACCTTACAGGTTTTCAGGCCATCCCATGTCAGCGGCACCTTCACCGCGATGTTCGGCGCGATTTCCGCCAGTTTGCGGCCTTCGGCGATCATGTCATCGGCTTTCAGCGCCACAACCTCGGCCGAGACGGGGCCGGAGACGATGGAGCAAATTTCGCGGGTAACCTCGATAATGTCGCGGCCGGATTTCAGGATCAGCGACGGGTTGGTGGTGACGCCATCGACCATGCCCAGATCGTTGAGTTCGGCAATCGCCTCGACATCGGCGGTGTCCACAAAGAATTTCATCGGCGCGGTCCTTATGGGTTGCGGGGGTTTGGAGGTGGGTTTACCCCAAAGGACGGGCAGGCGAAAGTGCCGGATCGGGCGCTTTGGATATAAATGTATGAAGGTGGTGACATTTGTATGACCGGACCTATCAGGCGGGCGACCTTGTCGGGGTTCTGACGACCGAACCGTTGGGGCGGGTGCTGGATTACCGCGCGCCGGAGGGGGGCTGTGGCGACGGGGATTTGGTCGAGGTGCCGCTGGGGCCGCGCCGGGTGCTGGGCGTGGTCTGGGGCAAGGGCCGGGGCGATTGGGATATTGCCAAGGTGCGGCCCGTGGGGCGGGTGCTGGATGCGCCGCCGATGCGGTTGGAATTGCGGAATTTTCTGACACGGGCAGCGGATTACACGCTGACGCCCTTGCCGCAGATGCTGCGGCTTGCCACGCGCGCGCCGGGGTTGATGGAGGGGGCGGCGACGCGGCGGGTGTATCGCTTGGGCGGCGCGGTGCCGAACAGCCTGACGGATGCGCGGCATCGGGTGGTGGAGGCGCTGCGCGCCTTTGGCGGGGCGCCGATGACCATCGGCGAATTGGCGGAAGAGGCGGGCTGCGGGGCATCGGTCATCAAGGGGCTGGTCAAGCTGGGGGTGGTGATCGAGGAGGAGGCACCGCGCGATCTGCCCTTTGCGCCGCTGGACCCGAAGGGCGGGCCGGATTTGCAGGGCGATCAGGTGGCGGCGGCGGATGCGCTGGTCGCCTCGGTGGCGGCGGGGGAGTATGCGACAACGCTGCTGAAGGGGGTGACGGGGTCGGGCAAGACCGAGGTCTATCTGGAGGCGGTGGCGGAATGTCTGCGCGCGGGGCGGCAGGCGCTGGTGCTGTTGCCCGAGATTGCGCTGACGGCAGAGTTCCTGAAGCGGGTGGAGGCGCGGTTTGGCGCGCGGCCTGCGGAATGGCATTCGGGCGTGACGCAGACGGAACGGCGTCGGGTGTGGAAGATGGTGGCGCAGGGCGGCGCGTCTTTCGTGGTGGGGGCGCGGTCGGCGCTTTTCCTGCCGTTTCAAAGGCTTGGCCTGATCGTGGTGGATGAGGAACATGACACCTCCTACAAGCAGGAGGAGGGGGTTCTCTACAATGCGCGCGACATGGCGGTGCTGCGGGCGGCGATTGTGGGCTGCCCCGTTGTGCTGGCCAGTGCGACGCCGTCGCTGGAGACATGGGCCAATGTCGAGGCGGGGAAATATGGGCGGCTGGACCTGAGCGCGCGGTTCGGGGCGGCAGAGATGCCGGATGTGCGCGCCGTGGACATGCGGGGAGAAAAGCTGGCCGCGGATCGCTGGATCGGCGAGCGGTTGGCGGCAGAGGTTGCGGCGCGGACGGCGAAGGGGGAGCAGTCGCTTCTGTTCCTGAACCGGCGGGGCTATGCGCCGGTGACTTTGTGCCGGGCTTGCGGGCATCACGTGGGCTGCGATCAGTGCGACGCGCGGATGGTGGAGCACCGGTTTCAGAAGCGGCTGGTCTGCCACCAATGCGGTGCGACGAAGCCAGTGCCTCTGGCCTGCCCGGCCTGCGGGGTGGAGGGGCGGATGGCCGCCGTGGGGCCGGGGGTGGAGCGGCTGGCCGAAGAGGTGGCGGCGCGGTTTCCGGAGGCGCGGGTGGCGGTGCTGTCATCGGACCTGTTCGGATCGGCGCGCGCTTTGAAGGCGCAGATCGAGGAGATTGCGGCGGGAGCGGCGGATATCATCATCGGCACGCAGATTGTGGCGAAAGGCCACAATTTCCCGTTGCTTACGCTGGTGGGGGTGATTGATGCGGATCTTGGTTTGCAAGGGTCGGATTTGCGGGCCGCGGAGCGGACGTTTCAGCTGATGCGGCAGGTGGCGGGGCGTGCGGGGCGGATGGAGGGGATGAAGGGCGTGGCGCTCTTGCAGACCCATCAGCCCGAGCATCCGGTGATCCGCGCCATTCTGGGCGGCGACGAAGAGGCGTTCTGGAAGGCCGAGGCGGCGGAGCGGCGGGCGGCAGGTGTGCCGCCCTATGGGCGCATGGCGGGGGTGATACTGTCCAGCCCGGATGTGGCGCAGGTGTTTGATTTCGCAGGGGAACTTGCGCGGCGAGACGGGCCATTGCGGCGGGTCGGCGCGCAGGTATTCGGCCCCGCGCCCGCCCCGATTTCGCGGGTACGGGGGCGACATCGCGTGCGGTTGCTGGTGAAGGCGGAAAAGGGCGTGGCCTTGCAGGCGGCTTTGGCGGAATGGGTGGCGCAGTTGAAGCCGCCTGCGAATCTGCGGCTGGCGATCGACATTGATCCGCAGAGTTTTCTGTGAGTCGCACCGCCGGTTTTCGGAATTGATGAACCTGAAGTTAACCATTTGTCCCGAGCAAGCGCCCACTGCGCGCGGGCTATCCGAAAATGCATGGACGTACCGACCAATTGGGGGATTTCCCCAAATCACGAATCGCCCAATATATCGCCACATGGTGGACAAACCCTTAGGCTATCAGGGTTTCTACGATGTTGGCGTGCCGTGCGGACCATGAGGTTTGGCTGGCGGGGATGGATAAATGGCAGTTTCGGGGTTAACAGCCGTTAAATCTTTGGTCGCTGCTGCGGCGCTGGCGGCATTGCCTGCCATGGTGTCTGCGCAGGCATTGACGGAAGATGAAGTGATCGCTGAGCTGCAGGGTGAAGGGTTTATGGTGGTGGACACCGGGACCACGCTGTTGGGCCGCATCCGGATTACCGCGCTGGGCCCCGAAGGCACCCGGGAAGTGGTGTTGAACCCGCGCAACGGCAAGGTCCTGCGGGATACGATCATCGAGGAAGCCCCGGATACAGGCCCTGAAACTGTGACCACCGCCAAGGTGGAACCGGTTTCGACGCAAGCGTTGGATCCGGTCGAGCCGGCTAATGCAGCCGTCGAAACCCTGCCCCATAACGCCGCAGCCGAGACCGCCGCGGCGGTCAGCGACGCGGCAATCGATGTGGTACAGGATATGACGGTCGAGCGCGCCGCCGAATAGCGGGCGATCAAGCGGGCTGTTTACTCGGTCAGGCAACGGCGCAGCCGTCTGTGTGCGCGGGCCTCTCTGAAAGATGTTGTGTGCCGAGGGCCAGACCGGGGAAGTGCCGGTCAAGAATGTATCGGACACAAGTTTTTGCTGTTGCCGATGAAGCCAGAGGCGTAAGGCCAGATCATGGGAATGCGGATCATGACCTTGGCTGATGCGCAGCAGTTGCCGGTTTGGCGGCGGCCAGAGAGCCTTTTGTTCCTGATGGCCTTTGCGATGCCCATTGCCTTTGCCACTTGGTCGGCCTTGCTGAACAATTTTGTCATCGAAGCGGCGCAGTTTTCCGGGGTGGAGATCGGCTGGCTGCATACGGTGCGCGAAATCCCCGGTCTTTTGGCCATCGGAGTGATCTTCCTGATCCTGTTCATGCGCGAGCAAGTGCTGGGCGTAGTGTCGCTGGGCCTGCTTGGCGTGGCGACGGCGGTGACGGCGTGGTTTCCGTCCTTTGGCGGAATGCTGTTGGTGACGCTGCTGTCATCGATCGGGTTTCACTATTACGAGACGGTCAACCAGTCGTTGCAGTTGCAATGGATCGACAAGAAGCGCGCGCCGCAGGTTCTGGGCTGGCTGGTCGGCATCGGATCGGGGGCGTCGCTGCTGGCTTATGGGGCGATTGTGCTGCTGTGGGATCGGCTGAACCTGAGCTATGACACGGTCTATCTAGTGTCGGGCGGGATCACGGCGGGGATCGCGGTGTTCTGCTATTTCGCCTATCCGCAGTTTGAAGGGCCGCATGTGCAGCACAAGCATATGGTGCTGCGGAAACGATACTGGCTGTTCTATGCGCTGCAGTTCATGGCGGGCGCGCGGCGGCAGATTTTCGTGGTCTTTGCCGGGTTCATGATGGTGGAGCGGTTCGGCATGAAAGTGTCGGAGATGACGATGCTTCTGTTGGTGAATTATGTGCTGCAAATGATGGCAGCCCCGGTGATGGGCCGGGCGCTGGGCAAGTTCGGCGAGCGCAATGTGATGGCCTTTGAATATGTCGGGCTGACGCTGGTGTTTCTGGCCTATGGCGGGCTGTATTGGTTCGGCTGGGGGATCATCATCGCAGGGGGGTTGTATATTCTGGATCAGATGTTCTTTGCGCTGTCCTTCGCGTTGAAGACCTATTTCCAGAAGATCGCCGATCCGCAGGATATTGCGCCATCGGCGGCGGTGGCATTCACCATCAACCATATCGCGGCGGTGTTTCTGCCTGCGGCGCTGGGGTATATGTGGGCGAAATCACCGGATTATGTGTTCGTTCTGGGAGCTGGGATGGCGCTGGTGGCGCTGGGATTGGTGCTGCTGATCCCACGCCATCCAGAGCCGGGATATGAGACGGTGTTCGGCGCGGCTGGGCCGAGAGTGGCACCAGCAGAGTAGGGTGGTGTTTCGGGTTTTCCCCTCTGCGTGAGGCGCACGGGGCGGACTGGCGGATTGAGGTGCGCGCGCCTATATTGCCAGAGAACCCGAAGGAGGCCGCTGATGTTCTTCACCCGCAAGTCGATGGAAATGGTCACGCCGGACAAGGCCTTGCCGGGGCGGCCCGAGCCTTTGCCGACGGCAGAGACGCATTTCCTGAGCGGTATTCCCCTGAAATCGCCGGTGCCTGCGGGCATGGAAGAGGCGATGTTCGGGATGGGGTGTTTTTGGGGTGTGGAGCGGAAGTTCTGGCAGGTAGAGGGCGTGTGGTTGACCATGGTCGGCTATGCGGGGGGAATCACCCCGAACCCGACCTATCAGGAGACCTGCACCCAGTTGACCGGGCATAATGAGGTGGTGCGGGTGATCTTTGATCCGGCCATCGTGAGCTATGCGCAACTGCTGCAACTGTTCTGGGAAGGGCATGACCCGACGCAGGGGATGCGGCAGGGCAATGATGTCGGGTCCACCTATCGCAGCGGAATCTATTTCTATTCCGACGCGCAGGCCGAGGCGGCACGCGAAACGAAGGCCGCTTATCAGGAACGGCTGACGGCGGCGCGGTTTGGCGCGATCACGACCGAGATCATCCCGGTGCCGGTGTTTTACTATGCCGAGGATTATCACCAGCAGTATCTGGCAAAGAATCCCGGTGGTTATTGCGGCATCGGGGGCACCGGGGTAACCTGTCCCATCGGACTGACCGCCTGAAGAAGCGGCAGCGCTTTTCGGGAGGGGTTTCACAGGCATGGGTTCGGGGCGCATCGACACGCGCACCGTCGGGCTGGAGGCAGGCTGCGCGCTTGCCCGGTGGCTGACGGGCAAGGAGCATTTGCATTACGGGCTGTGGGGCGGGTTGGAGCCGGTGGCGGCCAATCTGGGCGCGGCTCAGGAGGCCTATAGCCAGCGCCTGTTGGCGTTGTTCCCGCCGGGAAAGCTGCGGATCCTGGATATCGGCGGCGGCGCGGGCGAGACGGCGAAACGGCTGATCGCGCTGGGGCATCGGGTGGAGATCGTGGTGCCGTCGGCCTTTCTGGCGGCGCGATGCCGGGTGAATGCGCCCGAGGCGGTGGTGCATGAGGCGATGTTCGAACAGGCGCAGGTGACGGGGCCGTTTGATCTGTGCCTGTTTTCGGAGAGTTTCCAGTATATCCGGCTGTATGACAGCCTGCCCAAGGCCAAGGCGCTGTTGGCGCCGGGGGGGGCGATCGTGATCGGCGACTGTTTCCGACTGCTGGATGGGGAGTGGGTAAAGAACCCACACCGCACGGTGGGCGGCGGGCATGTAGTTGAGCGGTTCATGGAGGCCGCTGCCGGTGAGGGGCTGGTGATCGAGGCGCAGGAGGATGTGACCGATCAGGTGGCGCCATCGATTGATGTGGAGCAGGCGTTCTTCAACGTGCTGGGCGTGGGCGTGGCCGGGATGGACCGCGAGTTGCGGGCCAAGCGGCCCTGGCTGCGCGGGCTGGCCGTGGGGGTGCTGGGCCGGGTGATGGGCGAACGGCGGCGGGCCACGCTGATGCGGCGGCTAACGGGCGATGAGCGGACTGGTGAGGCGTTCCGGCGCAGCAACCGCTATCTGCTGATGCGGTTGCGCCCTGCGGCGGATTGAGGTTTACGGGGGCAGGACCCAAACGGGAGTGTGACCCATGCCGACCTATTCCGCCCTGACGACGCTGGAGGGCGAAGACGCCGCCGTGGCGCTGGCCAATGCCATCGAGCGGATGGAGCCGGAGCCTACGGGTGTGGGCGTGTTCGAGATCGAGGATGACAGCGGGCTGTGGGAGGTGGGGGCCTATTTCCTGGAAGCCCCTGACATGGTCATGCTGGAGGTGATCGCGCTGGCCTTTGGCGCGAAGCCCTTTGCCATTTCGGAACTGCCCGAGATCGACTGGGTCGCCAAGGTGCGGCGGGAGCTGAGCCCGGTGGAGGCGGGGCGGTTCTTTGTGTTCGGCAGCCATGACGCCGACAAGGTGCCCGAGGGGCGGGTGGCGTTGCAGATCGAGGCGACGGTGGCCTTTGGCACCGGACACCATGGCACGACACTGGGCTGTTTGCGGGCGTTCGACCAGCTGTATGAGGGTGGCTTCAGGCCTGCGACGGTGGCCGATATCGGCTGTGGCACGGCGGTACTGGCGATGGCGGCGGCGGCGGTGTTGCCGGATGCGGTTGTGATCGCATCTGACATCGACGAAGTGGCGGTGGATGTGGCACTGGCCAATGTGGCGATCAACGGGTTGGACGGGCGGCTGGAATGCCTTGAGGCGACGGGGTTCGGCCATGCGCGGCTGGCGGAGGCGGGGCCGTTCGAACTGGTATTCGCTAATATCCTGAAAGGGCCGCTGATCGAATTGGCCCCCGATATGGCGGTGCATGTGGCCAAGGACGGGTTGGCGATTCTGTCGGGATTGCTGGTGGTGCAGGCCGAGGCGGTGACAGCGGCCTATGTCGCGGAGGGATTCGCGCTGGAAGCGCGCGAAGACATCGGCGAGTGGTCCACGCTGGTTCTTCGGCGATAATAAACCAAAGTTGTATTAAAACTTGCGGCAGAAATGCGGCCAATGCTGCGTTTCGCCGCAATTTTGCCATGATTGCAAGATATTAGTTAAAGTTGGTGGGGGTCGTGATTCAGGTGCAAGCCATGTCTGACCCGAATTTGGACGACTTTTATACCCGCGTTGGGCGCATCGAGCGTGCCCATGCGCTGGGCTACGGATTTGAGGCGCCCGATACGCTTGGGCGGTCCTTCTATAGGCGGTTGCCTGTGCGGCGACGGCCTGTATTCCGCATCGGAATATTCCTGTTTTGTGCCTGCTTTGGCATGAAGGGCGCGATCCATTATCACATGGGCGAAGGCCCGTTTGACCGGCGCGTGGCCGAGATCGAGGCGCGGGGCGGGTTTGATGCCGTGCAGGGTTTTCTGATGCGGTCTGAGCCGATCACGCGACTTGTGTCAGACGGGATCGCTGTGGTGGTTGAGCGCAGCAAGATGTGATGCGGTCTTTCCACAGGGCAGACCACCCTTTCGGGTGGCTGTCTTTGGATGCGGTTCAGACCCTTAGAATGCAAAGAGCCGTCGGTCCCCCACGGACGACGGCTCTGGCATGTCGTTCGGTGGCTGAAGGTTCAGCGACCGAGCATTTCGATGTCGCCACGGCACAGGCCGATATCGTCAAGCTCACGATCGGAAAGCTTGGCGAGGGTGTTGCGCGTAACGCGGGCATCGTTCCAGTTCGACAGCGCAATAGAGGCGTTGCTGACGAATTGAACGGCACGGAAGATCGAAATGGCGCCGAACGGCGCCGGACGGGTCGTTTCAAAGGCGGCCATGGGAATTATCCTTTACAAACTGCTCATGGTTGAAGCTTTTCCGCTTCGTGAGAGCCATATAATCGTGCTGCAGGTGCAAAGCCAGCGCAGAGGTTGCAACTCACCCATGCAATGGCTGCATGACGAACAAGGCCCGAAGGGGCCGTTATTGTTTGGGTTTTGAAATGCGGTCTGCGGTTTTGTCGGTTTCGACGTTGGCAGCGTCGCATGCTGCACCTGCATAACAAAACCTTTACAAAGGCTGCAAGCAGAAAAGCCATTTGCCGGATGTTCCCGTTTCGTGCTAATCCTGCGCCAAGCCCGAAAACCGGGGCAAAAAGAAAAGGGGCGGGCATGCGTGTTATCGGGATTGATCCCGGCCTTCGCAACCTTGGGTGGGGCGTGATCGACGTGGCGGGGTCACGTCTGACCCATATCGCCAACGGCATTTGCCATTCGGCGCCCGGCGAGGGCGAGGGCGATCTGGCGCAGAGGTTGCTGAGTTTGCACATCCAACTGACTGAGGTGCTGCGCCAGTGGCACCCCGACACGGCGGCGGTGGAGCATACATTCGTCAACAAGGATGCGGTGGCGACGCTGAAGCTGGGTCAGGCGCGGGGGATTGCGCTGCTGGTGCCGGCGCAGTTCGGGCTGACGGTCGGGGAATATGCACCCAATGCGGTGAAGAAAACCGTGGTGGGTGTAGGCCATGCCGCCAAGGTGCAGGTGGATCATATGGTAAAGCTGCATCTGCCGGGGGTGAAGATTGCCGGGCCGGATGCGGCGGATGCGCTGGCGGTTGCGATCTGCCACGCCCATCACAGCCAGAGCGCCGGGCGGATGCAGGCTGCGTTGAAAAGGGCGGCGGGATGATCGGCAAGATTTCGGGCCGGGTGGATTGGCGCGGTGGCGATCAGGTGCTGATCGATGTGCGGGGCGTGGGCTATATTGTGCATGTTAACGAACGCACGATGGCCAGCCTTCCAGGGGTAGGTGAGGCGGTATCGCTCTATACCGACTTGCTGGTGCGCGAGGATCTGCTGCAGCTGTTCGGGTTCCCGACCATGCTGGAGAAGGAATGGCACAAGCTGTTGATGACGGTGCAGGGGGTGGGTGCCAAGGCCGCCATGGCCATTCTGGGCGCATTGGGGGCCGAGGGCGTGGCGCGGGCGATTTCGCTGGGCGATGCGCGGGCGGTGCAGGCTGCACCGGGCGTGGGGCCGAAGCTGGCGCAGCGGGTGATATTGGAGCTGAAATCGAAAGCGCCTGGGTTGATGGCGATGGGGGGGAATCTGTCGGTTTCCGCCGTGGCGGATGATGCGGATGCGTTGATCGAGCCGATGACACCCGCGCCGAAGCGGGCGGCGACGGTGGACGGGGCGGCGCAGAAGCGGGCAACGGCCAGTGCGGATGCGTTGTCGGCGCTGAGCAACCTTGGCTATGGGCCAGGCGATGCAGCGCAGGCTGTGGCCACGGTTGCGGGTGATGCGCCCGAGGCGGATACGGCGACGCTTATCCGGGCGGCGCTGAAGCTGTTGGCGCCGAAATAAATCAAATCAATCTGCGGTCCGGAAAAGGCTTGCGTCCTTTGTGGGTGATCCCATCTTTGGGGGAACGGAGGGTCAGGCCATGACGGGATATGGAAAGACTTTCATTCTTATGGCGGCGCTGACGGCGCTGTTCATGGGGATTGGGGCCATGATCGGCGGCGGTACGGGCGCGCTGTTGGCCTTTGTCGTGGCTGCGGGGATGAACCTGATCGGCTACTGGAATGCCGACAAGGCGGTGCTGCGCATGACCGGGGCGCGCGAGGTGGATGCGCAGACGGCGCCGGATTTCGTGGGGATGGTGCATCGGCTGGCCGATGCGGCGGGGATGCCGCGGCCCAAGGTCTATGTGATCGAGACGGATCAGCCCAATGCCTTTGCCACCGGGCGGAACCCGGAAAATGCGGCGGTGGCCGTGACGACGGGATTGCTGCGGCGGTTGACGGCAGAGGAAGTGGCGGCGGTGATGGCGCATGAATTGGCGCATATCCAGAACCGCGACACGCTGATCATGACGGTGACGGCGACATTCGCCGGGGCGATCGGGATGCTGGCCAATTTCGCGCTGTTCTTTGGGAACCGGGATCGGCCCGGCGGGATGATCGGGAACATCGCGCTGATGCTGCTGGCGCCGATGGCGGCGGGGCTGGTGCAGATGGCAATCTCACGCTCGCGCGAATATGAGGCGGATAAGGTGGGGGCGGCGATCTGCGGCAACCCGCTGTGGCTGGCCTCGGCCCTGAAGAAGATCGACGCCTTTGCCAAGGGCATCGACAATGACGCGGCGGAGCGGAACCCGGCGGTGGCGCATATGTTCATCATCAATCCGCTGCATGCCCATGCCCATGATGCACTGTTTTCCACCCATCCCGCGACCGCCAACCGGGTGGCGGCGCTGGAGGCGCTGGCGGCCGAGGGCAAGCGGTGGGGCAAGGTTGGTGTGGCGGCGCGGGGGCCGTGGGACTAGGTTTGCCGCTGCTTGCCAAATCGGCGGCGTTCTGTGAATGTTCCCACCATGATGGACCCCGATCCCACCCTGCGCCCTGAGCGGCTGCCTGAAGATACTGACCGTGCCTTGCGCCCGCAGGCGTTGGAAGAATTCGTGGGGCAGGCGGAGGCGCGGGCCAATCTGCGCGTTTTCATCGAAAGCGCCCGGATGCGGGGCGAGGCGATGGACCATACGCTGTTTCATGGGCCACCCGGATTGGGCAAGACAACGCTGGCGCAGATCATGGCGCGGGAATTGGGCGTGGGGTTTCGCATGACATCCGGCCCGGTGCTGGCCAAGCCCGGCGATCTGGCGGCGATCCTGACCAATCTGGAACCGCGCGATGTGCTGTTCATCGATGAGATTCATAGGCTGTCGCCTGTGGTGGAAGAAGTGCTTTATCCGGCGATGGAGGATTTCGCGCTGGATCTGGTGATCGGCGAGGGGCCGGCGGCGCGGACAGTGCGGATCGAGTTGCAGCCCTTTACGCTGGTGGGGGCGACGACGCGGTTGGGGTTGCTGACGACACCGCTGCGCGACCGGTTCGGGATACCAACGCGGTTGCAGTTCTATACCGAGGATGAGTTGGATCTGATCGTGGCGCGCGGGGCGCGGCTGCTGGGCGTGCAGGCCGAGCCACTAGGCACGCGCGAGATTGCGCGGCGGGCGCGGGGCACGCCCCGCGTGGCGGGGAGACTGCTGCGGAGGGTGGTGGATTTCGTGCTGGTTGAGGGAGATGGATGCCTGACCAAGACCATCGCCGACCGGGCGCTGACGCGGCTGGGGGTGGACCATCTGGGGCTGGACGGGGCGGACCGTCGCTATCTGCTGCTGCTGGCCGAGAATTATGGCGGGGGGCCGGTGGGGGTGGAAACCATCGCGGCGGCCCTGTCGGAGGCGCGCGATGCGATTGAAGAGGTGATCGAACCCTTTCTGCTGCAACAAGGCCTGATCCAGCGCACGCCGCGTGGGCGGATGCTGGCGGCGAAGGCCTGGCGGCATCTGGGGTTGGACGCGCCGCGCGCGCCGGGGCAGAGCGATTTGTTCGAGGCGTGAGCGGGGCAAAAATTTTCAGGAAAATTTTTGCCCACGGGGGACCCAAAAATTTCGGGTCGAAATTTTTGGGCGGGGCGCGCCAAAAGTTTTCGGGAAAACTTTTGGCGCTTTGCTGCGGTGGTGGATCGGGCGGCGAGGGAGTGTGAGATGACCCCGGATCAGGTGCAGGCGCTGTTCACCCGCGCCGATGGGACATATCTTTTCGCGCGCTGGGGGCGGCCCATCGTGCCGGTGGTGTTCGGTGTCGAGGATGCCACGTTGGCGGTGGTGAAGGGTGCAGTGGAGGCCGTCGTTGCGCTGGCGGGCCACAGGATGGCCGAGACGGACCCGGAACTGGGCGCGAACCTGATGATGTTTTTCTTTCGTGACTGGGCGGAATTGCCCGAGGTTCCCAATCTGGACCGGCTGGTGCCGGGGCTTGCTGCGCTTTGCGCGCGGCTGGAGGGGGCGGGGGCGAACCAGTATCGGATTTTCCGGTTTGATCCGGAGGGGGCGATCCGGGCGGTGTTCGTCTTTGTGCGGATGGACGCGCATCTTGAGGCGGTCTCGGCGGAGACGCTGGCGCTGAGCCAGGCGGTGCAGATGATCCTGCTGTGGTCGGATCGAGCCTTTGGCGAGGTGTCGCCGCTGGCTGCGGGGGCCGAGGGTGCGGTGATGCTGCGGCCCGAGATCGCTGCGTTGATCCGGGCGGGGTATGATCCGGTGCTGCCAGCAATGGCGATGGATGCGACGCATGGGTTTCGGTTGGCGGCGCGGATTGCGCGAGTCGTCTAACGCGGGGTTATGAGGGTTGTTCTGGTAACGGATGGCCGATCCAGCGTGGGAATCACCCGGCGATTGCAAGGTGGCCCAGCAACAGCTTCGCAGCAGCGGTGCGTGTGGCCCATGGGTGCGGGATTTTTTGCCGCAGGTGCAGCGCTGCGCGGGCCTGCCGTCAAGGCTTCGCGAAGCTGTCGGAAATCGTGTGGCGAAACGGGGGGTTAGTTGCCGATCTGTAAAATACTTTACTATAATCTTCGTTAATCGTCAATTTGTTGACAAAAAATACGATGGACTTCAATGACTTGTTGGTAATTAACTAAAGGTCAACTATTATCGCGGTTGCGTGATGCGATGGCCTCCGGGGGGGAGACCGGGCGCAACAGGGCGAAGGCGGAGGAAAATCCATGGCAGATACCGTGCAGACGCAGGGGGTCTATACGGCCTCGGACGCGTTCATTGCCAAGGCGCATGTCGATGCGGCGGGCTATGAGCGGATGTATGCGGAGTCTGTCGCCGATCCGGCGGCGTTCTGGGCGGTGCAGGGCAAGCGGATCGACTGGATCAAGGATTATACCAAGGTCAAGGACACCACGTTTGAGTATGGCAAGGTGTCGATCAAATGGTTTGAGGACGGCACACTGAACGTGTCGGCCAATTGCATCGACCGCCATATGATGACGCGTGCCAACCAGACGGCGATCATCTGGGAACCCGATGATCCGAAGACCCCGTCGCAGCACATCACCTATGCGCAGCTGCTGGAGCAGACTTGCCGGATGGCGAATGTTCTGAAAGCGCATGGGGTGAAGAAGGGCGACCGCGTCGTTCTGTACATGCCGATGATCCCGGAGGCTGCCTATGCGATGCTGGCCTGTGCGCGGATCGGGGCGATCCATTCGGTGGTGTTCGGGGGCTTTTCCCCCGATGCGCTGGCCAACCGGGTGAACGATTCCGAGGCCAAGATCGTGATCACCGCCGACTGGGCGCCGCGCGGGGGCAAGAAGACGCCGCTGAAGGCCAATGCCGATGCGGCGCTGCTGCATTGCGATGACCATGTGAAATGTCTGGTGGTGAAGCATACGGGCGACCAGACGAGCTGGGTCGATGGTCGCGATGTGGACCTGAAGGCCGAGATGGCCGCCGCCGCGCCCTATTGCGCCTACACGGAAGTGGGGGCGGAGGATCCTCTGTTCATCCTGTATACCTCTGGGTCGACCGGCAAGCCGAAGGGGGTTGTCCATACCTCGGGCGGGTATCTGGTCTATGCGGCGATGACGCATCAGCTGACCTTCGACTATCAGGAAGGCGATGTCTTCTGGTGCACGGCGGATGTGGGCTGGGTGACGGGGCATAGCTATATCGTCTATGGGCCGCTGGCCAATGGCGCGACGACGATCATGTTCGAGGGCGTGCCGACCTTCCCCGATGCCGGGCGGTTCTGGGAGGTTTGCGCCAAACACAAGGTGACGCAGTTCTACACCGCGCCGACGGCGATCCGGTCTCTGATGGGGCTGGGGCCGGAATGGGTGGAGAAGCATGACCTTTCCAGCCTGCGGTTGCTGGGATCGGTTGGGGAGCCCATCAACCCCGAGGCTTGGAATTGGTACAACACGCATGTCGGCAAGGGGAACTGCCCGATTGTCGATACGTTCTGGCAGACAGAAACTGGCGGGCATCTGATCACGCCGCTGCCGGGGGCCATTCCGCAGAAACCCGGATCGGCGACGAAGCCGTTCTTTGGCGTACAGCCCATCGTTCTGGACCCGGCGACCGCTAGGGTGATGCCAGAGACGGAAACCGATGGTGTGCTGTGCATCGCCGATAGCTGGCCGGGTCAGATGCGGACGCTGTGGGGTGACCATGCGCGGTTCGAGGAGGCCTATTTCAGCCAGTATCGCGGGTATTACTTCACCGGCGACGGCTGCCGCCGCGATGCGGATGGCTATTATTGGATCACCGGCCGTGTGGATGACGTGATCAACGTATCCGGTCACCGGATGGGGACGGCAGAGGTGGAATCTGCGCTGGTGGCCCATCCTAAGGTCGCCGAGGCGGCGGTGGTGGGTTACCCGCATGACATCAAGGGGCAGGGCATTTACGCCTATGTCACGCTGATGAAGGGCGAGGAGCCGTCGGATGCGCTGAAGAAGGAGCTGGAGGCCTGGGTGCGGACTGAGATCGGCCCGATTGCCAAGCCGGACCTGATTCAATGGGCGCCGGGCCTGCCGAAAACCCGGTCGGGCAAGATCATGCGCCGCATCCTGCGCAAGATTGCCGAGAATGACTTTGCCAGCCTTGGCGACACCTCGACCCTTGCCGATCCGTCGGTGGTGGAAGAGCTGATCGAAAACCGCGCGAACCGGGGGTGAGGGCGGTGTCCGATGTGATGACCAAACCTGCCGTGCTGATCCTGCTTGGCCCCCCAGGGGCCGGGAAGGGAACACAGGCGCGGATGCTGGAAGAGGATTTCGGTCTGGTCCAGCTTTCCACCGGCGATCTGCTGCGCGCGGCTGTGGCTGCAGGCACGGAGGCCGGGAAGGCCGCGAAGGCGGTGATGGAGGCAGGGCAACTTGTTTCCGATGAGATTGTGCTGGCCGTGCTGAAGGAACGCATGGCCGCGCCGGATGTGGCCAAGGGCATCATTCTGGACGGGTTTCCGCGCACGGCGGGGCAGGCGGCGGCGCTGGACGGGTTGCTGGAGGCAGCGGGTCTGAGCGTCACGGCGGCGGTGAGCCTTGAGGTGGATGACGAGGCGATGGTTGGCCGCGTTTCGGGGCGGTTCACCTGCGCAGCCTGTGGCGAAGGCTATCATGACGAATTCAAGAAGCCTGCGGTGGCGGGCACTTGCGACAAATGCGGCGGCACGGCGTTCAAGCGGCGGGCCGACGACAATGCCGAAACGGTGCGGGAGCGGCTGCAAGCCTATCACGCCCAGACGGCACCGTTGATCGCCTATTACGAAGGGCAGGGCGTGCTGGAGCGGGTTGATGCGATGGGTTCCATCGCGGCGATCCGCACGGCGCTTTCGGCCATTGTGGAGCGGGTATCGGCGTAGTGAAGGGGAGGCCGCATCCCCGCAAAAGGGGGGTGCGGAAGTGGAGACAAGAAACCTCAGGGAGTAGCACTCATGGCGGACAAGACATCGTCCAACGCCTACTGGGCCGCGAACATCCGGGTCATCGTCATTTCGATGGTGATCTGGTTCGTGTGTTCATTCGGGCTGGGCATCATCCTTCGTCCCGCGCTTTCAGGAGTTCATATTGGCGGTGCCGATATTGGGTTCTGGTTCGCGCAGAACGGTTCAATTTACGTCTTTCTCGTGCTGATTTTTGCTTATGCGGCAAAGATGAACAAGCTCGACAAAGAACACGGCGTTGAGGAGTAAGCGGGAAAATGGATCAGTTTACCCTTAACCTTATCGTCATTGGCCTGTCCTTTGCGCTGTACTTCGGTATCGCCTTCTGGGCACGCGCGAGTTCGACGGCAGAATTCTATGCAGCGGGCCAAGGCGTTGGCCCGGTGGTTAACGGCATGGCGACGGCGGCTGACTGGATGTCGGCGGCTTCGTTCATCTCGATGGCGGGTCTGATCGCCTTTGGGGGCTATAACAACTCGGTCTTCCTGATGGGCTGGACCGGCGGCTATGTGCTGCTGGCACTGCTTCTGGCGCCTTACCTGCGCAAGTTCGGCAAGTTTACCGTGCCGGAATTCGTGGGCGACCGCTTCTATTCCACCTCGGCCCGCATGGTTGCCGTGATCTGCCTTCTGGTGATCTCGATCACCTATGTTATCGGGCAGATGGTGGGCGTGGGCGTGACCTTTGCGCGCTTCCTTGAAGTGTCGACGACGACCGGTCTGCTGATCGGTTCGGCGGTCGTGTTCGCCTATGCGGTGTTTGGCGGCATGAAGGGCATCACCTATACGCAGGTGGCGCAGTATGTCGTTCTGATCATCGCCTATACGATCCCGGCGATCTTCATCTCGCTGCAACTGACGGGTTCGTTCCTGCCGCAGCTTGGCCTGATCAGCGGCTATGCACCGACCGGGGGCGAAGTGGCCTTCCTGGACAAGCTTGACCAGGTGGTGACGGATCTTGGCTTTGCGGCCTATACGGCCGACACGCCGAACATGTTCAACATGTTCCTTGTCACGATGTCGCTGATGATTGGTACGGCAGGTCTGCCGCACGTGATCATCCGCTTCTTCACCGTGCCGAAAGTGTCGGATGCGCGTCTGTCGGCAGGTTGGGCACTTGTGTTCATCGCGCTGCTTTACACCGTGGCTCCGGCTGTGGGTTCGATGGCGCGTCTGAACATCACCACGACCTTCTGGCCGGGTGCGATTTCGGGCGAAACGTTCAGTGCTCCGGCGCTTTCGATTGCTGAAATCGACAGCAACCCGGAACTGTCCTGGATCCGTAACTGGGAAAAGACCGGTCTGCTGGCGTTCTCGGACAAGAACGGCGACGGGCTGATCCAGTACTTCAACGAGCCTGCACCGCTGGCTGCTGCCACTACGGCGCTGGCTGCTGCGGCGAAGGCTCTGGCGGACGCCCCGGCAGATGCCGACAAGGCACCGCTGGAACAGGCCGTGGCGGATGCAACGGCTGCGCGTGACGCGGAACTGGCAGTCGCAACGCTGAACGGGCAGACGCTGGCCGAACAGGGCATCGTCGGCAACGAACTGACCACGGTGAACAACGACATCATGGTTCTGGCCAATCCGGAAATTGCAAAGCTTCCGGGCTGGGTGATCGCGCTTGTTGCTGCCGGTGGTCTTGCTGCCGCGCTGTCAACGGCGGCGGGTCTGCTGCTGGCGATTTCGTCGGCGATCAGCCACGACCTGATCAAGGGTGCCTTGAACCCGAAGATCAGCGAAAAGGGCGAGCTTCTGGCCGCGCGGATTTCGATGGCCTTTGCCATCGTGCTGGCGACCTGGCTTGGTCTGAACCCGCCCGGCTTTGCCGCGCAGGTGGTGGCGCTGGCCTTCGGTCTGGCTGCGGCGACGATCTTCCCGGTGCTGATGATGGGGATCTTCTCCACCAAGGTCACCAAGGAAGGCGCGATCCTTGGCATGCTGGTCGGCCTGATCTCGACCGCGGTTTACATCTTCCTCTACCTGGGCTGGTTCTTCATCCCTGGCACGAACATGTTGCCGAACACGCCGGCGGCGCACTTCCTCGGCATTTCGCCGGCGGCCTTTGGTCCGATTGGTGCGCTGCTGAACTTTGCGGTGGCCTACATCGTGTCGGGCATGACCAAGGCTCCGCCGCAGGACGTGCAGGACCTGATCCAGTCGATCCGCGTGCCGAAAGGTGCCGGTGCGGCGCAGGCCCACTAAGCAAGATCGAAAGCCCCGGCGCGTGTCGCCGGGGCTTTCCCCTTTTTTGATCAAGGATTGGCCGGGGATTAGCGATGGATGAGGGGCTGAAGACCATCATCGCCTTTCTGGAGACGGTGCATCCTTATGATGGCCTGCCGCAGGACGAGTTGGCGCGTGTCGCCGGTTCCTTCAGCCGCAGGGAATATAGCGCGGGCGAAGAGGTCTATCACGCGGGCGAGCCGCTGAGGGGCCTGTTTTTGGTGAAACGCGGCGCGGTGGAAGTGCTGGAACCTTCGGGCGGGATCGTGTCGCTCTTGGGGCCGCGCAACAGTTTCGGCGAGCGCGGGTTGATGCGCAGCGGGCTGGCGGTGACGACGGCGCGGGTTACCCAAGATTCGGTGTTGCTGATGCTGCCGGTGGCCGAGTTCCGGCGGCTGATCGCGGAATTTCCATCCTTTGAGCGGTTCTTTCAGCGCGGGCGCGGGGCGGAACACCGCGAGGCCGATCTGACGGCGCAGAAGGTGGCCAGCCTGATGGCGCATGAGCCGTTCACGGTGGATGCGGGCCTGTCGATCCGGGCGGCGGCCGAGGTGATGCGGGATAACCGGGTGTCCAGCCTTGGGGTGACGGAAGAGGGGCGCTTTGCCGGGCTGGTGACGGTGCGTGATTTCACCAACAAGGTGCTGGCCGGGGGCATGTCGCCCGAAACGGCGGTGGGTGCGGTGATGACGCGCGATCCAGTGACGCTGCCGCCTTCGGCGCTGGGGTCGGATGTGCTGCATATCATGCTGGAGCGGCGGATCGGGCATCTGCCGGTGGTGGAAAACGGCGCGCTGGTGGGGATGGTGACGCAGACTGACCTGACGCGGTTTCAGGCGGTGTCATCAGCGCAATTTGTACGCGATGCGGCGATGGCAACGGATGTGGCGGAGCTGGCTTCGGTGACGGCGCGTATCCCGCAGTTGCTGGCGCAGTTGGTGGGGGCGCATAACGCGCATGAGGTGGTGACGCGGCTGATCACCGACATTGCCGATACGGTGACGCGGCGGTTGTTGTGGCTGGCCGAACAGGCGCTGGGTCCGGCGCCGGTACCGTATCTGTGGCTGGCCTGCGGATCGCAGGGGCGGCAGGAGCAGACGGGGGTGTCGGATCAGGACAATTGCCTGATCCTTTCGGATGAGGTTGCAGAGGGCGATATGGCCTATTTCGCCGCCTTGGCGAAGTTCGTCTCGGACGGGCTGGATGCCTGCGGCTACGTCTATTGCCCCGGTGACATGATGGCGACCAACCCGCGCTGGTGCCAGCCGGTCCGGGTGTGGCGCGAGTATTTCGCGGGATGGGTGGCGCGGCCCGATCCGACAGCGCAGATGCTGGCATCGGTCATGTTCGACCTGCGGCCTATCGGGGGGGAGCCTGCGCTATTCCGCGCGCTTCAGGAGGAGACGCTGGCGCTGGCAGCGAAAAACTCGATCTTCGTTGCGCATATGATCCAGAATTCGCTGAAGCATGCGCCGCCTTTGGGGCTGCTGCGCGGGTTTGCGACGATCCGGTCGGGCGAACACAAGAACCACATCGACATGAAGCATCAGGGCGTGGTTCCGGTGGCCGATCTGGCGCGGGTCTATGCACTGATCGGGCGGCTGGGCCCGGCCAATACACGGGCGCGGCTGGAGGCGGCCGAAGCGGCCGGGGTGATATCTGCATCCGGTGCGCGCGACCTGACCGAGGCCTATGACCTGATCGCGCGGACGCGGCTGGAGCATCAGGCGCGGCAGGTGCGCGGGGGCGAGAAGCCGGACAATTTCCTGTCGCTGTCGGAGATGTCGGATTTCGAGCGATCTCATCTGCGCGACGCCTTTGTCGTTGTGCGGACAATGCAATCTGCCGTGGGACAATCCCGCGGCGCCAGAAGTTGAGGTGAGCGGGTTATGGGTCTTGAACTGATCGCAGCGATTGTCGCGGCTATTGCCTGTGCGGGGATCGCGATGATCCTGCGAAAGCTGTCGCGCGACCGGCTGCCTGCCTGGATCCTGCCTGCGGCGGCGGCGCTGGGCCTGATCAGCTACACCGCGTGGAGCGAGTATAGCTGGTATGGTCGGATGGCGGCGGCCTTGCCGGAAGGCGTGGCCGTCGTCTGGGAGGATGACCGGCCACAGGCGTTACGGCCCTGGACGATGGCGGTGCCGCTGGTGACGCGCTTTGTGGCGCTGGATACACGCGAAATGCTGGCGCATCCGTCCAGCCCGGACCTGATCCTTGCCAATGCCTATGGCTTTGCCCGCTGGCGCGGGGTGGAACAGTGGACGGTGGCGGTGGATTGCGCGGGCCAGCAGTCGGTGCGGATGACGACCGATATGAAGATCACGGATGCCGGTGTGCTGGAGGGGGGCGAATGGGAACCCCTGCTGCCGGAGGATCAGACGGGGGTGGTGGCATGCCGGAGGCCGGGTGGATGACAGACAAGAAGAGAGAACCGCTTGTCCTGATCGTTGAGGACGAGGACAACATCGCCATCGCGCTGGAATATGTGGTGAAGCGCGAAGGTTATGGTCATGCGCGGGTGGCCGACGGGGCGGAGGCGCTGCCTTTCATCCGCAGCCGCCACCCGGAGGTGGTGCTGCTGGATATCATGCTGCCTTCGGTATCAGGCTATGAGATCTGTCAGGAGATCCGGCTGGACCCGGCGCTGAGGGACGTCAAGGTGGTGATGATGACGGCGCGGGGGTCGGCGTTGGAAAAGCGCAAGGCGATGGCGTTGGGGGCGGATGGGTTTGTGACCAAACCGTTCGATCTGGGTACTTTGCGGGGGGAAATCCGGCGGATCATGGACGAGGGGGTGCCGATGTGATCGCCCGGGCGAGCCTGCGGCTGCGCATTCTTCTGTTCTTTGCGCTGCTGGCCGTGGGATCGCTTCTGGCGATCGGGGCGGGGGTCTGGCTGGCGCTGACGCGGTTCCCGCAAATGGCGACGCAGTCCAACGGGCTGGTGCAGATTGCCACGGTGGCGGGGTTCGGTAGTCTGGGTCTGATCGCCTGGGTCTGGTTCCTGTTCGACAAGAACGTAGCGCGGCCCATCGACCTTTTGGCAGGGGCGCTGCGGGCGCGGGCACATTCCGATGTGGACCGCCCGCTGGAGATGGAGGTGGCGCGCTATCTGGGCGATCTGGCCCCGGCGGCGGGGGCCGCGTCGGACCGGCTGGCCGAGACGCGCAGTGCCTTGGCCGAGGCGATCGGGCGCGAGACGGCGCGGCTGAGTGCGGAAAAGGCGCGGCTTGAGCGGTTGTTGTCGGATGTGCCGGTGGGGGTGATGATCTGCGCAGGCGATCATCAACTGGTGTTCTACAACAGCCAAGCGGCCGAGTTTCTTGGGGCGGGCGGATTAGACCTTGCCCATCAGCCGGGGCTGGCGCGCAGCGTGTTCGGCTATCTGCGCGAGGGGCCGTTGCAAGATGCCTATCAGCGGCTGGTGGAAACGGGTGCGGCGGATGCGGCGTCAGACCTGATCTGCGCGCCGGTGCAGGGGCGGGCGCTGCTGGCGGGGCGGATGCGGTTGCTGGCCGGTGATGGCGATGCGCCGGGCTATGTGCTGACCCTGCGCGATGTGACGCAGGATTTCACGGTGTCGGCGCGGCGTGAGGCGTTCATCGCCGAGGCGCTGGAACGGATCAGCCGGTCGGTGGCCGGAATCGCCACGATCCGCGAGGCGGCAGCCGAGGGGGGCGATGCGGCGCTGGTGGCGGCGCTGGAGGCCGAGGTGACGGCGCTGGTGGCCATGGTGCAGGAGATTGCGCGCAACAATCAGGAGCGGCGGCCGGAGACGCTGCCCTATACGATGCTGCGGGGCGAGGATGTGTTGGACAGCATCAAGGCGCGGGTCGAGGGCGCGGGGCTGGCGGTGGAGATTGCGCCGTCTGCGTTGATGATCGGGTGCAATGCCTATGAGCTGGTGGGGTTCGTGGGGTTGTTGTGCCGCGAGATTGCCCGGATGGCGGGGATAACCGGGCTGGGGCTGCGGCTGGATGAAGAGTTTGGCGGGGCATCGTTGCGGATTGTCTGGCAGGGCAAGCCGCTGACCATGGCGGCGCTGGAGCGGCTTCTGGACCTGCCGCTGGATGCCAGCCTGCCTGAGGCAACGGGGCGCAGTTTTCTGGCGGAACATGCGACGGATATCTGGCCCGAGGTGCGGGAGGGCGGGCTGGAGGCCCTGTGCCTGCCGATCCTGCAGGCGCGGCGGTCGGTGAAACGGCCCGAGCCTGTGGCGCGGCGGGTGACTTATGATTTCGATCTGCTGGGGCAGGAGCGGCGGGGGGCTGTGCTGAACAGCCGGTTGGACCAGTTGACCTATGTGGTGTTTGATACGGAAACCACCGGGCTGATGCCGCAGCAGGGCGATGAGGTGGTCCAGATCGCCGCCGTGCGGATCGTGAACGGGCGGCGGGTGGAGGGCGAGGTGTTCAACACGCTGGTTCATCCGGGGCGATTGATCCCGGCGGCATCCACCGCCGTGCATGGGATTTCCGATGCGATGGTGGCCGATGCGTCGGGGGTGACCGAGGCCCTGGCGCGGTTCCACCGCTTTGCCGAAGGGGCGGTGCTGGTGGCGCATAATGCGCCCTTTGACATGGCCTTTCTGCGCCGGGCCGAACCTGCCATTGGCAAACGGTTTGACATGCCAATCCTCGATACGGTGCTGCTGTCGGCGGTGGTGTTCAGCCAGCATGAGGAACACTCGCTGGACGCGCTGACCCATCGGCTGGGGATCACCATTTCTGAGGAGGCGCGCCACACCGCGCTGGGCGATGCCGTGGCGACGGCGGATGCCTTTCTGAAGATGCTGACAATGCTGCGCGGCCGGGGACTCGGCACCTTTGACGAGGTGCTGACCGAGGTGCGCAAGCATGGCCGTCTGTTGCAGGATCTGAACGCCTGATCAGCCTTTTGGGGTGCCGACAGGCACGACGATCCGGCCGCGCACCTGGCCTTGCAGGAAGCGGGGGGCGGTGTCGATCACTTCGGCCAGGGCGATTTCAGTGGTCATGGAGTTCAGCAGGGCAAGGTCCAGCTCCTGCGCCAGATGGGTCCAGGCGGCGATCCTGTCGGGTTTGGGGCACATCACGCTGTCGATGCCTGCAAGGGTGACACCGCGCAGGATGAAGGGGGCCACGGTGGTCGGCAGGTCCATCCCGGCGGCAAGGCCGCAGGCGGCGACCACGCCGCGATAGCGCATGGCGGCAAGGACATTGGCCAGCACCACCCCGCCCGCCACATCCACCGCCCCCGCCCAGCGTTCACGGGCAAGGGGCTTGCCGGGGGCGGACAGTTCGGCCCGGTCGACGATGCTGGAAGCGCCGAGGGAGCGGAGGTAATCGGCTTCCGTCGCGCGGCCTGTCACGGCGGCGACGGTGTAGCCGCGCCGCGCCAGCAGGGCGGTGGCGATGCTGCCCACGCCGCCTGCGGCACCGGTGACGACGATCTCACCCGAGGCGGGCGTGATGCCGTGGCGGTCCAGCGCCATGACGCAGAGCATGGCGGTATAGCCCGCGGTGCCGATGGCCATGGCGGCGCGGGCGGACAGCCCGACAGGCAGGGGGATGAGCCAGTCGCCGCTCAACCGCGCCTGACCGGCCAGCCCGCCCCAATGCTTTTCCCCCACGCCCCAGCCGTTCAGCACAACCTTGTCGCCCGCGCGGAAATCGGGGTGATCGCTGGACTTCACGGTTCCCGCCAGATCGATCCCCGGCACCATCGGAAAGCTGCGCACCACGGGCGAGGCCCCAGTGATGGCCAGCGCATCCTTGTAGTTCAGCGTGGACCATTCGACATCAACGGTCACATCGCCGGCCGGCAGTTGGTCGGGCGACAGGGTGGCGATGCGGGCGGTCTGGCCGGCGTCGGATTTGTCGATCAGGAGGGCGTCGAACATCGGGAAAGCCTTTGTCTTTGGGTGCCCGGAGAAGAAACCGAAAGCGCGGGCTGTGCAAGGGTTGGGGGCTTCACCCCTGCGTCATGGTTTCATCTTGGCGAAAATACCCTCGGGTGGGTCCGGGAGGGCAGACGGCCCTCCCGGGGGTGATGAAGCAGACCTTCGTTGCAGATTTTGCGATGGGGAGGGTCCGGGAGAGCGGGGCCCTCCCGGCCTGTCCGCGGGCGATCAGGTCAGGGTGACGATGTGGTTGTCCCAGGCGAGGGGGTGGCTGTGCAGGGCGGTGGTCCGGACTGTGTCGTCTGTGACGGTCAACCGTAGGAGCGCGCCCATCCCGTCGCTGGCCAGAAAAAGGCCGCCGGGCAGGGCGGCGATGCCGCAGACATCCTGCCGGGGCTGACTGGCCAGAAAGCGGCCATCGGCGGCAAAGATCTGTACCAGACCGCCGCGCGGCGAGGTGATGGCGATATCGCCGTGCGTCGCCACGGCGATGGACCCGGCATAACCCCGCATCCGCAGGGCGTCCGTTTCCGGCACAGGGCAGAGGATCGCGGTTTGACCGGGCGTCCAGAGGCCAAGGAGGGGGACAGCCTCTGTTGGATCGCCTTCCCATTGCATGGCAAAGGCGATGCTGCCCGTCTGCGTCAGCGCAAGGTGGCGGATGGAGTTGCGGTTCAGCGTGGGGTCCAGTTCGGCTTGGTCCAGCAGGGTGCCATTGGCACTGAGCAGGGTCAGGTTCGGGCGCATGTCGGGGATGTTCAGCTTGGTCCGGTCGCGCGGATCGGTGGCGATGCCGCCATTGGCGATGATGAGGCGGCCATCGGGAAGGCGTTTCATGTCATGCGGGCCGATCCCGCCCGAGGCCCATTCGCCGATGCGGGTGAAGCGGGTGGTTTCCCACAAGCCGATGCGGCCTTGGGACGTGTCGGCGATGACTTCGGAGGTGTAGAGGATGGCACCATCGGCAGAAAAGGCGCCGTGACCATTGAATTGGCGACCGTCGGGTGGCGTCAGGCTGTGCAGAAGGCGGCCGTCGCGGCAGTCGATCACCAGCGCAAACACGCCAGGGCGGCGGGCGAAGGCCACGGCGAGCGGGCAGTGGGGATGGGCGGTGGCGGCATGGCCGCGCGCGGGCAGCGGTAGGGAGAAGAGGCTTTCGCCATCGGCGGAAAGGCCGTGGAGGTGGTAGCCGTCATCCTGTTTCGCGGCGGCGAGGAAGCGGGGATTGCCGACATCGGCCCAGCTTGGCGCGGGCAGGCAGAGGGCGGCGAGACCGGCAAGGACGGAACGGCGCGAGGTCATGGTCAATCCCCGTCCAGCGCGTTGAAGCCGATGCCGACGCCAAGGGCGGGGGGAAGGGCGGTCACCACGGCCTGATGGGCGGCGCGGATGGTTTGCTGGAGGATCTCGATCCTGAGCCGAGCGGCGGGATCGGCAGTGCCAGCGAGGATGGGGTCATCCAGCGCCTCGGCCTTGGCGATGGCGGCGTCGATGGCGGCGAGTGCGTTTGTCGCGTCGGGCGACAGGGTGGCGGACAGGTCGCGCAGGGCGCGCAGGGACAGGGTGATGTTGCGCAGGCTGCGACCCGAGGCGCGGGCCTCGGCCAGATCAGGGCGGGGCTTGTCGAAGCCGCCCAGGGGGCGGCCAAGGCGTTGGTCGGCCAATTGTTCGAGGCCGGTGGTAAGCTGGGTGAGCAGGGCCTGCCGCGCCTCGGCCTGTGACAGGAAGCGGGTGTTGCCGGGTTGGCCTGCGGTGCTGAGGCTGGCGGCGAAGCCCTGTTGCCAGAGCGCGGCGATGTCGGCGGTGGTGCGGGCAAGGTCGGTGGTTGTCAGGCGGATCAGGGTGCAGGTGTCGCCTTGGAGGGCAGGGCCTGGGATGAGCAGGCGTTCCAGTGCCATCAGGCCGCGCGCGGCGATGGATTGATCGGCAAAGCTTTCGGGGGAAAGGGTGGCGGGGTCATTGGCAAGGATTGCGCGTTGTGCGGCAAGGCCACGCCCCTTGGGATCGGGCCAGAAGGCGATGGCGAGGCCGCGGCCGTCTTCCTCGACCGGGCCGAGGTGGAGGTGTTGAACCGCCATCCAGGCATCAAAGGTGGTGTGGAAGGCGGGGGTCAGGCTGGCGGGGGTGCAGTCTTGCTGGGCTGCCGCGTTGAGCGCGACGGCGGCGGTGGCCAGGGCCGCGTAGCCGGGGAGGATGTGGTCCTGCACGACCTCGGCCACGTCGGCGTGGGCGGTGAGGGGCGATAGGATCAGGGCCAAGGTCAGGGCGAGTGTTGGGGCAAGGCGGCGCATCAGAGGCTTTCCAGAAAGGCGATGAGCGCGGCGCGGTCATCGGCGGGCAGGGCGATGGTGGCGTCGCGGGCGGGTTGCGCCTCGCCCCCGTGCCAGAGGATCGCCTCGAGCAGGGTGCGGGCGCGCCCATCGTGAAGGAATTGGGTATGGCCGCTGACCTGCGCGGTCAGGCCGATGCCCCAGAGCGGCGGGGTGCGCCATTCACGGCCCGTGGCGCGGCCCTCGGGGCGGTTGTCGGCCAGGCCTTCGCCCATGTCATGCAGCAGGAGATCGGAATAGGGCCAGATCAGTTGGAAGCTTTGTTCCGGCTGATCGGTGAGGCGGTGGGTGACGTGTTTGGGGGTGTGGCAGGCGGCGCAGTTCAGGCTGTGGAAAAGGGCCTTGCCGCGCAGCACCTGCGGATCGTCCACGCGGCGGCGTTCGGGGACGCCCAGGTTGCGGGCGTAGAAGGTGACGAGGGTCAGGCTTTCACCGTTCACCTCCAGTCCGTCGCGTGCGCCCGGCTCCTGCCCGTGCCGGGCGGCGCGGCAATCGCCCTGCGCCAGAGTGCAATCGCCCCATGGATCGGGGTGGAGGGGGGTGGACAGGCCCATGTCGCCCGCAAAGGCGGCGGCGGATTGGTCGCGCACCGTGGGCGCGCCTGCCTTGAGGCCGAATCGGCCCAGCATCGGGATGCCGTATTCCACGGACGGCACGATCTGCGCGCGGCCTGAGATGCCATCGCCATTTGTATCGTCAGGGTCGGCGAGGGCGAGGATGTCGGCGGCAGGAATGGCTTCCAGCAGGCCGAGGCCGATCATCTGGGGCGCGATGCGGGGCGAGAGCATCAGGCCGGGGTCGGGGGGGCCATAGGCGGGATCGGTCAAGGCATAGTTGGGCTGGCGCAGGGTGATGACGGTGCCATCGGCGAGGGGGACGGGCAGGTCGGTATAGGTGATCTGAAGCGTTCCTTCAGCGGCGTGGCCGGGGGCGGCGAAATCCTGCAACTGGCCGCCATAGGTGGGGTCGGGGGCTGTGGCGATCCAGTCCGCAATGTCGGCGGGGCCAGTGTTGGCAGGGATGGATAGGCGCAGGAACAGGGAGACGCGGCTGTCTGCCGGGCCTTGGGGCGGGTGGCCCCGGCCATCCTTGAGATGGCAATCCTGGCAGGCGCGGGCGTTGTAGAGCGGACCCAGCCCATCGGAGGCGAGGGTGGAGGCAGGGGCGGCGACCCATGTCTTGCGAAACAGCGCATTGCCCAGTTTGAAGCGCATTTCATGGTCAAACGGCATGTTGGCCGAGGATTGGCTGAAGGCGTCGGCGGTGGTGCGGGCGCGGACGGTGGCGGCCCCGGCAGAGAGCGCCTCGAATGGTTCGGCTTCGGTGAAATCGGTGGGCGGGGCGAGGATCGCTTTGATGCGGGCAGACTCGGCATCGGTGCGGGGGAGGGTGGAGAGATGCGGGTCATCCATTGCTTGCGACAGGGCGGGACTGGCGGCGGTCAGCAGGGCGATGAAGAGCGGGCGCAGCATGGGGTGCCTTTTGGCCGAGGCCATGGGTATGGGACGGGCGCGCAGCCGCAGAGGGGCTGCGCACCGCGTGGTCATTGAAAAACGGCGGTGGGGTTGTCGAGGCTGTCGGAGCCTTCGAAGCTGATCTGCGACAGGCCCAGCGTGGTGACCGCCCGGTCGATGGAGGCGGTCTGCGTCACCAGCGCGTCTATGGCGGTGGTGATGAGGGCCGCGCCTTCGGTGTTGTCGGCGGCGAGCATCTGGTCATAGGCAAGGCCGGACTCGGCGGCGGTCTTGATCGCCTGAAGAGCGGCGACGGAGGTGTCGAGTTCCGCTTTCAGGCGTGTGTCCACGGCAGGGTCGGCGGCGGCGACCAGATCGGCCAGCGCGGGGCCGGAGACGGTGCTGCCATCGACGCGGGTGTAGCTGCCGAGGTAGACGTTGCGGATGCCGAGACCATCGTAGAAATGGCTGTTGTGTGTGTTGTCGGAGAAGCAGTCATGTTCTTCTTCGGGGTCGTTCAGCATCAGACCAAGCTTCATCCGTTCGCCCGCCTGTTCGCCATAGGACAGGCTGCCCATGCCGGTGAGCATGGCCAGTAGCCCGGCCTGCGGATCGGTGGTTACAGTTGCGCGGCCTTCGCCGCCCGGCGCCCATGCGGCGGCCATGTATTCGAGATCGCTGACCAGCAGGTCGGTCGCGGCTGCCAGATAGGAGGCGCGGCGGTCGCAATTGCCGCCGGTGCAGCCGTCACCTTGCAGGAAATCGGTGAAGGGGCGGTTGCCTGCGCCGGGTTCGGTGCCGTTCAGATCCTGCCCCCAGAGCAGGAATTCGATGGCATGATAGCCGGAGGCGACGTTGGCCTCGATCCCGTCAGCCTCGTGCAGAATATCGGCGATCAGGGCCGGGGTGATGGTGGTGGCGTCGATTTCGGTGCCGGAGAGGGTGAAGTTCGGGGTGGCGATGATGTTGAGTTGCGAGAGGGTGTTTTCCTCGTTCAGCCCGTAGCCCGTGGCGACATAGTCGATCAGGCCTTCGTCCAGCGGCCAGGCATTCACCTTGCCTTCCCAATCATCGACGATGGGGTTGCCGAAGCGGAACACCTCGGTCTGTTGATAGGGGACGCGGGCGGCCAGCCATGCGCTGCGTGCGGCGGAGAGGGTGGCGTCTGACGGCGTGGCGATGAGGGCGGCGACGGCGGTTTGCAGGGCCTGCGCGGTGGTCAGGCTGTCGCCAAAGGCAGCGGCGGCGATGTCGGCATAGGTGGCGACGACAGCGGCGGGATCGGCGGCGAAGGCCGGGGCGGAAAGGGCAGTGGAGAGCAGCAGGGCGGCGGCGGCGCGGGACATCGGGGACCTCGGGTTCGGGCGGGGCCGATGCGTGGTGCCGGGTGCCGGATCAGCGCAGGGGCCAGTGGAAGGGATGGGACCGGCCCCACGGGTGGAGCGGTTCGGCTTGCCCTTCGGGCTGGCTGATGTCTTTCTGACAAAAAGAATCGGGAATGTAAATGCCGGATTGAAACAGTCGGGAATTGAGGTCAGGGGGTGGTTTGGGCGGGCAGGGTGCGGGTGGTGGCCCATGCGGCGGCGGCCATGATGCCTGCGGTGGCGAGGCAGGCGGGCAGGCCGCCCCATTGGTAGCTGAGGCCCGAAAGCAGGGTGCCGATCAGGCGACCTGCGGCATTGGCCATGTAGTAGAAGCCCACGTCGCGGGTGATGCGGTCGGCCTGCCCGAAAGCGAGGATCAGGTAGGAATGGACCGAGGAGTTCACCGCGAACACAAAGCCGAAGGCGAGCAGGCCCGCGATCAGCGTGGCCGTGAGCCAAGGGGCGGGATCGCCCGCCCAGAGCGCGAGGGCGGCCAGCGCGAAGGGGATGGGGACGAGGAGGCCCGACCAGAGCGCGGCTTGCCGCGTGGTGGTCTGCAACGGTTGCGCCGTGCCGCCGAGGATGCGGGGGGCCATGGCCTGAACAGCGCCATAGGCGATGATCCAGAGCGCGAGGAAGCCGCCGATCAGAAAGAAGGCGGCGCGGCGGCTGTCAGGCGTTCCGTCCGACAGGACAGCCTGAAAATAGACCGGGATGCCGACCACGAACCACACGTCCCGCGCGCCGAAGAGGAAGAGGCGGGCGAGAGACAGGCAGTTGATGCGGGGATCGGGCGAGCGCCAGCCGCCCCAGCTTTCCGCCGATTTCATGCGCCCCGGCAGGCCCTTGGGCAGGAACAGCAGGACCGCGATCAGGATGGTGGACAGCACGGTGGCCATGGTCCAGAGCGCGGGTTGGAAACCCGCGACGCCAAGGAGGACCGCGCCGAGGAAGAAGCCTGCGCCCTTGACCGCGTTCTTCGATCCCGTCAGCAGGGCGACCCAGCGGAAGAGGCCGCCATCCTCAGAGGGCGCCAGCAGTTTGACGGCGGATTTGGAGGACATCTTGGCGAGGTCTTTCGCCACGCCGGATACGCCTTGGACCGACATGACGAAGGCGACGGAGGCAGCAATGGCCCATTCGGGATCAAGCTGCGATAGGGTGAGAAGGGCCACGATTTGCAAGGCGAGGCCTGCGTAAAGCGTGGCGGCAAGGCCAAAGCGGGCGGCGAGCCAGCCTGCGGCAAGGTTGGTGATGATGCCTGCGAGTTCATAAAGCAGGAACAGCCATGCCAGTTGGATGGGCGAGAACCCCAGCGCGTTGAAATGCAGCAGCACCAGCATCCGCAGCGCGCCATCCGACAGCATGAAGGCCCAATAGGCCGTCGTGACGGCGATATAGGCACGCATCGGATTGAGGCTGGTCACAGGGATGCCGCCACCATGCGGGTGATGTCGGCCAGACGGCAGGCATAGCCCCATTCATTGTCATACCAGGCGTAGATCTTCACCTGCGTGCCGTTGATGACCATGGTGGATAGCGCGTCGATAATGGCAGAGCGGGGGTCGTTGGTGAAATCCGATGACACCAAGGCACGCGTTTCATAGCCGAGGATGCCGTTGAGGGGGCCTTCGGCGGCGGTTTGGAACAGGGCGTTGACCTCTTCCACGGTGGTGGGACGGTCCACCTCGAACACGCAATCGGTGAGGGAGGCGTTGAGAAGCGGTACGCGGACGGCGTGGCCGTTCAGGCGGCCCTTGAGTTCGGGGTAGATGAGCGTGATGGCGGTGGCCGATCCGGTGGTGGTGGGGATCAGGTTCAAGAGCGCGGAACGGGCGCGGCGCATGTCCTTGGCTGGACGGTCGACGATGGTCTGGGTGTTGGTGACATCGTGGATCGTGGTGATGGAGCCGTGGCGGATACCGAGGGATTCGTGGATCACCTTGACCACCGGGGCGAGGCAGTTGGTGGTGCAGGAGGCGGCGGTGATCAGGGATTGGCTGCCATCATAGAGGTGGTGGTTGACGCCGTAGACGAGGTTCAGCGCGCCGCCATCCTTGACCGGGGCGGAGACGACCACCTTTTTCACCCCGGCGGTGTAGTAGGGCGCGATCTTGGCGGCGGTCTTGAAGACGCCCGTCGCATCGACGACCAGATCCACGCCTATCTCGGCAAGCGGGAGGGCGTCGAGCGTTTTCTCATGCGTCAGGCGGATGGGCTGGCCGTTCAGGACCAGCGCGCCGGGGGCGTGGCTGACGGGGGTTGGCCAGCGGCCATGGACGCTGTCGAATTCCATCAGGAGGGCGTGCTGTTCGGCTTCGCCAGCGGGATCGTTGATCAGCACGATGTCGCCGCCTGCGCCCATATCGATCAGGTTGCGAAGGGCAAGCTTGCCAATCCGGCCAAGGCCGTTGAGCGCGATGCGGGGCATGTGGATCAGCCTTTCGGTTCGGTGATGGGGGTGGCACTGATGTCGTCCACCCGCGATTGCAGGGAAAGGCGGGTCAGCGTGTCGAAAGGCAGGGCCACGAAGGCCGCCACGCGGCGGCGCAGGGCGGCGTAGGTCTGGGCAAAGACCAAGGCCTTTTCGGCATCGGTGCCAGTCGCCTTGACCGGGTCAGGCAACCCCCAATGACCGGTGATGGGCTGACCGGGCCATGGGGGACATTCCTCGGCGGCGGCTGCATCGCAGACGGTGAAGACGAAATCCATCGTGATGGAGTCGGGTTGCTGGAATTCCGAGATGTGTTTGGAGCGCAGATCGGAGATGTCATGCCCGTTGCGGCTAAGGACGTCGAGCGCGAAGGGGTTGAGTTCGCTGTTCGGGCGGGTGCCGGCGGAAAACGCCTGAAACTTGCCCTTGCCCAGATCGCGCAGCAGAGCCTCGGCAAAGATGGAGCGGGCGGAGTTGCCGGAGCAGATGAAGAGAACATCAAAATCGGTGTCGCGCATGGCGGGTTCCTTGGCGGCGGTGAGCAGGGGGGAGAGCAGGTCAGGCCGCGCGCGGCCGATGTCGAGCGCAAGATAGCCGATCAGGGCTTCGGTCACGTCAAGGTTGACGGCGTAGTAGAGCGAGCGGCCATCGCGGGTGACGGTGACAAGGCGGGATGCGGTCAGGTCGGCGAGATGATGCGACAGGGTATTAGGTTTCAGGTTCAGCGCAGCGGCAATTTCCGTGGGGCGTGCGCCACGCGGGGCAAAGCGGTTGAGCAGGCGGAACACGGCGAGGCGGTCCGGGTGGCCGAGGGTGGCGAAGGTATGGGCGGCGTTGATCTGTTCCATAATTCCCGAATATAGGAAATGATTGTGGAGAGCGAGTGAAGTTCTTGTAACAGAACGGTGTCAGGGTGGCGGGAGGGCTTTTGCAGGCCGGGTCAACTGGACAAGCGGGGCAGGGTCGTGCAGCACTGGCGGGCCGGGATCCTTTGGGTGGATCGGGCAGGAAAGGGTGCGGGATGATTGTCAGGGACAGGCCGGATATCTGGGATCTGCTGACCGCACTGCGCGGGTCGATCGTGCCGCGGATCGCCCTGCCGGTGCTCCTGCTGGCGGGGTTCGCGGCGGGCGTGGTTGGGCTGGACCGGGTAATGGGTGGGGTGCCGCATCTGGATGCGTCGGCCTTTGCCGTTTTCGGGATCGGGTTGTCGCTGTTTCTGGGGTTTCGCAACAACGCCGCCTATGACCGCTGGTGGGAGGCGCGCAAACTGTGGGGTGGGCTGTTGGCCGATCTGCGCAGTCTGGCGCGAGAGGTGGAGGTGTTCGTGCCCGACCCCGCGCTGCGGCGCGGGATGCTGGAGGCGGCGCTGGATTTCATCCATGCCCATCGCGTGAACCTGCGCGGGCTGCCAGTGGCCGAGGCGGCGCGGGATGGGGTGAGCGATCTGGCCCATGCACCGCATCCGCCCTGCGCGGCGCTGGACCGGGTGACAGCGATGATCGCGGGAGCCTATCGGGCGGGCGGGATTGACGGGTTCGGCGCGCGCAGTCTGACCGTTCGACTTGGGGGGATTGCGCAGCAACAGGCGGGGTGTGAACGGATTGCCAATAGCCCGCTGCCGTTCGTGTATTCGTTGCTGATCTATCGGACGAGTTACCTTTACTGCCTGCTTCTGCCCTTTGCCCTGACGGGGACGACGGGATGGGCCACGCCTTTGTTCGTGGCGGTGGTGGGATACATGTTCCTTGGGCTGGCCGAGGTGACGGAGGAGTTGAGCCATCCCTTTGCGCCCAGCCCGAACGGGATTGCGATGGATGCGATCTGCCGCGCGGCGGAGATCAGCCTTGCGCCGCATCTGGGGCGCGAGGCCCCGCCGCCGCTGGCCCCGGTGGACCATTATCTGAGCTGAGGAGGCATGATGCAGCCTGACATCCTGATCATCGGGTCTGGCATGGGCGGGGCCACGCTGGCCGCGGGGTTGGCGCCTTCCGGGCGGCGGATTGTCATTCTGGAACGCGGCGAGCGGCTGGTGGACGGGCCCGAGGCGCGCGATCCTGCGGCAATCTTTCAGCGCGGTCATTTCAAGCCGAAAGAGACGTGGCGCGATGCCGAGGGGCGGGCGTTCAATCCCGGCAATTATGCCTGTGTGGGCGGGAATACCAAGTTTTATGGCGCGGTGCTGCTGCGCTATCGCGAGGCGGATTTCGCGCCGATGCAGCATATTGGCGGCGTCACGCCGGGTTGGCCGATTGGCTATGACGCGCTGGAGCCGTTCTATTCCCGTGCCGAGCAGCTTTATCGGGTGCGCGGCGATGCGGCGGGCGATCCGACCGAGCCGCCGCGATCTGCGCCCTATCCTTTTGCCCCGGTGCCGGATGAGCCGGATATCGCGGCGCTGCGGGCGGCGTTCGGGGCGCAGGGGCTGCATGTGTCGGCGCTGCCTTTGGGGGTGGATATCGAGGCGTGGCTGAAGCGCGCGCCGACGACGTGGGATGCCTTCCCCGATACGACGGGGGCCAAGTCGGATGCGGAAAGCTGTGGTCTGGCCGAGGCGCTGCGCTACCCGAATGTGGAACTGGTGACGGGCGCGCGGGTGGTGCGGCTGCTGGCCGAGGGGCGGCAAGTGACCGGGGTGGAGGTGGAGCGAAACGGACGGCGAGAGGTTATGACCGCACGTGTCGTGTGCCTGTGTGCCGGGGCAGTGATGTCGGCGGCGTTGTTGCTGGCATCTAGCAATGCCGATCATCCGCGCGGGCTGGCGAACGGGTCAGATCAGGTGGGGCGGAACTTCATGAACCACAACCTGACGGGAATGGTGGCCTGGAACCCGCTGCGACGGAACCGGTCGGTTTATGAGAAGACCATCCAGATCAATGACTGGTATCTGACGGGCGGGCCGGGAGGGGAGCCGTTGGGGAACATCCAGATGCTGGGGCGGATCACCGGGCCGATTCTGGCGGGCGAGGCGGGGTTGCCTTTGTGGCTTGCGCGGCATGTGGCGGATCATTCGATCCATATCATGGCGATGTCGGAGGATTTGCCCGACCCCAATTCGCGCGTGATGTGGCGGGATGGCGGCGTGGTGCTGGATTGGCGGCGGACGAATGTGGAAGCGCATGATCTGCTGGTGGGGCGGTTGAAGCGGGCGATGCGGCGGGCGGGGTGGCCCATCGTGCTGTCGCGTGGATTTCCGAAATCGAAGCCCAGCCATCAATGCGGGACCCTGCGGATGGGGGAGAGCTCGGCGGCATCGGTGGTGGATGCCAACCTGCGGGCGCATGATCTGGACAATCTGTTCATCGTCGATGCGTCGGTGCTGCCAACATCGGCGGCAGTGAACCCGTCGCTGACGGTGGCGGCGCTGGCCTTGCGCGCGGCGGCGCATATCGGCAGCGCAACCATTGCTTGAGGACGGGCAACGCGACACTATCACGCTATATGAGGTGGGGGAGCATTAGCCTGATCCGCGCTGCAATCTTTCGATTGCTGACTTTGGATTGTAAGCTGATGCGCGGTCCGTGAGCGGGGAGGCTTTCGGTGCTGGAATTCAGCCATGACTGGCGGCTTGTGCTGGCGGCCTTTGCCATCGCCTTGATGGCGGGATTTACAGGCCTGTCGCTGACGCGGGGCGTGTCGCGGCGGACGGTGGCGCAGCGCAAGGTGGCGGTGTCGATGGCATCGGTCGCGCTGGGCGGGGGCATCTGGTCGATGCATTTCGTGGCCATGCTGGGGCTGCAACTGCCGATCCTCTATACCTATGATGCGCTGACGACGCTGGTATCGGCGCTGGTGGCAATCCTGATGACGGGGCTGGCGCTGTTGATCCTGCACTTCCGCCCCCGCACAAGGCGCAGCCTTGTGCTGGCGGGGGTGATCATCGGGTTGGGCATTTCGCTCATGCATTATATCGGCATGTCGGGGATGGAGCTTTGCCGCCCGGTTTATACGCCGTTGGGCGTGGGCGGGGCGCTCGTTGCATCGGTCGCGCTGTCGGTGCTGGCGGTGCGGGTGGCCTATTCGGAACGTGGGCGGCGCAACATCGTGCTGGGGACGGTGGGCTTTGGATTGGCGGTGGTGATGGTGCATTTCATCGCCATGGCAGGGACGGGCTTTCTGCCCGATGGTGAAGCGGGGGCGGTGGGCCCGGCGCTGAGCAATGAGACATTGGCGATTCTGGTAACGCTGGCGGCCTTTGTGATTTCGGCCGCGTTCCTGCTGACGGGGATCACCTTTGCGCCGACGCCGGAGGAAGTGGCTGACGTGGCCCCTATGGCGCCCGTCGCGCTGCGGGCTGCGCCCATGCCGGTGGTGCGGGTAGAGCCGGTCGCATTGCGCGTGCCGCATGAAAAAGAGGGGCGGACCTTCTTTCTGGACCCCGCGGCGATTTCGGCGGTGCGGGCCGAGGGGCATTACACCGTGATGCAGAAAGGGGCGGATTCGCTGTTCTGCCCTTGGTCAATTTCCGAGGCAGAAGAGCGGCTGGCACCGCTGGGGTTTATGCGGGTGCATCGTAGCTATCTGCTGAACCCCGCCCATGTGGTGAAGTTCGAGCGGCTGAAGGATTCCGGGCAATGCAGCGTAGATGGGGCCGACGCGCTGCGCATTCCTGTCAGCCGGGCGCGGCTGGCGGAGTTGCGCGAGGCGTTGGGTCTGTAGCGCTGTCGCAGTTCATGCGGGCATTTCGCATTTCGTGCAAAAGAGCGCCGCATTCGTTTGTCGCCCCTCAACCTGCGGGCTGATCGCCATAGCCTTTCGTCAACTGCGCGGGATGGACGCAGAGCGGGAGGAACACATGATACCATCGGCCTTTGAGTATCACCGGCCGGGCGACCTTGCGTCGGCCATCGGGATTTTGACGGAGCATGGCGATGAGGCGCGGGTCATCGCGGGTGGGCATAGCCTGATCCCGATGATGAAGTTGCGGATGGCATCCATCGGCCATCTGGTCGATTTGCAATCGGTGGCCGAGTTGAAGGGGATCACCGACGCCGGCGGGCAGGTGACCATCGGCGCGATGGTGACGCAGGCCGAGTTGATCAGCCATGACGGGCTGGCTGCTGCTGCGCCCATCCTGCGCGAGGCCGCGTTGCAGATCGCCGACCCGCAGGTGCGCTATGTGGGAACGGTCGGCGGCAATGTCGCCAATGGTGATCCGGGCAATGACATGCCGGGGCTGATGCAGTGCCTTGACGCGCGGTTCACGCTGGTGGGTCCGGGGGGCAGCCGCGAGGTGGCGGCGCGGGAGTTCTTTCACGGGCTCTACAGCACCGAGCGGGGGGATGATGAAATCCTGACCAGCATCCGTTTTGCTGCAACGGGGGCGGGCTATGCCTATGAAAAGCAGAAGCGCAAGATTGGCGACTATGCCACGGCGGCGGCGGCGGTGCTGCTGACCAAGGCGGGGGGGAAGGTGGCCAGTGCCTCGATCGCCATGACCAACTTGTCGGACACGCCGATCTGGTCGCCCGATGCGGCGGCGGCGCTGGTGGGCAGCGATTGCGGTGCGGAGGCGGTGAAGGCGGCGGTGACGGCGATGCTTGGGGATATCGACCCCCAGCAGGACAATCGCGGGCCGATCGCGTTCAAGAAACATGTGGCGGGTGTGATCCTTGGCCGCGCGATTGCGCGTGCCTGGTCGCGCGCCTGAGGGGGGAGAGAGAATGGGAAAGAAGATGCAAGTCAGCCTGACCGTGAATGGTGAGGTGCATGACATTCTGGCCGAGCCGCGCGAATTGCTGATCCACACGCTGCGCGAGCGGCTGGGGATCACGGGGCCGCATATCGGCTGCGAGACAAGCCATTGCGGCGCTTGCACGGTGGATATGAACGGCAAGTCGGTGAAGGCCTGCACGGTGTTCGTGGCGCAGGCCGAGGGGGCCGAGATCACCACCATAGAGGGCCTTGGCAACCCTGACGGCCTGCATGTGCTGCAGCGGACCTTCCGCGAGCATCACGGGCTGCAATGCGGCTATTGCACGCCGGGCATGATCACCCGCGCGCATCGGTTGCTGATCGAGAACCCGAACCCGACCGAGGAAGAGGTGCGCTTTGGCATCGCCGGGAACCTGTGCCGCTGCACCGGATACCAGAACATCGTGAAGGCCATTCTGGCCGCCGCGTCCGAGATGAATGCGAAGGAGGCCGCGGAATGAACGACCTGACGCCAAACCGCGAAGAGCGGATCGCCAATCTCAAGGGCCTTGGGTCCAGCCGCAAGCGGGTGGAGGATGTGCGGTTCACCCAAGGAAAAGGGAACTATGTCGACGATATCAAGATGGCAGGGATGCTGTTTGGGGATTTCGTCCGGTCGCCCTATGCCCATGCGCGGGTGAAATCCATCAATGCCGATGCGGCGCGCGCGCTGCCCGGTGTGGTGGCGGTGCTGACGGCTGCGGATCTTGCGCCTTTGAACCTGCATTGGATGCCCACGCTGGCGGGTGACAAGCAGATGGTGCTGGCCGATGGCAAGGTGCTGTTCCAAGGGCAGGAAGTGGCCTTTGTGGTGGCGACCGATCGTTACATCGCCGCCGATGCCATCGAACTGGTGGAAGTGGACTACGAAGAACTGCCCGTCATCGTGGACCCGTTCAAGGCGCTGGAACCCGGTGCCGCGGTGCTGCGCGAGGATCTGGCGGGGCAGACATCGGGCGCGCATGGGCCGCGCAAGCACCACAACCACATCTTCCTGTGGGAGGTGGGAGACAAGGAGGCGACCGATCAGGCGCTGGAGGCATCCGAGGTGGTGGCTGAGGAGATGGTTTACTATCACCGCACGCATCCCTGCCCGCTGGAAACCTGTGGCTGCGTGGCGAGCATGGACAAGGTGAATGGCAAGCTGACCGTCTGGGGCACGTTCCAAGCGCCGCATGTGGTGCGAACTGTCGCCTCGCTTCTGTCGGGGATCGAGGAGCATAATATCCGCGTTGTGTCGCCCGATATCGGGGGCGGGTTCGGCAACAAGGTCGGGGTCTATCCCGGCTATGTCTGCGCCATCGTCGCCTCCATCGTCACGGGGAAACCCGTGAAATGGGTCGAGGATCGGATGGACAATCTGATGGCCACGGCCTTTGCCCGCGACTACTGGATGAAGGGGCGGATCAGTGCCACGAAAGAGGGCAAGATCACCGCGCTGCATTGCCATGTGACCGCCGATCACGGCGCGTTTGATGCCTGCGCGGACCCGACGAAGTTTCCGGCCGGGTTCTTCAGCATCTGCACCGGCAGCTATGACATTCCGGTGGCCTATGTGGGCGTGGACGGCGTCTATACCAACAAAGCACCGGGCGGCGTGGCCTATCGCTGTTCTTTCCGGGTGACGGAGGCCGCCTATTTCATCGAGCGGATGATCGAGGTTCTGGCGATTGAGTTGAACATGGATGCGGCCGAGTTGCGGCGCATCAACTTCATCCGCAAGGACCAGTTCCCCTATCAATCGGCGCTGGGCTGGGAATATGACTCGGGCGATTATCACACCGCTTGGGACAAGGCGCTGGAGGCGGTGGATTACAAGGGCCTGCGGGCCGAGCAGGCGCAGAGGTTGGCCGATTTCAAGGCGGGCAAGACACGCAAGCTGATCGGGATCGGGCTGGCGCATTTCACGGAGATCGTGGGGGCGGGGCCGGTGAAGAATTGCGACATCCTTGGGATGGGGATGTTCGATTCCTGTGAAATCCGAATCCATCCCACGGGCAGCGCGATTGCGCGGCTGGGGACGATCAGCCAAGGGCAGGGCCATGCGACGACCTTTGCCCAGATCATCGCCAGCGAGATCGGGCTGAGTGCGGACAGCATCACAGTGGAGGAAGGCGATACCGACACCGCGCCTTACGGCCTTGGCACCTATGGCAGCCGGTCGACGCCCGTTGCAGGGGCGGCGACGGCGCTGTGCGGGCGCAAGATCCGCGCCAAGGCGCAGATGATCGCGGCCTGGCTTTTGGAGGTGCATGAGGGCGATCTGGAATGGGATGTGGACCGGTTCCAGGTGAAAGGCGCGCCGGAGCGGTTCAAGACCATGAAGGAACTCGCCTATGCGGCCTATAACCAGGCCATTCCCGGCATCGAGCCGGGGCTTGAGGCGGTTTCCTACTATGACCCGCCGAACATGACCTATCCTTTCGGGGCTTATATCGCCGTGATGGAGATCGACGTCGATACGGGCGAGCATGAAGTGCGGCAGTTCTATGCGCTGGACGATTGCGGCACCCGGATCAATCCGATGGTGATCGAAGGGCAGGTGCATGGCGGCGCGACGGAGGGCTACGCCATCGCGATGGGGCAGGAGATCGCTTATGACGAGATCGGCAACGTCAAGACCGGGACGTTGATGGATTTCTTCCTGCCCACCGCATGGGAGACGCCGCATTACACGACGGACCACACTGAGACGCCGTCGCCCCATCACCCCATCGGGGCGAAGGGCGTGGGGGAAAGCCCCAACGTGGGGTCGGTCCCGGCGTTTTCGAACGCGGTGCATGATGCGTTCCGGCCATTCGGCCTGAAGCAATCGCATATGCCGCATGATCACTGGCGGATCTGGACCATCGCCCGTGATTTGGGCCTGCATGGCTGATGACGGCAGGGGGGCAACGGCCCCCCTGACCACCCTTTCCCTTTTGACGGGCGGGACTTTCCCTGATGACCACTGCCGCCACCGTGCAATCCGGCCTTGCCGAGCAGGGCTATGTCGCTGCGCCTGACTTGGCGATGGCGTTGCATTTGTCTTTGGTGCTCGGGCGGCCCTTACTGCTGGAGGGCGCGGCGGGGGTGGGCAAGACGGAAGTGGCGCGGGCCTTGGCGGCATGGAAGGGCTGCGCGCTGATCCGGCTGCAATGCTATGAAGGGCTGGATGCGGCGCAGGCGATTTATGAATGGAATTACCAGCGGCAGCTTTTGGCGATCCGCGCTTTGGCCGAGGGGGGCGAGACGGGAAGCGCGGTCGAGGCGCGGCTGTTTTCTGAGGATTATCTGCTGGAGCGGCCCTTGCTAGCCGCCATCCGCCAGCCCGTGGCGCCGGTGCTGCTGATCGACGAGATCGACCGGGCGGATGAGGAGTTCGAGGCCTATCTGCTGGAGGTGCTGTCGGATTTCCAGATCACGATCCCCGAGATGGGGACGATCCGGGCGGTGACGCGGCCGATGGTGATCTTGACAGCCAATGGCACGCGCGACCTGTCGGATGCGCTGCGGCGGCGGTGTTTGTATGCGCATGTGGATTATCCCGACGCGGCGACGGAATTGGCGATCTTGCAGGCGCGACTGCCTGATGTGGGGGCAGCGTTGGGTGGGCAGATCGTGGGCTTTGTCCAATCGCTGCGTAAGGAGGAGTTGGAAAAGAAGCCCGGCGTCGCCGAGATGCTGGATTTCGCCGCCGCCTTGGCGGGGCTGGGCGTGGCAGACCTGACGGGCGATCCGGCAGTGTTGCAAGCGGCTTTGGCGACGCTGCTGAAAACGCAGGGCGACCGGGCGGCGGTGACCACGGAAGTGGCGCAGCGATTGGCGGGGAAAGCGGCATGAGGGGGGCGGTGACCCGCTTTGCCGCGCGTGATCCGGGGCCTGTTGCACGGGTGGCGGGGTTCATGGCGCATCTGCGCGCCAACGGGTTCCGGCTGGGGATTGCCGAGGCGGAGGTGGCGCTGGCGGCACTGGCGGTGACGCCTGCGGATGAGGGATCGGTGCGACGCGCGCTGAAGGCGGTGGCCTGTGGTTGCGCCGAGGATTGGGCGCGGTTTGATGCGGTGTTTGACAGCTATTGGCGCAATGGTGGGCGGGTGCGGAGCAAGGTGGTGCCATCGGCGGTGCCGCCCCATGCGCGGGCGGTGCGGGGGGCAGAGGGCGAGAACGGCACCGGCAGTGGCAAGGCCGATGCTCCGGACAGTGGGACGGGTGGGGAGTCCGAGGCCGGGGGGGCCGGGCGGCTGGTGGCGACGACGATCCGCAATGTGATGAAGAAAGACCTGCGCGAGGTGGTGTCGCCCGAGGATATCCGGGCGGCTGAGGTGGTGGCGCATCGGTTGGGGCAGGCGCTGCGGGATCGGCGGTCGCGCCGGGCCAAGGCGGCGCGGCGGGGCGCGCGGATTGATTTGCGGCGTACGATCCGGGCATCACTGGCCACGGGGGGCGAGCCTTTGCGGTTGGCGCGCAAGCGGCGGCCGGAGCGGCCCGTGCGGATTGCGGCGCTGGTGGATGTGTCGGGGTCGATGAGCTTATATGCGCGGCCGTTTCTGGCCTTTCTGGCGGGGTTGATGCGGGCGGATGGGCGGGCGGATGCCTATCTGTTCCACATCCGCCTTGTCCGCGTGACCGAGGCCCTGCGGGATGAGGACCCGTTTCGCGCGCTGAACCGGATCACGCTGCTGGCCGATGGTTTTGGCGGCGGCAGCAGGATCGGGGCGGCGCTGGAGCAGTTCGCGGGAAGCTATGCGCGGCGCTTCGTGAACGGACGCAGCGTCGTGATGATCCTGTCGGATGGGTATGACTCGGCCCCGTCGGCCCAGATCGGCGCGGCCATGGAACGGCTGTCGCGGCGGGGGTGCCGTATCTTGTGGCTGAACCCGCTGAAGGGATGGCGCGATTATGCGCCGGTGGCGGCGGGAATGGCAGCGGCCTTGCCATATCTGGACCTGTTCGCGCCCGCCGCCACTTTGGACGATCTTGCTGCACTGGAAAGGGAGCTTGCCCGCCTATGATGCCCGCCCGTTTCGAGAGCCGGTTTGAGGCCACGCTGTCCACCCTGCGCGCGCAGGGGGTGCCTTTCGCGATTGCCACGGTGGTGCGCACGGTGGATGCCACCAGCGCCAAACCGGGGGCGAAAGCGATCATTCTGCCCGATGGCAGTATTGCCGAGGGTTGGATCGGCGGGGGATGCGCCCGGTCGGCTGTGGGCAAGGCGGGGGCGGCGGCGATTGCCGAAGGGCGGCCGCAGTTCATCTCGCTCCGCCCCGAGGAGTTGCTTGCGGCGGAAGGTGTGGCACCGGGCGAGGAGCGGCATGGGGTGCGGTTCGCGCGCAACGGCTGCCCTTCGAAAGGGTCGATGGATGTGTTCGTGGAGCCGGTTCTGCCGCAGCCGCGCCTGGTGGTGTTCGGGGCGGGGCCGGTGGCGATGGCGCTCTGCGATCTGGCGGGGCGGTTTGATCTGCACCGCACGCTGGCCGCGCCGGGGCTGACCGAGGGCGCGGCGGAGCAAGTGCAGGACGGGTTCGCGCTGGAGGCCGGCGGGGCGGGGCAGCGGTTCGTGGTAGTGGCCACGCAGGGCAAGGGTGATGAGGCAGGGCTGCGAGCGGCACTGGCGAGTGGGGCGGCCTACGTGGCCTTTGTCGGGTCGCGCCGGAAATTCGCGACGCTGGCCGCGCGGCTGGCGGAGGATGGCGTGAGGGCAGAGGATCTGGCGCGGGTGAAGGCCCCGGCTGGGCTGGATATTCATGCCATTACGCCCGAGGAGATTGCGCTGTCGATCCTTGCCGAGATTACAGCCTTACGCCGGGCGGGTGGAAGGGAGGCGGCAGATGGCTGAGCCTGTAGCAGAACCCAAGGCCAACCCGAAAACCGGACTTTTGGCCCGGATTTTCCCGCCGATGACACCTGAGCAAGTGGCCGTTATGGCGCAGGTCAAATTGCCCTGCTGCTAATGGCAGAACGGGTTTCTTCGCCCGGCAGCGATGTTATACCCCTGCCGGACTGGCAATGCGGGGTAAGGCCGAATGACGCGTCATGAGGTTTCGATCAGGGTTTATTACGAAGACACCGATCTTGCCGGGATCGTCTATTACGCCAATTACCTGCGGTTCATCGAACGGGCGCGGACGGAATGGGTGCGCGGGCTGGGCGTGGATCAGAGCGCGTTGAAGCGTGAAGAGCGGATTGTCTTTGCCGTGCGGCGGGTGGAGGCGGATTACCTGAAGCCCGCGCGGTTTGACGACCTTCTTACCGTGACCACGCGGCTTGTTGATCTGGGCGGCGCGCGGATCGAACTGCGGCAAGAGGTGCTGTGCGGGGATGACCTGCTGTTCACGGCCAATGTCGTATTGGTCTGCCTGTCGGATACCGGCCGGGCTGCGCGTATGCCTGCCGAGCTGAGGGCGAGGCTCACCTCACGACAGCCGTGATGCCTTGCCCATGCTGCATTGCGGCGGCGGGTTGCCGCCGCAGGCCCCTGCGTCGCGCAGATGTGTTGGCAATCCGGTTTGATTGCGGCTAGAATCAGCGCTAATGGGCCGCGCCAAGGACGGCCCGACAACAAGAGCAGGCGTAATGGAAACGGAAACCCTTGCGGCAGCGCAGGACATCGATTTTTCGGTGCTCGCGCTTTTCATGAAGGCAACACTCACCAACAAGCTGGTATTGATTACCCTGTTGATGATGAGCTTCTGGTCATGGAGCATCATTTTCCAGCGGGTGATGGTTTTTCGCCGGGCGCGGACCGAGGCCGAAGAATTCGATCGGGCCTTCTGGTCGGGGGAGCCGCTGGACGAGCTTTACGAAACGATCGGCCCCCAACCGCAAGCTGCGAGCGAGCGGATCTTTGTGGCGGGCATGACGGAATGGCGGCGCAGCCACAGGCAGGACGGCAAGCTGATTGCCGGGGCGCAGGCACGGATCGACCGGGCCATGGATGTGGCAATCGCGCGCGAGAATGAAGCGCTGAACAAGGGGCTGGGGTTTCTGGCCACAACCGGGGCGACAGCCCCTTTCATCGGTCTTTTCGGGACGGTCTGGGGCATCAAATACAGCTTTGAACAGATCGCCATCAGCCAGAACACCAATCTTGCGGTTGTCGCCCCCGGTATTGCTGAGGCTCTGCTGGCAACGGCCATCGGTCTGGTGGCTGCGATCCCGGCGGTGGTGGCGTATAACAAGCTCAACAGCGACAGTGAGCGTATCCTGAACGGATATGAATCCTTTGCCGACGAGTTTTCGACCATCCTGTCCCGCCAGTTGGATTCCTGACCGATGGGGGCCGGTGTCGTAAAAGGAGCAGGCGGTGGCGGTGGTCGTCGTGGACGGCGGCGGCGCGCTTCGCCGATGGCCGAGATCAACGTGACGCCCTTCATCGATGTGATGTTGGTGCTGCTGATCATCTTCATGGTGGCGGCGCCCATGCTGACGGTTGGCGTGCCTATCGAACTGCCGGAGACGGCGGCGAATGCGCTGCCATCCGAGCAGGAGGAACCGCTCGCCATCACAATGACGGCGGATGGCCGGCTGATGATCCAGAACACCGAAACTGCACCGGAGGAGTTGATCACCCGGCTGACGGCAATTTCTGCGGAACGGACATCAGACAAGATCTTCCTGCGGGCGGATGGATCGATCCCCTATGCCCGCGTGGCCGAGGTGATGGGCGCGCTGAGTGCGGGTGGGTTCAACAATATCGGGCTGGTCACCGATGCGGGTGGCCCGACGCTTGACGGTAACGGCGGCTGACGGCCGGGCAGGGCATGGAAAAAGGTCAGATCATTTCGGGCATCGCGCATGGCGGCGTGATCCTCTGGGTTATCCTGGGGGACTGGCTTTTCCGTGCGCCGACGCTGCCTGAGATTGAGGTGGCCGAAGTGTCGCTGATGTCGAGCGCCGAGTTTGACGCGATGATGGCGGCGGCGCCCCCGGCGGCAGAACCGGCCGAGGAGCCAGCGCCAGAGCCCGCCCCGGAAGAGCCTGTGATCCAGCCACCGGAACCAGTGGAGCCGTCAGAGCCGCCTCCGCCCGCCGATGAACCACCTCCGGTTGCCCCGCCAGAGGAGCCGCTGCCAGAGGATCTGCCGACAGAGGCCGTGCCCCAACCCATCGAGACGCCCGATCCGGTCGCCCCGATTGCCGAGATTGAGCAGCCTATCCCTGTGCCGCTTTCGGATGCGCGGCCCCGTCCGCGCCCGCTGGACCGCGTTGCCGCGACGCCGGTGGAAAGCGTGGATGCGCCCGAGGTGGCAGAACAGGTCGTGGAAGAGGTGAGCGATCAGCCAACCGAGGAATCGGTCATCGTCGAGGAGCAGGAAGAAGCTGCCGCGCCGGAAGAGGCCACGACGCAAATCGTGACCGAGGCTGTCGAAACCGAAGAAGATGCGCCCCAGCTTGAGATGACCGCGTCGCTGCGGCCCCGGTCGCGGCCTGAGCGGGTGCAACCGACAGAAGACCCTGTCGAAGAAACTGTCGCCCGTACCGAGACGCCCGAGGAAACCCCCGAAGAGACCACACCGGACACATCGACAGAAGATGCGGTTGCCGAAGCTTTGGCCGAGGCTTTGGCCGAGGAAGCCGCAGCGGAAGAACCGGCGCAGACCGAACCCGCCGAAACGAACCTGCCGGTTGGACCGCCGATGACGGCAGGTGAGCAGGATGCGCTGCGGGTGGCGGTGCAGGCTTGCTGGAACGTGGGTGCCCTGTCGATGGAGGCCTTGCGCACCACTGTTACCGTGGCGGTATCGGTTGGTCAGGACGGGGTGCCGGATGCGGGATCGATCAGCATGATCGCGTCGAACGGGGAATCCGACTCTGCCACACAGCAGGCGTTTGAAGCTGCGCGGCGGGCGATCATCCGCTGCGGCGCGCGCGGGTTCCCGCTGCCGCCCGAGAAATATGAACAGTGGCGGAACATGGAACTGGTATTCGACCCTAACGGGATGCGGATGAGATGACGCGCGTCCCTGACTATTGCCGACATGGCGGCGCTGCTCGCGCCATCGTGTCCCCGAAAAAACGCCGTTCGCGGCATGGTGTAAACGAATGACCCGAGGAGAATGAGGAAACGATGACCCTGATCAGAACCCTCTCCCCCGTGCTTGCCGTGGCCTTTGGCCTGTTGGTTGGTGCCTTTTCCCCTGTGTTCGCACAAAGCCAGGGGCCGCTGCGTATCACGATCACCGATGGGGTGATCGAACCCTTGCCGTTTGCGGTGCCGTCCTTCGTGCCGGAAAACGGTGCGGCGGCGGAATACGCGGCGAATATCACGCGAGTGGTGGCCGCGGACCTTGCCGGAACTGGCCTGTTCCGGGAAATCCCGGCCGAGGCGCATATCGCGCAGGTGACCAGCTTTGATGCGCCGGTGTCCTTTCCCGACTGGCAGGCGATCAATGCGCAGGCCTTGATCGTGGGTGCGGTCAGCGCGTCGGGCGATCAGATCGTTGTCAAGTTTCGCCTGTTCGATGTGTTCAGCGGCCAGCAGATGGGCGAAGGGCTGCAATTTGCGGGCACCCCCGGCACATGGCGGCGGATGGCGCATAAGGTGGCGGATGCCGTTTACAGCCGGATCACGGGGGAAGGCCCCTATTTCGACAGCCGCGTTGTCTATGTGTCCGAGAGCGGGCCGAAGAACCAGCGGGTGAAGCGGCTGGCGGTGATGGATTATGACGGGGCAAATGTCGCCTATCTGACAGATGGGGCATCCATCGTGCTGGCCCCGCGCTTTTCGCCGACGGGGAACCAGATCCTGTTCACCAGCTATGAATCAGGGTTTCCGCGCATCTATCTGATGGACATCGGGTCGATGCAGGTTCAGGCCTTGGCGCAGGCCGAGGGGAACATGACGTTCGCCCCGCGCTTTGCGCCGGATGGGCGGACTGTGGTGTTCAGCCTGGAACGCGGCGGCAATTCTGACATCTACGCCCTGGATATTGGCAGCGGGCAGATCCGCCAGTTGACCAATGCGCCGTCGATTGAAACGGCCCCCAGCTTTTCGCCCGATGGCAGCCAGATCGTGTTTGAAAGCGACCGGTCGGGGAACCAGCAGCTGTACATCATGCCGGCAAGTGGCGGTGAAGGGCAGCGGATTTCCAACGGGCCGGGCCGCTATGGTACGCCGGTCTGGTCGCCGCAGGGCGATTACATTGCCTTTACCAAACAGAATGCGGGCCGGTTCCATATTGGTGTGATGCGCACGGATGGCGGGGAAGAGAGGTTGCTGACCGCATCCTTCCTGGATGAAGGCCCGACCTGGGCGCCGAATGGCCGCGTGATCATGTTCATGCGCGAAAGTGCAGGCGCAAGCGGGCAATCGGCGCTGTTCAGCGTCGATATTTCGGGCCGGAACCTGCGGCAGATCCCGACGGATGGCCCGGCATCAGACCCCGCCTGGTCGCCTATGCTACCATAAGGGATGATGCTCCGCCGATCTGGACACACAAATCACAGGGCCGATTCACAGCGCAGGACAAAGCTGATATTGTCGCGCCAAATCGAGCCAAGAACCCCAAAAGGAACCACTTCCATGACGCTTCTTCCCAAGGCCCTTCTCGTTGTCGCCGTGCTTGGTCTGGCGGCCTGTAACAACCCTGACCGCTTTGGCGCGGGCGGTGCCGGTGGTGCCGATGGCGCGGGCGGTTTTGGTGCGGGCGGGATTGGCACATCCGGCCTGGGCGATCCGAGCGACCCGCGGTCCATCGCCTATTTCAATCAGGCGGTCGGTGATCGGGTTCTGTTCGCGGTCGATCAGTCTACGCTTTCGCCCGAAGGGCGGATGGTGCTGCAGGGGCAGGCGCAGTGGCTGAATTCCAACCCGGATTATGCCATTATCATCGAAGGCCATGCCGATGAGCAGGGCACACGCGAATACAACCTTGCGCTGGGTGCGCGCCGTGCGAGTGCAGTTCAGGACTTCCTGATTTCGCAAGGTGTTGGCCCGAACCGGATGCGGACCGTGTCCTATGGCAAAGAGCGCCCGATCGAAGTGTGTTCGACCGAGGATTGCTATTCCAAGAACCGCCGCGCCGTGACGGTGCTGTCGATGGGCGCGGGGGCCTGATCCGATGCGGATGATCCGCCTGTTTCTGGTGATGGTCTTTCTGCCCGTGGCGGCGTTTGCGCAGGATGCGCAGACGCTGGCCGATATTCGTGCGCAGATTTCGCAGCTTCAGGCGGATTTCAACAGCCTCAAGGCCGAGCTTGTCTCTTCGGGGGCGGCGTCGACAGGGGCCGCCGGTGGTGATGCCCTGCAGCGCATGGATGCCATCGAGGCAGCCTTGACGCGACTGACGGCGAAAACCGAAGAGGTTGAACTGAAGGTGAACCGCGTGGTCACCGACGGGACGAACCGTGTTGGCGATCTGGAATTCCGGTTGTGCGAGTTGGAAGAGGGCTGCGATATCGCGGCCCTTGGGGATACCGCTCCGCTGGGTGGTGGCGGCGCTGCTGTTGCGCCTGTGACGCCCGTGACACCGGATGCAGGTGCCGGCGGGACGGCTGCGCCGGAACTGGCGATTGGTGAACAGGCGGATTTTGACCGGGCCAAGGAGGTGCTCGGTCAAGGTGACTTTCGCGCCGCTGCAGACCTCTTTGCGACCTTTACCCAATCCTACCCGGGTGGCCCCCTGACACAGGAAGCGCATTTCCTGCGCGGCGAGTCGTTGAGCCAGTTGGGTGATACGGCGGGTGCGGCCCGAAGCTATCTTGAGGCGTTTTCTGGCCAGCCTTCCGGCCCGCAGGCCGCGCCTGCGCTGCTGAAACTGGGGCAGGCGCTGGGCGCTTTGGGGCAAACGCCCGAGGCTTGTGTGACCTTGCAGGAAGTGGGAACACGATTCCCCGGATCAGCAGAGGCATCGAATGCCACGCTGGCCATGCAGGGGCTGGGCTGTCTCTGACCCGGGACGTTGCCGATATATTCCGCCGGGGGATTGGTCCGGTCGGGAAAGGGGCGCTTGGGCTGGCGGTGTCGGGCGGTGGGGATTCACTGGCGATGCTGTATCTCGCAGTCGAGGCTGGCTGCGATGTGGCCGTGGCGACGGTGGATCACGGATTGCGGCCCGAAGCGGCGGCCGAAGCTGAGGCCGTGGCGCAGATCTGTGCCGGACTGGGCGTGGCGCATGAAACGCTGCGCTGGGTATGGGATGGGACGGGCAATCTGCAGGATGCTGCGCGCCGCGGGCGGCTTATGCTGCTGTCAGATTGGGCGCGGCGGTGCGGGCTGCGGACTGTGGCGCTGGGCCATACCGAAGATGACATCGCCGAGACATTCCTGATGCGCCTTGCCCGTGATGCCGGGGTGGACGGTCTTGCCGCCATGGCGGCACGTCGGGAGTATGACGGCGTGGTGTTCCTGCGGCCTTTGCTGGGGGCCAGCCGGGCGGACCTGCGGGCTTGGCTGCTGGGCAGGGGTTTGCCTTGGGTCGATGATCCATCGAATGACGATGCCCGTTTCGATCGGGTGCGGGCGAGGCGGGCCTTGGCTGCCATGGCAGAGCTTGGCGCAGGCGGGGCCGAGATCGCATCATTGGCGACGAAGATGGCTCAGGTGCGTGAGGCGCTTGAGGCTGCCACTGCAGATGCGGCGGCGCGGATCGTGCGGGTCGATGGCGGGGATGTGATCGTCGATACGGCGGGACTAGGCAGTCTTCCCGCGGAAATCCGCCGCCGACTTGTCCTTGCAGCGTTGATGTGGATCGGTTCGGCTGAATATGGCCCGCGCGGAGCCGAGATGGATCGCTTTGTCGCAGCCGCGCTTTCGGCGCGGCCCGCCACCCTGGCCGGATGCAAGACCAGCCATGCACGGGGGCGGATGCGCCTGACACGAGAGTTGCGGGCTGTGACAGGGATGGAATGTCCGGCAGACAGCCTATGGGATGGACGTTGGCGTGTTTCTGGCCCAGATTCCAATGGCTTGACCCTGCGAGCGCTGGGCGAGGAAGGTCTGGCCGCCTGTCCGGATTGGCGGGCTGCGGCGCATCCGCGTGCCACCCTGCTTGCCAGCCCGGCGGTGTGGCAGGGGGATGTTTTGGTTGCCGCCCCAATGGCAGGATTTGGTGCAGGCTGGGCGGTGCACTGCCAGCCGCCAAAAGGCCCGCTGGGTGCGGCACCTTTATCGCATTGAACCCTTGGGGTTTATCTCTATCTTAAAGAACAAGTGTCGGTGTCCGTTTCTGGACATGCGGCGGTATGGGGAGAGACTTCGTGGGTAATGCACGAAATATCGCATTCTGGGTTGTCCTGTTTCTGTTGATCCTGGCCTTGTTCAATCTGTTCAGCGGGAACCAGACCACCAGTTCATCGCGGACCTTGTCCTATTCGGAGTTTATCACCCGGGTCGACAGTGGCGAAGTGCAGAGCGTGACACTGGATGGCGAGCGGGTTCTGGTTCGGGCGCGGGACGGGTCGCAATACGTGACGATCAAGCCGGATGGCGAAGTTCTGACGGACCGCCTGATCGACAAGGGCGTGGAAGTGAAGGCCGAGGCGCAGGAGCAATCGGGATTCATGTCCGTGATTGGTATCTGGTTGCCGTTCCTTGTGCTGATCGGTGTCTGGATCTTCTTCATGAACCGGATGCAGGGCGGGGGCCGTGGCGGCGCGATGGGCTTTGGCAAATCGCGGGCGAAACTGCTGACCGAAAAGCATGGCCGCGTCACCTTTGATGACGTGGCCGGTATTGATGAGGCTAAGGAAGAGCTGGAAGAGATCGTGGAATTCCTGCGCAATCCGCAGAAGTTTTCGCGTCTGGGCGGTAAGATCCCCAAGGGTGCTTTGCTGGTTGGCCCGCCCGGCACGGGTAAGACACTGCTGGCGCGTGCGATTGCAGGCGAGGCCGGGGTGCCTTTCTTCACGATCTCCGGCTCTGACTTTGTGGAGATGTTCGTGGGGGTCGGCGCAAGCCGCGTGCGTGACATGTTCGAGCAGGCCAAGAAGAACGCGCCTTGCATCGTGTTCATCGACGAGATCGACGCAGTGGGCCGTGCCCGTGGCGTGGGCATCGGCGGCGGCAATGACGAACGCGAACAGACCTTGAACCAATTGCTGGTTGAGATGGACGGGTTTGAGGCGAATGAAGGCGTGATCATCGTGGCGGCCACCAACCGCAAGGATGTGCTGGACCCGGCGCTGCTGCGTCCCGGCCGCTTTGACCGCACGATCCATGTGCCGAACCCTGATATCAAGGGCCGCGAAAAGATCCTGAATGTGCACGCCCGCAAGGTGCCGCTGGGGCCGGATGTCGATCTTCGCACCATCGCGCGCGGGACGCCGGGCTTTTCGGGTGCCGATCTGATGAACCTGGTGAACGAGGCGGCGCTGATGGCCGCCCGCGTTGGCCGTCGGTTCGTGACGATGGAAGATTTCGAGCAGGCCAAGGACAAGGTCATGATGGGCGCCGAGCGCCGGTCGATGGTCCTGACCGCCGATCAGAAGGAAAAGACCGCCTATCACGAGGCAGGGCACGCCATCGTGGGCATGAACATGCCCAAGTGTGACCCGGTCTATAAGGCCACGATCATCCCGCGTGGCGGTGCCTTGGGGATGGTGGTCAGCCTGCCCGAGATGGACCGGCTGAACATGCACAAGGATGAAGGCAAGCAGAAGATCGCCATGACCATGGCGGGCAAAGCGGCCGAGATCATCAAATATGGTGAGGAAGGCGTGTCTTCGGGCCCAGCGGGCGATATTCAGCAGGCCTCCTCATTGGCCCGCGCGATGGTGATGCGCTGGGGCATGTCGGACAAGGTCGGCAATATCGACTATGCCGAGGCGCATGAGGGTTATCAGGGCAACACGGCAGGCTTCTCGGTTTCCGCCGATACCAAAACGCTGATCGAATCCGAAGTGAAGCGGCTGATCGACGAAGGCTATGAAACCGCGCGGAAGGTTCTGCTGGACAAGGCCGATGATTTTGAGCGTCTGGCGAAGGGCCTGCTGGAGTATGAGACGCTGACCGGGGACGAGATCCGCAAGGTGATCGCCGGGGAAGTGCTTGGAACAGATGATGACGCCGACAAGCCCGCTTCGGGCGGTGGTGCCACGTCGATTGCCGCCATACCCAAGACCAAGCCGAAATCGCCCAAGGCCGGGCCGGAACCCGAACCGGTCCTCTGACCTTGGCTGAGGCACGAAACGACTGGAGCCCCGAAACCTATGGACGGTTTCGGGGCTTGCGTTTGCGCCCGGCGTTGGACCTGCTGGCGCAGGTGGGCGGGTTGCTCGCGGGCGATGTGGTGGATCTTGGCTGTGGCGATGGGGCCGTTGCGCCCGACCTGCGGCGGCGGTTCTGCGGGGATGGGGGCAGGCTGGTTGGGGTGGATGCCTCGCCTGCCATGATTGCCGAGGCAGGTGCTGCGGGCCTGTATGACAGGCTGGTGCAGGCGGATGTGGCGCAATGGGTGCCAGAGACGGCGCCTGCACTGATTTTCTCCAATGCTGCGCTGCACTGGTTGCCGGATCATGCGCGTCTTATGCCGCGATTGGCCGGGATGCTGGCCCCGGGCGGGGTATTGGCGGTGCAGATGCCACGGCAGTACCTTGCGCCGTCGCACCGTTTCTTGCGCGATATCGCGGGGGCGATGTTTCCTGACCGTTTCACTGCAGCGGATTGGCGTTCGCCGGTGACGGCGGCGGCTGACTATTGGGCCATGCTGGCCCCGCTGGGCGCGGTCGAGGCATGGGAAACAGAATATGTGCAGCGGTTGGATCCTTCGCCAGATGGGCACCCGGTGCGGCGGTTTACCGAGAGCACCGCGATGCGGCCTTTTCTTGCGAAGCTGACCGGGGATGAGGCGGCGCGATTTGTAGCGGCTTATGAAGCGGCGCTTGCATCGGCCTATCCGGCGCTTGAGGATGGTGCCGTGCTCTTCCCGTTCCGGCGGGTCTTCTTTACGCTGAGGGTCTGATGCCTGTTCTGAAACCGACAGAGTTCTATGCCCGGATCGTATGGCTTGGCCGAGTGCCAGACCGAAAGGCGGCGCTGGCGGCGCAGGCGGCGGATAGTCTGCGCGTGCTGTTTTCCGGGCCAGAGGGCGAAGATCACGGCGGGCTGACGCGGCCGAGTTGCAGCCGCGTGGTGGCGCAATATCCCAAGGGGACGGAAATCCGCAACACGCGGCAATTGACCGTGCTGTCGGCCGAGGAATTGGCCGATACCGCCGCGCGAATGGGGCTGGCGGCGCTGGATCCGGCGCTTTTGGGGGCGACGATGGTGGTGGAGGGCATCCCCGATTTCACCCGCATCCCGCCATCAAGCCGCTTGCAGGGCGAGGGCGGCGCGACGCTGGTTGTGGATATCGAAAACCGCTCCTGCCAGTTGCCCGCCAAACCCATCGAGGCGCGCCATCCCGGTTTCGGGGCGAAGTTCAAGTCCGCCGCCAACGGGCGACGCGGTATCACCGCATGGGTGGAGCGTGAGGGGGAGTTCCGTCTTGGCGAAACCCTGCGCCTGCATATCCCTGATCAGCCCGTCTGGGCCCATCTGGATGCCGCGCGGCGGGCGTGATTCCCTGTAGGGAATATTTGTTTCATTCTGGATAATTCCCCGGTGCGGGGCTGCCGGTTTCCGATCGGAAACGCGCCGTGGCGAATCTGGGGGTGAACATGTCGGAAAAACCACTCTCAATGCTCGTTTCCCCCGCTATCACGTCGGAAACGGGGGAAGAACCCCGCAAAGGGAGCTTGGACATGGCCGTAAAAACCGACATCGAGATTGCACGCGAAGCCAAGAAGAAGCCGATCATGGAGATCGGCGCAAAGCTTGGCATACCGTCGGAGCACTTGCTGCCCTATGGCCATGACAAGGCAAAGGTGAGCCAGGAGTTCATCAAATCCCTCGCAGGCAAGCCCGATGGCAAGCTGATCCTGGTTACCGCGATCAACCCCACCCCAGCGGGCGAGGGCAAGACGACGACGACAGTGGGTCTGGGCGATGGTTTGAACCGGATCGGCAAGAAGGCTGTGATCTGTATCCGCGAGGCGAGCCTTGGCCCGAACTTCGGGATGAAGGGCGGCGCGGCAGGCGGCGGTTACGCGCAGGTCGTGCCGATGGAGGAGATGAACCTTCACTTCACGGGCGATTTCCACGCGATCACCAGCGCCCACAACCTGTTGTCGGCGATGATCGACAACCATATCTACTGGGGCAACAGCCTGGACATTGACGAGCGCCGCATCATGTGGCGCCGCGTGATGGACATGAACGACCGCGCGCTGCGCGACATCGTGGTGAGCCTTGGCGGCGTGTCGAACGGCTTCCCGCGCCAGACCGGGTTTGACATCACGGTGGCGTCTGAAGTGATGGCCATCCTGTGCCTGTCGAACGATCTGGACGATCTGCAAAAGCGGTTGGGCGATATCGTGGTGGCCTATACCCGCGAGAAGAAGCCGATCTATTGCCGCGATATCAAGGCTGATGGCGCGATGACGGTTCTGCTGAAAGATGCGATGCAGCCAAACCTTGTGCAGACGCTGGAGAACAACCCGGCCTTCGTGCATGGCGGACCGTTTGCCAATATCGCGCATGGCTGTAACTCGGTCATTGCCACCAAGACCGCGCTGAAGCTGGGCGAATATGTTGTGACCGAAGCCGGGTTCGGGGCCGATCTGGGGGCTGAAAAGTTCTTTGATATCAAATGCCGCAAAGCCGGGCTGAAGCCTTCGGCAGCGGTGATCGTGGCCACGGTCCGCGCGATGAAGATGAATGGCGGCGTCGCCAAGGCCGATCTGGGGGCCGAGAATGTCGACGCGGTCAAGAAGGGCTGCCCGAACCTTGGCCGCCATATCGCCAACGTCAAAGGTTTTGGCGTGCCGGTGGTGGTGGCGATCAACCACTTCTTCAGCGACACGGATGCCGAGATTGCCGCTGTGAAGGCCTATGTCGCCGAACAGGGCGCCGAGGCGATCCTGTGCAAGCATTGGGCGCAAGGGTCGGCGGGGATTGAGGATCTGGCGAAAAAGGTCGTGTCATTGGCCGAGTCGGGCGTTGCGAACTTTGCGCCCCTTTACCCCGATGACATGCCGCTGTTCCAGAAAGTGGAAACCATCGCCAAGCGCATCTATCACGCCGATGAGGTGATTGCCGACAAGTCGATCCGTGATCAGCTGAAGGGCTGGGAAGCGGCGGGCTATGGCCATCTGCCGATCTGCATCGCCAAGACTCAGTACAGCTTTACCACGGATCCCACGGTCCGCGGTGCGCCCACGGGCCATTCGGTGCCAGTGCGCGAAGTGCGCCTGTCGGCGGGTGCCGGGTTCATCGTGGTGATCTGCGGTGAGATCATGACGATGCCGGGCCTGCCGAAGGTGCCGAGCGCGGAGGTGATCCGGCTGAACGATCTGGGTCATGTCGAGGGGTTGTTCTGACCAACCTGCCGCGTTGTCCTTCCGGGATGGCTCTATTACATGAGAGCCATCCTGAGAGGGGGCGAGGCATGAAGAGGCCAGAAGACTGTACCACGATGGCCGATATCCGGGCCGAGATTGACCGGCTGGATGCGGAACTGGTGGCGCTGTTTGCACAGCGCACCGGCTATATCGACAGGGCGGCGGAGATCAAGGAAGAGGTCGGGCTGCCCGCGCGGATCGACGACCGGGTGGAGCAGGTCGTACAAAATGTGCGGCGTCATGCGGTGGCCCATGGGTTACCGCCGGACAAGTTGGAAAAGCTGTGGCGCAAGCTGATCGATTGGTCGATCGAGCGCGAGGAAGACCATTTGCGCAAAGAGTGAATGCGCATCGCCTTTGCCACGGTCTGTGAAAAACAAAGAAGGATCAGGGACATGACGGCCAAGGTGATTGATGGCAAGGCTTTCGCGGCCACCGTGCGGGCCCAAGTTGCGGCACATGTAGCGCGGTTGAAGGAAGAGGTTGGGATCACGCCGGGGTTGGCCGTGGTTCTGGTAGGCGAAGACCCGGCGAGCCAAGTCTATGTGCGCAACAAGCACGCCTCCACCATCGAAGTGGGGATGAACAGCTTTGAGCATCGCCTGAGTGCCGAGACGGGCGAGGCCGAGTTGCTGGCGCTGATCGACAAGCTGAATGCCGATCCGGCGGTGCATGGCATTCTGGTGCAATTGCCGCTGCCGGGGCATCTGAATTCCGAACTGGTGATCAACCGGATTGACCCGGCCAAGGATGTGGACGGGTTCCATATCTCGAACGTCGGGCTGTTGGGGACGGGGCAGAAGTCGATGGTGCCCTGTACGCCGCTGGGGTGTTTGATGATGCTGCGGGATCACCATGGCAAGCTGGCGGGCTTGAATGCGGTTGTGGTGGGACGGTCCAACATTGTGGGCAAGCCAATGGCGCAACTGCTGCTTGGCGATAGCTGTACAGTGACGATTGCGCATAGCCGGACGAAGGATCTGGTCGAGGTGTGCAAGCGGGCGGATATTCTGGTGGCGGCCGTAGGGCGGCCCGAGATGATCACCGGGGATATGGTGAAGCCGGGGGCCACGGTGATTGACGTGGGCATCAACCGGATCGAGCGGGACGGCAAGGCCAAGCTGGTGGGCGACGTGCATTACGAAAGCGCGGCCGCCGTGGCCGGAGCGATCACCCCGGTGCCGGGGGGGGTTGGGCCGATGACGATTGCCTGCCTGCTGGCCAATACGCTGACGGCGTGTTGCCGGGCAAATGGGCTGCCGGAGCCGGAGGGGTTGACGGCCTGAGGCGCGGGGTTCACCCGGTTTTGTATGACGGATTGAGGGGCGTTCCGGTTTGGCCGGGGCGCCCTTTTCTTTGGCGGGTGGCAGGGTGAACCCCGCCCTACAGGGGTATGGGGAAGGCTTTTGCGCCAGTCAGGATGGCGAGCGCGCCCTTTTGCATAAGGGTTTGAAGGGCCGCGTCATGGGTGGCAAGTCCGCCTGTATAGGTGCCGTAAGCGGGTAGGATGAGGCGCGCGGCATCCAGCAGGAAGCAGGGGCGTGAGCTGCCCTTGAGGCGGGTCTTTGGGTGGTAATGACCTGAAATCTCGGCGCTTTCCGCAGGATCGGCGATGTGGCGGAAGGTGAGCGGGCCAAGGGTCAGGGTGGCGCGATGGGTGCCGCCGATATCGACCGGGCCTGCATCGTGATTGCCTTCGATCCAAGTCCAGTCGCGCCCGGCCATCAGGCGGGCGAGGCGTAGGCGGGCCTCCTCCTCCAGCCCGTCGGCGGCGGCGAGGTCGTCGAAGCTGTCGCCAAGGCAGACCACTTGGGCGGGGGTGGTGCGGTCGATGTCGGCTTCCAGTTTTTCCAGCGTGGCGCGGGTTTCATAGGGCGGCAGCAGCGCGCCGCCGCGGCGGGCGAGGCGTTCGGATTTGCCGAAATGCAGGTCGGACACGCAGAGCAGTGATTGCGCGGGCCAGTAGAGCGCGCCGGAGGGCAGGGCGTGGAGCGTTTCGCCGGACAGGGTGAAGGCGTGGTGCATGGGCCTTGGTTTGCCTTGCCCCGCAAGGGGTTGCAAGGGTGTCAGGCGAGGCCAGCTTCTTCCATCAGGCGGCGGGCGGCGTCTTCGACCATGCGCTCGCGTCCCGTGCCGTGGATGGGGATCTTGCTGGGTTCGAGGAAGAGGGGCGCGGCGAGGGGGGTGACGCGGGGCAGGCGGATCAGGTCGATCCGGCCTTCGACGCGGGCGAGCATGTCTTCGATGCGGGAGAAATCGACGAGGCCGCGTTCGGCCTCTTCCCGCGTGACTTGCAACAGCAGGTGGTCGGGGTCGTATTTGCGGAGCGTGTCGTAGAGGATGTCGGAGGAGAAGGTGGCCTGACGGCCCGATTTGCGGCGGCCCTGGTGGGACCGTTCGATGAGGCCTGCGATGATGGCGCTGGCGCGGAAGGTGCGTTTCATCACGGCATTGCCGCCGAGCCAGCTTTCCAGCCCGTCGCGCAACGCGGTGAGGTCGAAGAGGGGGGCGGCGTCGGTGACGGGGTCGAGGCCCCAGATCAGGGTGGCGTAGTCGGTGGCGACAAAGCCGAGGGGGGCAAGGCCCTGTTCTTCCATGCGTTTTGTCACCAGAAGGGCGAGGGTCTGCATCGCGTTGCGGCCTGCAAAGCCGTAGATGCAGAGGTGTTCGCGCCCGTCATGGGGGAAGGATTCCACCAGCAGGCGGTCAGGTTGCGGGAGACGGCTGACTTCGCGTTGCAGGGCCAGCCATTGGGCAGTGTGGGCGGGCAGGTCGGGCCAGCTATCCTGTTGGAATTTTTCCAGAATCCGCTCCGTGAGCAGGGTGGAGGTGGCGAATTTGGTGCCGTTGAAGGTTGCGACCTTGGGGTCGCGGCCGGGTTGGCGGCTGACTTCGACGGTCATTTCCTTCAGCCCCTCATAGCGGACGACCTGACCGCCAATGAGGAAGGTGTCGCCGGGGGTGAGGGTGGAGGCGAAGCCTTCTTCCACTTCGCCCAGCGGCGTGCCGCCGAGGCGATTTCTTAACCGAACCTTAAGGGTTTCGGTGTCGATAATGGTGCCGAGGTTCTGGCGGATGACGGCAGCGGTGCGGGGATCGCGGAGTTGCCATTTATCGTTGCGGAACAACAGCCTTTGCCAGCGGTCATAGGCGCGCAGGGCATAGCCGCCGGTGGCGCAGAAATCGAGGCAGGCGTCGAATTCGGGGCGGGTGAGGGCGGCGTAGGGGCCGGTGCGTTTAACCTCGGCGAATAGTTCATTGGCGTCGAAGGGGCTGGAGGCCGCGGTGAGCAGGATGTGCTGGCACAGCACATCGCGCGGGCCGAGGCCGCGGGGTTCGCCGTCCAGCGTGTGATCGCGGACGGCATCCAGCGCGGCGCGGCATTCCACCACCTCGAACCTGTTGGCAGGCAGGATGAGGGCCTTGGAAGGCGCGTTGTAGCGGTGGTTGGCACGGCCGATCCTTTGCACGAGGCGTTTGACGTTCTTCGGGGCGCCGACCTGTATCACAAGATCGACATCGCCCCAGTCGATGCCAAGGTCGAGCGAGCCGGTGCAGACGATGGCGCGGAGTTTCCCTTCGACCATCGCGGCCTCCACCCTTTCGCGCTGTTCGCGGGCGAGTGACCCGTGATGGATGCCGATAGGCAGCCCGTCTTCGTTCTGTAGCCAGAGATCATGGAAGAAGAGTTCCGCCTGCGCGCGGGTGTTGTGGAAGATCAGCGTGGTGCGGTGGCGGCGGACCTGATCGAGGATCGTCTGCATCGCATAGCGACCGCCGCCGCCCGCCCATGGCGGGGGAGTGTCGGTTTCCAGCATGGCGATATCGGGGTCGGGGCCGGGGTCGGCTTGCAGGATGTCGCAGGTGGTGGGGGAGAGGTAACGGGCCAGCGCGGGCGGGTCTTCGACCGTGGCCGACAGGCCCACGCGGCGCAGACCGGGGGCGAGGGTTTCCAGCCGCGAGAGCAGCAGCATGAGCTGATCGCCACGTTTGGATTCGGCCAGCGCGTGGAGTTCGTCGATCACAACACGTTGGAGGGATTGGAAAATCCGGGGCGCGTCTTCGTAGGAGAGGAGGAGGGCGAGGGATTCCGGGGTGGTCAGCAGGATGTGCGGCGGGTCGGCGCGTTGGCGGCGGCGCTGGGTATAGGTGGTGTCGCCGGTGCGGTCTTCGATGCGGATGGGCAGGCCCGCGCCTTCGACGGGGGTGCGGAGGTTGCGGCGGATGTCGGCGGTGAGAGCCTTGAGGGGCGAGATGTAGAGGGTGTGCAGGCCTTTGGGCGGCTGGCTGCCCAGTTCGGCGAGGGTGGGGAGGAAACCTGCCAGCGTCTTGCCACCGCCGGTGGGGGCGATGAGGAGGGTGGCGGGGTTTTGCGACCGGGCGAGCATCGCATGTTGATGCGGGTGGAGCGTCCAGCCACGGGTTGTGAACCAATCGGTGAGGGGTTGGGGAAGGAGCATACCGGGAAGGTAGGGCGGGTTGGGGTCGGGGGGAAGGGGCTTTGGTTTCAGGGGTTTGGGCGAAAGGGGCTGTGCAGCAGTGCAGTGCAGACGCGCAGTGCAGACGGGTGTGCATACAAATCTGGAGAGGGTTGAGCGGGTTTTTCCGGGTTCTGTGCGCGGGTGCGCGGAAGGGCCTTTGCCGGACTGTGGGCCGGAGCGCTGGTGTCGCGGTCGGATTTGGGTATTTGGGCCAAGATGAAGGGGCGAGAGCAGGTTTTGTGGTGCGGTGGGGTTTTGCGACGGGCGGGGTCGGGAACGGGATTGCCGTTTGCAGTGGCGCGGCGTAGGGCGGGGGGATGCGGATCCTTTTTCTGGGCGATGTGATGGGGCGGGCGGGGCGTGCGGCGGTGACGGCGCGGCTGCCGGGGCTGCGCGCGGACTGGAACCTCGATTTCGTGGTGGTCAATGGCGAGAATGCCTCCAGCGGGGCAGGGCTGACGGCGGAGCATGCGAAGCTGTTGCTGGCGGCGGGGGCGGATTGCGTCACGCTGGGCGATCATGCCTTTGACCAGAAGGATATGCTGAGTTTCATCGAGACGGAGCCGAGGATCATCCGGCCCATCAATTTTTCCAAGGTCGCGCCCGGCAAGGGTTGGCGCGTGTTCACCGCGACGCAGGGGCGCAAGGTTCTGGTGGCGCAGGTGCTGGGGCAGGTGTTCATGAAGCGGCCCTTTGACGATCCGTTTTCGGCCATCGAGGGGGTGTTGAAGACCCATGCGCTGGGTGCGGCGGTGCAGGCGGCGATTGTCGATGTGCATGCCGAGGCGACGAGCGAGAAGATGGGCATGGGGCATTGGTGCGACGGGCAGGCGTCATTGGTGGTAGGGACGCATACCCATGTGCCGACGGCGGATGCGATGATCCTGAAGGGCGGCACGGCCTATCTGTCGGATGCGGGCATGTGCGGGGATTATGACAGCGTGATCGGCATGGAGAAGCTGGAGCCGCTGCGCCGGTTTGTGACCGGGATGCCCAAGGCGCGGTTTGAGCCGGCGGAGGGGGAGGCCACGCTTTCGGGCGTGTTCGTGGAGACCGATGACCGGACGGGCAAGGCATCGCGGGTGGTGCCGGTGCGGGTGGGTGGACGGTTGCAGGAGAGCACACCTTGACTGTTGTTGCCCCCCCGGTAGCCGCTGCGGAGCGGCGTTGGTTTCTGGTGGGTGTGCTGCTGTGCCTTGGGCTGGGCTGGGGTCTGACGCAACCCTTGGGCAAGATCGCCACGTCGAGCGGGCATCTGCCTTTTGGCCTGATCTTCTGGCAGTTGGTGGTTTGCGTGCTGGTGCTGGGCGCGATCACCCTGCCGCGCGGGCGGGGGCTGGTGTTCACGCGGGCCTCGCTGCGGTTCTATCTGGTGGTCGCGGCGCTGGGGACGTTGATTCCGAATGCGACCTTCTACCTGTCCATCGCGCGGCTGCCGTCGGGGGTGATGTCGATGCTGATTTCTGCTGTGCCGATGATCGCCTTTCCCATTGCGCTGCTGCTGGGGATGGAGCGGTTCGGCTGGGCGCGGTTGGCGGGGCTGTTGCTGGGGCTGGTGGCGGTGGGGATGCTGGCAGCACCCGGCGCGGCGCTGCCCGATCCGGCGATGGTGGCGTTCCTGCCGATCGCGTTGATCGGGCCGCTTTGCTATGCGCTGGAAGGGCTTTACGTGGCGCGGTTCGGCACGGCGGGGATGGACCCGGTGCAGGCGATGTTCGGGGCGTCGGTGACGGGGATGGTGCTGTGCCTTCCATTGGCCCTTGCAACGGGGCAGTTCTTTGACCCCTTTGCCGATTTCGGACGGGCCGAGGCGGCGCTGATCGGGTCTTCGGCCATACACGCGCTGGTCTATGCCGCCTATGTCTGGCTGGCTTTTCGGGCGGGGGCGGTGTTTGCTTCACAATGTTCCTACATCGTGACGGGTGCGGGGATTTTCTGGGCGATCCTGCTGCTGGGGGAAAGTTTTTCCCCGACGCTCTGGCTTTCGCTTGTTTTGCTTCTGTGCGGTGTGGCATTGGTCAGCCCGCGCAAGCAGGCGCTTGCGGAGGGCAAGCCCGCCGCCTGATGCGCTGTGACGCCAGTGCGAGGGGACGGGATGTTCGGATTTGAAGTGGCGGCAGAATGGCAACCCTGGGTGGCGATGGCCATCATGGTGGGGATGCTTGGCCTGTTCGTCCGTGAGACCTATCCGGTGGAGGTGACCGCTCTGGGCGGGGCGGCGTTGATGCTGGTGTTGGGCATCCTGCCGGTTAAGGACGGGATTTCGGTGCTGTCGAACCCGGCGCCATGGACCATCGTGCTGATGTTTCTGGTGATGGGCGGGCTGGTGCGGACCGGGGCGGTGGAGATGGTGATCCGCGCGGCCGAACGGCATGTGGGCGACCGGCCGAAGCGGACCATCGTGGTTCTGTTCGGGTTCATCGCGGTGGCGTCGGCCTTCATGAACAACACACCCTTGGTGGCGGTGATGATCCCGGTTGTGATGCAGCTTGCCGTGAAGATGGGGACCGCGCCGTCAAAGCTGCTGATCCCATTGTCCTATGTCACGGTGATGGGGGGGATGATCACGCTGATCGGCACCTCGACCAACTTGCTGGTGGATGGGGTGGCGGCAGAGAATGGGCTGGCGCATTTCACGATCTTTGAGATCGCGCCGCTTGGCATAGCGATCACGATTGTGGGCGGGGCGTTTCTGGCGCTGACAGCGGACAAGCTGTTGCCGGTGCGACAGAGCATGGGCGTGTTGCTGAGCGACCGGCGCAAGATGAAGTATTTCACCGAAGTGGCGATTCCCGAGGACAGCCCGCTGATCGGGCAGGCGGTGCTGGAGATTGACCTGTTCAAGCGAGATGGCGTGCGGTTGATCGACGTGCTGCGCGGAGATGCGTCGCTGCGGCGCGATCTGGCGCCCGTTGTGCTGGCGGCGGGTGACCGCGTGGTCCTGCGGACGGAAATGACAGAGTTGCTGGGGCTGCAGAACCGCAAGGACCTGCATCTGGTGGACAAGCTTTCTTCGACCCGGACGGAGACGGTGGAGGTGCTGATTTCCCCCGGTTGCCGGATGGAGGGGCGGCGGCTGGGGGAATTGCGGCTGCGGCGGCGGTATGGCGTCTATGTGCTGGCGGCGCATCGGCGCAACCAGAATATCGGGCGGCAGTTGGATGATCTGACGGTGCGGGTGGGGGATACGCTGCTGCTGGAAGGCGCGGTTGAGGATATCCAGCGGTTGGCGGCGGATATGGATCTGGTGGATATCAGCCGCCCGTCGATCAAGCCGTTCCGGCGGACCAAGGCCCCGATCGCGGTGGCGGCGCTGGCGGGGATCGTGGTGCTGTCGGCCATTGATGTGGCCCCCATTCTGGCGCTGGGGCTGGTGGCGGTGGCGGTGATCCTGATCACGCGTTGCGTGGATGCCGAAGAGGCGTTTTCCTTTGTGGACGGGCGGCTGCTGGCGATGATCTTTGCCATGCTGGCGGTGGGGCAGGGGTTGGAGCATTCGGGTGCGGTGGCGCTCATGGTGGAGGCGGTGGCCCCGTTGATGGCGAACCTGTCACCCTTCCTGATGATCCTGTGCGTCTATTTTCTGGGATTGGTGCTGACCGAGTTCCTGTCGAACAATGCGGTGGCGGTGATCTATACGCCGATCGTGATCGAGCTGGCGCAATCGCTGGGGCTGGATGCGCGGCCTTTTGTGGTGGCGGTGATGTTTTCCGCGTCAGTCGCTTTTGCCACGCCAGTGGGGTATCAGACGAACATGATGGTCTATGGCCCCGGCGGATACCGGTTTTCGGATTACATGCGGGTGGGGATACCGTTGAATATCATCACGGGGTTGGTGGCGTCGGCCCTGATCCCGTTGATCTGGCCGCTTTGATCGGGCCGTTTTGAGGAGAGATGTGATGCGGGTTATGTTGGCTTTGACGGTGGTGGCGGGGCTTGCGGGATGCGTGATGCCGGGGGGCGGGGTGGAGCCGCAGGCGGCGCGGTTGTCACAATCGGTACTGACGGTGAGCCTGAGCAATGGCACGGTCTGCCGCGCCGATTGGGCGGCTGCGGGCGGTGCCGGGCGGTTGGAGCCGTGTGGTCCCGGCTATGACTACCGTGTGACGGTGGTAGAGCGGCCCAACCTGCTGCGCCAATTCTGGAGCGAATTGACCCGCGCGCTGGGGGCCGAGGGCGTGGTGCCGCCGATGGCTAGCGTGGAAATCAGCGACGGGGTGGAGAGCTGGACCTTTGCCTCACCGCCGCCGCGGGAGTGATGGCTTTCCTATAAAGGCGGAGCGTGATGGCACGGTTGGTATTTGCAATGAACCTGTCGCTGGACGGCTTTGCCGACCATGAAGCCTTTGCGCCGGATGCTGCGCTGTTTGAGCACTGGATCGAGCAGGTCAGGGCCGCGGCTGGATGTGTTTACGGCCGCAAGCTGTATCAGATCATGCGCTATTGGGATGAGGATCAGCCGGATTGGGGCGCGGCCGAGCGGGAGTTCGCGACAGCCTGGCGCGGGCTGCGGAAGTGGGTTGTGTCACGCAGTCTGGCAGAGGTGGGGCCGAATGCGACCTTGCTTAGGGGTGACCTGGAGGCCGCTGTCACGGTGCTGAAGGCCGAAGGTGCGGGCGAAATTGACGTGGGCGGCCCGGAACTGGCGCAGGCGTTGGGCGAGATGGGGTTGATTGACGAATACCGACTGTACTTTCATCCGGTCGTTCTGGGGGGTGGCAGGCCGTTTTTCGCGGGGGCGCTGCCGAGGCTGCGCCTGATCGCCAGTGACAGGATCGGGGCAGAGGCGATCCGGTTGACCTATGTCCCGGCGTGATCCCTTGGGCTTGCGGTTCCGGGCGGCGCTGGTGTAGAGGACGCCCATACCCCACAGGGCAACCGGAGCACGGGTCATGGCAGGCCATTCTAAATGGGCGAATATCCAGCATCGCAAGGGCAAGCAGGACAAGCTGCGCTCGAAGATGTTTTCCAAGCTGGCGAAGGAGATCACCGTCGCCGCCAAGATGGGCGATCCTGATCCCGACAAGAACCCGCGTCTGCGCCTTGCTGTGAAGGCGGCGAAGGCTGTGTCGATGCCCAAGGATGTGATCGAGCGCGCGATCAAGAAATCCATGGGCGGGGATGCCGACGACTATACCGAAATCCGCTATGAAGGCTATGGCGTGAACGGGATTGCGATCATCGTCGAGGCGATGACCGACAACCTGAACCGCACGGCCAGCAATGTGCGATCCTATTTCACCAAGGCGGGCGGTAACCTTGGGCAGACCGGATCGGTCAGCCATTCCTTTGACCGGGTGGGCGAGATTTCCTATCCGGCCTCGGCCGGGTCGTCCGATGATATGATGATGGCGGCGCTGGATGCTGGCGCGGATGACGTGGAATCCGATGACGAGGGTCATTGGATCTATTGCAGCGTCGAGGCGTTGTCGGACGTGTCGGACGCGCTGGAGAAGGCGCTGGGGGAATCGCTGGAATCCAAGCTGGTCTGGCGGCCGCAGTCGCGCACCGAAGTGGATCTGGAGACGGCGACAAAGCTGCTGCGTCTGATCGACCTGCTGGAAGAGGATGACGATGTGCAGACCGTGACGCATAACTTTGACATCCCTGAGGATGTGGCGGCGCAGCTGACCTGATCAGTTGAGTGCGAGAAAAGCAAAGGGCGGCCGCGAGGGCCGCCCTTTGCTTTTGGGGCTTGGGTCAGACTGCTGGTGGTGGGGCGTCTGCAATGGTCAGGCGGCCTTCGCTGCGTTTTTCCATCCAGTAGCTGTGATTCTCCAGCGCGGCGGACATTGCTTCGAGCAGGTCACCCCGTGTGACAGGCATCCGGAGGGTGACATCGCAGATCGCCATGCGTTCGGTCGAGAAATCCGAGGTGGTCACGCGGCGGGAGGCCATGATGACGGGCATGCAGGGGCTGAAGCGGCGCAGGCGCATCCCGAAATCGATCATCGCGCCTTCATCGCCCAGAAAATCGGCATCGACAAAAGCGACATCATGGCTTTCGGCATAGGTGTCGAACCAGTCGAGCGGCAGGCGGCGCAGGGGGACATGGGTGATCTGTGCGCCCTTTTCGGCCAGCCAGTCCAGCAGTGGGTCCAGGGGGCCAGGACGATCACAAAAAACAACGATATGCGCCGAACGAGGTGCCGAATGCGTTTCCGTGGTCAGGGCCGGTTGGGGAGTGTTGTTGGTGGAAACCATGCTTTGACTTTGAGAGATACCGGTCATCTGATTGGGCGCGATCTTTTGGCGGTGTGCTGGATGACGGAAAACGGGCTGCACTCGCATGGCACAAAGTTTGGGCACGTTCACGCAAGGAACCAAAAAAGCGTCGTTCGAAAAAAGTCTACACGTCAAAGTTGTTGCTTCGCCTCCTAGTGTCAAGAAAAAGAACGGCAGTCGAGACACAATTTGTTAACTTATGTTAAATTTCCTCTCGGGCGTTGCCTGAATGAATTATGGTCGGATAAGGTATTTGGGGGCGGGTTGGCCCGATGGTCGGTTTCGGGATTGTCGTGTTGTGAACATAAAGAGCGTCGCGCAGTTGAGGGCCTTGTTGTTCGAGATGGAGACTGCCCTCGGGCTGGTCGACTTGTCGCCGAATGAAAGGGATGTGCTCTATGCCATTAATGAAGTGTGCACGGGTACCCCGAAGACCGCACGGTCAGAGGCGATCCGGAACCATCCGCTTGCTGCGGCCATCCCGCAGGCAACCTATCACCGGGCGTTGAAAAGCCTGTTGCAGCGCGGATTGATATCGCATGCGCCAGAGACGCGGGCGGGGCATTACGTGCTTTCGGACGCGGCCCGGATCTGAGGGGCCGGTTCTGCGCTGCCGGAACTGAGCGGCACATGAGTTAGGAGGTGGCAATGCTTTATCGGGTGCGACTGAGCGCGTGGCATTTTGCTGTTGCCTCTGTTTCGATCCTGCTGGCCTTTGCCCTTTGCGAAATGGTTCAGGAAGCACGGCAGTTGGTGTTGCCGCATGTCGGCGGCAGCTTTCATGCGGTTTTTCTGCCGTTTGGGGCGATGGTCATTCTGACTTGGGTCTATGGCTGGATGGCGGTGCCGTTGATGTTGCCGGCGGCCGTGCTGGCGGTGGGGTCAATCCTTGGGCTGTCGGCGCTGACATGGAGTTTGCTTGCCGTATTGGTGGCGAAGGTGGCGGCGGTTCCGTTGAGCTTTGATCTGTTTCGCCGGTTTGGGCTGGATGCGCGGGGCGAGGGGCGGGCGGCGAACTGGCGCGTGGTGATCGCCGTGGGCCTGGTGGCAGCCCTGATCGGGAATGTGCCGCGCGTTCTGATGGGGCCCTGTTGTGGCGGCTTTTCCGTGCAGGAACGGATGTCGTCATATGTGACGGTGACGGCTGCGGATATCGCGGGTCTGATGCTGGTGATGCTGGCGGTGATGGCGGTGTTTCGGGTGATGCGTCAGGTTTGACGCAAGACGCTGCGCGCGGCGTGTTGCGTGGCGCGCGTCAGTGGTGCCAGCGCGGGCGCGGTGAGGCGGGCGAATTGCCAATGCAGCACGGTATCCAGCGGTTGATCGGGGGCAGGAAATCCGGCGCGGCTGGCTGCGCCTTTGGTACGCTGATCGACCCAGAGGTGTTGCAAACGGTCCTTGTCGGAAAAGGTACGGGCGGTGGCGCGGTAGCGCAGGGGACCCAAGGGGAGCGTGTCGCCTCCCTGTAGCGGGCCGGGATGGGCAGTGACGGCGGCGGCGAGTTCAAGGGAATCGCGTCAGTGGACGGCGCCGAGTTAAACAAGGTCATGCAGTAGATATTCTGACGTAACTACAGGAAGAATAATTGGATTGTGTTGGTGTGCGGCGATAGGTCAAGAGTGACCAAGTTGAGGGCGATGGGTATGGGCGAGCGGGATCTGGAGCGGTTGCTGCGCGGGATGGAGCCGGTGCTGCACGATGCCGCCTATGGCTTTGCGCTTTGGCCGGGTGGGGCCCTGCCCTTTGCGCCCTTTGCCACGGTGGCCGAAGTGGAGGGGCTGACCGTGGTGGCCCGGCAGGAGGATCTGGCCGGGGCGGGGCTGGTGTCGGTGCCCTGGGGGCGGATCAGCCTGACGATCCACAGTGACCTTGCCGCCGTGGGGTTGACGGCGGCCTTTGCCGCCGCGCTGGCCCGGGAGGGGATCAGCTGCAACGTGATTGCCGGGTTGCATCATGATCATCTGTTCGTGCCATGGGACCGCCGGGGCGATGCGCTGCGGGCGCTGGAGGCGCTGGCCCATGCTTGAGGCGGCGGGGGCGGGGTTTGTGGTGGCGATCGGCCTGATCGCGGCCATTGGGGCGCAGAACGCCTTTGTTCTGCGACAGGGGTTCCGGCGCGAGCATGTGCTGGCGGTGGTTCTGACCTGCGCGCTATCGGATGCGATGTTGATTGCGGTGGGAGTCAGTGGCTTTGCGATGGTATCCGGAGCGGTGCCGTGGCTGGCGGATGTTACGCTCTGGGGGGGCGTGGCATTTCTGGTCGTCTATGGCGCGATGCGATTTCGCGCGGCCTGGGCCGGGGGGGAGGCGCTCATGCCCGCGCCGGGCGGGGCGGCGCCTTTGGGCAAGGTGCTGGCGACCTGTCTGGTGCTGACCTGGGGCAATCCGCATGTCTATCTGGATATGGTGGTTCTGCTGGGATCGATCAGTGCGCAATATGCGCCGCATCAGGTGGCCTTTGGCATGGCGGCGGCGGCGGTGTCTTTCGTGTTCTTCAGTGCATTGGGGTTCGGGGCGCGGCTGCTCGGTCCGGTCTTTGCCCGCCCGCGCGCCTGGGTGGTGCTGGAGGTTGTGGTGGGCTGCACGATGTGGGCGATTGCGGCCAAGCTGGCACTGACGGCGTGAGCTTGCGTCGGTTGTGGCCTTGCGGGTGGCGGGGGGATCGGGTTTTGTCACCCCCATGAATGCCAAGTCCCCCGTCACTGAACGCGTCACCGATCTGGGCCGCCCCGTCGAGGGGGCATTGTGGATGCTGCTGACGGGGCTGTGTTTCGTGGCGGTGACGGGGATCGTGCGCCATCTGGGGACGGAGTTGCCTGCCGCGCAGTCCGCCTTTGTGCGGTTCGGCTGGGGCGTGGTGTTTCTGCTGCCGACGCTGGGGCCGATGCTGCGGGCGGGGTTTCCGCCCGGCACGCTGCGGCTGTTCGGTTGGCGCGGGTTGGCGCATACGGCGGCGGTGGTGCTGTGGTTTCACGCCATGGCGCGTATCCCGGTGGCCGAGGTGACGGCCATCGGTTACCTGAACCCGGTGCTGGTGACGCTGGGCGCTGCGCTGTTCTTTGGCGAGGCGCTGGCGCTGCGGCGGATCGTGGCGGTGGGGGTGGCGCTGATCGGCGCGCTGATCGTGATCCGGCCCGGATTGCGCGAGGTGACGGACGGGCATTTCGCGCAACTGGGGGCGGCCTGTTTCTTTGCGGTGTCCTATCTGTTTGCCAAGCGGTTGAGCCAGCAGGTTTCGGCCGGGGCCATCGTGGGCATCCTGTCGGTGACCGTGACGGTGGGGCTGCTGCCGCTGGCGATCTGGGTCTGGGTGCCGATGAGCCTGTCGCAGTTGGCCTGGCTGGGGCTGGTGGCGGGGTTCGCCACGGGCGGGCACTATGCGATGACGCGAGCCTTTCGCGCGGCCCCTTTGGCGGTGACGCAGCCGGTGACGTTTCTGCAATTGATCTGGGCCACGCTTCTGGGCGCGCTGGTGTTCGGCGAGGGGGTGGATGTGTTTGTTCTGCTGGGGGGCGCGGTGATCATCGGGGCGATCAGCTATATCACCTGGCGCGAGGCGATGATCAAACGCCGCCGGGTGACGCCCTCTGAGGCCGAGACGACGGTGTGAACGAATGGCTAAAATCCGGGGGGAAGGCCTTGGATTTGCCGGTATTCCCTAAGGCATTCCTAACCGTGACAGCGCCAATGTGAGCCCAACCTTCGGGTGTGGGTGAGGGTGTCATGTTTGAGTTTCTGAGGGTCGGGGTGACCCTTGGCGCGCGCTTTGCGCAGCCTTTGACGCATGGCGAGATGGTGGTGCAGCCGGGGGCTGTGCCTACGGTCCGGCTGTTCAATCCGGTGCTGAATGAGACTGTGGTGCTGGCACCAGGCAGTGCCGGGCCGGTGGTGCAGTCTTTTGCCGTGCAGGGCGCGGCGCGGGTTGGGGTTACCGTTGGGGGCGTGGCAGGCAGCCTGCCAGTGGATATGATCACCGCCGCGCAGGGCGCAGGGGCGGGGGGGATGACGGGCTATCTGCAGCCGACCGCGCCTGTGCAGATGCAGGCGGTGGAGATGATCGCCGTGACGGTTGGGGGAAATGCCTATCTGCTGGCAGCCCGCCACATGGGCAGTGGGGTGGAAAGCTTTCGCATCACCGGCACGACACTGACGCCGGTTTCCGTGGCGGTGGATTCGGGAGCCTTTGCCCTTGCGGGGGTGGTGGCGTTGGCGCGGGCCGAGGTGGGGGGTGGTGCCTTTGTCTTTGCCGGATCATCGGTGGAACATGGGATCACCACGCTGTCTGTGTCGGCCAGCGGGGCGCTGACGCGGATGGCGGTGACCGGGCAGGCGCAGGGTGTGCCGATGCAGGGCATCACGGCGCTGCAAACGGTTGAGGCTTTTGGCGCGACATGGCTGATCGCGGCGGCGGCGGGATCGTCAAGCCTGACGGTGTTTCGCGTGGATGCGGGCGGGGCGCTGGTTCCGGCGGATCATGTGTTTGATGAATTGGGCACGCGGTTTCAAGGTGTCACCGTGATGGAGGTGGTGACGCATGGAGATTGGGCCTTTGTGCTGGCGGCGGGGGCGGATGAGGGGCTGACCCTCTTTGCCCTGCTGCCGGGGGGGCGGCTTGTGCATCTGACCAGCCTTGCAGACCGGGCTGATCTGGGGCTGGCCAATATCACGGCGCTGCGCGCGGTGGTGGTGGGGGGCAATCTGCAGGTGCTGGCCCTGTCGGGGGCCGAGGCGGGGGTGACGCAGATCGTGTTGCCGCTGGCCGGTCTTGGCGGCGTGATGGGTGCGATTGGCGGCGCGGTGACCGGCGGGGCGGGGCGCGACCTGATCCTTGACCGGGGTGGGGCAGAGATTTTGACCGGGGGGGCAGGGGCCGATCTGTTCGTGATGCGCGGGGATGGGCAGCGCGATGTGATCGCAGACTTTGACCCGGCACAGGACCGGATCGACCTGACAAGCTGGCCATTCTTTCGCAATGCGGGGCAGTTGACGGTGACGCCCACTGCGACCGGGGCGGTGCTGACATTCTGGGGCGAGGAGTTGGAGATCCGCACCGCATTGGGCCGTAGTCTGACCGTGGCGGAAGTGCGGGCGATGAACTTTGGCCTGAACGGGAGGGTGCAGATCGGGTCGGGGCCACTGGATGATGATCCCACACCGCCGCCACCTCCACCTCCGCCGCCACCTCCCCCTCCGCCGCCGCCACCTCCAACCGATGCCGATAGTCTGGTCGGTGGTGCGGGGGCGGACGTTCTGTTCGGCGGCGCTGGGGATGACACGATTTCCGGCGAGGCGGGGAATGACACGCTGGATGGCGGGATTGGGAATGATCGCCTGTTCGGGGGGGTAGGAAATGACCGGCTGATTGGCGGGGATGGAAATGACTGGCTGGATGGCGGGGAGGGAATTGACCTGTTCTTTGACGGGGCGGGGAATGACACCTTGCTGGGTGGGGCTGGGGATGAGCGGATCACGGCGACGCTGGGTGACGATCACGTCAGCGGGGATGCAGGTAATGACACGCTGGAAGGCGGGGTGGGCAATGACCGCATTTATGGGGGCGACGGGGAGGATCGCCTGGCCGGGGGTGACGGGGATGATCTGCTGGAGGGCGGCGACGGCGCGGATTCGCTGGCCGATGGGACAGGCAATGACACGCTGCTGGGCGGTGCGGGACATGACCGGCTGAGCGCCACCGATGGAGCAGACCTCCTGCGCGGTGATGATGGCGATGACACGCTGGAGGGCGGCGCGGGGAATGATCGGTTGGACGGGGGCACGGGCAATGATCGGTTGGGCGGGGGTGACGGCGACGACAGCCTGAACGGTAGGGAGGGCGATGATCTGATCTATGACGGTGCGGGGATTGACCGGCTGTACGGCGCGGCCGGGAATGACCGATTGCTGGCCAGTCTGGGCGATGATCTTTTGTGGGGCGGTAATGGCAGTGACACTTTGGAGGGTGGGGAGGGCAATGACCATCTTTCTGGTGGGGAGGGCGTCGATCATCTGAATGGCGGGGCCGGGAATGATGCGATCTTCGGGGGGATGGGCGATGACTCGGTTTGGGGTGAGGCTGGCGATGATCGGCTGAATGGCGACGATGGCCAAGACCGGCTGTTTGGCGGGGCCGGGACGGATGTTCTGAGGGGTGGCAGCGGGCATGACTGGCTGGACGGCGGTGAAAGTGCGGATCAGCTGTTCGGAAGCGCGGGGAATGACACTCTGCTTGGCGCGGCGGGAAATGACCGGATCGACGCGGGGGAGGGGGACGATTCCCTGCTGGGCGATGCAGGCGAGGACGAACTGCTGGGGGGTGCGGGAAATGACCTGCTGTTCGGCGGGCTGGAGAATGATCGCCTGTGGGGACAGGACGGGAATGATCGGTTGGCCGGTGGTGATGGGGCGGATGGTCTGGCTGGCGGATTCGGGAATGACACGCTGGACGGCGACAAGGGCGATGACACCCTGTCCGGCGGGAGCGGGGGGGATCTGCTGTTCGGGGGGGACGGGGTGGATCTGATGACTGGCGGTTCAGAGCATGACTGGCTTTACGGTGGGGCGGGCAATGACAGGCTGGATGGGGAAGCGGGACGGGACAGCCTGACCGGGGGCGCAGGGGCGGATGTCTTTGTCTTTGGCAGCTTTCGCAATCTGGAGCGGGATGTTGTCACGGACTTTGCGCCGGGGGTGGATCGATTGGAACTGACGGGGGTTTCGGGGATGGCGGCGCTGGTGCTGCGTGAGGTGCTGGTGAATGGCGCGCTGCTGACGGAAGTGGTGGTGGGCGGGCATGTCATCCAGCTGGAAGGTGTGGCGGTGAATGCGCTGGATGCGGGGGATTTTCTGTTCCTCTAGCATCGCGCGGGGCGGGGATTGGTGGTAATCCGGGGCCATGCCGATCCTGATCCCCCTTCTGCTGATAGGTGTCTTTGTGGTGCTGTGGTTGACCCGGCGCGGGTCGACGTTGACGCGGGTCTGTCGCTGGCGGCTGGACCGGGCGGCGGGGCCGGAGGAGTGGCGCTGCGCGGTTTGCGGGGCGCAGGTGACATCGGCCCGCGCGCCGCGTGATTGCCTGCGGAAGGCGGGCTGATAGGGTGGTGGCAGAGAGGTGCCGCGATGAAGCTTGTGACGGACCATACCCCGCCGCCGGACGCAGAGGTGCGGCGGGCGATTGCCCCGGTGATCTGCTATCCGGTCGAGGGATTGCCGCGCCCGGACCTTGCGCCGTTTCGTGCGGCGCGGGCGGGGTGGGAACGGGTGGCCGAGGTGGTGGTGCCCGCGCGGGAGGCGCGGTGCTTTGCCGTGCCGGCGGGGCATTTCATTCGCATCACCAGCATCGAGGGGCCGCAGGTGGGCGATCTGAACCTCTGGGCGCAGGGGGATTTGCGCGAGCGGTTCTATTCCGGCAAGACCCGGGCGCTGCATGGCACGCATCTGTCATCCGGGGATCGGATGTGGTCGTCTTTCCCGTTCCTCCGGCCCATGGCGGTTATCACGGATGACAGTCTGGACTGGTATGGGTTCGACGCATTCGGCGGGGCGGTGCATGATGTGATCGGCACGCGCTGCGATCCCTATACCCACAATCTGCTGAGCGCGGGTGGGCAGTATCACCATTGCTGCCATTCCAACCTGACGCGGGCCTTGGCGGATTGGACGGGCCTGCCGCTGCGCGAGGCGGAGGGGCATGTGCATGATGTGCTGAACGTGTTCATGTGCACGGGGTTCACGCGGGATACGGGGCAGTATTTCATGAAGGCCTCACCCGTCCGGCCGGGGGATTATCTGGAATTCTTTGCGGAGATTGACCTTTTGGGTGGGCTATCGGCCTGTCCGGGTGGGGATTGCTCGGCGGAGCATTCATCGGATGCGGCGCGGTGCCATCCGTTGTTGGTGGAGGTGTTCCGGCCCCTAGCGCCGCCTGCGGGATGGGTTGCGCCGGGTGTGAATGGCTATGACGGCAGTCATGGGCGCTAGGCCACTGCACCTGACGGAGGCGCTGGTGGCGCGGGTGGAACGGCAGGAGCCGGAATGCGATGGCGCGCGCGGGGTGCCGTGGATCGCAGAGGAGGCCTTTGCCCGCCATGCGGCGCGGCTGCTGGCCGAGGCGGGAGAGGGGCCGGTCTGGACCTTTGCCTATGGATCGCTGATCTGGAAACCCGCGTTTGAGGCGGCGGAGGCGGTGCCTTGCGTGCTGCATGGCTGGCGGCGGTCGTTCTGCATTCATCTGGAAAGCTGGCGTGGCACGCCGGAACAGCCGGGGCTAATGCTGGCTTTGGCGCGGGGGGGAAGTTGCCGGGGGATGGCGTATCGCCTGCCCGATGCGGGGCGGATGGAGGCGATGGAGGCGCTGCTGCGCCGCGAGATCGGCTATGAGGTCGATCTGGCCTCTGTTCGTTGGCTGACGGTGCGGGGGGCGGCGGGGGTGATGCGGGCGCTGGTGTTCTATGCCGCGCCGCTGGACCCGGCGATCCACATTTGCCTGCCGGTCGAGGAGCAGGCGCGGCGGATCGCGCGGGCGGCGGGGCATATGGGCAGTTGTGCGGCTTATCTGCACAACACGGTGCGGCATCTGGAGGAATTGGGCATCCGCGACCGGTATCTGTGGGAGTTGCAGAGACGGGTCGCGGAGGAGATTGCGGCGCTGTAGGTCACGGCTGGCCGGTATAGATCACGATCTTGCCGGTGGTGCGGCCGGTTTCCGATGCCAGTTGCGCCTTTGCCGCGTCATCCAGCCGGAATTCGCCGCCGATGAGGGGGCGGATTTGTCCAGCGTCCACCAGTTCGGCCAGATCGCGCAGGATGGCGGCGTTTGGGTCGATGAAGACGAAACCTGCGCGTTTTCCCTCTGCCGCTGCGCGTTCGGCGCTGGGGGGCGTGGTGATGGAGACGAGGAAACCGTTCGGTTTCAGCATCGCCCAAGACGCATCCTGCGTGTCGCCGCCGATGGTATCGAAGACGATATCCATGTCGCGGGCTGCGGCGAAGGCGGTGGGGTTGTGGTAATCGACCACCTCATCGGCGCCGAGGGACCGGACGAGGGCGGATTTGGCAGAGGAGGCGGTGGCGGTGACATGGGCGCCCTTTGCCTTGGCAAGCTGGATGGCGATGGAGCCGACGCCGCCAGCACCGGCATGGATCAGGACGCGCTGGCCGGGTTGCAGGCCTGCGGTGGTGATCAGCGCCTCCCATGCGGTGATGGAGACGAGGGGGAGAGAGGCGGCTTCGACATGGCTGATGGTGGTGGGTTTCAGCGCCACTTCGCGGGCGCGGATGGCGACGTATTCGGCGTAGGTGCCGTTGCGGCGGATGTCGGGGCGGGAATAGACGGCATCGCCGGGTTTGAAGGTGGTGACATCGGCACCGACGGCCTCCACGATCCCAGACACATCCCAGCCGAGGGTGAGGGGCATGTCATAGGGCAGCATTTTTTCCAGATAACCGCGGCGGATTTTCCAATCGACCGGGTTGACCGAGGCGGCGACGGCGCGGATCAGCACGTCATCGGGGCCGATTTCGGGGATCGGGGCGTCTTCGATACGGATCTGGTCGGCATCGCCATAGGCGTGGATGCGGGCGGCTTTCATGGGGGGTCCTTTCACGAGCAGGCTGTATAGCTACTGGTGCCTGCCAGTCGGGGTAACCCCCCTTCACGCGGTGGTGAAGGCGGCCTCTAGCGCGATCTGGACCATGTCGCCGAAGCTGCGTTCGCGCTGATCGGCGGGCAGCGCCTCATGCGTGAGGATGTGGTCCGAGATGGTCAGCACCGCCAGCGCGCGGCGGTTGTAGCGGGCGGCGAGGGTGTAAAGTTCTGCGGCCTCCATTTCCACACACAGGCAGTTGTGGCGTTGGAGTTGGTCGGACAGGTCTTGGCGTTCGTCATAGAAGGTGTCGGAGGAATAGATGCCACCGACATGGGTGGGGATGCCGCGCGCCAGCGCGCCCTTGTGGGCGGCGGCGAGCAGGGCGAAATCGGCGATGGGGGCGAAGTGAAGCTCTTTGAACATGGATAGCGAGGGGGAGCCGAGCGTGCTGGCCGCCTGTGCCAGAACGATGTCGCGCACCTTCACATGGGTTTGCAATGCGCCTGCCGATCCGATGCGGATCAGCGTCTGTGCGCCATAGTCGCGGATCAGTTCGTTGGCATAGATCGACAGGGAGGGCATGCCCATACCCGAGCCTTGGATGGTGACGCGGTGGCCGTTCCAGGTGCCGGTATAGCCCAGCATCCCGCGCACCTCGTTCACCAGAACCGCGTCTTGCAGGAAGGTCTGGGCTGCCCAACGGGCGCGGTAGGGATCACCGGGCAGGAGGACGGTTTCGGCGATTTCGCCGGGTTTCGCGCCGATATGGACTGTCATGGAAGCCTCTTTTGATCGCGGCCCGACGCTAGGCCATGGACGTGCAAAGGGGAAGTCCCCTGCAATACAGGTGAGGTATCAGTCACAGGGATGTTTTCACGCGGGATCAGGCGGCCTGTGCGGCGCGTGCGCCGTAGATCGGTGCGTTCGGGCAGAAGGCAGCATCGGAGGGTTGGGCCGGGCCGGCGTCTTGCAGCAGGCGGGTGCATTTTGCGCGTTGGCGGCAATCGGCGCAGGTGCCCAGCAGTTCAAGGTAATCGGCGCGGTTGGCTTTCAACTCATTGGCGGGGATGTTGAAAATGGCGGCCATTGCCGCCACGCGATCGGGCACATCGGCGGGCATGGTGATCAGGGCGGTGACTTGTGATCGGGTCATGCCGAGATCGTCAAGGTCGTGGTCGGAAAGCTGATCGACCTCTTTGATCCGGCTCCAGCGGTCCAGAGTTGCGCGAATTTGGTTTAGCATGGCGGATACCTCCCTGTGATGTCCTACGGGGCAGGATGCAACGGGGGTGGGCTGCGCGCCTTGATCTGGAACAAGCGCGCTGACGAGGGATCGTCAGCGCGCCATGGTTAGGGGCGGGTCATTCGGCGGCGACGGCCTGACGGTCCACGAGGCCAACGATATCCATCATGATGCGGTTGAGTTCGAAATCCTTGGGTGTGTAGACGGCGGCCACGCCCATGGCGCGCAGGCGGGCGGCGTCATCCTCGGGGATGATGCCGCCCACGACGAGGGGGACATCGCCAAGGCCCGCTGCGCGCATCCGTTCCATCGTTTCGGTGATCAGGGGGATGTGGCTGCCCGACAGGATGGACACACCCACGACATGCGCCTCTTGCTCTACTGCTGCCGCTACGATTTCGGCGGGGGTCAGGCGGATGCCTTCGTAATGGATGTCCATGCCGCAATCGCGGGCGCGGGCGGCGATCTGTTCGGCGCCGTTGGAATGGCCATCGAGGCCGGGTTTGCCCACAAGGAATTTCAACTGGCGGCCCAGTTTGGACGACACGGCAGCGACGGCGTCCCGGATCGGCTCCAACCCTTCGGTGCGGTTGGACGGGCTGCGCGACACGCCGGTGGGGGCGCGGTATTCGCCAAAGGCGGTGCGGACAACGGCGCCCCATTCGCCGGTGGTGGCCCCGGCCTTCGCAGCGGCGATGGAGGCGGGCATCACGTTTGCCCCCGTGGCGCAGGCCTGGCGCAGGGCGTCGAGCGCGGATTTGACCTTTGCCTCATCGCGAGTGGCGCGCCAGTGTTGCAGGCGTTCGATCTGATCGCGTTCGGCATCGGCGTCGGCGACCATGATGGAGCCGTCGCCAGCGGTGAGGGGCGAAGGCGCGGCCTCGGTCCAGCGGTTGACGCCGACGACGGTGGTTTCCTTCGTTTCGATCTTTGAAAGGCGGTCGGAGTTCGCCTCGACCAGACGGCCCTTCATGTATTCGATGGCGGCGACCGCGCCACCCATCGCGTCGATGGTGGCCAGTTCGGCGCGCGCGCCGCCTTTGAGTTCGGCCACCTTGCGGTCGATGGCGGGGTTGCCGTCGAAGAGATCGTCATATTCCAGAAGGTCGGTTTCATAGGCGAGGATCTGCTGCATCCGCAGCGACCATTGCTGATCCCAGGGGCGGGGGAGGCCGAGGGCTTCGTTCCACGCGGGAAGTTGCACGGCGCGGGCGCGGGCTTTCTTGGAGAGCGTCACGGCCAGCATCTCGATCAGGATGCGGTAGACGTTGTTTTCAGGCTGCTGTTCGGTGAGGCCGAGCGAATTGACCTGCACGCCATAGCGGAAGCGGCGGTATTTTGGATCGGTGACGCCGTAGCGGGTTTCGCAGATCTCATCCCAGAGATCGACGAAGGCGCGCATCTTGCAGAGTTCGGTGACGAAGCGGATGCCTGCATTCACGAAGAAGGAGATGCGGCCCACCATGTTAGGGAAGTCTTCGGCCGAAACCTTGCCCTTGAGGTCGTCCAGCACGGCGCAGGCGGTGGCCAGCGCGAAGGCCAGTTCCTGTTCTGGCGTCGCCCCTGCCTCTTGCAGGTGGTAGGAGCAGACGTTCATCGGGTTCCATTTCGGCAGGTGTTTCTGCGTATAGGCCGCGACATCGGTGATCATCCGGAGCGAGGGTTTGGGCGGGCAGATGTAAGTGCCGCGCGAGAGGTATTCCTTGATGATGTCGTTCTGCACGGTGCCCTGCAGGGCGGAGATGTCGGCCCCCTGTTCCTCGGCCACGGCAATGTAGAGGGCGAGGAGCCACGGTGCGGTGGCGTTGATCGTCATGGAGGTGTTCATCTGATCCAGCGGGATCTGGTCGAAGAGCGTGCGCATGTCGCCAAGATGCGCGACGGGGACGCCGACCTTGCCCACTTCGCCGCGCGACAGTTCATGGTCGCTGTCATAGCCCGTCTGGGTGGGCAGGTCGAACGCCACGGAAAGGCCCGTCTGGCCGCGCGACAGGTTGTTGCGGTAGAGCGCGTTGGAGGCGCGTGCGGTGGAATGACCGGCATAGGTGCGGAAGAGCCAGGGCGCTTCTTTCTTGGGCGTGGTCATGGCGGCCTCCTGAATCAGTTCGGCAATTTTCTTTCGCTGACGCATCCATAGAGGACATAATCGTTCAATGTCAATTCGCCGCGTTGCGGCATTCCGCAGTGCGGCGGGGTGTTCCTGTGGTGACGAACCCCGCCCTGACCCACCCCCTTAACAATGGGGTGATGGTTTCCTATATTATTGGCGAAGGCCTCTGCCGTGAGTCTGGCATCAACAAGGGGGGCCGAGGGTCGAAGGACCATATGACGATGCGCGCCATTCATGCGCTTGTTGCCCTGCCGCTGCTGCTGGCCGTTCCGGCATTCGCGCAGGACCGTTCGGTTCAGGTGGTGAACAACAGTGGGTTCACCATTGTGGAATTCTATGCCTCCACCCAAGGGGCGGCGGATTGGCAAGAAAACATGCTGGCCGGGCAGGCCGTGGATTCGGGTGCCAACCTGACCGTCAACTTTGATGATGGGTCGGGCGAGTGCGCCTATGCGTTCCGCGCGGTGTTTGATGACGGCGATGAGGCCGTGGGCGATATCGACATCTGTTCCGGCAGTTCGATCACCATCAACTGATGAATCCCGTCATCTGCGGTTTGCAGGCGGGCCGAAAGGCCGCTAGCTTGATCGCATGACAGGAACGGTGGAGCTTCCGCTCTGGCTTGTGGTTCTGGTGCTGGTCCTTGCGGCCATCGCCGCGCTGGACCGTATTCTGGCCCCATCTGTGCGGTGGTTCTTTCGCCGCCGGATGGAGCGGGCGGTGGCGCGGCTGAATGAGCGGCTGGAGCGGCCGATTGCGCCGTTCAAGCTGGCCCAGCGGCATGACATGATCCTTCGGCTGGCCTATGATCCGCAGGTGATGCAGGCGGTGGCCGATCACGCGGCCGAGGCCGGGGTGCCGCCCACGGTGGCGATGCAGGAGGCGCGGTCTTACGCTTCCGAGATTGTGCCCGCCTTTTCCGCCACCATGTATTTCGGCTTTGCCGTGCAGGTGGCGCGCTGGCTGACGCGGTTGTTCTATCGCGTGCGGATCGGGCGGATTGATCCGGCGCTGGCGCGGGTGGATGACCGGGCGACGGTGGTCTTCGTGATGAATCACCGTTCAAACATGGACTATGTTCTGGTGACATGGCTGATCGCGGATCGGTCGGCGATTTCCTATGCGGTGGGGGAATGGGCGCGCGTCTGGCCGCTGAGCCGCCTGATCAGGGGGATGGGGGCCTATTTCATTCGGCGCGGGTCGCGCAATGCGCTCTATCGCCGGGTACTGGCGCGCTATGTGCAGATGTCGGCGGAGGAAGGCGTGGCGCAGGCGATTTTCCCCGAGGGTGGGTTGTCGCTGGACGGGCGCGTGGGGGCGGCCAAGCTGGGGCTGTTGTCCTACTTCGTGAGCGGGTTTGATGAGGGCGAGCGCGATATTCTGTTTGTGCCGGTGGGACTTGGCTATGACCGGGTGCTGGAGGACCGGCTGCTGACCGAGGCGGCGCGAACAGGCGTGCGGCGGTTCCGGCCCCGTGTGACGGGGGTGATCACTTTTGCTCTGCGGATGGCATGGCGCAGCCTGCGGGGAAATTTCCCCGGCTTTGGTGCGACAGCGGCGGGGTTCGGCGCGCCGATTTCGCTGCGCGCCTTTCTGGCCGAGGGGCATGAAGACCCGACCGAGGCGTTGGGCCGCGCATTGATGGCGCGGGTGGCACGGGTGGTGCCAGTGTTGCCGGTGCCATTGCTGGCGGCGGCGCTGGAAGCCGCGCCTGCCGACCGTGCCGCGCTGGAGGCCGAGGTGGCGCGGCTTGCCGATGCGTTGGCGACGCGGGAGGCTGTGCTGCGCCTGCATCCGCAGGGGTTGGGACCGACGGTCGAAGAAGCGCTGCTGCACATGCAGCGGCGCGGCCTGGTGGGCGCGGATTTGCGCATCGCGGCGGGAAAGCAGGCGCTGGTGGCCTTCTACGCCGCCCCGGTACGGCAGGTTCTGGAAGGCTGAGGCGGATTTCTGCGGCGCGGCAGACATAAAATTACAAAAACGACCGCAGACCTATTGCAATGTTGCGCGGCCATCCTCTATCTGTGACCCAAGGCGCCGATTCTGCGGCGCGGCATCATGGTTTATGGGAGGCCGGAGGATGGCTTTGGATACGCAGCAGCAGATCGCGACCTATGACGCGCCGAAAAAGGACCTCTATGAGATCGGCGAGATGCCGCCCTTGGGGCATGTGCCCAAGCAGATGTATGCCTGGGCCATCCGCCGCGAGCGGCATGGCGAGCCGGACAAGGCGTTTCAGGTTGAGGTCGTCGACACCTGGAACATTGACAGCCATGAGGTGCTTGTCCTCGTGATGGCGGCAGGGGTGAATTACAACGGCGTCTGGGCCGGTCTTGGCCAGCCGATCAGCCCGTTCGACGGCCACAAGCAGCCTTACCACATCGCCGGGTCCGATGCGGCGGGTATCGTCTGGGCGGTGGGTGACAAGGTCACGCGCTGGAAAGTGGGTGATGAGGTTGTCATCCATTGCAATCAGGATGATGGCGACGACGAGGAATGCAACGGCGGCGATCCGATGTTTTCGCCCAGCCAGCGCATCTGGGGCTATGAAACCCCGGACGGGTCATTTTCGCAATTCACCCGTGTGCAGGCGCAGCAATTGATGCCGCGGCCCAAGCATCTGAGCTGGGAGGAGGCGGCGTGCTACACGCTGACGCTGGCCACCGCGTACCGGATGCTGTTCGGCCATGAGCCGCATGACCTGAAGCCCGGGCAGAACGTGCTGGTCTGGGGGGCGTCGGGTGGCCTTGGGGTTTACGCGATCCAGCTGATCAACACGGCCGGGGCCAATGCGATTGGCGTGATTTCGGACGAGAGCAAGCGTGATTTCGTCATGGGGCTGGGCGCGAAGGGCGTGATCAACCGAAACGATTTCAAATGCTGGGGGCAGTTGCCGAAGGTCAACACGCCTGAATACAACGACTGGCTGAAGGAAGCGCGCAAGTTCGGCAAGGCGATCTGGGACATCACCGGCAAGGGTGTGAACGTCGATATGGTGTTTGAGCATCCGGGCGAGGCGACATTCCCGGTATCGTCCCTTGTCTGCAAGAAGGGTGGCATGGTGGTGATCTGTGCCGGGACCACCGGGTTCAACTGCACCTTTGACGTGCGGTATATGTGGATGCACCAGAAGCGTTTGCAGGGGTCGCACTTTGCCCATCTGAAACAGGCGAGTGCCGCGAACAAGCTGATGATCGAGCGGCGGCTGGATCCCTGCATGTCGGAAGTGTTCCCCTGGGCCGAGATTCCGCAGGCACATACCAAGATGCTGAAGAACCAGCACAAGCCGGGGAACATGTCGGTGCTGGTGCAGGCACCGCGACCGGGGTTGAAGACATTCGAGGATACGCTGGAGGCCAGCCGCAGCCGATAGGCCCGGCGCGACGACCCCAATATTGCGCGCGCGCCCCGGCTGAAAGGCCGGGGCGTTTGCATTGGTGCGATCGTGGAAACGGGATGTTGCCGGGGGGAAGGTAGGTGTCAATCAGGGCGGGTGTTATTCTGCAGCGGGGGGATGGTCTTTGGTGCGGAGTGGTCCGGATGCGGCATGAGTGGGTCTTTGAAGTGCTGACCGATCTTTCGGACTATGCCGAGCGGAACGGTCTGCCGCGTCTGGCACGAAAGGCCGCGGAAACGCTGGCCGTGGCGCGGGATGAGATCGCGGCGGCCCGTGATGACGGGGCCGGCGGGGCGGGCAGCGGGGAGCCGTCGCTGCATTAGAGGTGCAAGGGGGGAGATGCCCCCTCGCATCCCGGCTAGCTGCAGATTATGGTCGCCGCCATGCAAGGTATGACGCCCATAGACCCACCCGCAGCGCTGACCTTTTCCGACGATCAGGCCGAGGCCTATGATCGTGTGGCGGCGGAACTGTATTCCCATGGCATCGACCTGACGGCGGGGGAGTTGACCCCGCGCGCCGAGGGTAAGCCGTCGGTGCTGGCGGTGGTGGGAAAGGCCGGATCGGGCAAGACGATGCTGCTGGCCAGCCTGACCAAGGCGCTGGTGGCGGCGGGGGTGGAGATCATTTCCGGCGATTATGAGGGGCGGCGCAGGAAGGACCGCCGCACGCTGGCCATTCTGGCCCCCACCAACAAGGCGGCGAGCGTGCTGCGCCTGCGGGGGGTGCCGGCGACGACGATCCACCGCATTCTGTACACCCCGGTTTATGACCCGGAATATGAGCGGATTGCGGAATGGCTGACCGGGCAGGGCGAGCGGCCTGTGGTGGAGGGGTTGACGGATCTGGCGCTGGACCGGGCTTTTGCCTTTTATCAACAGGTGGCCTCGGTTCCGGGGGCCTTGGCGGCGGCGGGGTTGAAAGGTTCGGACTTTATAAAGGGATGGAAGCGGCGGGAGGAGCCGCTGGATGTGGGGTTCATCGACGAATCTTCGATGCTGGATGAGCGGGCGCTGGACGATCTGCGCGAGATCTTTCCGACGCTGGTTCTGTTCGGCGATCCGGCGCAATTGGCCCCGGTGGGTTTGTCGGGTGAGATGGTGTTTGACCGGCTGGGGGAGTCGCGGCGGCTGGTCTTGAGCCGGATACATCGGCAAACGCAGGATAACCCGATCCTTGATCTGGCCCATGCGCTGGGCGATGAAAACCTGCGGTTCGAGACGTTCGAGCGGATGGTGGAGGACGCGGCGGGTCGCGACGACCGGGTGGTGATGGCGGAACGTGTGGATGCCGACCTGATGGCGCGGTCCCCGGTTCTGGTCTGGCGCAATGCGACGCGGATCCGGCTGATCCATGCCTTTCGCGGGGCCTTTGGCGCGCCGGAGGATGAATTGCTGCCCGGTGAGCCGCTGGTTTGTGACGGGATCGAACTGCCGCTGAAGCATCGCAAGAAGCGGATTGATCTGGAGGCGCGGGGGCTGATCAAGGGGGCGCAGGTGATCTATCTGGGCCCCGGATCGAAGCCGGGATTTGCCAAGCTGCATGTGGTGGGGGCCGAGGAGCCGCAGGTTTCGGCGGCGTCGATCATCAAGATCGAAAAGCCCGATGAGGAGGAGCCCTTCATCCCATCCGCCGCCACGATGGGCGCGGCGTTCCTGCATGGCGCGGCGGTGACGATCCACAAGGCGCAAGGCAGCCAATGGGAGCAGGTGCAGGTCTTTGCGCCCGATATCTATGCCGCAGCCCAGGCGGGGCGGAGTGAGGCGGGGGTGCCCTTGTGGAAGCGGTTGGCCTATGTGGCGATCACGCGGGCCGAGACGCGGCTGTTGTGGGTGACGCGCTATCGGCTGGCGCGGCCGCAGGGACCGCTGTCGGTGGAGGATCTGCGCCGGGGTCCGGCGCCGCTGGCCCTGCAAGCGGAGGAGTGATCAAATTCCTTTGGAAGGAATTTGCAATTTTCTTCGAAGAAAATTGTGCCTAGCCTGCGGCTTGGCTAGGGTGAGGGCAGGATCAGGAGGCCCAAGATGCGCTGCGTATTCGTTCAGTTCCGCTGCACCCCCGGCAAGACCTATGAGGTGGCCGAGGCCATCTATGACCGCGAGGTGGTGAGCGAGTTGTATTCGACCAGCGGGGAATATGACCTGATCGCCAAGATCTATATCCCCGAGGATGAGGATGTGGGGCACTACCTTTCTGGTCGGTTGTTCGATATTCCGGGGATCGTGCGGACACTGACGACGATGACGTTCAAGGCGTTCTGAAGCGGTTTCTGTCGCAAGATACGATTTTGTCTCGTGAAAAGTCAGGGGGCTGCCGCCCCCTCGTCGCTTCGCTCCTCACCCCTGCGGGTATTTTTGCCAAGATGAAGGGGCGGTCAGAGCCAGCGGTCGCGGCCTGTGCCGATGGCATCGCTGACGCGGGCAAAGCCGTTCTGGGCGGCGATTGCGTCTAGGCCATGGGCGAGGCGGGGGATCAGGGAGAGGCCGTCATAGACCATGGCGGTGTAGACCTGCACGGCGCTGGCCCCAGCGCGGATTTTCTCCCATGCCTGTTCGGGGGTGGAGATGCCGCCCACGCCGATGAGGGGGAGTTTGCCCTCTGTCAGCTGTGACAGGCGGGCGAGGGTGCGGGTGGATTTCTCGAACACGGGCGCGCCGGAAAGGCCGCCGGTTTCCGCGCGATGGGGGCTTTTCAGGCCGTCGCGCGACAGAGTGGTGTTGGTGGCGATGATGCCGGCGAGGCCTGCGGTGAGGGCGACTTCGGCGATTTCGGCGAGGTCGGATTCGGTGAGGTCGGGCGCGATCTTGAGGAAGATCGGGATGGGGCGCGCGAGGCTGGCGCGGGTGTCCATCACCCCTGCCAGCAGCGCGGTCAACGCGGCGCGGCCTTGCAGATCGCGCAGTTTTTCGGTGTTGGGAGAGGAGACGTTGACCGTGGCGAAATCGACATGCGGGCCGCAGGTGGCCAGCACGCGCGCGAAATCGGCGGCGCGGTCGGTGCTGTCTTTGTTGGCGCCGAGGTTGAGGCCGACGGGAACGTTCGTGTGCCTGCGGGCCTTGAGGCGGGTAGCGATGGCCGCCATCCCGTCATTGTTGAAGCCGAAGCGGTTGATGGCGGCGCGGTCCTCGGTCAGGCGGAAGAGGCGGGGTTTGGGGTTACCGGGCTGGGGGCGGGGGGTGGCGGCACCGACCTCGATGAAGCCGAAGCCCGCGCGGGAGAGGGGGCCGATGGCGGTGGCGTTCTTGTCATAGCCTGCGGCGAGGCCCACGGGGTTGAGCAGGTCCAGCCCGGCCAGCGTGAGAGCGAGGCGGGGCGAGGTGACAGGGCCGGGCAGCGGGGCAAGGCCCATCTGGAGCGCGCGGATCGACAGGCCATGCGCGACCTCGGGGTCGAGGCGGTGCAGCGCCGCGAGGCCGATACGTTCGACGAGGTTCACCATACGCCTTCGGGGAAGATATGGCCGGTGGCACCGAGGGGAAGGGATTTGTCCCAGACCACATCGGACAGGCGCAAGTGGCGGTAAAGGTGGGGAAAAAGCGCGCCCCCGCGCGAGGGTTCCCATTTCAGGGCCGGGCCGAGCGCATCTTCGTTGAAGGCCACGAGGACGAGGTCGCTTTCGGTGGCGAACCATTTCGCGGCGGTTTCCGCAACCTGTGCGGACGTGGAGAAGTGGATATAGCCATCGGCCAGATCAATGGGCGCACCGGCGGTTTCGCCGGCGGCGCGGAAGGCATCCCATTCGGAGCGGCGGAATATCTTGTAGATCAACATGGGCGGTTCATGCACCGCGCGGGGTGTTGGGTCAATGGCTGTGGCCATGTTTGCGGCCCGCGCGGCAATTCGCGCAGCCGTGACCGGATGCCGCAAAGGCAGGTTTGACAGGGCAGGTCGTCGCGCGGCAGGGTGGGGTATTCAACCAGCAGAGGAGCAATTTGTCATGAAGGGTATTTTCCTTTCCACCGTTGCGATGATGGCGCTGACGGCAGGGGCGGCATCGGCGGAGTACAAGCTGCATGTGTTACATATCAACGACTTCCACAGCAGGATCGAGCCGATCAACGGGTCTGATTCCACCTGTTCGGAGGAGCAGGCGGCGGCGGATGAGTGTTTTGGTGGCGTGGCGCGGCTGGCGACCAAGATCAAGGAATTGCGCGACAGCCTGACGGCGGCGGGCGAGAACGTGATCGTTCTGGATGCGGGCGATCAGTTTCAGGGCAGCCTGATGTACACGACCTATAAGGGCGCGGTGGAGGCCGAGTTCATGGAGGCCATCGGCTTTGACGTCATGGCGCTGGGCAACCATGAGTTCGATGACGGGCCGGAAGGTTTGGGCGGGTTTCTGGACAAGGTGACGTTCCCGGTGATTTCGGGGAATCTGGATGTGACCCAATCCAATGTGCTGGCGGGGCGGGTGGGCAATCATGCCGTGCTGGAGGTGGGGGGAGAGAGGATTGGCATCATCTCGGCCCTGGCGATGGACACGCCAGAGACATCAAGCCCCGGAAACAACGTGATTTTTCAGGATGATATCGATAGCCTTAAGGCCGATGTCGCGGCGCTGGAAGCCGAAGGGGTGACCAAGATCATCGCGCTGACGCATCTGGGATTGCCGCGCGATCTGGAGGTGGCGGCAGCGGTGCCGGGGGTGGATGCGGTGGTGGGGGGGCATTCGCATACCTACCTTTCGGCGACCGATCCGGAACGGCATGGCCCCTATCCGACCTGGGTGACGCGGGGTGAGGGCGATCTGGTGCCGGTGGTGCAGGCCTATGCCTATTCCAAATATCTGGGGCACCTGGAGCTGACCTTTGATGATGCGGGGACGCTGATCTATGCGGGGGGGAATACGATTCTGCTGGATGGGTCGGTGGAGCCGGATGCGGCGATCGTGGCGCGGGTGGCGGAACTTGCCGGGCCGATTGAGGAGTTGAAGACGCGGGTGGTGGCCGAGGCGTCGGAGGCGATTGATGGCAGCCGCGAAACTTGCCGCGCGGGGGAATGCCAGATGGGCAATCTGGTGGCCGAGGCGATGCTGGATCGTGTGGCGGATCAAGGGGTTACCATTGCCATCACCAATGGCGGTGGGCTGCGCGCCAGCATTGACGCGGGGCCGGTGACGATGGGCGAGGTGCTGACCGTGCTGCCGTTCCAGAACACGCTGTCGACCTTTGAGGTGACGGGCGAGGCCATAGTGGCGGCGCTGGAGAACGGGGTGAGCCAATATGAGGAAGTTGCCGGGCGGTTCGCGCAGGTGGCGGGGTTGAAGTATACCTTTGATCCGGCGGCCGCAGTGGGCGCGCGGGTGTCGGATGTGCAGGTGCTGGTGGGGGGCGATGCCTGGGCGCCGATTGACCCGGCGACGGTCTACAAGGTGGTGTCGAACAACTATGTCCGCCGTGGCGGGGATGGATATTCCATGTTCGTGGATGCGGCCAATGCCTATGACTTCGGCCCCGACTTGGCCGATGTGACGGCAGAGTATCTGGCGAAAAACCTGCCATATCAGCCGTTTACGGATGGACGGATCACGCGGAAGTAAGCCGGTTGGCCGCCCCCGAATGCGGGGCGGCCTTTTCTTTTCGGGCGGGAGGGTTCAGACTTCGGCCTATGTGCGGGCGTTTCACCATCACCCATCCGGACGAGGCGATTGCGCGGCTGTTTGATGCCGTGGTCGGGAATGATCTGCCGCCCGTGCCGCGGTTCAATGTCTGCCCCACGACGCAGGTGGCGGTGGTGACGTCGGACGCGGGGACACGGCGGCTGCGGGCGATGCGGTGGGGGTTCATACCCACATGGTACAAGGCACCGAATGACGGGCCGCTGATCATCAATGCGCGGGCGGATACGGTGGCCACCAAACCCGCCTTTCGCGAGGCGGTGCGGGCGCGGCGCTGCATAGTGCCGGCATCCGGATTTTATGAATGGCAGGAAGGGGATAAGGGGCAAAAGCTGCCTTGGTATTTCACGCGTGCCGATGGGCAGCCAATGGCATTTGCCGGGATTTGGCAGCGCTGGGGTGAGGTGGATACGGTGGCGATTGTCTCGACCGATGCGGGGCCGGGGATGGCGGGATTGCATCACCGCGAGGCGGTGGTGCTGGAGGCACCAGATTGGCCGCTCTGGCTGGGCGAGGCGGGGCATGGGGCGGCGGTGTTGATGAAGGCGTCGGCTGCGGGGGTGTTGCAGTGCCATCGGGTGGACCGGGCGGTGAATTCCAACCGGGCCGAGGGCGCGGCACTGATTGAGCCGGTAAGTGCCTGAGGGCGCTGTGTTTATTCTTGGGATTCGGGGTGTTTGGCAGTGCCGCTGTTGGTGCAGACGCGCAGTGCAGACGGGCGTATGCACGCAGCGCACGGTGATGGGGCGTTAAGGTTAACGCCGGATTTACCGAGTCGGTCTTTGGACGGGTTGCAACGGCGCGTGGGGATGGGTAGAAGAACGCTGCACGGCGCGGGCGTTGTGTAATGGTAAGACCTTAGCCTTCCAAGCTAAAGACGCGGGTTCGATTCCCGCCGCCCGCTCCAAAAATCTCTCCTTCAATCCCTTTTGTTTGACCCTGTGCTGGTCGGTTTGCCGCGACGCGTGGGGCGCATTCGGATAGTGGCCGGTTTTGCGCAAGCGGGAGAGTGGCGGCGGCACGGTTCTTGAAGATAGCCCAAAGCCAGCAGTCTGTGACATCCGTCGCAAGATCGGGGGATCTACCCTTTTCTGGTGGGTTTCAGATGGGCTGGGCGGCGCATGGCAGGGGGCAAGGGGACATGGCGGCAGCGGGTCGTGAAGATCCGCATCTTCGCTTGCCTTGGCAGCTGCCTGCCGATCATGGCGGGCGCGTCTGCCCATGCGAGCGAGTTCTGGCACAATACCTTTCTTCTGGACGTCTATCAGGGATCGCATCGGTCGGACGTGGCCCGCAGTCTGGCCAAGGGCGGATATGAGTTGATGGACGGTTCCTTTGTTGATTTTCAGGATTGGTACAGACCGGGTTTTCCGGATGTGACGATGCTGTTCTTGAAACAGGTGTCGTCGGACTTTGCCTTTATCTGGGGCGTCAGTTCCGGGGAGCGTGGCGAGAAGTATCGCATCGACCCTGCGTTCCAGATTGGGTTTTTCTATCAGTACGTGCCGTTCGAGAACGCGGTGGTATCAATAAGGGCTACATATCCGTTCTTTGGCCAGCTGCGCGAGAAGACCTGTCTCGCGGATTATGGTGCCATCGGAGGCGAGCAGACGGTGAATTGCAGGCTTGCGGCGAACCCGATGCCGCCGGAAGAAACCTTGGGCTATCTTCAGAACATTCGGGGTGAAGCCGACGCCCGTGTCAGCATCGGCTTCACCTTTGTTTTCTGACTCACTTGATGGTGGCAGGTGCAAGCGCGCGGCTGATGCTTGCTTCACCACGGCCATGGATGCTGGCGGAATATCCGGCGATCGTGTCTGTCCGGGCGGTGTTCAGCAACTGATTGGTGATCTGGGTCGGTGTTGCCTTTGTGAACTTGCTCCCAAGGACAGAGGCATAGCCCGACACGATTGGCGCTGCGAAGGAGGTGCCGTAGAGGTTGGTCATATTGCCCGTCACGCCGACGACGAGGAACTGCTTCTGTACCGTTTTGTTGGTGCCGGCGAAGTTCGAATACGACGCCATGGTCGCCTTTTTCTCAACTGTGCCATGGGTGTTGAGCGCGCCGACGAAGATAGCGGATTGCCTGCCGGTCAGATCGCGGTTCAGGTAATCCATCTGGCCTGCTGCATTTGCCGCGCCGATGGCGACGGCGTCATTGCCAGCGGCCTTGACTACAACGGCCTTGCCGTCGCGCGCATAGGAAATGATGGATGTTTCGCGCTGGCTCCAGCCGATGGTTGTATAGCCTTTGGGAGCCATCATGCCATAAGACAGGTTCAGCGTGTTGAGGCCGCTTTGCAGCTTTACCGCTGCCGTATTGCCGAAATCATGTGTGTAGACCTTGGCCGAAGGCGCGATCATGGCCGCTTCGAGCGCGGTCCATTCGCCGTGGCGGCGCCGTTCGGTGACACCGCGCAGGTTTCCGGCATAGGTCGACCCGCTGCGGAAATCATCGATGATCGTGATGGAGGTGCCTTGCCCCCGGAAGCCGAGGCTCCATGCCTTGCCGATTTCGGAGTTCATCCAAGGGCGCATTTCTTGTGCGGCGGCGGCGATGGGGGCCGACAGCGCCAAGGCGAAGGCGGCAACTTTCAAGCTGAAAGTTTTGGGAAATCTCATAGTCTCTCTCTCCGGATGTCATACTGACGCGGTTCAAGGAACGTCAGAGCGAGGGCCGGATTTACCCCGGTTGCCCGAAGGATTTGTCTGGCTTTGTCGCGACAAAAGCACGGAAAGTGACGAAGGTATGGTGCGCGCGGCGCGTTAGCCCTTGTCGGCGGCGCTGCTGAGGTTTTCCTGCTGCGGCATGCCGAGGACGTGGTAGCCGCCGTCGACATGGACAACCTCGCCCGTGGTGAAAGCGCCGTAATCGGAGGCGAGCCAGACGGCGGTGCCGCCGACAGCTTCCAACGTGGCATTGGAGCGGAGGGGGGCGTTTGCTTCGGTATGGCGGTAGGTGGCGCGGGCCCCGCCGATGGCGGCTCCAGCGAGGGTTTTCATCGGACCCGGCGAGACGGCGTTAACGCGGATGCCTTGGGGCCCGAGGTCATTGGCGAGGTAGCGGACGGAGGATTCTAGTGCCGCTTTTGCCACGCCCATCACGTTGTAATTGGGCGTGACGCGGTTCGAGCCGCCATAGGTGAGGGTGATGAGCGTGCCGCCGTCGGGCATCATTTCCGACGCGCGTCGCGACACGTCGATGAAGCTGTAGCAGGAGATGGCGAGAGAGTTGGTGAAGTTGGCGCGGGTAGTGTTGCTGAAGCGGCCCGTCAGTTCGTTCTTGTCGGAAAAGGCGATGGCGTGGACGAGGAAATCCAGCTTGCCCCAGCGCGCGTGCAAGGCAGCGAAGCAGGCGTCGAGGCTTTCGTCATTGGTGACATCGACATCGACGAGGAAATCGGACCCGACCGAAGCGGCGAGCGGGGCCACGCGTTTGCCAAAGGCTTCGCCCTGATAGGAGAAGGCAAGCTCGGCACCCTCGGCCGCCATGGCAGAGGCTATGCCCCAGGCGATGGAGCGTTCGTTTGCCACGCCCATGACAAGCCCGCGCTTGCCCTTCATCAGATCGGCCATTGTCCCTGTCCCTTATCTGTCAGCCGTTGGATCAGCCGAGGTATTTGCTCATCACGAGGGTGGCATTGGTGCCGCCGAAGCCGAAGCTGTTGGACAGGACCGAGTCGAGCTTCACGCCTTCGCGCAGGGTTGTCACGATCTCGGCCGGATCAAGCGCCGGGTCGAGGGTGGTGACGTTGGCGGAGGCGGCGATGAAATCGCCGTTCATCATGAGGAGCGAATAGATCGCCTCATGCACGCCGGTCGCGCCCAGGCTGTGGCCCGTCAGGGATTTGGTGGAGGCGACGGGGGGCGTGGTGCCACGGCCAAAGACGCGGCGGATCGCCTCCATCTCGGTCACGTCGCCGACGGGAGTGCTGGTGCCGTGGGAGTTGATGTAGTCGATGGTGCGGCCCTGCGGCAGGGTCGACAGCGCCACGCGCATTGAGCGTTCGCCGCCTTCGCCGCTTGGGGCGACCATATCATGGCCATCGGAGGTGGCACCGTAGCCGGTGACTTCGCCGTAGATTTTCGCGCCGCGGGCGAGGGCGTGGTTCAACTCCTCCAGCACGACGACACCGCCGCCGCCTGCGATGACGAAACCGTCGCGGGTGGCGTCATAGGTGCGGGAGGCGGTTTCAGGGGCGTCGTTGTATTTGCTGCTCATCGCACCCATGGCGTCGAAGAGGCAGGACAGCGTCCAGTCAAGTTCCTCGCCGCCGCCGGCAAAGACGATGTCCTGCTTGCCGAACTGGATGAGTTCCGCGCCGTTGCCGATGCAATGGGCGCTGGTGGAGCAGGCGGAGGTGATGGAGTAGTTCACGCCCTTGATCTTGAACGGCGTGGCAAGGCAGGCGGAGGTGGTCGACGACATGCCCTTTGTTACGCCGAAGGGGCCGATCCGTTTCGGGCTGCCGGTTTCGCGGACGATGTTATGGGCCTTGAAGAAGGATTTGGTGGAAGGCCCGCCGGAGCCCACGATGATGCCCGTGCGTTCGTTGGAGACGTCGGACGATTCCAGCCCGGAATCCTTGACCGCCTGATCCATAGCGATGAAGTTATAGGCCGCGCCGTCGCCCATGAAGCGCAGGTCGCGCTTGTCGATATGGTCTTCCAGCACGATCTGGGGTTGGCCGTGGATTTGGCTGCGGAAGCCGCGTTCGGCATATTCGGGGGCAAAGACGATGCCCGACTTGCCCGCGCGGAGCGATGCCTCAACCTCGGCGGCGGTGTTGCCGATGGGGGAGACGATTCCGATCCCGGTGATGACGACGCGACGCATGCGGCCTCCGTTCATTATCCTTGGGTTGTCTCTAAGGGAGAGGGGGGTTGGGGGCAA
>JAESGA010000013.1_pt1 | contig 156815 bp, 148 predicted proteins | sample 9269521 | NCBI WGS metagenome assembly JAESGA01 (sample SAMN14514842, study PRJNA621658) | algae metagenome | isolation source: Aphanothece saxicola GSE-SYN-MK-01-06B and co-occurring heterotrophs from... | place: USA: Grand Staircase Escalante National Monument, Utah | collected 2006-04-15 | reverse complement strand
GCGCCCGGCGGCGGGACGCACCGCGCCCTGGATGGCCTTCAGCAGCGTGGACTTGCCGGCGCCGTTGGCGCCGAGCACGGCCACGATCTCGCCCGCCGCGACGCCGAGCGAGACGCCGCGCACCGCCTGGGTGCGGCCGTAGCGCACTTCCAGCTGCTCGACCTCAAGCAGCATCGGCGGCCTCCCCATCCTCGGCGCCGAGATAGGCCTCGCGCACCAGCGCATCCTCGCGCGCGCCGGCCATGCTGCCTTCGAAGATGCGGCGGCCGAAATTCAGCACGACGACATTCTCGCAGACCTCGTTGACGAAGCCCATGTCGTGCTCCACCACCAGCAGCGCCGTGCCGGATGCGGCGATGTTGCGCAGGAAGCGAGCGAGCTCGGCCGTCTCGGTGGGGTTCAGGCCGGCGGCGGGCTCGTCCAGCAGCAGCAGCTTCGGGCGGCTGGCGAGTGCGCGCACCACCTCTATCTTCTTGCGGATGCCGTAGGGCAGGGCGGAGACCACCTCGCCCGGGTCGATGTCGAGCCCGGCCTCTTCCAGCAGCGCCTCGGCCTCGCGCCGCCAGCGGCCGCGCGGCATCCAGCCGATGGGCGTGAGCAGCGCGCCGAGCCCGGCGGCGCGGGCGTGCTGGCCGAGCATCACATTCTCCACCGCCGAGAGATGCGGCATCAGCCGGATGTTCTGGAAGGAGCGCGCGAGGCCGGCCAGCACGCGATCGCGCGGCGGCAGCGTGGCGATGGGCCGGCCATCCAGCGTGATGGCGCCGGCATCGATGGGATAGACGCCGGAGATGAGGTTGAACACGGTGGTCTTGCCCGCGCCGTTCGGGCCGATCAGGCCGATGCGCCCGCCGCGCGGCACGGCGAAGCCGACATCATCCACCACCTTCAGCCCGCCGAAGGATTTGGTGACGCCTGCCAGCCGCAGCAGCGCCTCACCCTGCATCGGCGGCGCGCCTCCGCCGCGGCAGCAGGCGCGCGACCAGCGTGCGCGTGACGATGCCCTCGGGGCGGAACATCATCATGGCGACGATGATGGCGCCGAACACCACGTAGCGCCAGGAGCCGCCGATGCGCAGCACCTCCGGCACCAGGGTGAAGAACACGGCGCCGACCAGCGGGCCCCAGGCGGTCTGCGTGCCGCCGATCAGCACGAAGAGCAGCACGTAGATGGACAGCAGGGGCGAGAAATATTGCGCCTCGACGAAGGAGAAGTGGTGCGCGTAGAGCCCGCCCGCGAGGCCCGCGAGGCCGGCGCCGATGGCGAAGCTGGCCACCTGCACCGCGCGCGCCGGCACGCCCATCAGCGTCGAGACCAGCTCATCATCGTGCAGCGCGCGCATGGCGAGGCCGAGGCGCGTTGCCATCAGCCAGAACACCATGAGAGTGGTGGCGATGGCGGCGCCGAGCAGCACCGGAAGATCGACGTATTCGACCACGACGAGGCCCATCGCACCGCCCAGCGCCGGCTGCGTCAGGATGATGCCGGTGACCACCTGGGCGAAGGCGAAGGTGGCCAGCACCATGTAGACGCCACGCGTGCGCAGCACCGGGAAGGCGATGGCGAAGCCGACCAGCGCGGTGCCGAGCATGGCCGCCGGCACGCTGAGCGCCGGCCCCCAGCCGGCCTGCTCGCCGAGCACCGCCGCGGTGTAGGCGCCGATCGCCATGAAGCCGGCGCCGCCGAGGTTCAGCTGCCCGGCCGCGGCGGTGACGAAGATGCCGTAAGCGAAGATCACGTTGATGGCGAGGATCGCCAGGATGCCGGCCCAATAGCCCGACATCACAGCTTGCCCTTGCCGATGCGGCTGCCGCCGAACAGCCCCTGCGGCCGCAGGATGATGGCCGCCAGCAGCGCCGCCCACACCACCACCTGCGCCGCATCGCCGCCGAAGAAATGGATGCCCAGCGTCTCCATCAGCCCCACCAGCAGCCCGCCGGCGATGGCGCCCCAGATCGAGCCGATGCCGCCAAGCACCATCGCGGCGATGGCCTTGGTGCCGACATGGTCGCCCATGAAGGGCGAGACGTCGCTGTAGTTCACCACGAACAGCGCCCCCGCCACGCCGCAGAGCAGGCCCGACAGCAGGAACACGATGGGCACGATGCGCGAGACCTCCACACCCAGCAGCGTGGCCGTATCGGGGCTTTCGGCGATGCTGCGCAGCGCGCGGCCGGTGCGCGTGGATTGCAGCAGCCAGGACAGCCAGAACACCACCGCGAGCGAGAGCAGCAACGAGGCCAGTTGCGGCATGCCCACCACCAGCGGGCCGATATGCAGGTCCAGCCGGAAGCGCACCGGGAAGCTCTGTGCCTCCGAGCCCAGCACGATCAGCACCAGGTGCTCGAAGATCAGCAGGAAGCCGAGGGAGGAGACCAGCGGGATGGCGTGTTCCGTGGCGTCGCCATGGCGCGTCTTGAGGTAGCGGAAGGTGAAGCGCTCGACGATCAGCGAGGCGACGATGGCGGTGGCGATGCCGCCGAGCAGCGCCGGCGCCCAGTGCAGCCCGCCGGGAAACAGGCCGAAGGGCAGGCCCCAGCGCGCCAGGCCCCAGGCCACCATGCCCGTCAGCATGAACATCGTCGGGATGGTGAAGTTGAGGAAGTTCAGCACGCCGATGGTCAGCGTGAAGGCGACGGCGACGGCCACGTAGATGCCGCCCAGCATGAGGCCGGAGACGATCTGCTGCGCCAGCGTGGCGCCGCCCGGCAGCGCCGCGATGGCGGCGATCAGCAGCATGGCGCCGAGGCCGAGGCCGAGGGCGAGCGCCAGGGGGTGGGCGCGGCGCGGCAGTGTGGCGGGCACGCTCAAGCCGTGTCTCCTGCGTGGGGTGGGCAGCATGTCCGCTTGATTCGCCGCCGGGCGCAAGGGCGCCGCGCGGCCGCCGGCCTCAATCCGTGACGGTGAGGCCGAGGCGGGTGATGACGGCGGTCCAGCGCGTGGTCTCGCGCCGCTGCAGCGCCGTCATCTCCTCGGGCGAGGAGACGACGATCTCGGCCCCCGTCGCCTCCATGCCGCCGCGCGCGGCGGGATCGCGCGCCATCGCCTCGCGCGTCAGCGTGGCGAGGCGCAGCGCGGCCTCGGGCGGGAAATTCGCCGGCGCGATGATGCCGGTCCAGCCGAAGAAGCTGGACTCCGGCGGCTGGCCGGCTTCCACCAGCGTCGGCACGTTGGGCATCTGCGCCGCGCGGGTATCGCCGGTCTGCACCAGGGCCACCAGCGCGCCGGCATTGATGTGCTGCAGCGCGCTGAAGGGCGAGTGGAACATCACCTCGACGCGGCCGGCCAGCAGGTCGAGCGTGGCGGGGGCGAAGCCACGATAGGGCACGTGCTCGATATCGAGGCCGAGGCGCTGCTTGAACTCCTCCATCGCGAGGTGCGAGGTGGTGCCCGGGCCGATCGAGGCGTAGCGGTAGCGCCCCGGATTGGCGCGCACCAGCGCCACGAATTCCGCCCATGTGCGCGCCGGGAAGGAGGGATGAACCGTGAGCACGAAGGGCGAGCGCGTCAGCAGCGTGACGTTGCTGAACGCCGTCGCGGGGTCATAGGGCACGCCGGGATTGAGCGCGCGCGCGGTGGTGGTGGGGCCGCCGAAGACCAGGCCGATGACGTGGCGATCGGTGGCGGAGGCTACGGCCTGGGCGGTGATGGTGCCGCCGGCGCCGGGGCGGTTCTCCACCACGAAGGGTTGGCCGAGCGCCATCTGGTAGTGGCCGGCGAGTGCGCGGGCCATCTGGTCGCTGCCCGGGCCGGGTGGGGTCATCACCACGAAGCGCACCGGCCGGTCAGGCCAGGTGGCTTGCGCGCGGGCGGGGCGGGCGAGCAGGGCGAGCGGCGCGGCGAGCAGCGCGCGGCGGGGCGGGTGGCGCGTCATGCGGGATCCTGTTCAGGGCGGCGGCGATGCTGCCAGAGGCGCCGCCGCCCTGTCCACGCGCCTTGCACGCGGCCCGGCGCTTCGATAAGCGGGGCGCCGTCCATCCCCGCATCGCCAGGAGGCGCAGCATGGTGCCCGGCACGCGCCACTGGCAGGAATTGCCCTGGCCCGCCTTCGCGGCGTTGCCGTCGAACACCGTGGCGGTTCTGCCCGTCGGCGCCATCGAGCAGCACGGGCCGCATCTGCCCGTGGCGGTGGATGCGACGATCGGCGAGGGCGTGATCGCCGCCACGCTCGCGCGCCTGCCGGCCGAGACGCCGGTGCTGGTGCTGCCGATGCAGGCGGTGGCGCTTTCGGTTGAGCATCTGCGCTACCCCGGCACGCTCACCACCTCGGCCGAGACGCTGCTGGCGCTGCTGGAGGATATCGGCGCCAGCGTGGCGCGCGCCGGGGTGCGGCGCCTCGTGTTCTGCAACAGCCATGGCGGCAACGTGCCGGTGCTGGAGACTGCTGCGCGGCGGCTGCGCATCGCGCATTCCATGCTGGTGGTCTGCACCGCCTGGGCGCGCATGGCGCGGCCGCAGGCGCTGCGCGACCCGGTGGAGGGCACGTGGGGCATCCATGCCGGGCGCGAGGAGACCAGCCTGATGCTGGCGCTGGCGCCGGACCTCATGCGCATGGAGCGCGCGCGCGGCTTCGCCAGCCGCTGGCAGGCGCTGTCCAACGCGCAGCCGGCGCTGCACCCCCAGGCCGGCGCGCCGCTCGGCTGGCAGGCGCAGGATTTGCATGTCGCCGGCGCGGTCGGCGATGCCGCCTCGGCGAGTGCGGAAATCGGCCGGGCCCTGCTGGACAATGCGGCAGACCAGCTCAGCTTGATGCTGCAACATGTCGCCGCCTTCGACATCGACACCTGGTTGGCCGAGGAACCCCGCCCGCATGAGTGACGTCGCCGCCGTGATCGCCGCGCTGCCCGGCCTCGATTGGACCACCGACCCCGCGCTGGTGCGCCAGAAGTCGCGCGACTTCTTCTGGTATTCGCCGGTGCTGAAGCGCCAGCTGAACAAGGTGACGGGCGAGGCGGTGGTGACGCCGCGCAACGAGGCCGAGCTGATCGCGCTGTTGGCGGCGGCCTATGCGCATGACGTGCCGGTGACGCCGCGCGGCGCGGGCACCGGCAATTACGGCCAGGCCATGCCGCTGAGCGGCGGCATCGTGCTGGAGATGACGGGCTTCAACCGCATCCTCTGGGCAAAGCCGGGCGTGGTGCGCGCCGAGGCCGGGTGCAAGCTGATCGAGTTGGATGCCGAGCTGCGCCGCCGCGTGGGCGGCGAGCTGCGCTTCCACCCCTCCACGCTGCGCACCGCCACGCTGGGCGGCTTCGTCGCGGGTGGCTCGGGCGGCGTGGGCAGCACCACCTATGGCGGGCTGCGGGAGCCGGGGAACCTGTTCGGCCTCAAGGTCATCACGATGGAAGCCGCGCCGCGCGTGCTGGAACTGCGCGGCACCGACATCCAGCAGGCGAACCACGCCTATGGCACCAACGGCATCATCACCGAGATCGAGCTGCCGCTGGCGCCGGCCTGGGAGTGGATCGACGTGGTGGTGGCCTTCCCGACGCTGATGGCCGCGGCGCGCTTCGCCGACGCCTTCACGCGCATGGATGCGGTGGCGAAGAAGTTGGCCTGCGTGGTGCCGGCGCCGCTGCCGCAGAACCACTTCAAGGCCTGGGGGGCGCAGGTGCCTGCGGGCATGGCGGTGGCCTGCCTGATGATCGCCGAACCCTTCCTGGAGGCTGTGGCGCCGCTGATAGCGGGGCATGGCGGCCTGGAGATCCTGCGCGAGCGCACCGAGGATGCGGCGGTGCCGCTGTACGAGCATTCGTGGAACCATACCACGCTGCAGATCCTCAAGACCGACAAGACCATCACCTATCTGCAGGCGCTGTTCCCCGCGCCGAACCACCTGGAGCAGATCGCGAAGTTCGAGAAGCAGTTCGGCGACGAGGTGCTGTACCATCTGGAGTTCGTGCGCTTCGGCGGGCCGGTCTGTGCGGTGGGGCTGCAGATCGTGCGCTTCACCACGGAGGAGCGCCTGAACGAGATCATGCGCCTGCATGAGGAAGCCGGCGCGCCGATCTTCAACCCGCACACCTTCCTGCTGGAGGAGGGCGGCATGAAGCGCGTGGACCAGGCGCAGCTGGACTTCAAGCGCGAGGCGGACCCGAAGGGGCTGCTGAACCCCGGCAAGATGGCGGCCTGGGACAACCCGGATTGGAAGCCGGGCAAGGCGCGGGCCGTGGCGCTGTACGAGACGGAGTACGAGCCGCCGGCGGAGGTGTTGGAATAGGCGCCGGCGTCAATCCAGGGTGACGCGCCCGGCGCGCACCACGGCGGCCCAGCGCGCGGTCTCGGCGGCGACGAAGGCGGCGAAATCGGCCGGCGTGGTGGCCTCCACCAGGAAGCCCTGGCGGGCGAAGGCGTCGCGGATTTCCTCGGCCTGCATGGCGCGCGCGACCTCGGCATGCAGGCGTTCCAGCACCGCGGTCGGCGTCCCGGCGGGGGCGAAAAGCCCCTGCCAGGAGGCAGCCTCGAAGCCAGGCAGGCCGGATTCCGCCATGGTCGGCACCTCGGGCAGCAGCGGGTGGCGTTCGCGCGAGGTGACGGCCAGCGCGCGGATGGCGCCGGCGCGCACCTGCGGCAGCACCACGAGGAAATCCGCGAAGGCCGATTGCACCTGCCCGCCCACCAGATCGGTCAGCGCCTGCGCCGAGCCGCGATAGGGCACGTGGGTCAGCTGCACGCCGGCCATCTGGCCGAACATCACGCCGGTGAGGTGCATCGACGTGCCGTTGCCCGGCGTGGCGTAGGTGATGGCACCCGGCGCCGCGCGCGCCGCGGCGATGTAGCCCGCCACATCCTGCGCCGGCATGGCCGGGTTCACCACGAGGATCAGCGGTGCGGAGACCAGCCGCGAGACCGGCGCGAAGGAGCGCACGGTGTCATAGGGCAGGTTCGGGAACAGGCTGGCGGCGATGGCGTTGCTGCCGGTGACGCCGAGCAGCAGCGTCAGCCCATCGGGCGCTGATTTCGCCACGAGGTCGGCGCCGGTGGTGCCGCCGGCGCCGGGGCGATTCTCCACCACCACGGGCTGGCCGAAGGCGATGGCGAGACGCTCCGCCAGGCGACGCGCGAGCACATCGGTGCTGCCGCCAGGCGGGAAGGGGACGATGATGCGCATCGGCCGGCCGGGCCAGGGCTGCGCCAGCGCCGGCATGGCCAGCAACGCGAGGCCTGCGGCGAGGCTGCGGCGGGTGAGGCTCATGGCGCTGTGTCTCCGTGGTTCTCCGGCGGTTGGCCCCAGCCGCCGCCGCCGGCAGTTTCGATGATGAAGCGCTCGCCCGCCAGCCATTCCACGCGCGCCTTGGAGGGCAACGGCCGCGCGCGCCCGTCGACGCCAACGATGCGCGCCGCGGCGGGCGCACCCGGCCCGCCGCCATGCGCGCCCGGCGCGCCGGACAGATGCCGCTCGCCGCGATAGGAAATCTCGGCGCGGCCCGACAGCAGGCGATAGACGCGGCGCGTGCCATCGCCGCCGCGGTGCAGCCCGGCGCCGCCGGAGCCCGCGCGCAGCGCCAGCGCCTCCACCCGCACCGGGCCGGCGCGTTCCAGCATCTCGGCCGGCAGGTTGCGCGCGTTGGAGACATCGGCCGAGAGCGCGGGCAGGCCCGCCCCGCCCGGCCCGCCGCCGGTGCCCCCGGCGATGATCTCGGTGAACATCCACCGCCGCCCATCGGCATCCTGCCCACCGATCGAGAGTACCACGGCCACCCCGGCATTGGGCGCGGGCACCGGCAGGGGCGAAAGCCGCGCATGCGCGGCGAACAGCGCGTTGCAGGCGAGCTTGACGGTGGCGGTGCGGGCATTCACGGCGGCGGGGAAGCGCGGATTCACCACGCTGCCCTCGGGCAGGGTGAGGTCCAGCAGGTCGAGCAGCCCGTGATTGGCCGGCGCGTCGGGGGCGATGCGGCGCAGCAGGCAGAAGCAGGCGGCCAGCAGGCCGGAGGGCGCGGCATTCACCGGGCCTTCGGTCTGCGGCGCGGAGCCGGTGAAATCCACCGCGAGGCGCGGCCCGGGCTGGCGGCGCAGCGTGACGCGCAGCGGCACCGGCGCGGCGCTGCGGCCATCGCCCTCCAGCGCATCCTCGGCGCTGGCCTCGGCCTCTGGCAGCAGCGCGAGCGCCTGCGCCAGCGTGCTGCGCGCTTCGTCGAGCAGCGCCTGGTTCGCGGCGGCAAAAGCTGGCGCGCCCATCGCCGTGGCGAGTGCGCCGAGTTCGCGCGCCGCCAGCGACACCGCGGCCCATTGCGCGGCGAGGTCGCCGGCGAGCATGGCCGGCGTGCGGGAATTGGCGGCGAGGATCGCGGCGATGCCGGCATCCTCCACGCCCCCGCGGCGCCAGCGCAGCGGCGGCAGGCGCAGCCCTTCCTGGAACACGTCGCGCGCATCGGGCGGCACCGAGCCGGGCGCGATGCCGCCGACATCCTGGTGGTGCAGGATGGTGGCGGCGATGGCGACCACCTGCCCCGCGGCCAGCACTGGCCGTGCCACGATGAGGTCCGGCAGATGCGTGCCGCCCGACCACGGATCGTTCATCAGCAGCCCGTCGCCCTCGGCCAGCGTGGCGGCGGGAAAGGCCGCCAGCAGCCCGGCGATGCCCGGGATCATGCCGCCCAGCAGCAGCGGCAGCGAATGCGCCTGCGCCAGAACGCGGCCATCGGGCAGGAACAGCGCGGCCGCGCAATCCATGCCCTCGCGCGCCACCGGCGACAGTGCGGTGGCGAGCAGACTGTCCTGCATGCGATCCGCCAGGCCTTCCAGCGCCAGGCGGTGGATGTCGCGCGCGGCGGCGGCGGCGAGAGTCATGGCGCGCGCACGAAGGTTTCACCTTCGTGTCCCTCAGTCGCCGGGCGCCGGCATCCGCCGGCTTGGCTCGCCGCACTCGCGGCGGCGGCCATTCGGCCGCTCGGCCCTTCGGGCCGCAGATCCGAACTTCGTGCGCCGGATCTCATTCGGCCTCCAGCAGAAGCGCGCCATCGGCGCGCAACACGGCGCGCCAGCCGGTGGGGATGCGCAGCGTGGCGTCGATACCGTGCAGCAGCGCGGGGCCCTGCATCGGCGCGGGCAGCGCATGGGTGGGCGCGGGCGGGCGCGGCGGCGGGGCGAGCGGCGCCTCGGCCGTGCTGCGCAGCGCGAGGATGCGGCGCGGGGCGGCGGGCGCATGGCCGCGGCGTGCGGCATGCGAGGCATCGAAGCGCGCGGCGATGCTGGCCGGCGTGTCGCCGGGATGCCATGCGATTGCCAGCGTCTTGGCCTGCCCGGCAAAGGCCATCTCGAGGGCCTGCGCGATGCGCGGCGCGAGGCCGTGGCGGTGCAGTTCCGCGGCCAATGCCTGCGCCTGCGCCTCGGCCAGCGTTTCGAGCGTGGCGAGGTGTTCGACCGCGACGTCGCATGCCGTCTCGGCGCTGGCGGCGACCGGCGCGAGGGCGAGGCCGAAGGCGGAGAGCAGGCCGGGCGCGGGCGGCATCAGCACGCGGCGCGCGCCCATCCGCTGCGCGATGGCACAGCCATGCAGCGGCCCGGCGCCGCCGCCGATGACCAGCAGCGCGCGCACCGGGTCGATGCCCCGGCGCAGCGCGATGCGGCGGATGGCTTCTGCGAGTTGCGCCTCGGCAAGGGCGAGTGCCGGTGTGGCATCGGCGGTGCCGAGGCCGCGCCGCAGCGCCGCGCGCGCCGCATCGGCATCCAGCGCCTGGCCGGCGATGTGCGCGGGCAGCCAACCGGCCGCCAGCGCGGCGTCGGTGAGCGTCGCCACCGCGCCGCCGAGGCAGGCCGGGCGTGCGGCCGCGCCGAAGCGGATGCGCCCGGCTGCGAGAGCGAGCGTGGTGCCGCCGCCGATCGGCAGGCTCTCCACATCCAGCGCCGGGCAGCGCAGCCGCAGCGTGCCGAGTGCCAACTCGCGCGCTGCCAGCGGCTGGCCGGCCTGCACCAGGCTGACATCGGCGGTGGTGCTGCCGATGTCGAGGCCGATGGCATCGCCTTCTGCCCAGAAGGCCACCGCGCGCGCACCGGCCGCGGGGCCCGAAAGCGCGAGGCCCAGCGGGCGCGCCAGCGCCGAATCCAGCGGCGCCAGCGTGCCCTCGGCACGCAGCACCCAGGGTGCAACGCGGAAGCCATGCAGCGCGCGCGCCAGCAGCGGCTTCAGCGCGGCATCGGCGAGCGTGGCCAGCATGCGTTCGAATTCGCGCAGCGCGGGATCGACGCGATGCGACAGCGACAGGCGCAGATCCGGCCGCGCCGCGGCGATGATGCGTTCGAGCGCGATTTCATGCGCGGGGTTGGTGGGCGCGAACAGCAGGCACAGCGCCAACGGCGTGCCCTGCGGTAGCGTTGCGAGGAAGGCCGCGAGGCCGCTGGCATCGAGCGGCGCAACCTCCGCGCCATCGGCCCCGATGCGCCCCGCCACGCCGAAGCGCCAGGCGCGCGGCGCCAGCCAGGGCGGCGTGGGGGGCGGCGGATCCAGCGCATCGGGATCGCGGCGCGATTGCCGGCCGAGCTCCGGCACGTCCTCGAAGCCCTGCGTGGTGATCAGCGCGGTGGGCGCCGCGCTGCCGCTGGCCAGCGCGTTGGTGGCCAGCGTGGTGGAAAGCCGCAGCCGCGCCACCTGCGCCGGCGCGATGCCGGCCTGCGCCAGCAGCGCATCGAGCAGCGCGGCCAGCGGCAGCGCATCGTCGCGCGGGCGCTTCAGCAGGATGGGCGGCGCATCCGGCCGGCAGGCGAGCAGATCGACGAAGCCGCCGCCGATGTCGCAGGCGACGTCGTGCAGGCTCACGCCGCGAAGCGCGTGGGCGCGAAGGGTGCGAGATCGATCTGTGGCGCGCGGCCGGCGACGAGGTTCGCGATCTCGCGCCCCGTGCTGGCGGCGCCGCACATGCCGACATGGCCGTGCCCGAAGGCGAACCACGCATTGTCGGCGCGCGGCGCGCGGCCGATCACCGGCAGGCTGTCCGGCAGGCAGGGGCGATGGCCCATCCATTCGCTGCTGCGCGTGGTGTCGAGGTGGGGGAACATCTCTCGCCCACGCGCCAGCAGCACCTGCGCGCGGCGGAAATCCGGCGCGGCACGCAGCCCCGCGAATTCGACGGAGCCCGCGAGGCGCAGGCCCATGCGCATCGGGTTGACCATCAGATTATGCTCCACCGCCATGACGGTGTGGCGCAGTGCGAGGTTGTTGCTCTCGACCGTGACGTGGTAGCCGCGCTGCGTCTCCAGCGGGATGGCGGGGCCGAGCGCGCGCGCGAGCTTCGCCGACCACGCGCCGCCGGCCAGGACCACGCCATCGCAGGCCAGCGCCTCGCGCCCCTCCAGCTCCACCGCGGTGACGCTGCCGCCAGCCTGGTGGAAGCCGGTGGCGCGCGCGCGCAACACCGCCGCGCCGTCGCGCTCGCACTGCGCGAAGATGGCGCGCGTGAGTGCGGCGGGATCGAGGGTGGAGCCGTTCTCGGGAGCGAGGATGCCGAAGCGGAAGCGGCCCTTGAGGTCGGGCTCCAGCGCGACAAGCTCATCCTCGTTCACGTCGCGCAGATCGACGCCGAGCGAGCGGCGCAGCCCCATGCCCCACGCCCATTGCCGCGCCGCCTGCGGCCCCGAATAGACGTAGAGGCAGCCGCTGCGCGTCATCAGCCCCATCGCGCCGGCGCGCTGCAGCAACGGCTCGTAGCATTCGAAGATGGGCGCCAGCAGGCCGCGCAGCGCGGTGGCGATGCGCACCACCTCGTCGCGCGAGGAATGCCGCAGGAAGCGCGCCAGCCAGGGCGCTGCGACCGGCGCATACCACCAGCGCACCGCGAGCGGGCCGAGCGGATCGAGCAGCCAGCGCGGCACCTTCTTCCACATCCCCGGCATGCCCACCGGCAGGCAGGCCGAGGGCGAGAGCGAGCCCGCATTGCCGAAGGAGGTGGCCTCGGCCGGGCCCAGCGGATCGACGAAGGTGACGCGGTGGCCGTCGCGCTGCAGCCAGGCGGCGGCGGCGGTGCCGACGATGCCGTTGCCGATCACCGCGATGTGCAGACCCTGGCCCATTCAGAACAGCTCGAAATATTCGCGGTGTTCCCACTCGGTCACCTCGGCCTCGAAGCGCGCGATCTCGGCGCGCTTGATGCGCAGCAGGTAGTCGATGAAGTCGCTGCCGAAGCGCGCGCGCGCCACCGCGCTGGCGGCTAGCGCATCCAGCGCCTCGGCCAGGCTGCGCGGCAGCGGGGGCGCGCTGGTCTCGTAGGGCGTGTCGGCGGAGGGGCCGGGCTCGCGCGCCGCGGCGATGCCATCCAGGCCGAAGGCCAGCTGCGAGGCGAGGTAGAGGTACGGGTTGGCGGCGGGTTCGCCGACGCGGTTCTCCAGCCGCGTCGCGGCATCGCCGGGCCGGCCGAGCGCGCGCACCATCACGCCGCGATTGTCGATGCCCCAGATGGCGCGATCGGGTGCGAGCGAATAGGGGCGGTAGCGGCGATAGCCGTTCAGCGTGGGGGTGGAGAACACGGCGGCCGCGCGCGCATGGTGAAGCAACCCGCCGAGGTAGTGCAGCGCCGTCTGCGACAGCAGCGCGCCATCGGCGCCGATGAAGGCGTTGCGGCCGCTGGCGCGATCCAGCAGCGACTGGTGCAGGTGCCAGCCGCTGGACATCACGTTGGGGATGCGCGGGCGGCACATGAAGGTGGCGTGGTAGCCATGGCGGCGGGCCACCTGCTTCACCGCCGAGCGGAACAGCACCATGAGGTCCGCCGCCTCGAGGCCGGGTAGCGCCTGGAAGGTGAACTCCACCTGGCTGGGGCCGAACTCCACCTCCATGGAGCGCAGCGGCAGGCCGAGCGCCTGCACCTCGCGCCGCAGGATCTCCACCACGGGGTCGAGTTGGTCGTAGCGCAGCTCTGTCAGGTAGTTGTAGCCCTGCGTCAGCAGCGCGACCTCCGGCGGCGTGCCGGGCTGGCCGGCATCGGCGACGCCGAGCTTCGGATCGAGCAGGCGGAACAGGTGGAACTCCACCTCGATGCCGGCGATGAAATCGAAGCCCGTCGCGGCGGCCTCGGCGGCCATGCGCTGGAGGATGCCGCGGGTGGAGAAGGGCGTGACGCGACCATCGGGGAAATGCGCCTCGCACAGCATCCAGCCGGTGTGCGGCGCCCAGGGCAGCACCTTGAAGGTGGCGGGATCGGGGATCAGCAGCACATCCGCGCCGCCCTGCAGGGCGGCATCGCCGAGGCCGCCGCCGGCGGTGAACACCGGGAAGACGGTGCGGTGGGAGGTGTCCTTCAGCAGCAGCGTGGTGGTCATCGCCACGCCGTTGCGCAGTGCCTGCGCGGCCTCGGCGGCGACGATGGTCTTGCCGCGCAGGATGCCGTGCTGGTCGGCATAGGCGAGGCGGATGACGCCGAGGCCATCGGCCTCGATGCGGCGCAGCACCTCAGCGCGCGCTGCGGCGCTGTGCAGGCCGTGTTGCTCGGCGAAGCTCACTCGGCGGCGAGCGCCGGGGCGGGCCACGGGGCGGCGCCGCGGCGGCGCGCGACGGCCTGCTTCCAGTGCTGCTCCCATGTCGCGGTGGGGGCCATGCCGTCGATGGTGGCGGGGCCGGTCAGCGTAGCGGCGGCTTCATCCTGCAGCAAAGGCGGGCGGCGGCCTTCCTCGATGGCGGCCATGGCGCGCAGCAGCAGGCGGCGATTGGCGGCGATGGCCTTGTCTGTGCTGGCCAGGTGTTCGCGCGTGCGGTCCTGGATCGCGCCCTGCGACTCCACGGCCCATTGATCATGCACGTTGATGTCCTCGCCCATGCCCGTGTACGTGGCGCTGGCCTGCTCGTTCGCGTCGAAGCCGTAGTCGTTGTGCCGGCCCTTCTTCGGCAGGTAGTCCGGCAGGCTGTAGGAGGCGAGGCGCTGGGTGCGCATCGCGGCGTGATCCACCGGCCCCGCAAAGCTGGTGAAGATGGCGACCCAGTAGCAATGCGTGTCGTCCACGGGGACGTGCCACTGGGTGATGGTCATCTCGCTGCTCATCGGGATGACGAAGGCCTGCGGAAAGACGAGGTTGGTGACGCGCACATGCGTCGTGGCGTCGTTGATCTGCCGCAGCGCGAACAGGCGCAGGCCGTATTCGGTGGCGTCCACCTCGATGCGCGGGCGGGGGAATTCGCGCAGCACATACGTCATCGGCATGTCGGAGCCATCGGAGGTGGCGCGGAACTGCTTGCCGTAGGATTGCGCAGCGTCGCCATCATCGAAGAAGCGATGCAGGAAGCTGGCATGCGCGGGATCGATCCCGACTTCCAGCGCCTGCAGCCAGTTGCAGGCGATCAGCCCCTTGAAGGCGAAGGTGTGGGTGGCGGGAGCCGCGAAGCAGTCGAAGGCCGGGAAGGGCGCGGGCTCGCTCTCGCCGAGCCAGGCGAAGATGACGCCGCTGCGTTCCTGCACCGGATATGCACGCTGGCGGATGCGGGTGCACAGCGTGCTGCCTTCGGGCTCGGCGGGCGTTTCGAGGCAGCGCCCCGCCACGTCGAACAGCCAGCCATGGAAGGGGCAGCGGAGACCGCCATCCTCGCGCCGGCCGAAGGCGAGATCGGCGCCGCGATGCGGGCAATCCCGATCGAGCAGGCCGAGGCGGCCGGCCTCGTCGCGGAACAGCACGAAATCCTGGCCGAGGGCCCGCACCGGGCGAACCGGGCGCGCGCCGGCGAGTTCATCGGCCAGCGCGATCGGTTGCCAGTAGTGGCGCAGCACCGCGCCACCCGGCGTGCCGGGGCCGACGCGGGTGAGGCGTTCATTCTGCGCGGCGGAGATCATGGCGGGAACGCTCCGGACAGGCGGCGTCGCGATGTGGCGGGTGAGATAACAAGCGCTTGGTGCTGGCCGCAAGCCCGGCTGAGCGTCTAGCGCGCCCCCGCGGGGTTGCCCCTGGGGCGGCGGCTGGCTAGAAGGCGCGCTTCGCGCAGGATGGGTGGCCGAGCGGTCGAAGGCGCACGCCTGGAAAGTGTGTAGACGTGAAAGCGTCTCGTGGGTTCGAATCCCACCCCATCCGCCAGTTCCCATACGAGCCGAGTTCTCCGCCAGACCGAGCGCCGCGCTGAGTGGCAGGTTTCCTGGGGTTTTCGGGACAGGCCTGTTGACTGCCGCGACGCGGAAAGGGCCGAAAATCGCTTTCCGGAGGCCAATTCTCTCCGGACCTCCTGGCTTGGGCGCTTTAGTGCGGACCTCAAAAACCTAGGTAAAAGACTGGTTTCGGTGCGGTCGGCACTTGCCCCGGTTCGAACCCCACTTGCCCGAAATCCGGACTTCGAGAGCGAACACTTTGGTACGGAGGTGCCAAGGGCTTCCTCACTTCTACTGTGCCAAGCGTACGGAAGAAGCGGTAGAGCAGGTGGCGGCCTGGGGCCGCGCCGGCCAGCTCGCCTATCGCGAAGACATCCTCGGGGGCATCCAGCATGCGCCTGCGCCATCGCGCGTTTGGCGGTTGTATCGGCGCGCGTATAGCAGGAGGCTTGCAATCCCGTTGCTGGAGGCGGCGATCTTGAGGAGAAGCCTCACGCCTGACCACGATGACCCTCAAGGCGCCACTGCTGGCGGAGTTCGGCGCAACGGCACGGGAAGCCTTCGCTGTCGTCGCGGCGGGCGAAACGCGGCCCTGTGGCGCCGTCCTTCTCGCCAAGGAGGTGGCACAGTGACGCGCCCGGATGAAAGGGGTGTGGTGATTCACCCCGACGCACTGGGCGCACCGACACGCTGGCGGCCGCCCGGCCCCCTCGGTCTGGGCGGCGCACCGCTGGGCAACCTGTTCGCGCCCGTGGCTGAGGACGTCGCCGACGCGACGGTGGAAGCGGCTTGGCAGGGCGGTATGCGCTGTTTCGACACTGCGCCGCTCTACGGCCTTGGGCTCTCCGAACGGCGGATCGGACGCGTGCTGCGCGGCAAGCCACGCGATTCCTTTGCGATCTGCACCAAGGTCGGCCGGATGCTTGAGTCGGGCACCGACTTGGCGCACGTACGGAACAGATTGGTGGACGGACAGCCCCTCGAGGTGCGGTTCGACTACACCGCCGATGCGGCACTGCGCAGCATCGAAGGCAGCCTGGTGCGGCTCGAGCTCGGTCGCGTCGAGATTGCGCTGATCCATGACCCTGCCGAGGACACGCATGGTGCGGCGTGGCGCGACCGGTTTGAGGAAGCGATGCGCGGCGCGGCGGTGGCGCTGACCCGGCTGCGCGAGGAGGGAGTGATTCGTGCCTGGGGGCTCGGCACCAATCGTGTCGAGCCTTGCATGCTGGCGCCTGAGCGTACCGATCCAGACATCTTCCTGCTTGCCGGCCGGCACTCCTTGCTAGATCACGCTGCGGCAGCACGACTGTTTCCGGCCTGCGCGGCCACCGGCGCCTCGGTGCTGGTCGGCGGGCCGTACAACTCCGGTCTGCTCGCCGGCGGCGATACGTTCGACTATCGCGCAGCGCCGCCAGCGATGATCGCTCGCCGCGACGCGATCGCTGCCGTATGCGCCCTGCATGGCGTGCCGCTGAAGGCCGCGGCGCTGCACTTCTGCGCCGCCGCGCCAGAGATTTCGTGCGTCGTCTCCGGTGCCCGCACGCCGACGGAAGCGGCGGAGAATGCGCTGCTCATGGCGGGAACGATCCCGCTGGCACTGTGGGCCGATTTGCGCGAGCGCGGACTGCTTGCGGCGGATGCGCCGGTGCCCGTTTGATGCGCGTTGATGCGCACCATCACGTCTGGCGCGTCGCGCGCGGAGACTATGGCTGGCTTCGCCCGGAAAGCCCGCTTTGCCGCGACTACGGCATGGACGATCTGTTTCCGCTGCTCCGAGACATCGCCGCGACGGTGCTGGTGCAGGCGGCGCCGACCGAGGCCGAGACGCACTTCATGCTTGACGCGGCGCGCGCCTCGCGCGGGTTGGTGCGCGGTGTGGTCGGCTGGGTGCCGTTCGAGACGCCGGACCGTGTTGCGGCACTGGCGGAGGCGGCTGGGCCGCTGCTGAAAGGCCTGCGTCCGATGCTGCAGAACTTGCCTGACCATAATTGGATTCTGGCCGACGCGGTGCGGCCAACGCTGGAGGAAATGGTGGGGCGTAGGCTCGTGCTCGATGCGCTCGTGAAGCCGCCGCAACTGCCTGCGATCGTCGCGCTTGCTCGGCGGTATCCCCGCCTGTCTATCGTGCTCGATCATGCGGGAAAGCCAGAAATCGCAGCGCGCCGCTTCTCGCCTTGGGCGGAGGATATCGCCGTGCTGGCGCGCTGTCCGAATGTCACCTGCAAGCTTTCAGGACTGGTGACGGAAGCGGCGGCGGACTGGGCTGCGGAGGATCTGCGGCCGTACGTGGCGCATCTGTTCTGCACGTTCGGCCCGGAGCGGGTGATGTGGGGCAGCGACTGGCCGGTGGTGGACCTGGCCGGCGGCTACGCGCGCTGGCGCACGGCAAGCGTGGCGCTGCTGGAGGGGTTGGGCGCGGCGGCGAGGGAGCGGGTGCTTGGGGGCACGGCGATGGAGGTCTACGGCCTGGGGTGAAGCGCTCCGTGCTACCCGCCGCAGCACTACGAGAATCTCGTCTACCTCGTCGCAGAAGTTGGCGCGAATGCGATCGCCGATGTCGAGCAGCGCTGCCACCAAGGCTGAGCAGTTCGCGCGCGTCGCTCAGCGCGGAGCACCACCTTCGACGACGTTCCAGGTGTCGTAGCCGCAAACCAGTCGGAAACAGAAGTCTTCCTTGAGTGCCTTGATAGCGCCTTCGGGTGATCGCCGGCGCAAGCGGCGACATTGAGCGCACGCGCCGACCAGTAGAGGTCGCCGAGGCGGCGCACGCGGGTTGCGCTTCTCCCATGACACAACGCACCTCATCGGCTCGTCGCGCGCGCGGAGACCAAGGCTGGCTTCGCCCAGAAAGCCCGCCATGCCGCCCTGACCTATGACGCGCAGGCAAGCACGCTGCTCGCGGAGGAGCGCCAGCATAGGGGCTTGGCAATCCGCGTCGCCGACATCAAGCTCGACGCAATAAAGACCTGGAGGAACCGGTGACAAGCCTGATCAGCAGGCGCGCTGCGCTTGCTCTGCCCGCGCTGCTCGCTCCCGCTGTCGCAAGGGCGCAGAGCTGGGCGCCCGACCGCCCCATCCGCATCGTGGTCCCCTTTGGACCCGGCAACAGCACTGATGCCGCCGCGCGCATCCTGGCGGAGGCGCTGGCCACGTCGCTCGGCCGGCCCGTCCTGGTGGAAAACAAACCCGGCGCGACCACGACCATCGGCACCGCCGAGGTCGCACGCGCCGCGCCCGATGGCCACACGCTGCTTCTCGCACCGCCGCCCTTTATCATCACCCAGTTCGCCTTCCCGCGCCTGCCCTACAACCCTGATAGCGCGTTCCGCCCGGTTGGGCAGGTTGCGACCTCACCGGTCTTCCTCGCCGTACGCGCAGACCTGCCGGCGCGCGACCTGCGTGAACTCGTGGCACTCGCCCGCGCGCGGCCGGGCGCGTTGACCTATGCGAGCGTCGGCGTCGGCTCTCTTCCGAACGTCGTGGCGGAGCTCGTGAAGCTGCGGGCCGGCGGGCTCGACATCCTGCACGTGCCCTATAACGGGGGCGGGCCGGCAGCGACCGACCTAGCCGCCGGGCGGGTAGACATGTTCTTCACCGTGGAGCTCGAGGTGAGGCCCTTTGTCGAGGCCGGCCGCGTGCGGCTGATCGCGGTCGCCAGCGAGGCGCGCCTGCCCGGTCGCCCGGACATCCCGACCATCGCTGAGCACACCTCTCCGCTGCGCGCCGCCTTCTGGATCGGCTTTCTGGCACCCGCGCGGACGCCGGATGCGGTGGTGGAGCGAATCAACAATGAGGTAAACGCGCTGCTCGCCACGCCGGCCATTGCAAACCGCCTCGCCCAGGTCGCCCTGACCGTTTCGCCGAGCACGCCGGCCGCCTTTGGCGAGTTCCTGACGCGGGAGCGGCAGCAATGGGAGGAGGCGGTGCGCGCCGCCAACATCCGGATCGAATAGGATGACGCCCACCTCCGCTGCGCCCGTGGAAGGCATGCTGGCCGGCAAGGTCTGCGTGGTGACAGGGGCGGCGGCGGGGCTCGGCCGCGCCATCGCCCGGCTTTTCGCCCGCGCGGGGGCCGTCCTGATCATCGCCGATCGCGACTCCGCGGGCCTCGACACGCTGGCGGCAGAGACCGGCGGCGAGCCCGTGGTGGTGGATGTGACGGCGCCCGAGGCTCCAGCGCGCCTCATCGCGGCGGCCATCGCCCGAGGCGGCCCCGACGTGCTGGTCAACAATGCCGGTGGCAACACCATCCTGCCGCTACTCGACACCTCCGACGACGCATGGAACCAAACGATCGGCCTCAACCTGACCAGTGCCTTCCGCATCAGTCGTGAGGCCGTCCGTGCCATGCGCGCCCGGGGCCGGGGAGGCGCCATCGTCAACATGGCGTCCGTGAACGGTATGGTCGGCCAAGCCCAGTTCTCGGCCTATGGCGCGGCAAAGGGCGGGATCCACGCATTGACCCGGCAGCTTGCGGTCGAGTGCGGTCGCGACGGCATCCGCGTGAATGCGCTGTCGCCCGGGTTGATCGTGACGGAAGCCTTCGCGGCACAGCTCCAGCAAGAGGACCTGCGCCTCACCGAGGAAGGCTATCCGATCGGCCGTGTGGGCCACCCCGACGACGTCGCGCATGCGGCGCTGTTCCTGGCCTCCGACGCCGCAGCCTTCATCACCGGTGCCGACATTCCGGTCGATGGTGGGCTGACGGCGCAGAATGCCGCGGCGGTCGTTTCGCCGCGCATCCGCGCCTGGGCAGGTCGGCAGCCACTTACCTATGGGCGGCGCGAGGATTGACGACAGGACTGTCCATTCTGACTGCACGAGCCAGAACGGATTTCGTTCCGCAAAATGCACTGGGTTATTGAGTGCGGGATGTGACCAGCGGACACTGCCGGGCGGGTGTGCCAGGGCGGGCCATGGTGGCGGCCTTCCGGACGACATGGGGCAGGGCGGGGCGGGCATCGCGCCGATGCCGCTGGGCCAGCAGGCGATCGAGCACGACGTCGCCGGCGCGCCGGGTGAAGATCCGATTGAAGCGGGCGCTGCGCACAACGGCGCGGTGCGGACGGGAGTCTCCGACCCTCAAGATCGATGCGGTGAGGCGGCCGCGTGTCGCGTTGATCGCAAGATCCGGCGAGATGCTCGCTTCCATCCAACCTCCAGGAGAAAGTCCAAGATGGACCTCGCCGAACGTCGTGCGATCGAGGCCGAATGCGCTCGCCTGCCCAACGCCTTTGCCGTGTTCATCGACTTCCGGCGCTTCGACGAGTTAAGCGAACTGTTTGCCGAGACGGCCCTGCTCAACCTGGATGGCTGGTCGCTGGCGGGGCGCGAGGCGATCCGCGCCTACATGCACACTCGCCCGAAGACGCGCACAACACGGCACGTGGTCTCGAGCATACTGATCGAGGTGCAGGACACGTCGCGTGCCATCGGCACCACGTACGTCACCAGCTACCGCTTCGATGGCTCGGACGAGAAGCCACGCAACCGCATTCCCTTCGACGGCCCGTTCGTCGTGGGGAACTACCATGACGAATACGTCTGCCGGGATGGCGTGTGGCGCTTTGCCAGGCGCAAGCTCGACGCGGTCTTCATGCGCCCTGCCGCCTACGATGTCTGGAACGAGAGCCTGCGCTGAACGCCGTGCCGGTCGCGCTCCTTTGCTCAATCCCACGCTCAGGGCGGTAGCCAAGTCTCGTGCCCGCGGCTCGGGTTCGGTGGGCCTGCTGCGCTGATTGCCCAGGAAGCCTTGGGCGTGGGCGTTCAGACGTCGTAGGCGACGCGCAATCCGAGATGGCCGGCTGAGGTATCCGCGCTGCGCCCGGCGCGCGCGGCGATGCGGTAGCGGTAGCAATAGCTGCGATGACAGAGGTAGGAGCCGCCTTTGATGACGCGCTCCCGCTCCGCCGCGGCCGCCGCGTTGCGCTGCTTCGCCGGCCCGCTGAGGGAGCGCACGCGGAAGGCGTCCGCGCACCATTCCCAGACATTGCCGCAGGCATTGAACAAGCCATGGCCATTGGCTGCATAGGCATCGACAGGGGCGGTGCCGATCCAGCCATCGGCCTGGGTATTCTGGCGCGGGAACTCGCCCTGCCAGATGTTGCACAGGGCGCTCGATTCATCGGGCTCGGCAGCACCCCAGGGGAAGCGCGCGGCCTGGTCGCCGCCCTTCGCGGCGTGTTCCCATTCGGCTTCCGTCGGTAGGCGCCCGCCGGCCCAGGCGGCGAAGGCGGCGGCGTCGGTCCAGGCGATATGCACGACCGGATGGTCCAGCCGCGCCGCGATGGAGGAACCCGGCCCCTCCGGCGCTGCCCAATGGGCACCGTGCACCTGGCCCCACCAGGGCGTGCCCGCGGGGCTGGGGGCGGCCAAGCCCTCCGGCACGAACATCCAAAAGACGTAGGACCAGCCGAAGCGCTCCGCTTCGGTGACATGGCCGGTGGCGGCGGTGAAGACGGCGAAGCGGCGGTTGGTCACGGCATGGGCGTCGATGCGGAAGGGCCTCAGCATGACGCGCCGCGCCGGCCCCTCGCCATCCTGCGGCAGGAAGGGCGAGTCCGTCCCGAGCGTGGCCGCGCCGCCGGGAATGGGCAGGATCAGTGCCGCGTCGCGCCCCGCCGGGGCAAGAGCCGTGACCTTGCCGGGAAGCGGCGGGCGAGGCCCGCCAGGCGGGCAGCAACTCATCCGGCTTCCAGTGCGGCGAGGCGCGCACGGCGCACCGCGGCGAGGTGCCGGCGCATCGCCGCGCGGGCACCCGTGGCGTCGCCGGCCGCGATGGCCTGCGCGATCACGGCGTGCTCGGCAAGGTTGTCGCGCCGCCGCGCGGGCGAAACGGCGAGGTCGGTGAGCCGGCTGGCGAGCGGCATGCCCTGGTCGCGCCACAGCAAGCCCACCAGCCGCGCCAGCGCGACATTGCCCGAGGCCTCCGCAATGGCGAGGTGGAAGCCCCGATCCGCCGCCTCATCCGGCCGCCCGGCGGCGCGCATGGCGGCGAACTGCGCGAAGGCACTCGCCACATCGGCGCGGGTGGCGGCGTCGCGCCGCGCGGCGAGCGCGGCGCATTCGGGCTCAACCACCGCCCGCGCCGCCAGAATGTCGAAGGGCCCGGGCGCCTCGGCGAGATCGCCCGGCGGCTGCGGTGGGCGGGCGCGCACATAGACGCCCGATCCGCCGCGCACCTCGACCAGGCCTTCGATCTCCAAGGCGATCAGCGCCTCGCGCAGGGATGGGCGGCTCACGGCCAGGCGCGCCGCGAGGTCGCGTTCCGCCGGCAGGCGGCTGCCGGGTGGCAGGTCGCCGCGTTGGATCATGGCCGTGACCTGCTCGGCGATCAGGCGAAACAGGCGGCGCGGCTCGATGGGTTCGAAGGGCATCTCGGTGACCGGGGTCGTTGACAAGGGTGTTGCAGCCTGCCCAGCATGGGTCAACTGGTCAGGCCAAATTTGCCGAAAAGCCAGAAGGAGGAAGCCATGCCGGACAAAACCCATGCCCCTCGCCGTGTGGTTCTGCGCGGCCTGCTCTCCGCCGGACCGGCCCTCGCCATGCCAGCCAACGCCCGCGCGCAAGGCTGGACGCCGGAACGGACCATCCGCATCGTCGTTCCGTTTGCGCCCGGGGGTGCTTCGGACCTCACTGCGCGGCTGGTCGGACAGGCGCTGGCGCCGCGCCTCGGCCGGACGGTCGTGGTCGAGAACAAGGCCGGCGCCACAACCACCATCGGTGCGGCCGAGGTGGCGCGCGCGGTTCCGGACGGCCACACGCTGCTGCTGGCGCCGCCGCCTTTCGTCATCACACAGTTCGCCATGCCAAGCCTGCCCTACGATCCGGAGCGCGATTTCCGCGCCGTGGCCCGGCTCAACACCGCGCCGCTGATCCTGGGCGTGCGCGCCGATCTGCCGGTTCAGAGCTTCCAGGAGTTGATCGCGCTGGCCAAGGCGCGACCGGGCGCGCTGACCTATGCCAGCCCGGGCAATGGATCGCTGCCGCATGTCGCGACCGAGCTGCTGCGGCTGCGCGCCGGCATCGAGATGCTGCACGTGCCCTATCGCGGCGGCGGCCCGGCGACGATCGATCTGGCGGCGGGACGGGTGGACATGTTCCTGACCACCGGCATCGAGCTGAACGCGCAGGTGCAGGCCGGCCGCGTGCGGCTGCTGGCGGTGGCGACCGAGGTACGGCTGCCCGCACTGCCCGAGGTGCCGACCATCGCGGCGACGCTGCCCGGCTATCGAGCGGAATTCTGGTCGGGCCTGGTCGCGCCCGCGGCGACGCCAGCCGCCGCGGTGGCCCGGCTCAACGAGGAGTGCAACGCGGTGCTGGCGCAGCCCGAGCTGGTCGCGCGGCTGGTCGAACTCGGCGCCGCGCCGGCGCCGGGCACGGTCGCGGCCTTCGAGGCGCTGCTGGCGGCCGAACGGCGGCAATGGGCGGAAGCGGTGCGCGCCGCGCGGATCGAGGTGGCCTGACGATGACGCGGCAACGCCCGAACATCCTCTGGTTCTGCTCCGACCAGCAGCGCTGGGATACGGTCGGCGCGCTGGGCAATGCGCGCATTCGCACGCCCAACATCGATGCGCTGTGCGGCACCGGCACCGCCTTCACGCGCGCCCACACGCAATCGCCGATCTGCACGCCCTCCCGCGCCAGCTTCCTCACCGGTCGCTATCCGGCCACGCACCAGGTCTATCGCAACGGCAACGCCTTCTTCCCACCCGGCGAGAAGCTGGTCACGAAAGAGTTCGCTCAGGCCGGCTGGGATTGCGGGATGGTCGGTAAGCTGCACCTCTCGGCGGCGAAGTATCATGAGGCGCGGCCGGATGACGGCTACCGCGTGTTCCACTGGAACCACCACCCGACGCCCGATGCGGCACGCGGCGATGCCTATGAGCATTGGCTCAGGCACGAGAAGAAGGTTGATCCGCAGGAGCTCTACTCCCGCATCGGCGGCTTCTGGGGGCCAGGCGTTCCGGCGGAGTACCACCAATCCACTTGGTGCGCCGAGATGGCCACGCGCTTCATCGAGGACCGGCGCGACAGGCCCTGGCTGCTCAGCGTGAACGCCTATGATCCGCACGCGCCTTTCGACGCGCCGCCAGAGGCGCTGGCGCTGGTCTCGCCCGACGCCATGGAGGCACCGCTCTGGCGCCCTTCGGATGCCGATCGCTGGCGGGATTTCGCCGCCGTGGACCAGCAGCAGAAGCGTCCGCTCGACCCCACGGTGCGGCGGCCGAACCTGCCGCGCGCCAAGGCACGCGAGCATGACAAGATCGCTTCCGGCGTGCCCGAGTTGTTCGACGCCTTCGAGATCAAGGCGAACTACTACGCGATGATCGAGTTCCTCGACGCGAAGTTCGGCCGCGTCATGGAAAGCCTGCGGCGCACAGGCCAGATCGAGAACACCATCGTCATCTACATGTCGGACCATGGCGAGATGCTGGGCGACCATGGGCTGATGCTGAAGGGCTGCCGCTTCTTCGAGGGCCTGGTCCGCGTGCCGCTGATCATCTCCTGGCCCGGCCAGTTCCAGGCCGGGCTGCGCAGCGACGCGCTGGTGGAACTGGTGGACATCGCGCCGACGCTGCTCGACGCCTGCGGGCTCGAGATCCCCTGGCAGATGCAGGGCCGTTCGCTGCTGCCGATCCTGCAAGGCAGGGCAGATCCAGCACGGCACAAGACACAGGTCGTCTGCGAGTTCAAGGACAGCATTGGTGGCCATCCGGATCACACGCACGGCTCGATGGTGAGCGACGGGCGCTGGAAGTCGATCGTTTATCACGGCCATCCGGTGGGGGAGATCTTCGACCTTGCCCAGGATCCGGGCGAGTTCGACAATCTTTGGCACGACACGACGCTGCGCGCGGAGCGGTTGAAGGCGCATCTGGATGCGATGGCCGCGACGGTCAGCGCCGGGCCGCCGCGCAGCGCGGATTACTGACCTCGAACGGAGGCTCCATGATGCATCGCAGAACCTTGGGCCTGCGGGCCGCCGCCGCCCTCGCCACGCCACGTCGCGCGCAGGCTGCCTGGCCGGAGAAGCCGGTGACGGTAATCGTCCCCTACCCGCCCGGCGGCAACAACGACATTCTTGCCCGGCTGCTCGCCCCGGTGGTGTCGCGCAGTATCGGCCAGCCGGTTGTCATCGAGAATCGCGGCGGCGGGGGCGGGACGATCGGCGCCGGCGTGGCCGCCCGCGCGGCGGCTGATGGTTACACCGTGCTCTTCGCCGATATCGGCATCCTGGCGATCGCGCCGCATCTGTTCGCCACCCTGCCCTTCGGCCCGGACAGCTTCGACCCGATCATCCGCCTCACCGAGGTCTCGCTGCTCGTCGGCGTGCCGACGAACAGCCCGTATCGTAGCCTTTCGGACCTGATCGCCGCGGCGCGCTCGCGGCCGGATGCGCTGAATTTCGGCACGCCGGGGCCGGGCACCGCCGGGCACCTGGCGACGCAGATGTTGATGAGCTTGAGCGGCACCAAGATGACGCATGTCCCCTTCCGCGGCAGCGCGCCGGCGGCGCAGGAACTGCTCGCCGGCCGCATCGACCTGCTGATCGACGGCACGCTGCTGCCCGCCGTCACGCAGGGGCAGGCGCGGGCGCTGGCCGTCACCGGGCCGCGGCGCAGCCCGTTCACGCCCGACCTGCCGACCGTCGCCGAGGCCGGCGTGGCGGGCTACGCCTTTGCCTCCTGGCATGGCGTCGTCGCCCCGCGCGGTGCGCCCGCGGAAGCGATCGAGAAGCTCAACACCGCCTTCAACGAGGCCATTCGCGATGAGGCTGTGCTGGCCCGCGCCCGCCAGCTCGGCCTGCCGCTTACGGGCGGCAGCGCCGCCGATTTCGCGACCTGGATCGCCACGGAGCGCGCCAAATTCGGACCCGTGGTGCAGGCCAGCGGGGCGCGCGTGGAGTGAGCGCGCCCCGCCCCAACATCCTGTTCGTCACGGTGGACCAATGGCCGGCCTCGATGACCGGCTATGAGGGCCACCCGACGGTCCTGACGCCCACGCTCGATCAATTGGCGCGTAACGGCGTGCGCTTTCCACGCACCTATTCAGAATGCCCGATCTGCATCCCGGCGCGGCGCACCATGATGACGGGCACCACGGCGCGCCAGCATGGCGACCGCAGCTTCGACCCCGCGCTGCGCATGCCCGATCTGCCGACCCTGCCCGGCCTGCTGCGCGACGCAGGCTACCAGACGCTCGCCGTGGGCAAGCTGCATGTCTATCCGCCGCGCGACCGCATCGGCTTCGAGGAGGTGCACCTCGCCGAGGAAGGGCGGCCGCACCTCGGCGGCTATGACGACCACGACCTCTACCTCGCCGACCAGGGCTTTCCGGGCCAGGGCTTCGCGCATGGCATGAACAACAACGACTATCTCTGGCGCCCCTGGCACCTGCCCGAGCACTGCCACGTCACGAACTGGACGACGTGGAAGATGTGCCGCGAGATCAAGCGGCGCGACCCGACGCGACCGGGCTTCTGGCACCTGTCCTACACCGCCCCGCACCCGCCGCTGATCCCGCTGCAGGCCTACCTCGACATGTATCGCGATGTCGGGGCCCCGCCACCGCCCATTGGCGCCTGGGCGCAGGACGAAGCCGCGCAGCCCTATGCGCTGCGCGCCATCCGCGACTTCTGGGCGCATGTGAAGCCGCATCACCTCCCGGCGATCCAGCGTGCCTTCATGGCGCTTTGCACGCAGATCGACCACCAGCTTCGCCTGGTGATCGGCACGCTGCGGGAGGAGGGGCTGCTGGACGACACGGCGATCCTGTTCACCGCCGACCATGGCGACATGCTCGGCGCGCATGGTCTCTGGGCGAAGCGGCTGTATTACGAGGACAGCGCACGCGTGCCGACCATCCTGCTCGGCCCCAAGGGCGATGCGCGCGTGAGGCCCGGCCACGTGGATACGCGCCTCGTCGGGCTCGCGGATGTGATGCCGACCTTGCTCGAATTCGCGGGCGTGGCCCCGCCCGCGCATGTCGAGGGGCTGTCCATGCTCGGTGAGCAACGCCGCGGCGTGCTACTGGGAGCCTGCCGCGAGGATGCGAACGCGACGCGGATGGCGACCGAGGGGCGCTACAAGCTGCTGTGGTATCCCTGCGGCAACCTGATCCAGCTCTTCGACATCGAGGAAGACCCCGGGGAAGTGCATGATCGCGCCGCGGACCCGACCCTGGCGCCGGTGCGCGCCAGGCTGGAGGCTGCCCTCATCGAGGGCGCCTGGGGCGTGGATCTCGACTGGATCCGCGATGGCCGCCTGACGGGCATGCCCGCCCGCGACTTCACCGGCCAGGCCAATCGGGGCCTGTCCGGCCAGCGCGGCCACCATTTCCCGCCGCCGCCGATCCTCGGCGCCGATGTTGTGGTGGGCACGCCCGGCTAGCGCCTGATCCGTCACCTTGTGGCCTCACTCATTGCGGCCGTTATCTCGCTCGAGGTCAGCTAAACCTGCGGATGGGGAAGGCAGTCTGCTGCCTCTCCGACTCCACCGGAAACGGCTCCATCAGCCCCGGCAGCGTCATCCCCTCCGCCTGCCGCCGGTCGAGGATACGGTAGTACAGGTGCGTCAGTTGATGCAGCGACACGGACGGCGATAGCGAGATCGCTCGGGCCGGGGCGATCCTCTGGGACAGGGCGACAGATCATCGTCACGTCTCGGTCGGATCACGGTAGGCCAGTAGCCGAAGTGCATTGGCCACGACCAGCAGCGTCGACCCCTCGTGGAAGACCACTGCCGCGCCAAGTTGCAGCCCGAACAACGTCGCTGGCACCAGCACCGCCACCATGCCAAGGCTGATCCACAGATTCTGCCGAATGATGCGGTTCGTGCTCCGGCTCAGTCCGATGACAAAAGGCAGGCGTGTGAGATCATCGCCCATCAGGGCCACGTCGGCGGTTTCCAGTGCCACGTCGGATCCCGCGGCACCCATGGCGATGCCCACCGTAGCATGGGCCATGGCCGGCGCGTCGTTCACGCCGTCACCCACCATCGCCACCTCCTGCTCCGCTCGAAGGCGCTGGATGGCTGCGACCTTGTCCTCGGGCATCAGATCGCCCCAGGCTTCGTCCAGGCCCACCTCCCGCGCGACTGCCTCGGCCACGCAGCGGTTGTCGCCCGACATCATCACCATCCGGGAGATACCGAGCTTGCGCAGGCGCAGGACTACCCCGCCGGCGGCTTCGCGCGGTGTATCCATCAGGCCGATGGCGCCGAGGTACTGCTCGCCCCGCCGCACGACCATGGTGGTACGACCACGTTCCTCCAGGCCATTGATCATGGCCTGGACCTCTGGCGTGACGGGCGGCCCCGCGACTTTCGCAAACAGCGCGGCCCTGCCGACGAAGACCGTATCCTCGCCGATCCGCGCCGCAAGGCCGCGTCCGGTGATGCTGCGCAACTCCGCGGCTTCCGGCACCGTGACGCCAGCGCCGAGTTGCGCCCGCCCGTCGCGGAGCACGGCGGCGGCGAGCGGGTGGTCGCTCAGCGCCTCGACGGCGATCGCGACCGCCAGCAGATCCTGCACCGCCGCACCGGATGCCGGCAGCACGTCCGTCATCCGTGGTTTGCCTTTGGTTAGCGTGCCGGTCTTGTCGAAGGCGATGGCACCTAGCTTGCCCAGGTTCTCCAACGGCCCACCACCCTTCACCAGTACGCCACCGCGTGCGGCACGCGCGATGCCGGACAGTACGGCGCTCGGCGTCGCGATGGCGAGCGCGCACGGGCTGGCCGCGACCAGTACGGCCATGGCGCGGTAGAAGCTCGCGCCGAAGCTCTCGTCGATGAACAGCCAGGCGAACAGCAGAAGCAGGACCGACAGCAGCACCACCGGCACGAAGATGCGCTCGAATCGGTCCGTGAATCGCTGGGTCGGCGATTTCTGCGCCTCCGCCTCATTCACCATCCGCACCAGCCGCGCGAGCGAGGTGTCCGCGGCCAGCCGGATCACCTGCACTTCCAGCGCGCCGGCGCCATTGATGGTGCCGGCATAGACGCGGTTCTCCGCCAGCAGACTCTCCGGGCGCAGCGCGGCGCGCGCGGCATCCTCGACCGCGCGCTTGTCCACCGGCACGCTCTCGCCGGTGATCGGCGCCTGGTCAACGCTGCTTTCGCCGAGTGTCACGAAGCCATCGGCCGGAATGCGGGTGTTCGGACGCACGATGATGGTGTCACCGATCCCCAACTCGGCGACGGGCACTTCGCGCACAGCGCCGTCACGGCGCATTTCGGCGGTGGGTGGGGCGAGGTCGGCCAGGGCTTCAATGGCTCGCCGCGCGCGGCCCATGGCGTAGTGTTCGAGCGCGTGGCCGATGCTGAACAGGAATAGCAGCAGCGCACCCTCGGCCCATTTGTCCAGCGCGGCAGCGCCTGCTGCGGCCACCAGCATGAGCGTATCGATCTCGAACCGGCCGAGCCGGATGGTGTCGATCGCCTCGCGCAGCGTGTAGTATCCGCCAAAGCCGTAGGCGCTGACGTAGAGTGCCAGGGGCATCCAGGCAGGCGCGGCGGGTAGCCAGGAGGCCACATAGCCCGCGACCAGCAGCGCACCGCTGAGCAGCGCGAAGATCAGTTCGGAATTCGCGCCGAAGGAACCGCCGTGTTCATGCTCATGCTCATGGTCGGTTTGGGAAACCCCACGCGGTGTGCCGCCTCTTGCCGAGACGCCCATGCCAGCCAGCGCGCTGCGCAGCGCGGCCTCGGAGGTGACCATCCGATCGAACTCGATCCGCACGGGCCCGGCTGCCGACGCATCCGCCTCCATGACGCCGGGCAGCCGTGACAGAATATCGGTGACGGTGCGGGCGCGGCGTTCGTCCTGCAGGCCTTCCACATTCCACACGACATGGCCGAAGCGCTGTGTCAGCTCGGCGCCGGCGGTTTGGGCGATTTCCCGCACGCGCGTCAGGCTCGCCACGCCGGGATCGTAGTGGATGCAGAGCTGGGCGGGATGCTCGGCTGAGGCGGGAACGACATGGGCCTCGCCAATCCCGGCACGGCCGTTCAGGTCGTTGATCAGGCGCCCGACGCAGGCATCGGCTTCGCCGGGCGCGTCAGGCAGGAGGATACCGAGGTCGAGCCTGAGGCGCTTCGCCTGGGTGCTGGTCATCGGCGGGCGGCCGGTGGGTGCCGCGCCGCCGCCCGTGTCACGCTGTGATCCAGCGGGCGACATCCTCGGCCTTCGGCAGGCCGCCGGCATGCACCACCTTGCCGTCCACCACCAGGCCGGGTGTCGAGGCGATGCCGTAGCCGGCGATCTCGGCGTAGTCGGTCACCTTCTCGACGGTGACCTCGACGCCGGCCTTCGTGGCCGCGTCCTTCACCATCTGAACGGCTGCATCGCAGCGTTTGCAGCCGGGGCCGAGTACCTTCACGTTCTTCATGATCGTATTCCTTCAGGCGAAAAGCAGGTTGAACAGGAAGCCCACGGCGAGGATGCCGGTCGCGACCACGCCGACGAAGACGGCGATCAGCTTCACCGACAGCACCTTGCGGAGGATGATCATCTCCGGCAGCGACAGCGCGATCACCGACATCATGAAGGCGAGTACGGTGCCGAGTGCGGCACCCTTGCCGAGCAGCGCCTCAACCACCGGGATGATGCCGGCGGCGTTGGAATACATCGGCACGCCAACCAGCACGGCGGCCGGGACCGACCACCAGGCATCCTTCCCCATGATCGAGGCGAGCAACTCCTCCGGCGCGTAGCCATGGATCAGCGCGCCCACGGCGATGCCGGCGATGATCCAGTACCAGACGCGGCCGACGATCTCCTTCACCGCATCCAGCCCGGCGCGGATGCGGTCGGGCCAGGTGACGGTGACCACCGGCAGGTCCGCGGTGCCGGCGTGGATCTTCAGCACCCAGGGCTCCAGCCAGCCTTCCAACTTCAGCTTGCCAATCACCCAGCCCGCGGTGATGGCGATGCCAAGGCCAAAGACGAGATAGGTCAGCGCAACCTTCCAACCGAGCAGCGCAAACAGCAGCCCGAGTGCCACCTCATTCACCATCGGTGCGGCGATCAGGAAGGAGAAGGTGACGCCCAGCGGCACGCCCGCGGACACGAAGCCGATGAACAGCGGCACCGCGGAGCAGGAGCAGAAGGGCGTGACAATGCCGAGCGAAGCCGCCATGGCATTGCCCACGCCCTCGCGCCGCCCGGCCAGCAGGGCCCGCGTGCGTTCCGGCGAAAAGAAGGAGCGCACCACGCCCATGGCGAAGACTACGAGCGTCAGCAGCAGCAGCACCTTCGGCGTGTCGTAGAGGAAGAAGGTGATCGACTGGCCGAGATGGCTCGCCGGATCGACCGGCAGCAGCGACACGGCCCAGTCGGACAAGGGGATCAGCTGGCTGTAAAGAGCGGCCCAGACCAGCAGGGCGGCCACCGTGCCCGCCAGCCACGGCAGCGGCGATGGTGGACGGAGGGTGGTGGCGCTCATGCGGCAAGGCTTTCCTGACGGAGGGGAAGCTCGAGCGCGGCCTCGAGAAGGCGGCCTACCGCGGGTGGCATGGCGGGGTTCAGGCGGTAGCGGACCCATTGCGCATCGCGCCGATCCACCACCAGGCCCGCCTGGCGCAGCGTCACCATGTGGCGGGACATCCGCGACTGGCTGGCGCCGACCAGATCCATGAGTTCACAGACGCAGTGTTCTCGCCCGTCGCGCAGCAGGCGCAGGGCAGAGAGGCGGGTGGGCTCGGCCAGGGCGGCCAGGAGGGCGACAGGATCGTGCATAGACGCCATCTTATGCGCGCATGCGCATATGCCGGAGTCCGCGTTTATCGCATGACCGCCATGCCGTGCAGCAGCCGCGTGGTGAGTGCCGCGCCGGAGGCGCCGATCGGGTGACCATGGGCGATGGCGCCGCCCTCGGGGTTCACCGCTTCCTCGCGCAGCCCTGTCTGGCGCATGACCGCGAGGGCAAGCGCCGCGAAGGCCTCGTTGATCTCGGCGCGCTCGATGTCCGCCGCCGGCCAGCCGGCCGGCTCCAGGGCACGCTTCACGGCGGGCACGGGACCAAGGCCGAACATCCCGGGCTCCACCGCTCCCAGTCCGGCCGAGACGAGCCGCGCGACCGGCTTCAGGCCCAGCCGCTCGGCCGCGCCCCGCTCGGCCACCACCATTGCCGCTGCGCCCGTGTTCAGCCCCGGCGCATTGCCGGCGGTGATGCTGCCATCCTTGCCGAAGGCGGGCCGCAGCTTGGCCAGGGACCTGCCCGGAGCGGCGGCTGCGTTGCTCTATGCCTGCGCGGTGATGTCGAGCGGGACGCCGAGTCCGACCGTAAGCGCGTCGACGAAGGCCTCCGCGGCCGGCGACAGCGAGCGGCTCGCCTGGCGCACCAGCACGATGCTTCGGCCCAGATCGGCATCCGTTACCGGCCGGGCGACAAGCGCCGGATCCGCGCCCGCCTCCACGGATGAGGCCGGAAGCACGCCCACGCCCAGGCCGGCGCGCACCAGCGCCAGCACGGTCGAGATGTAGGTCGCCTCATAGGCGGCGGAGGGGGCGATGCCGCGCGCCGCGCAGGCCCGCTCGAACAGGGTGCGCACGCTGCTCTGCGCATCGGTGAGGATCAGCGGCTCTGCCACCAGCGCGGCCAGCGTGACGCCATCCTGCCCCGCCAGCGCGTGCTGCCGTGGCATCACGGCGACAAGCGCATCCGCGAAGAGCGGCGTCGTGACCAAGGCGGGGTCGGGATCGATGTCCGGGCAAATCCCGAGCTCGACCACGCCATCGCGCACGAGGCGCTGGATGCGCCCGGCCACCGCGTCATGCACCTGCACGCGAATGCCCGGGCTGCTCCGCCGCAGCTCGATGAGGGTCGCGGGCAGCAGCGTGGTGCCGATGGAGGGTAGGACGGCCAGCCGCACCAGGCCGGCGCGGCGCGAGGCGCTCTCACGCGCCCCGGCCAGCACGGTGTCGAGTTCGCGCAGCAGGCGGCCGAAGGTCTCCACCAGCTCGCCGCCGAGCCGCGTCGGCTCGGCCCCGCGCGCGCCCCGGTCGAACAGACGCAGGCCGAGGTCCTGCTCCAGCTCCCGCATCTGCACGGTCAGGGCGGGCTGCGAGATGTGCAACGCTGCCGCGGCGCGGCCGAAGCTGCCGCTGCGCGCCACCGCAACGGCGGCCCGCATCTGTCGGATCGTGATGGCCATAACGGCAGGCTATGACTCAGGGCAGAATTTTTCAATTTCCCTTGTGGCTCGGTCCGCCCATCCTCTGCCGATGAACACGAAGGACGAGGCACGAAGCCATCGTCCATGGGAGCCGAAACCATGTCCGACCTGTCCAACCTTGCCGTCCTCCGGCGCCGCGCGCTGCTGGCCGCTCCGCTCGGCCTTGCGATGCTGCCCTCGCGCGCCGGCGCGCAGGGCGCCTGGCCGAGCCGTGCCGTCACCATCGTCGAGGGCTATCCGCCCGGCGGTGTCACCGACATCACCAGCCGCGTGGTGGCGGAGCGCATGGCGCGCGAACTCGGCCAGGCCGTGGTGGTGGAGAACCGGCCCGGGGCGGCGACATCGGTCGCCGCGGCCTCCGTCACACGCGCGCGCAATGATGGCTACACGCTGCTGATGGGCACGACGACGCTGGCGATCAACCAGACCTTGCAGCCCAACCTGCCGCCGCGCGATCCGGCGCGCGAACTCGACCCGATCGGGATGGTGTTCCGCACCTCCTTCATCCTGCACGTCCATCCGTCGGTCCCGGCGCGCACGGTGCCGGAGCTGATCGCGCATGCGAAGGCGAACCCGGGCAAGGTGATCTTCGGCTCGCCCGGTGTCGGCTCCGTCAGCCATCTCTGCCTCGAACTGTTCAAGGCGAGTGCAGGCATCGACATTGAACATGTGCCCTACCGGGGCGGCGCGCCGGCCGCGCTCGATCTGGTTGCCGGCCGCGTGCACGCCATCTTCCAGGGGGTGCAGGAGGCGCTGCCATTCCTTCGATCCGGCCAGACGCGCGGCATCGGTGTGTCCCTCCGTGCCCGCAACCCCGACTTCCCCGACCTCGCGCCGGTCGCGGATGCGCTGCCGGCCTTCGGTGAGGTGACGTTCTGGCAGGGCCTCTTCGCCCCTGCCGGCACGCCGCAGCCGATCCTGGAGCGCGCCGGCGCCGCCCTGCGGGCCGCGACGGACGACCAGGCGTTGCGCGCCCGCATGCGCGAGCAGGGCGTCGAGCTGGTCAGCGGCGATGCCGCCACGGTGCGGACGCTGCTCGCTGCCGAGACCGAGCGCTGGGGCAATCTGATCCGCACCGCCAACATCCGGGTGGAGTGACGCGGGTGCTGGCCTGGGCCGTGGTGCGCAACCGCGCACCGCTCGAATGCATCGAGATCGCCGATCCGCAACCCTCCGGCACCGAGGTGGTGCTGGAGGTGACGCAGTGCGGCGTTTGCCATTCCGACCTGCATTTCTGGGAAGGCGAATACGACCTCGGCGGCGGCAAGGTGCTGAAGCTGACCGAGCGGGGCGTCACGCTGCCGCGCGCCATGGGGCATGAGGTCGTGGGGCGTGTGATCAAGTGCGGCCCCGACGCCACGGATGTGGCGGTGGGCGATCTGCGTGTGGTCTTCCCCTGGCTTGGTTGCGGCACCTGCGCGCGCTGCCTCGCGGGTGAGGACAACATCTGCGCGACGCCGAGCAGCATCGGCGTGATGCGCCATGGCGGCTATGCCGAGCGCGTCGTGGTGCCGCACCCGCGCTACCTGGTGGACCCGGGGGCGGTGGATCCGGCGTTGGCCGCGACCTATGCCTGCTCCGGCATCACCGTCTATTCCGCCATCCGCAAGGCGATGCCGCTGCCGCCCGAGGCACCCTTCGTGCTGATCGGCGCCGGCGGGCTCGGCCTCGCCGCCATCTCGATGCTCCGCGCGCTCGGCCACCGACGCATCGTCTCGCTCGACATCGAGGCGGGCAAGCGCGCGGCCGCGCTGGCGATGGGCGCGGATGCCGTGGTGGATTCCGGCGCGCCGGACGCGATGGCACGGCTGATGGAGGCAACCGGCGGCCCCGTGCTCGCGGTGATCGATTTCGTGAACGCAAGCGGCACCGCGCAGCTCGGCTTCGATGCGCTGGCGAAGGGCGGGAAGCTGGTGCTGGTCGGCATCATGGGCGGGGAGATGCCGCTCTCGCTCGCCTCCATGATCTTCAAGCCGCGCAGCATCATGGGCAGCGCGACCGGCTCGCCGCAGGACCTGCGCGAGGTGATCGCGCTGGCCCAATCCGGCAAGCTGGCACCGATCCCGATCACCCGCATGCCGCGCAGCCGCGCGAACGAGGCGCTGCAACTGCTGCATGACGGCAAGGTGACGGGCCGCATCGTGCTGGAGCCGGGATGAGGCGCATCCGCATCGGCGCGGGTGCCGGCTTCTCGGGCGACCGCATCGAGCCCGCGGTCGAACTCGCCGAACAGGGCGGGCTCGACTACCTGGTCTTCGAATGCCTGGCGGAGCGCACCATCGCGCTGGCGCAGCAGGCGCGGCTGGCGAACCCCGAGGGTGGCTTCGACCCCTGGCTCGAGGAACGGATCGCCGCGGTGCTGCCGGCCTGTCTCGCGGGCGGCATCCGCATCGTCAGCAACATGGGGGCGGCCAATCCGGCCGGCGCCGCGCGCTGCATCGCCGCCATCGCACGGCGCCTGGGTGGGCGCGTGCCGCGGATCGCCTGGGTGGAGGGTGACAACGTCACGGTCGCGCTGCGCGGGGCGGAACTGCCGCTGCTGGACCGGCCCGGCAGCCTCGCCCAGATCGACAACGCGATGGTCTCGGCCAATGCCTATCTCGGCGTGCAGCCGATCGTCGCCGCGCTGGCGGCCGGGGCCGAGATCGTGGTGACGGGCCGCGTGGCCGACCCCGCGCTGTTCCTCGCCCCGATGGTGCATGAATTCGGCTGGGCAATGGATGATTGGCACCGGCTTGGCCAGGGCACGGTCATCGGCCACCTGCTGGAATGCACGGGGCAGCTCACCGGCGGCTATTTCGCCGATCCGGGCGTGAAGGATGTCGCCGGCCTGGCACGGCTCGGCTTTCCCTTCGCCGATGTGGCCGAGGATGGCAGCGCCGTGCTGGGCAAGGTCGCCGGATCGGGCGGCGAGATCAGCGCGCGCACCTGCACGGAACAACTGCTCTACGAGGTGCATGATCCGGCGGCCTATCTGCAGCCCGACGTGACTGCGGATTTCTCGGCCGTGCGCTTCCGCAGCCTCGGCGCGGACCGCATCGCGGTGGAGGGCGGCACGGGGCGCGCGCGGCCCGACACGCTCAAGGTCACGGTCGGCTATCGCGACGGCTTCATCGGCGAGGGGCAGATCTCCTATGCAGGAACTGGCGCCGTGGCGCGCGCAAGGCTCGCGATGGAAATCGTGGCGGAGCGCCTGCGCCTGACCGGCATCGCGATCTCGGAGCTACGCTGCGACGTGATCGGCGTGGATTCCGTGCTGCGCGGCCCGATCCCGGCGGATCGAGACGAGCCGCTCGACGTGCGCGCGCGGGTCGCCGGCCGCGCCGGCACCCTGCGCGATGCGCAGCGGATCGGGCGCGAGGTGGAGGGCATCTGGCTGAACGGGCCCGCAGGTGGCGGCGGCGCCACGGCCTCAGCTCGGGAGGTCATCGCCGCGGCCTCCGTCCTCATGCCGCGCGCGCGTGTGAAGCCACGCTTCGCGTTCGTGGAGGATAGCGATGAAGCTGCGTGACCTCGCGCATGCCCGCGCGGGCGATAAGGGCGATACGTCCAACATCGCCTTGATCGTACGTGACATGGCCGACTTCGACCGCGTCGCCGGCCACGTCACGGTGGAACGCGTGGCCCTTCATTTCGGCACCATGGTCAGCGGCCCCATACTGCGCCATGCGCTGCCGCATCTCGGCGCGCTGAACTTCGTGCTGCACGGCGCGCTCGGCGGCGGTGTCACGCGGTCGCTGTCGCTGGACGCGCATGGGAAATCATTGAGTTCCTCCTTGCTGGAGATGGAACTGCCGTAGGGCGGTGCGACGACAGGCTGTTTCGCAGGCGCGGGGGCGAATATCGATGTCAGGGGAGCTCGTCCACCTCCACTTTGGCCTCGTCAACCAGGCGAACCTTGCTCAAGGCGACCAGGCGTTCCTCGGCCGCTCCGACTCGCGCCCGCGCCGGGTGTAGCCCTCCCGCTCTTGCGCGCCGGCGCCAGCACATGGTCGAGCGCGGCATAGACCATGCGTGCATCGAGCCTGAGCAGGAACCGATAGGGTAGCCGGCCGGCCAGCGGCAGCCTGGCGAACAACGCCCGATCCTCGCGCAGGGCTTGATGCCAGCCGGGGAACACATGCTCGCCGATCGGCGTCACTTCCACGCTGTCGAAACCCGCAGCACGCGAAAGGCCTCGCCGAGGAAGTCCGCGCGGGTGTGGAAATGGAAGGCGCATTCCACGGCGGCGACGACGTCGCAGCACGCATCCGGTAGCGGCATCGCGGTGGCCGAACCCTCGATCAGCGTAATGCGCCCAGCCATACCGCGTCGTCGTACGCGGGCTCGCGCCAGGCGCAGCTGCATGGGCGTGATGTTCATCCCGGTGATGTGGCGGGGAGCAAGGTGCTCCATCCACAGCATGTCCTGGTCGGCAAAGCCGAAGCCGACGTCCACAACATCGTCCTCCGGTCCGCGAGAACATCGCGGAGGACGTGCTGGCCTCCGGCACTACCATGCAGTGGAACGCGCCGGCGAAGGGTTGGAACGCCGGCGCGGTGATGGCCGACGCCTCACTGAACCGGCGGCAGGCGATCGGGGGTCGGCGCAGGCGTGGCCTTCGCGCAGGTCGGGATCGTGGGCTTCGACGGGCAAATCGAGCTCGATGCGCTGCGGCTGTTCGGGCTGCCGGAGGCGGCGCGGGCGGTGCTCTATGCTTCCCCCGCGGTGCCGATCGGGACGCGGAGCCTAGCGCTGGAGACGACCTGGGACCTGCCGAGCCTCACGGCCGGCGCGACGGCTGATTTCGACGTGACGGTGCCTGGCGCGCGGCGCCGGTGCAGGAGAGCGGCGTTGTCCCCCCTGATCGGGCCAGCGAGCATCGTGCGGAGTGGCGCCGGATCGCTTGAGTGCGCGGGTCAGGGCGGCGCCGTGCTACCGCGCAGAAGCAGGGTCGGAGCGAACAGGCCGGCCGGCGGCTCGACAGTTCCTCCGCGCAGCAGCGCCACCAGGCGATCACCGCAGGCCAGCGCCAGTTCGCGCGCCGGCAGCGCCACCGTCGTGAGGCCGGGGCCCCACCAGCGCATCCACGCACGGTCACCGAAGCCGACGAGCGAGATGTCGCGCGGGACGTCCAGCCCTACCTCGCGGATCGCCTCCACCGCGCCAAGGGTTATGCGCGGGCCACCAAGCACCATGGCGCTCGGGCGCGCCGCCTCGAAGACCCGTCGAAAGGCGCCGGACGCCGCAGGGCCGTGCGGCGCGACAGTGGAGACGAGGGCCGGATCCTCCTCGATCCCGGCGTCGCGCAGCGCGCGGCGGTAGCCGCTGAGCCGCGCCGCGCCGGTGCTGATGCCCTCGCTGCCGCCGACATAGGCAACGCGGCGATGGCCGAGGGCGAGCAGATGCGCCGTCGCTTCCCGGATTCCGCTCTCATCGTCGAACATGAAAGCCTCCGCGCCCAGCCGCCCGGCATGGCGCACGAGTTGAAGCGTGGGCAGACGCTCGGCGAGTTGCAGCGTTTCGGGGAGCGGGGTCGCGCTCGGCATCAGGACCAGCGCGGCGGCCCTCGCGCTGAGCAGCGCGCGGAGATGGGCGAGTTCGCGCTCCGGCTCGTCGCCGCTGCAGGAGACGACGAGCTGGCGGCTGGCGGCGTTGCAGCTTTCCGCCAGGACCTTGGCCATCGTGGCCATGTCGTTTTCCTCGATGTCGGGCACGATGAAGCCGACGAGGGCGCTGCTGCGAACACGCAGCGCGCGGGCGGCGGCGTCGGCAATATAGCCGCGCTCGAGCGCCGCGGCGCGCACGCGAACCTTCACCGCTGCGCTGATCGCCGGGTGGTCGTTCAGCGCGCGGGCGACGGTGGAATGCGAGACGCCGACGAGGCGCGCGAGATCCTTGATCGTGGTCACGCGACCGAAGATGCGCCAGCGCCCGGGGACAGGCAAATGGGCTCTTGACGCCCGCACGGGGCTGAGGGCACGGTCATGCCAACGTTGGCACGGCGGCACTGCCCGTCTGGATCTGCGGGAGGAAACATCATGATCAGCATCACCGCTGCCCCCTGGGGCGCGCGCCGATGACGCGTCCGCTGCGCCTCACCGTGGCCTGCAACCTCTACGACCGCTCGCTACCGCTGCTCACCGGCCAAGTGCCGATCGAGGGATGCGACGTGAACTTCGTACCGATCGCACCGGAGGAGGCTCATGCGCGCGCCTTCAACGGTGCGGATTTCGACGTCACGGAGATGTCGCTCAGCAGCCACCTTCTCGCGACCGCCCGCGGCGGGTCGCCCTACCTGGCGCTGCCCGCCTTCATCTCGCGGGCCTTTCGCCATTCCTGCATCTACATCCGCAAGGATGGCGGCATCCGATCCCCGGCTGACCTGCGCGGCAAGGTGGTCGGCGTGCCGGAGTACCAGATGACCGCGGCGGTCTGGGTGCGCGGCATCATCTCCGACGAGTACGGCGTGCGGACGGAGGAGATGGCTTGGCGCACCGGCGGGCTGAACCGCGGCGGCCGAAAGGAACGGATGGCGCTCGACCTGCCCTCCGGCTTCGAGGTGCGTCCGATCGGCGACGAGGTCGCGCTCTCCGACGCGCTGGTCGATGGGCGCATCGACGCGCTGCTCACCGCGCGTGCCCCCGCCTGCCATGACGCCGGCCATCAGAACATCGCGCGGATGTTCGAGGATTACCGCCCGCTGGAGGAGGACTGGTTCCGCCGCACGGGGCTGTTCCCGATCATCCACGCCATCGGCCTGCGGCGCGATCTGGCCGAGCAGTACCGCTGGCTGCCGCGCAGCGTCTACAAGGCGTTCCTGCACGCCAAGGACCTGGCGCTGCGCAACTTCGACGAGATGGGCTTCCTGACCACCAGCCATCCCTGGCTGGCGGATGAGGGGCAGCGCATCCGCGGCCTGATGGGGCCGGATCCCTGGCCCTATGGCCTCGAGCCGAACCGCCGCACCGTCGAGACCCTCATCCGCTATGCGCGCGAACAGGGCCTCATCCACCGCGACGTCACGGCCGAGGAACTCGTCTACGCGCAGGTCTCCGACCGCGCTTTTGCAATCTGACGCGCCCCTTGCGGCGCGAGCAAACGACCCGAGGGAACGTTCCATGAAGCTGCTGCGATACGGACCTGCCGGGGCCGAGAAGCCCGGACTCCTCGACGCCGGCGGTGCGCTGCGCGATCTCTCCGGCGTGGTGGCCGACATCGCGGGCGAAGCTCTCTCTCCCGCCGGTCTTGCGCGGCTGGCATCGATCGACCCATCGTCGCTGCCGATCGTGCAGGGCAATCCGCGCCTCGGTCCGCCCGTGGCGGGCCTGCGCAACTTCGTCTGCATCGGCCTCAACTACGCCGACCATGCCGCGGAGACGGGTGCCGCGGTGCCGAAGGAGCCGATCGTGTTCCTGAAATCGCTGAGCGCGCTGTGCGGGCCGACGGACGACATCGTCATCCCGCCAGGCTCGCAGCACACGGATTGGGAGACCGAACTCGCAATCATCATCGGCACGAAGGCGACGCGCGTCAGCGAGGAGCGGGCGTTGGACCATGTCGCCGGCTATGCCGTTGCCAACGACGTGTCTGAGCGCGACTGGCAGAACAACCGTGGCGGCGCCTGGGACAAGGGCAAGGGCTTCGACACCTTCGGCCCGCTCGGCCCCTGGCTGGTCACGAAGGATGAAGTGCCGGATCCACAGAACCTCGCCATGTTCCTCGATCTGGATGGGCGGCGCATGCAGGACGGCAACACGCACACCATGATCTTCGGCGTGCGCCAGCTGATCAGCTACGTCAGCCGGTGCATCACGCTGCATCCTGGCGACGTGATCAGCACCGGCACGCCGCCGGGCGTCGGCATCGGCCGCAAGCCGCCGGTCTTCCTGCACCCCGGCCAAGCGCTGCATTTCGGTATCGCTGGACTCGGCACGCAGACCCACCGCACGGTCGCTGCGGAGTGATCGCCAGCCCGGCCTGAAGACCAACTCACGGGAGGAAACAAATGAAGATCCGGTTCCTACTGTCGGCCTTTGCCCTGGGAGGCCTGCTCGTGGCGGTGCCCGCCCGGGCACAGCAAGCACCGGCCGAGCCCTTTCCCAATCGGCCCATCCGGCTGATCGTCCCATCCGGCCCCGGCAGCGCCACCGACATCGCCGCGCGCATCTTCGCCGAGGAGGCCAGCAGGCGCCTCGGCCGCCCAATGGTCGCGGACAACCGCACCGGTGCGGGCGGGCGCATCGGGCCGGAGACCGCGGCGCGAGCACCGGCCGACGGCTATACGCTGATCTGGGCGAACTCCGTCGGCTTCGGCGTGCTGTCCACCACGGGCACGAACCTGCCCTATGATCCTGTTCGGGATTTCGACCCGATCGCGCCACTCGCATGGTTCCAGATCACCCTGGTCTGCAATCCGCGCCTGGTGCCCGCGCAGAATCTGCAGGAACTGATTGCCTACCTCAAGGCGCGGCCGGGGCAGGTGCGCATCTCCTCGGCTGGCGTCGGCTCGGGCAATCACTTCGCGCTGGAGCTGTTCAACTGGAAGGCAGGCGTCGAGACGGTGCACGTGCCCTACCGCAACCCGATCCAGGGCATCCAGGATGTGGTGGCGGGCAACCTCGAATGCACGATGGACAGCCAGGTGGTCGGTCAGATCGAGGCTGGCCAGCTGCGGGCCTATGCCGTCACGGGGTCGCAGCGCGATCCGCGGCTGCCGCAGGTGCCGACGATGGCTGAGGCCGGGTTGCAGGGCTACGATCTCACCTGGTTCCAGGCCATCGCCGCCCCCGCCGGCACGCCGCGGGCCGCGATCCAGCGGCTGGAGGCCGTGGCGCAGGAGATTGCGGCGGATCCCGGTTTTCGCACGCGCATGGCGGCGGCGGGGCTGACCGTCATGCCTGGAACGTCCGAGGACCTGGCGCGCATGATCCGCTTCGAGATCGAGCGCTACCGCAGCATCGCCACCCAGGCGAACCTGCGCTTCGAGTAGTCGCCGGGCGGGGCGGGCGATCCCGCCCGTCTCGCCCTCGGGCGGTTACACCGAGACGATCGCCCACACCGATCCCGACACCGGCAACGCCTGGACGCCGGTGGGCGTCAACGCGCAGCGCGCCGAGATCGAGATCGTCGCATGAGCGGGACCAGCGGGCGCGTCGCGCAGCTCGGCAGCGAGATCATCCATGATGCGCTGCCGGCAGCCACCGGGCGCGCACGCCTGGCGCAGATCGGCGTTGAGGCGGTGCCTGACACGGCAGACATCCCACCGACGCGCGGACGGCTCGCCCAGGCGGGCGCAGAGGCCGTGCATGGCACCATCCCGCCAGACAGCGGGCGGTGCGGGCTCGTGCAGTTCGGCATCGAGGTCGTGCGCGCGGTTAGCGAGGTCGCCACCAGCGGGACCAGCCGTGTGCAGGTGCTGGTGATCTGCGGGTGATGGCCCGGAGCGTGGGCCTGCAAACGGTGGCAGCAGGCTGATCGAACCCGCACCTTTGCCCAGCACTGTAGCTGCGGAGTTGGAAGAGCCTTATGCGAGCAAGCCTCCGGCTTTCTTCCATGCATCCATGCCACCCTCGATATGCGAAGCGGCGTGAAGGCCGGCGTCCTGTGCCGCTTGGACTGACATGGCTGAGCGTTCGCCGAAGGCGCAGAAGAACACCAGGCGCTTGCCTGTCGTGGTGGCGAGTTCGTGCAGCAAGCCGCCCGGCGTCATCGTCTCAGTCAAGCTGGAATACGGGACGTGCAGTGAACCGGGGAGGACGCCGTGGCGCTCGCGTTCGGCTCGTTCGCGGAGGTCGATGAAGGCGATGTCGGACTGTCCGAGCAGCACCGTGGCGGTCTTCGCGTCGACCGCCCAGCCGCGCCGAGCCACCTCCGCCTGATGCAATCCCTGGCGCATGTTGGCCGGCACCGCCACGTCCATCATCTTCGGATTGGAAAGCTTGAGCCCGGCCATCAGCGCCTCGTATTCCTCGACCGACTTCACCCTGAGGCGCGGATTGTGCGCGCGCTCCTCCGCGATCGTGCTGACGCTGTCGCCCTTGTAGTCGTGTGCCGGGAAGACGAGCGTCTCGTCGGGCAGCTTCAGCAGTCGGTTGAAGATGCTCTCGTACTGGGCGCGCGCGCTGCCGTTCTGGAAATCGGTCCGCCCGGTGCCACGGATCAGCAGCGTGTCACCGGTGAAGACGCGGTCGGCCAGGGTGAAGCAGTAGCTGTCGTCGGTGTGGCCGGGCGTGTAGATCACGCCAAGGCTCAGCCCCTCGATCGACAGCCGGTCGCCATCGGCGACGCGCATCGACACCACGTCGACGCCGCTCTGCTCGCCCATCACGGTGATGCATTTCGTGTGGTCGCGCAGCGCGCCGAGGCCGGTGATGTGGTCGGCGTGCAGATGCGTGTCCACCGCCTTGACCAGCTTGAGGTCGAGCTCCTCGATCAGCTTCAGATAGCGGTCCACGCGCTCCAGCACGGGGTCGATGATCAGCGCCTCCCCGCCGCGCCGGCTGGCGAGCAGGTAGGTGTAGGTGCTCGACGTGGTGTCGAAGAGTTGGCGGAAGATCATCGGTCCATGCTCCTCTTTGCGGGACGCTTCAGAGCGGCTGGCGGGTGGTGCGGAGATAGGGCTTCAAGGTGCTGTAGCCCGGGAACAGGCGCTCCGCTTCCTCGTCGCTGACGGCAGGCGTGATGATCACGTCGTCGCCCTGTGTCCAGTTCGCCGGGGTTGCCACCTTGTGCCGGGCGGTGAGCTGCATGGAGTCGATCACCCGCAGCAGTTCGTCGAAGTTGCGACCGGTGGTCATGGGGTAGACGATGACCAGCCGCACCTTCTTGTCCGGCCCGATCACGTACACGTTGCGGACCGTCTGGTTGTCTGACGCCGTCCGTCCCTCCGCCGTATCGCCGGCCGCCGCCGGCAACATTTCATAGAGCTTCGAGACGGCCAGCGTCGGGTCGCCGATCATGGGGAAGTTCGGTGCGTGGCCCTGGGTCTCCTCGATGTCCTTGGCCCAGATCGCGTGCTTCGTCACGGGGTCGACGCTGAGCCCGACGACCTTGACGTTGCGCCGGTCGAATTCCGGCTTCAGCCGCGCCACGGTGCCGAGCTCGGTCGTGCAGACCGGGGTGAAGTCCTTGGGGTGGGAGAACAGCACGCCCCAGGCATCCCCGAGCCATTCATGGAAGCGCAGTCGGCCATGGGTCGTCTCGGCTTCGAAATCGGGCGCCAGGTCGCCGATGCGGAGTGACATGGGATGGATCCTTCCTTGGTGGCAGCGCGGCCCTTGTTGGCAGCGCGGCGATGGTGCCGGCCCGCTGTTCCTCCACCGTTCCCCGATCCGTACCTTGCCGTGATGGGATATCCGCCGCAGCGTGTTCGCGGCAGGATGGCGCCCGAGGAGAAGCGAACCCATGCGCCTTGAAGTCACGCTCCTGGGCGGCTTTCGCATTTCGGTGGATGGGCGACAAACGGCCGAGCAGGAATGGCGCCGGTCCCGCAGCGCGGCGCTGATCAAGCTGCTGGCGCTTGCGCCGCGTTGTCGTCTGCATCGTGAGCAGGTGATGGAGGCGCTCTGGCCCGATCTCGCGCCAGATGCCGCAGCGGCAAACCTGCGCAAGGCCGTCCACTTCGCCCGGCGGACACTCGGCGAGCACGAGGTGATCGGCGGGGATGCCGAGCTTATCGCCCTTGGCCCGAAGGCCGAGCGGATCATCGATGCCGAGGTGTTCGAGGCACAGGCGCGGGCCGCGCTGCGGGACGGCGATGCCGATGCCTGTGCGCGCGCGGCGGGCAACTACGGTGGCGAGTTGCTGCCGGATGATCGCTATGCAGATTGGGCGGAGACGGCGCGCGAACGGCTGCAGCAACTCCATCTGCAATTGCTGCGTCGGGCCGGGTTGTGGCAGCGGCTTGTCGACGTCAGCCCGACCGACGAGGCGGCGGTCCGCGCCTTGATGGAGGCAGCCCTCGCGGAGGGCGACCGTGACGAGGCGATTCGCCAGTTCCAGCGCCTGCGCGAGCGGCTGCGCATCGACATGGGCCTCGGCCCTTCCGCGGCGACCGTGCGGCTCTACGAAGAGGCGATCACCCTGGAGGCGCCCGAGCCGACCGGCATCGCCGAGCATGTGCGCGGTCTCATGGCCTGGGGGACCATTCACCTGCACAGCGGCGACTTCGGCGCTGCGCAAACAAAAGCCGAGGATGCGCGCCGTCTGGCTCTGGCGTGCAACCTCGCCCGTGAGATCGGCGAGGCGAGCGCGTTGGTCGGCCTTGTCGCCCACATGCAAGGGCAATGGCAAAGCCTGTTCCGCTCGGAATCCATCACCTGGGCCCGCCAGAAGGATCCCGGAGCAGGCAGCGTTTTCGACGGGCACCTCTGCCTGGCCGAGTTCTGCCTCTGCAATGCGCGCGGTCATGCGGAGATGGCACGACTCGCCGAGGAACTGCTGGCGATCGCGGAGGATGCCGGGTCGACGCACGGCCGCGCGCTGGCGACCCTCATCCTCGGCAAGGCGGAGTTGTTTTCAGGACGCCTGGAGGCCGCCGACGCGCTGTTGACCCGCGCAGACGAACTGCACGCGCAAGCCGAGGCGCCGGTAGGCCGCGCATTGGCTCTGCATCGGATAGCCGAGGTCGCATTGGCCCGTGGCCAGAAATGGCGTGCCGGACGGCTACTGCAAAAGGGCCTGAGCATCGCCGAGCGGACGTGGCTCACGCCGCATCTGTTGATCCGCTATGCCGCGCTCGCCGTGGAGGCGGCGTCGGCTGCCGAGCAGAGGGAAGAGGCGATTCGCCAGGGCGATCGGCTGGTTCTCGAGCGCACCACCTGTCAGCCCTGCTCCATGGGCTTCCGTATCGCCTCCTCGATCGCACTGGCCGAGGCTGGCGATGTCGACGAGGCGGCATGCCGGATCGACGCGGCGGAGCGGATTGCAGGCATGTGGCAGGGCGGTCCCTGGGTCGCCTCGGTCTGGGAGGCTCGCGGCGTTCAACGGCTGGCTCAGGGCAGGCGGGAACAGGCTACAGCCTTGTTTTGCGAAGCCGCATCCCGCTTCGGCGACTTGGCTCGAGCACGGGATCAGGCTCGGTGCCTGGCCCGTGCGGAAGGCGCCTGAGTGCACATCGTGGGGTCGCTGCGCCTGGTTGGTCTACCAGCCGGTCCTTGATCTCTTCATCGACATGCCGCTTCCCGACCAGCGTCGAGCCCCGCCGGCACACGCGGTCGCGCGGAATGTGCTGACTGACGATGTCGACCTCGACTTCCTGGTCGGCACAGATCCGCTGGATGAACCCGCGCTCGTCGAAGGTGACGCGCTTCATGCTGATCTCCTGCAGCTGAGGAGTTCCCGCTGATCGGCCCAAGCTGTCGGAAACGGCTCCAGCAACCGAGCGCGATGCTCAGCGCCCGCGGCGGGCCCGTTGCACCAGGCTCGCCCCAGCCTGCCGCGCCGTCCTCGTCCACCACGCGCACCAACGCGAAGGAGCGGTCGCGGAAGGTGCCGAAGGCGATACCCACCAAGCGGGATTGTGATGGCCGCGCGCGACGGCGCGATGGCCGCAGGGCTGCACCAACACGACGTAGCCGCGACGCGAACGGCGGGTCCGCTGCGCGGGGCGCGCCTTGAGCGGCCCCTGGACCGCTTCGATGCCGCGTCGTACGGTGAGACCGCATCGCGCGGGAGAAGCCCATGCTGCGCATCTGGGGACGCGCTACCTCCTCCAACGTCATGAAGATCCTCTGGCTCTGCGAGGAGCTCGGCATCGCCTTCGAGCGGATGGATGTCGGCGGCCCTTTCGGCGGCACGCGGGAGCCAGCGTACCTGGCGCTCAACCCCAACGCGCTCGTCCCGACGATCGAGGATGACGGCTTCGTCCTGTGGGAGAGCAACGCGATCCTGCGCTACCTGGCGCGCAGCCGCGCGCCCGGCCATGCGGTGTATCCGCAGGGCCTGCGTGAAGCGGCCGATTGCGACCGGTGGATGGACTGGCAGCAGACGGCGCTGAACCCGCCCTTGGTGACAGTCTACTTCACGCTGTTCCGCATCCCGGAGCCGGAGCGCGACTGGGCGGCCTTCGAGAAGGCCAAGGCGCAGGCCGCGTCGCTGTTCGCGATGCTCGACGAGCGGCTCGCGGGGCGTGACTTCCTGTGCGGGGATGCGCTGACGCTCGCCGACATCGCGCTCGGCATCTACGCCTATCGCTGGCTGAAGCTGCCGCTGGAACGGCCATCCGCGCCGCATCTGCAGCGCTGGCACGACGCGCTGGCCGCGCGCCCCGGCTTCGCACGCCACGTGGCGCTGCCGCTGGTGTGAGGCTGGCGCGTGCCGCGCGCGCGGCCGGTCAGGCCCCGTCGCCCAGCGCGTGCACCTGCAGGGCCTCAGCCTCTGGCCCGAAGCGCGCCATGGTGAGGCGCAGCAGCTGCAGCGCGAGGCCCGACATCGGCACGGCCGTGCCGGTCGCTGCGGCGAGGCGCTGCACTGTCTCCAGGTCCTTCACCATGCTCGCCGCGCTGCCGATCGGCGGGTGGTGCACGCCGCTGGCCATCCGCGGCACGAAGAGGCGCAGCGGCAGGCTGTCGGCGAAGCCGCCGGCGAAGGCCTCCGGCAGGCGCTGCGCGTCGATGCCGGCATTCTGCGCCAGCCGCACCGCCTCCGCGATCACCGCCATCAGGCTGCCGGAGATGATCTGGTTGCACAGCTTCGCCGTCTGCCCGGCGCCGAGCGGGCCCATATGCGTCAGGTTGCGCGCCATCGCCATGACGTAGGGGCGCGCGCGCTGCACATCCTCCGCCGTGCCGCCGGCCATCACCGCCAGCGTCCCCTCCTGCGCGCCCTTGGTGCCGCCCGATACGGGCGCATCCACCCAGCGCGTACCGTTGGCGGCCAGCAGCCGCGCGGCGATGTCGCGCGTCGCCTCGGGCGCGATGGAGGAATGGTCCACGACGATCCGCTCGGCGCGCGGCGCCGATCCGATTCCATCCGGGCCGAGGCAGACCGCTTCCGTCGCCCGCGCATCCATCAGGTTGAGGAAGACGATGCCGGCCTCCGCCGCAGCCTCCGCCGGCGTGGCGGCGCGGCGCGCGCCGGCGGCGACGAGCGCCTCGGCCTTGGCGGGGCTGCGGTTCCACACCGTCACGTCATGCCCCGCAGCGACCAGCCGCAGCGCCATGGGCGCGCCCATCAGGCCGAGGCCGAGGAAGGCGAGCCTCACCACGGGAACTCCGCCGGCCCCTCATGCGTCACCGCGCCACCGGGTGCTTGCCCCACGAGGCGTGCATATTTCGCCAGCAGCCCGGCGCGGTGCTTCGGCGCCGGCGCCACCCAGGTGGCGCGGCGCGCGGCCAGCTCAGCCTCCTCCACCAGCACGTCCATCCGCCCGGCTTTCGCGTCGATGCGCACGCGGTCGCCGTCGCGCAGCAGCGCGAGCGGGCCGCCCACCGCGGCCTCCGGCGCGACATAGCCGATGCACATGCCGCGGGTGGCGCCGCTGAAGCGGCCATCGGTGACGAGTGCCACCTGCTCGCCCATGCCCTGGCCGTAGATCAGCGCGGTGACGCCGAGCATCTCGCGCATGCCCGGGCCGCCGACCGGGCCCTCGCCACGGATCACCAGCACTTGGCCGGGCGCGTAGTCGCGCGCGCGGATGGCGGCGACGCAGGCCTCCTCGCCTTCGAAGACGCGGGCGGTGCCCTCGAACAGCTGCGACTTCAGCCCGGCCACCTTGATCACTGCGCCATCCGGGCAGAGGTTGCCGCGCAGGATCGCCACCCCGCCATCGGGCGCGATCGGCGTCGCGGGATCGCGCACCACCTGGCCGTCGGGCGGCGCGGCGGCGGCGTATTCCTCCGCCATGGTGCGGCCGGTGACGGTGATGCAGTCGCCATGCATGTGCCCGCTGCGGATCAGCGCGCCGATGATCGCGGCCGCGCCGCCGGCCTCGTGCACATCCTTCGCGGTGAAGCGTCCGCCGGGGCGCAGGTCGCCGATCAGCGGCGTGCGCGCGAAGACCGCCGCGCAATCGGCCATGGTGAAGCGGATGCCGGCCTCGTTCGCGATGGCAGGCAGGTGCAGCGCGGCGTTGGTGGACCCGCCGGTGGCCGCGACGATGGCCGCGCCGTTCTCCAGCGCCTTGCGCGTGACGATGTCGCGCGGCAGCGGGCCGCCCGCCTGCAGCATCGCCACCAGCCGCTTCGCCGCCTGCTGCGCGATGGCGGCGCGGATGCTGTAGACGCCCGGCACCATCGAGGTGTTCGGCGGCGAGAGGCCGATGGCCTCGCCCACCATCGCCATGGTGTTGGCGGTGAACTGCCCGCCGCAGGCGCCCACGGTCGGCAGGCAGGCATGTTCGATGCGCGCGGCCTCGGCCTCGTCCATCCGCCCCGCCATCACCGCGCCCACCGCCTCATAGGCGTCGAGCGCCGTCAGGTCCCGCCCCGCATGCCGGCCGGGCAGCGCCGAGCCGCCATAGAGGAAGATCGCCGGCAGGTTCACCCGCAGCATGCCCATCATCACGCCGGGCAGCGTCTTGTCGCAACCGCCGAAGCCGAGCAGCGCATCATAGGCGAGGCCATGCACCGTCGCCTCGATCGTGTCCGCCACCAGCTCCCGGCTGACCAGGGAGAACTTCATCCCCTCGTGGTTCATGGAGAGGCCGTCGGAGACGGAGGGTGCCACGAATTCCCGCGGCACACCGCCGGCCGCCGCGATGCCGAGCCGTGCGGCATCGACCTGGAAGCCATGCGTCTGGTTGCAGGGCGTCTGGTCGCCCTTGAAGGAGACGATGCCGATGAGCGGCTTCGCCAGATCCTCCTCGGACAGGCCCATGGCCCGGTAGAAGGCCCGATGCGGGGCCCGGTCCAGGCCGTCGATGGTGATGCGGGAGCGCGGTGTCTTCATGGGCTCCACGCTAGCGCCGCATGCGCCCGGGTGGAACGCTGGACAGGCAGCGGTACCTTTGCAACGCTCGTCTTTCACGTGTTCGGGAGGTTCCGATGATCAGCCGCCGCATGCTCGGCCTGGCCGCGCTTGCCGCCCTGCCCGCCACGGCGCGGGCGCAGGGCTTCCCCGATCGCGGGCTGCGCTGGATCGTGCCCTATGGCGCGGGCGGCCCGACCGACACCTTCGCCCGGCTGATCGGCCGGCAGATGCAGGGGCGGCTCGGCCAGAACGTGCTGGTGGACAACCGCCCGGGCGGCGGCGGCGTGCTGGCGACCGAGCTCGTGCTGCAGCAGCCGGCGGACGGGCACACGCTGCTGCTGGTGGACAACGGCATGGCGGTCTATGGCCCGGCGCTCTACGCGCGGCTGCCCTACAACCCGGACACGGCGCTGACCGGCGTCGGGCTGATCGCGCGCTTCCCACTCATCCTGATCGTGCGCAACGAGAGCCCGATCCGCGACTGGGCCGGCTTCCTCGCCGCGGCGCGCAGCCGGCCGCCGAGCTTCGGCAGCGGCGCCGTCGCGAGCCCGCAGCATCTGGCGATGGAGTATCTCAGCCGACGCGCCGGTTTCAGCGCGACGCACGTGCCGTACCGAAACTCCCCGGCCGCGGTGCAGGATCTGGTCGCCGGGCAGATCGACTGCATGCTCACCGACAGCGCGTCCTCGATGGGGCCGATCCGCCAGGGCCAGGCGCGAGCGCTCGCCGTGATGACGGCCGCGCGCCTGCCGGCGCTGCCCGACGTGCCGACCTTCCGCGAACTCGGCGTGGATGTCTCCGATGCCTATGCCTGGATGGCGATGAGCGTTGCCGCCGCCACGCCGGCGCCGGTGGTGGCGCGGCTCAACGCCGTGCTGACCGAGGCCATCGCCAGCGACGAGGTGGCGCAGGTGATCCGCAACCTCTCGGCCGAGGCCGTTCCGGGCGACGCAGCGGCCTTCAACGCGCAGATCCGCGCAGAGGCCGCGCTGTGGCGGCCGCTGATCCGCGATCTGGGCATCCGGCTGGACTGACCCCGGGAAACGCGACCTGGTGCCTTGATCGAGTGCTGCTTCGGCACGCTCAAGCAATTCCGCCATGTCGCGACGCGCTTCGGGAGGAGCGCGCGCAACTCCCTCGCCGTCGTCACCCTCGCAGCCGCCATCCCGCGGCTCCGGTCACTGTCCGCACCACCCGGCAGGCTGCGGTGGGAAGCGGTTTCCGACCATCGTTGGACGAAGGCCGGGTGGCGGCGCGCTATGCGGCCCGCGGAGGGGGCGGCCCGGGTGTCGGGCCAGGGAATCGCGCCCGGGCCTCCCGCACGAAGGCCACGATGTTGGCGGAGCTTCGGCGGCTCGCCTGATACATTAGGCTGACGGGCACCGGGGGCGGCTCATGGGCGCGCAGCAGGTGCCGCAGCCGCCCCTCCTTCACCGCCTCCTCGACTTGATAGGAGAGCACGCGCGTCACGCCTTGCCCGCGCAGTGCGGCCGCAATGGCGGCATCGGCGCTGTTGACGGCGAGGCGCGGCGCGATCGCGACACTGGCCCTGGCACCCGGCGGCGGGCCAGCTGCGGCGAAGTGCCAGACATCGGTTGCCTCGAAGCCATCGAAGGCGATGATGCTGTGCTGCCGGAGATCGTCGGGCACCGCGGGCTCGCCCCGCGCTGCGATGTAGCCGGGGCTGGCCACCACCACCCGGCGCACCTCGGTGAGCGGCACCGCCACCAGGGCACTGTCCGGCAGCGCGCCGATGCGCAGGCCGATGTCGAACCCCTCCTCCACCAGATGTGTCACCCGATCGACGAAGGTGAGGCGGATGGCGAGTGCGGGATGGGCGGCGGCGAGAGCCTCGGCGATCGGCATGACATGCAGCCGCCCGAAGACGACCGGCGCGGTGACGGCGAGCGTGCCGCGGGGCGACGCATCCTCGCCCCGCACCTGGCTGCGCGCCGCCTCCAGCTCGGCCAGGATGCGGCGGCACTGCTCGGCATACAGCGCGCCGGGCTCGGTCAGGCGAACGACGCGCGTGGTGCGGTGGAACAGCGTCACCCCGAGCTCGGCCTCGATCATCGCGACCGCGCGGGTCACCGCGGCCGGGGACCAGCGCAGGCTGCGCGCGGCGGCGGCGAAGCTGGCCCGCTCGGCCACGGCAATGAAGGCGTGGAGGGCGTCGAGCTTGTCCATGCCACTATTTCACTTGGCGCAATAATGAAGTGTCAAGATGCATAATTATCGCCGCGCGCCGCCTGCGGCATTCCTGTGGCCGCAGCCAGCCGCTGCACCACCGGAGAAGCCACCATGCCCCGCCTGACCATCCCGGCGCGCGAAGCCGCCCCCGCCGCCTCCCAGCCCCTGCTCGACGCCGTCGAGACGTCGCTGGGCGTCGTCGCGCTCAACGTCTTCACCAACTTCGTCAACAACGTCGCCGAGACCGAGATCGACTTTCCGCTCGTCCGCGCCGCTGAAGCCGCCTGAGAAAGCGGGTGGCGGGTTCCGCGTTGTGCGCGACCCGCCGCCCCGCAGAGGACACCGCCATGGGCCATCGCTTTCTTGAAATCATGGGAACGCCTTCCGTCCGCGCGGCGCGCGCCGCGCAGGGCAGCACCGGCGCCTACGTCCGCCTCGAAGGTGGCCCACCCACCCATGACCGCCTCGGCCCCGCCGAGGCCGCCTTCATCGCTGCGCGCGACAGCGCCTATGTCGCCACCGTCTCGCAGGATGGCTGGCCCTATATCCAGCATCGCGGCGGGACGGCTGGCTTCCTGCTGGTGCTGGACGACCGCCGCGTCGCCTTCGCCGAGCTGCGCGGCAACCGCCAATACCTCACGCTCGGCAACATCACCGCCGACAGTCGTGTCGCGCTGTTCCTGATGGATTATCCCGGCCGCCGTCGCCTGAAGCTGCTGGGGCGGATGGCGGTGGGCGCGGCCGAGGATGCCGCACTCGCGCCGCTGCGCGCGGCCAACCCGCGGGCCGAGCGTATCCTGGTCGTCTCCGTGGAAGCCTTCGACTGGAACTGCCCGCAGCACATCACGCCCCGCTTCACCGAGGCGGAGGTGACCGCCGCGGTGGCCCCTCTGCGGCGCCAGTTGCAGGCGCTGGAGGCCGAGAACCGGGCGCTTCGCCAGGGTCTTGACCCGAAAGAGCAGCCCTCGCCATGACCAGCCCGCGCCCACCGCTGCCGCCCTTCACAGCCGCGACCCGGCGCGGGTGGCGCCGGCCTGCACGCCGGACAGCCGCTGGCGGAAGCGCGAAGCGTTCTTCGCGGGTCGCGCTGCGATCCAGCCGGATGCGCGGCTGTTCCATTGGCCGGCGCCGGGGGCGCGCCCCGCGGATCATCCGGGGCTAACGGTAGTGGGGCTTCAGCGTCGGGCTTCGCCGCCAAGCTTGTGGTCGGTGCCGAATTCCTCGGCCAGGAAGTCGACCATCGCGCGCACCTTCGGCGCCAGGAAACGGCGCGTCGGATAGACGGCGTGGATCGGCAGCGGCGGCGCCTCCCAGGCGTCCAGCAGCCGCACCAGGCGGCCCGTCTCGAACTCGCCATCCACGAAGTGCCAGACCGGCACCATGCCGATGCCCAGGCCCTGCAGCGTTGCCGCGCGCACGGCCTCCGTGCTGTCCACCCGCAGGCGCCCGGTGACGGGCACGGCCACGCGCCCTTCCGGCCCCTGGAACGGCCAGGTGGCGCCAGTGGCGAGCCCCGCATAGACGATGCAGGCGTGGCGGCGCAGCTCCTCCGGCGTGGCCGGGGTGCCGTGGCGCGCCAGGTAGTCGGGCGTGGCGGCGACGACGCGGCGCGACAGCCCGATGCGGCGCGCGACAAGCCCCGGATCCTCCAGCACGCCGACCCGCAGCGCGAGGTCGATCCCCTGCTCCACCAGGTCGGTGAAGCCATCGCCCAGCACGAGGTCCACCGCCAGCTCCCGGTGCTGCGCCAGGAAGCGCGGCAGGCGCGGCAGGATATGCAGCCGCCCCATCACGGTGGCTGCCGAGAGGCGCAGCGTGCCCGTCGGCCGTCCCTTGCGGCGGCCCACCGAGGTCTCCGCCTCCGCCACCGCTTCCAGCGCGCGCCGGGCGGTCTCCAGGAAGGCGCGGCCATCCTCGGTCAGCGTCAGGCTTCGCGTGGTGCGCTGGATCAGCAGGCAGCCGAGATGCTGTTCGAGCGCTGCGACCTGGCGGGAGATGGTGGGCTGCGACGTGCCGGCCTCCCGCGCCACCGCACTGAAGGAGCCCGCCTCCGCGACGCGGATGAAGGTGCTGAACAGGGAGAGCGGATCGTTCATTGATACACCCAGCGTATATATGCTGTCCGTGCTGCACAAGTTCTGCCTCGCGGATGAATGGAGGAAGGTTCTCCACGGAGCCGCCGCGAAACTCCGCGACGCCGCGCAGGAGAGACCCCGATGACCAGCCCCGCCTACTTCACCCGCTTCCCCGCCATTCGTTTCTCGCGCGATGCCGATGGCATCCTGACCATGGCGCTGCACCGCGATGGCCGGCCGCTGACCTTCACCGCCGCCGACCACGAGGCCTTTGTCGATGCCTTCTACGAAGTGTCGCGGGACCGCGCGAACAGCGCGGTGATCCTGACCGGCACCGGCGGCGACTTCATTCCGGGGATCGACTTCGCCTCCTTCGGCGACGTCTCCGACCCCGATGTCTGGTCGAAGGTGCATGACGAGGGCACGCAGATCCTGGAGAACATCGCCAATATCCGCGTGCCGATGATCTTCGCGCTGGAAGGCCGCGCGCATGTGCATGCCGAATACGGGCTGCTCGCCAACCTGATCGTCGCCGGCGAGGGCGCGAGCTTCGACGACCTGCCGCATTTCGCAGGCGGCATCGTGCCCGGCGATGGCGTGCACACGCTGTGGTCGCATTGGGTGGGGCCGGGCCGCGCGCAGGCCATGCTGCTCGACCCCAAGCCGCTTTCGGCGCGCGAGGCCGAGCGGCTCGGCGTGGTGGCGGAGGTGGTGGTCGATGGCACGGCGCTGGCGCGCGCGCAGGAGATCGCGCGCGCCTGGCTGAGCCGACCGGCGGTGACGCGGCGCAACACCCGCATCCACTTCATCCAGCCGATCAAGGAACGGATCGTGCGCGAGGTTGGCTACGGCATGGCGCTGGAAGGCGCCTCGGCGGCCGCGCTGGTCAAGAGCTTCCGCAACGCGGCGTGAGCCGGACATCCGGCAGGGAGAGCGATCATGAACATGCACGGCAAGCGCGTTGTCATCACCGGCGGATCGAGCGGCATCGGCTTCGAGATCGCCCGGCAACTCGCGCTGAAGGGCGCGCGCCTGGTGCTCACGGGGCGGCGTGCGCAAGCCCTCGACGCGGCGGTCGCGACGCTGCGGCAGACGACCGGCGCGCAGCTGCACGGCATCGCGGGCGACATCGTGGACGCGGCGGTGCGTGACGCGCTGCCCGGCCAGGCGAGGGCGCTGCTCGGCGGGATCGACGTGCTGGTGAACAATGCCGGCGGCGTGCGCGCCGGGCGGCTGGAACACACCACCGAGGCCGAGCTGCGCGCGATGATCGAGGTGGATCTGGTCGCGCCCATTCTGCTGACCCGTGCCATCCTGCCGGCGCTGCGCGCCTCGGGCGAGGGCATGGTGGTGAACATCGCCTCGGGCATCGCGCAAATGGGCGTGCCCTTCTACGCCGGCTATGCCGCGGCCAAGGCGGGCCTCGCGCGCTTCGGCGAGGCGATGCGCCGCGAACTGAAGGGCGAGGGCGTGCACGTGATGACCGTCTACCCCGGCGCAACCGGGACGCGGATGATGGACACCTCGCGCGCCGATGCCTCGATGGGCTTCGCGCTGCAGAAGGTGGAGGACGTCGTCGCCTCGATCATCGAGGGCATGCAATCGGATGCCTTCGAGGTGGTGCGCGGCGGCGAGGTGCGCCAGGCGATGCTGGCGCAGAACCGCGACGACCCCGCCGCGATCGATGCCCGCTTCCTCGCGCTCAAGCCCCAGCTCGAAGCCGCGGTGCGCGACCACAACGCCCTGTAGGACATGTCGCGATGATCGATCTTCATGCCTTCCCCACGCCCAACAGCACGAAGGTGCCGATCCTGCTGGAGGTGCTCGGCGTGTGCGCCGCGCCGTCGCCCTCTTCGCGACATGGACACCCCGTGACGTAACCGCGGGCATCCCAGCCGCGAAGGCTCGGTCACGGCGCAAGCGGCTTGCGCGTGCTGCCTGGAAAGGATCGACGGTGACCGACGCGCCCCAGCCACCACGCCGCAACAGCTACAACAAGATGGTTGCACTCGTATTGCAGGGCGGCGGCGCGCTCGGCAGCTATCAGGCCGGCGTCTATGAGGCGCTGGCCACGTCCGAATACCAGCCCGACTGGGTTGCCGGCATTTCGATCGGCGCAATCAATGCGGCCATCATCGCCGGGAACGCGCCGGAGCGGCGTGTCGACAAGCTGCGCCGCTTCTGGGAGACCGTCACGGCGCCGCCCAGCTTCTGGCCGGTGTGGCTCGATGGGCTGGTGCCGTTGCCGAGCCAGCGCCGGCAATTCGGCTCGGCCCAGGCGCTGCTGTTCGGGCAGAGCGGCTTCTTCGGCCCGCATCTGCCGACGGCATGGCTCAGCGCCGCCCCACCGGTCAGCTTCTATGACACCGCGGCGCTGAAGACGACGCTGGAAACGCTGGTGGATTTCGACCGCATCAACGCGGGCGGAATGCGCCTCAGCGTCGGTGCGGTGAATGTGCGCACCGGCAACTTCGCCTATTTCGACAGCGCCGAGATCGCCATCCGCCCAGAGCACATCATGGCGAGTGGCGCCCTGCCGCCGGGCTTCGGCGCCATCGAGATCGATGGCGAGCACTACTGGGATGGCGGCCTGGTTTCCAACACGCCGCTGCAATACGTCCTGGCCAAGATCCCGCGCCGGTCGCGCCTGACCTTCCAGGTCGATGTGTTCCACGCGCGCGGTGCCGTGCCCACCACGCTGGCCGAGGTAGCCGAGCGTGAGAAGGACATCCGCTACAGCAGCCGCACCCGCGCCGCGACCGACACGGTGCGCGAGATGCACGACGTGCGGCACAACATCAATACGCTTTGGGACAAGCTGCCCGAAGCCCTGCGCGACACGCCCGAGGGGCGGTTCCTGTACAATTTCGGCTGCGTCACCACGATGGACATCGCGCAGATCATCTACCGTCCGACCGACAGCCAGGGGCAGAGCAAGGACTACGAGTTCAGCCGCGCGACCATGGTGGAACGCTGGGCGCAGGGCCGCGCCGACGCGGTGGCGACGCTCGCAGCCTCGCCCTGGCTGGAACCCATGCCGGCGGAACTCGGCGCGCGGACCTTCGACGTGCTGGGCGCGCCGCGGCCACACGCATCCGCACCGGCAGAGCACATCGATGCGCCCGAGGAAGCCACGCCGTCACCCCGCGCGATCCGCAATGCGAAGCCGTGATGCGCGAACAGGATGTCCTCGGCGGCGCCTTCGCGATGCCGCGTATTCGGTGATCTCCGCCACGCACCTGGTCGCCGACCTGACGCCCGACCTCGGCGAGGTCGTGCACGACTACCTCAGCCCCGCCACGCACAGCCAAGACAGAATAGCGAAGGACAGGCCATGACCGGAACCCTGCAGGACGAGGTTGCGATCGTCACCGGCGCGGCGAGTGGCATCGGGCGCGCCATCGCGCATCGCATGGCGCGGGAGGGTGCCACGGTGGTGATCGCCGACCTCGCGCTGCCCGCCGCCGAAGTCACCGCCGCGGCCTTCGCGACGGAAGGGCTGAAGGCCATCGCCGTGGCGATGGATGTCAGCAGCGAGGAAGCGGTCGCGTCCGGCATCGCTGCGACGCTGGCGCGACTGGGGCGGATCGACGTGCTGGTGAGCAATGCTGGAATCCAGATCGTGCATCCGCTGCATGAGTATCCCTTCGCGGATTGGCGGAAGATGCTGGCGATCCATCTCGATGGCGCCTTCCTCACGACGCGCGCCTGTCTCAAGCCGATGTATGCCGCCGGGCGCGGCAGCATCATCTACATCGGCTCGGTGCATTCGAAGGAAGCCTCGGTGCTGAAGGCGCCCTATGTGACGGCCAAGCACGGGCTGATCGGGCTGGCGAAGGTGGTGGCGAAGGAGGGCGCGGCGCATGGCGTGCGCGCCAACACCGTCTGCCCCGGCTTCGTGCGCACGCCGCTGGTCGAGAAGCAGATCCCCGAACAGGCCCGCGCGCTGGGCCTGACCGAGGCACAGGTGGTGCGCGACGTGATGCTGAAGGACACGGTCGATGGCGAGTTCACCACGGCCGAGGACGTGGCGGAGGCCGTGCTTTTCTTTGCCGCCGCGGCCTCTAACGCCATGACGGGCCAGTCGCTGATCGTCAGCCATGGCTGGTGCATGGAGTGATCAGCGCTGGGCGCGCCGCCAGGCCCCCGGCGCGATGCCGACCTGGCGGCGGAAGTTGGTGGTGAAATGGGCCTGGTCGGCGAAGCCGCAGCACTGCGCCACCTCCGCCAGGGGCAAGGCCGTCTCGGCCAGCAAGGCCTTCGCATGCTCCATGCGACAGGCGATGACGAAGGCGCGTGGCGTCTGCCCGGTCGCCATCTTGAAGCCGCGGCTGAAATGGAAGGGCGAGAGGCCGACGCTGCCGGCCATCTCGGCCAGGCCGAAGGGCTCGGCGATGTGCGCCTCCACCCACTCGCGCACCCGCGCAATCCGCGATGGCGTGAGGCCGGGCGAGGCCGCGACCCCGATCGCCTGCGGCATGGCGAGGCGCAGCAGCGTCGCGATCAGCGCGATCACGGCGCCATCGTTGAACAGGCGCGCCGAAGGGCCCTCGACCGCGGATTCGGACCAGATCAATTCCAGTAGCCGGGCGATGACGGGCGACTGGAAGGCGCGTTCATGCAGCACTCCGAAATCCGGCAGGCTCGCCACGCCGGCATCCCGCGCGAGATCGGCGATCATGGATGGCCGCAGCGAGATGAAGCTCTTGGTATGCGGCGCGTCATTGGCGAAGAAGGTGGCGATGCCCGGTGGCTTCAGCACCAGGTCGCCCCGGCGGAAGGGCAGTTCGCGTCGGCCGAGCCCGATGTCGAAGCGCATGCGCCCGCCGCCACGCTCATTGATGGCCAGGGTGAAGTCCGGCGTCGGCGGGTCCGGGAATTCGCCACCGGGCTGCGAGAAGCGCACCAGCGGCACGGTGTGCGAGCCCGCGAGGCGCATGGCCTGCAGGAAGGGCGCGTAGCCGCCGCCGGCATAGACCTGGGCGAGGCTCTCGAAGGGCGAGTCGCCGACGATCAAGGCCGCCTCCGCCAGGGTCAGGCGCGCTGCTGCGCCAGGGCCACCGGCGCAGCATGGCGATGGGCGCCCGGCACCGCAAGCCGGGACAAGGGCGCGGCAGTAACGTGCAAGACCGCCGCTTGCCGTCACGCAAGCATCCCCGCCGACATGGTGGGACCAGCGATGGTGGGTGGCCAGGCCGCGAGCGCGGCCGAGATCTCGGCGCTGCGCGAACAGCTCTGTGCCGCCCAGCGGGGGGCAGAGGCGGCCTATCGCAGCGCGCTGACCTGGGTGGCCCGGCGCGCCGAGGCCCATGCAGCCGCCATCGGGGCGCCGGCCGAGAGCGTGGTGCAGGCCGCGCTGCTGCTGGTGCATGCGCAGCGCCACACCTACGATCCCGCGCGCGATCCGGTGGCCTGGGTGGATGCGATCATCGTCCTGTCGGCGCCTCGCCGTGCGGCGTATCGCGCCGCCGTAACCGTGCCGACCGCCGCGGCGAATTCCCCTCGATGACCCATCCGTTGCTGACCCTGGTGAGCGTCTATGCCGCGCTGGGCCTTGCCGTAGGGCTCGGCTTCCTGCTGTTCGGCCTGCCGCGGCGCGATCCGGGCGCGGTGGGTGCCTATGCCTTCCGGCCGCTGCTGCTGCCGGGCCTGATCGCGCTGTGGCCGCTGGTGCTGTGGCGCTGGGTGCGGGGCTGATGCGCAGGGGCCATCGCCACGCGCATCGACGGATCTGGCTGGCCCTGGCCCTGCTGCTGCCGGCCATCCTGCTGGGCGGCGTCCTGTTGCGGCAGACCGGCCCGGCCGACCCGCCGGTGCGCATCGCACCACCGTGAGCGTGAAGCATGTGCCGGTTGGCTGGAATGCTGCGAAGCTGGTGTACGACGCCGTGCTGCTGCTGGCAGTGGCCTTCTATATCCTGGGCTACACGCGCCTCGCGCCGATGGTCCAGCCGCCGGCGGAGCCCATCGATGGGGCGAGCCTCGCCATCAAGGCCTGGGGCAGCTGCGCCTTCCTGCTGCTGAGCGTCGCACTCGCCATCGGCCCGCTCGCCCGGCTGGACCGGCGCTTCCTGCCGCTGCTCTACAACCGCCGGCACCTCGGCGTGGTGACCTTCCTGGTGGCGCTGACGCATGCCATGGCCGTGCTGGACTGGCACTTCGCCTTCAGCCCGACGCCGCCCCTGGTGGCGCTGCTGACGACCGAGCCCGGCCCCGGGCAGATACCCGGCCTGCCCTTCATCGCGCTCGGGCTGCTGGCGCTGCTGATCCTGTTCCTGCTGGCGGCGACGAGCCATGATTTCTGGCTCGGCTTCCTCACGCCGCCGGTGTGGAAGGCGCTGCACATGACGATCTACGCAGCCTATGCGCTGGTGGTCGGCCATGTGTCGCTGGGCTACCTCCAATCCGCGACGAACCCCGTGTTTGCCCTGGTGGTGGTGGCCTCGGCAGCGACGCTGACGACGCTGCACCTCGCCGCCGCACGGTCCTGCCCGGTGCGCCCCCTGGCGCCGGCCGAAGAGGCGCCCTGGCTGGTCGCCACCCTGGCCGAGGCGGTGCCTGAGGGCGGTGCGGTGGTGGTGCATCCGCCGCAGGGCGAGCCGGTGGCGATCTTCCGGCACCAGCGCAGGCTCTCCGCAGTCACCAACCTCTGCGCGCACCAGAACGGGCCGCTCGGCGAGGGGCGCGTGGTGGATGGCTGCATCACCTGCCCCTGGCACGGCTTCCAGTATCGCCTGGCGGATGGTCGTGCGCCGCCGCCCTATACCGAGAAGCTCGCCACATACCGCTTGCGGTTGGCGGGCGCACAGGTGCTGCTGGACCCGCGCCCCAACCCGCCCGGCACCTACGTGGAGCCCCTGGCGCTGCCGGAGGGCGTGGCATGACGCCGGCACCCTTCTTCATCGGCTGGCAGGGCGGCGTGGCGCTTGGCTTGCGGCGCTTCCTGCTGCTGGCGGTGCTGGTCGTGCCGCTTTGCGGCGTAGCGCTCGGGCTGCTGCTCGGCGCCTCGGCGGATGACCCCGCCGGGCCGCGCTTCGCGCTCGTGCCGGGCGCGCCCATGCCCCTGCCACTTGGCGAGACGGCGCTGGTCGGCGTGCTGGCGCTGGCGCCCTACCCGGTGCTGCATCTGCCGCCCGATGCAGCCACGCCGCGCGGCCGCGCCGTGCTGCTGGCCGATGACGGCAAGCGCGGCGCGGCCATCGACCCCGGGCTGGAAGGCCGCACCGTGATGGCGCAGGGTTTTGCCCTGGCGCGCGGCGACATCGACATGCTGGTGCTCGGCGCCCCGCCGCAGCCGGCTGAGGCCGCGCTGCCGGGCATCGCCGTGGAACCCCTTGGCCGCTGGCGGATCACCGGCGAGATCTGCGACGGCAAATGCGCCGCCGGCGGCATGCGGCCAGGCACCGGCCTCGGCCATCGGGCCTGCGCGGTGCTGTGCCTGGATGGCGATCTGCCGGCGGTCTTCGTCGCCACCGCGCCGGTCGCGGGCCACGCCTTCCTGCTGCTGGGCGCGGCCGATGGCACGCGCCTGCCGCCCAGCCTGCGCGACCATATCGGGCTGCGCGTCACGCTCGAAGGCGCGGTGGAGCGGCGCGGCGGGCTGCTCGTGTTACTTGCCGATGCGGCGCCGGTCCGATGATGCGCCCCGCACTGCTCACCGCCCTGATGCTGGCGCTGTGCTGGCCGGCCTGGATCGGTGCGGGCTGGCTGCTGGACACGCTGGCGCTGCGCGAATTCGACCTGCTCGGGCGCGCCGGGCTGGTCATCATCGTGCTCGGCCTGGCGGAGGCCGCGCTGCGCCGTCTTCCGGCCCATGAAGGACAGAACCATGGATGAAGCAAAGCCTGTCGCGCTGGTGACGGGGGCCGCGGGCAATGTGGGGCGCGCCTTGGTCGCCCTGCTGGCAGCAAGGGGTGCGAGCGTGGTGGCGCTCGATCGCGTCGCGCCGCCAGTGCCCGACGGCCAAGCGCACCTCGCCATCGCCGGCGCCGACCTGCTGGACCCCGCCGATTGCGAGGCCGCGGTGGCGCAGGTGCTGGCGCGCTACGGCAGGCTGGATATGGTCGCACACACCGTCGGCGCCTTCGCGATGGCGCCGATCGCGGAGGCGACGCCGGCGCATTGGCAGCAGATGTTCCAGATCAACCTGATGTCGACGCTGAACCTGTATCGCGCCGCGACGCCGCCGATGCGCGACGCCGGCCGCGGCAGCCTGGTGGCGATCGGCGCCATGGCCGCGCTGCGCGCGCCGGGCGAGCTCGCCGCCTATGCAGCCGCCAAGGGCGCCGTGCTGAAGCTGACGGAAAGCCTGGCCGAGGAACTCAAGGACACGGGCGTGCGCGTCAACGCCGTGCTGCCCGGCACCATTGACACGCCGCAGAACCGCGCCGCGATGCCGGAGGCAGATCCATCGCGCTGGCTACGACCCGAGCAGATTGCGGAGGCGATGGTGTTCCTTCTCTCCGACGCCGCCAGCGGCGTGACCGGCGCGCTGCTGCCGGTCACCGGGCGTGGGTGAGGCGCGCCCGCCCGCCGTTTCGCGCACCGCGCCTTCAAGCCGCGCCGGGATCATAGTCGAGGGCGGGCGCGTCCACCCAGCCGGCAGGCGCCGCGGCCCAATCCGCCGGCGCCTCGGCCGCGAACGCCGCGGCGGCGTCGGCCGCGGAGAGGCCATCCGCCTCGCCATCCGCAAGCACGAAGGCATGGCCGCGGGCCTCTGCCCCGGGCCTCGGCGCCGGCACGACGAACAGGGCGCCGCCGCCCAGCAGCGCCTCGGCCAGCGCGCCGTGCAGTGCCTCCGGCTCGATGTCGACGGCGCCGGCTGCGATGCGAAACGCGACAACACCGTCCTCGTCACCGGTCAGCAGCGCGCTGCCGTTGCCGATGCCGGCGAGATGGCCGACCAGCGCCTCCAGCAGCGCCTCGCTGATCTCCACGGCGTCGTCACCGCCATCATCCGCGTCGAGGTCTTGCTCCTCCTCGTCGAGCGGCTCGTCGGGGATCGCGAGCTTCACCCGGCGCAGCAGGTCGAGCGCGCGCGCCAGCGCCAGCGGAGGCTCGGCCCGGCCGCCACCAGCGGCGTCGGCGATGACGGCAAGCCACGCGTCCAGGCGGTCCTGCCACGCATCCTCCTCCTGCGCCGCATCGTCGTCGTGCCGCGGCGGCATCGGCAGGGTGAGACCGAGCAGGCACACGTCCCGATCCGCGGGCGACGCCCGCTCGATCGGCGGTTCCAGGCCGTTGGCAAGCGCCTCGGCAGCCTGCCGCAACGCCGAGGGCTTGAGCCGCGCCAGCGCCGCAGTGGGCACCCAGAAGGGCGCCAGCAGCAGCTCCACGAAGCTTGAATCGAGCGCGATTCCTGTCAGCCGGCCCTGCAGCCCCGCGGGCACCTCGGGCGGGCTTGGATCAGCGCCGTCGCGCAGCACGGGGCTGACGAACAGCAGCGCCTCCCGCATCCTGCCACTCCCGCCCAACAGGCAGGAGGAGGCCGTCAGGTCGATCTCGCGCCGCACATAGGCGTAGTCCTCCGCCTCCAGCATCTTCTCCACGACACCGAGCGCGCCATCGAGGTTCTGCGCCAGCAACTCCTCGGTCAGGTCGTTGATCAACGTTTCATCGGCCTCCGGGTCGGTCGCCCAGCGCGCAATCCGCGCCGCGAGCGTCCCACCCTGCGCCGGCTTGCGCGGCGGCAGCTTGAGGTCGGCGGCGCCAAGCCCCACCGCACGCAGCGCGGCATCGCCGGTGAGCCTGTCCTGCGGCTCGCCGGGATACGCCGCGGGATCGGCGCCCGCCTCGCCGCCCTGTGCGATCCAGGTCCGCATCGGCGCGGCGCGCAGACGCAGCACCGCGACGTCGTAGCCATAGCGGTACGCCGCACGCGCGCCGGTCCGGACGATGCGCGCATGCAGCGCGTTGTCGAGGTGCTCGGCCATCGGATGGGCCATGCGGAAGGCCTCGTCATCGGCGTAGATCCGCAGCAGCACCTCGTCCTCGTCGGCATCCTGCACGCGGTCCAGCAGCTGGGTGACCGCTGCGACGATGGCGTTCGCTTCGGCGATCTCGGATCCGGGCATGGGCGTTCGTCCAATCGGTGTCGTGGCGATCGGGCCTCGTCGCATATCCGCGCGGCCCCGCGAAGCGCCGCAGGTTCCGCGACGGAACGGCCTGGCGCAAGCCTATGCCTGCTTGCGCAGCGAGCGGACGAAGCGCGGCCCTGCCTCGGCGAAGCCCGTGGCGCGACAGAATTCCCGCAGCGACACCGCATCCGGAGGGGTTGCGATCTCCAACGCGCCGCAACCCGCCACGCGCGCAGCCTGCGCCGCCGCCTTGAGCAGCAGCCGGCCGATCCCCTTGCGCCGATCCTCCGCGCCGACGAGCAGCGTGGTGATCTGCGCGGTCGGGCGCGCCGCCTCCAGCGTGGGATACCAGTGCATCACCAGCAGGCCGCTCGGCGGCCCCCACTGGATCGCGAGCAGCGCCGTGCCGGAGGCGTGGCGCAGCGCGGCCAGCCTCTCCGGCAGCGCGACCGCGTCAGCGACGTGCCCGGCCTCGGCCAGCAATGTCACCACGCCAGGGGCATCGGCCGGCGTGGCGGCGCGGATCTCAAGGCCGTGGCGCGATGTCACGCGAAGCGTCCGTTGTCATGCGCGGGGCGCCTGCCCAGGCGCGCCACGCTGCCCTGCCACCACGCGCCGTCGCGCCGGGCATCACTCTGCAGCCGTCATCCGCAGGCGGAATTGCGCGGCATTCTGGATATGCTCGCGCATCGCGCGCGCCGCCTGGTCGGGATCGCGCGCGACGATGGCGCCCAGCACGCGCTCATGCTCCTGCATCACCTCCACCGCCCGCCCGGGCAGCGCATAGGTCGTGCCCGGGAGCAGCGCCATGAAGTCAGACATGCTGGCGATGGCGTGGCTGAGGAAGGAGTTCCGCGCGGCGCGATAAATGCCCTCATGGAAGCGGCGGTTGAGCAGCGCCGCGCGCGCCGTGTCCTCCGCCGCCGCGCGCATCTGCTCCAGCGTGTCGGACAGTTCCGCCAGGTCGAGCCCGGTCGCGTGCAGCGCCGCCATCTCGGCCGCCGTGCCCTCGATCGACCGGCGGAACATGTACAGCTCGTGCACGCGCTGCCGGTCCAGCCGCGCCACCGCCAGGCCGCCGCCGGGGACATCCTCCACCAGGCGGTCGGCCTCCAGGCGTCGGATCGCCTCGCGCACCGGCGTGCGGCTCGTGTTGAGCGATGCCGCGGTCTCCGTCTCGCGCAGGCGCTGGCCGGGGCGGTAGAGCCCGGCGCGAATCCCCTCGCGCAGGTGGCGATAGACGCGCTCCGCACGGGAAAACCCCGCATCCTCCGCCCGGGCGGCCGGGCCGGGCGCGTCACCTGCGGCCGGGGGTGCGGCTGTCACGGCAGGAACAGCCCGCCATTCACATGCATGCTCTGGCCGGTGATGAAGGAGGAGGCGGGGCGGCAGAGCAGGCGCACGAGCTCCGCGACATCCTCCGGCACGCCCTCGCGCCCGACGATGGGCGCGCCGGCAATGCCCTTGCCTGCGGTGGCGGCGCGCTTGCCGCCGATCTTGCCGGGGATGACGCAGTTCACCGTGATGCCCTGCGCGGCGTATTCCACCGCCAGCGCGCGCGTCAGGCCCACCACGCCGGCCTTGGCCGCGCCCACATGCGCGCGCCCGCCCGCGCCGAGATGCGCGCTGAGCCCGCCCATGCAGATGATCCGACCGTATCCGCGCGGCACCATCCGCCGGAGCGCCGCGCGCGAGCACAGGAAGGCGCCGTCCAGGATCACGCCGGTGATCTCGCGCCAGCGTGCGAAGCTCATCTCGGTGAAGTGCTCCTCGCCGCGCAGCGCCGCGTTGTTGATCAGGATGTCGATGCGGCCGAAGACGCGGTCCAACTCCGCGAACATCGCCTCGACGGCCGCCTCGTCGGTCACGTCGGCGAGCACCACCAGCGCGCGGCGGCCCATCGCCTCGACCTCGCGCGCCACCGCTTCGGCCTCGTCGCGCGAGTTGCGGGCGTGCAGCACGATGTCCGCCCCCTCCTCGGCCAGGGCGAGTGCGACGGCGCGGCCGATCCGCCGGACGCCGCCGGTGATCAGCGCGACGTGGCCAAGCATGGGCTGGGTGGTCATGGATGGTTCTCCGGCAGGTCGTTGATGCGAAGCAGCGGGCGGAGGTCGCGCACGCGCAGGCCCTCGATGCCGCGCAGCGCGGACAGCAGCGCGGGCGCGCGCCCGCCGAGCAGCGGTGCCACGAGGTCGAGCACCTTGGCCTCGACCTCCTCCTCCGCCATCGGGTTGTCCGGCGTGCCGCGCACGGCGATGGCGTGGTGGCGCCGCTCCGCGCCGCCCGCGAAGCGGATTGCGACGATGGCCTGCCGGGCCGGCACCGCGGCCGTCAGCTCGGCGCTCGGCACCAGCGCCATCCGCGCCCTGAGCGCGCGCACCGCCGGGTCCTGCATGCGCGCCATGTCGTGGCCCGCGGCGAAGCTGACGGTGCCGTCGAGAAGCGCGATGGCGACGAGGTGCTGCACGCACACATCCGGCATGGCGCGGTCATCCACGATGTGCACGCGGTCATCCGGCATGGTGAGGGTGATCGCCTCGATCGCCGCGGGGTCCTGCGGCGCACCGCCGGTGATCGCCATCACGGCGTCCAGCACCGCCTGGATCGGCGAGCCGACGCACCACTTCTTGATGGAGGCGCGCATGATCTCGAAGCGCGTGCCGAGCCCCTCGACCAGCGCCGCGCGGTCGGGCCGCTCCGCGAAGGCGGCGAACAGGTTGTGCGGGCCGGCGAGGGGGTCGTCCACACCGGTGAAGCCGGCGGCGACCATCAGCGCCGCGAGCGTGCCGTTGCGCGCCGGCATGGCGGCGAAATCGAAGGCCTTCTCCACGTGATGCTGGTCGCGGTTCCAGAAGGGGATGCCGCTGGCCTGCTGCGCCGAGTAGGACAGCATGTGCCGCACCTGCCGCGCATCGAAGCGCAACAGCGAAGCCGCTGCCGCCGCCGCGCCGAAGGCCGGGCCGATGCTGTGCGTGCTGTGCTTCGCCTTCGCCGGCGGCGAGAAGCCGAGTGCGAGGTTCACCCGCACGCAGACATCGTACCCGAGTGCCACGGCACGCAGCAGCGCCTCGCCCCCGGCATCCTCCCGCTCGGCCACCGCGAGGGCGGCGGGTACGATGGCGCAGCCGGGATGGCAGCGCCCGGCGAGGTGGCTGTCATCGGTCTCGTCGCCATGCGCGGCCATCGCATTGGCGAAGGCGGCCTGGGCGGTGGGCAGCAGCGCGCGCACACCCACCGCGAGCCCCTCCTCCACACCGCCGCTGCTGGCCGCGAAGCGCGCGCCGAGGTGGCCGGCCGCAAGCTGCGTGCCGGAGACGATCGCGCCCAGCGTATCCAGCAGGTGCAGCCGCGTCTTGCGCGCCACCTCCTGCGGCAGCGGCCGTGCGCTGGCCTCGGCGATGTAGGTCGATAGCGTGACGATCTCGTCGGACAGCGGTTGCGGTGTCGATGTGGCCATGCCGGCTTGCCTTCCCTACACCCAGCCCAGGCCGCGCAGCGCCAGCGCGGCGCCGCCGGTCAGGATCGCCGCCTCCAGGATGACGCCCTGGATGGACAGGCTCATGCGGTCGCTCAGCCACCGCGCGGTCATCACGCCGGGGATGGCGATGAGGCCGATGAGCAGGGCGAGCAGCCAGGATTCCGGCGGCAATTCCCCCAGCGCCTGGAACGTCATGACCTTCACCAGCCCAACCACCAGCGAGATCGCCGCATCGGTCGCCACCACCGCCTGCGGCGCGAGGCCCAGCGAGGCGAGGGCCGCCGTCAGCAGCACGCCGCCGCCCGGCGTGCCGCCGGTGACCAGGCCGAAGACGACGCCGAACAGAACGATGCCGAAGGTCCCGATCTCCAGACGCCGTCCCTTCAGCAAGCGCCGCAGCGGCACTGTGGCAAGCAGCGTGAGGCCCAGCACCAGCGCCACCTGCGGGCCGCTCAGCAGCGTGAACAGCCAGGCGCCGACGAAGCAGGCGGGGATAGCCGCCAGCGTCAGCGGCAACACCGGGCGCCACACCACGCGGTCGCGGAAGATCACCAGCCGCGAGCCGTTGTTGAACAGGCCCGAGACCGCGAGGATCGGGATCGCCGCCGCGGCGCCGACCACGGGCACCAGCGCCAGTGGCATCAGCAGGTTGGTGCCGTAGCCCGCCAGCCCGCCGACGATCGACGTGCCATAGGCGGCAAGCCCGACACCAAGCGCCGCGAGCGGCTCCATCACGCTCAGCGCGCCAGTCGCACGCCGCCGGTCTGCAGGATGTCGCGCAGCTGGCCCTGGTAGTCGCGGAAGAAGGCGGCGGTATCGGTGGGCGAGAGGAAGGCGCTCTGCAGCTGGTTGTCCTCGACATACTTCATCCAGGCCGGGCCTTGCGACATGCGGCGGAACAGATCGCCGTAGAAGGCCACCGCCTCCTCCGGGATGCCGGGGGGGGCCACCAGGCCGCGGGCCTGCACGACATCGGCGATCGGGAAGCCGGCCTCGGCCAGCGTCGGCACATCCGGCAGCAGCGGCAGGCGCGAGGCCGTCGCGGTGGCCAGGATGCGCAGCCGCCCGGCGCGCACCTGTTCGCGGATCTCGGCCGGCTCGGCGATCATCATGTCCACATGGCCGCCGAGCAGCGCGGACATCCGCTCGCCGCCCGAAGGGAAGGAGATGAAGGCCCAGCGCGCGCCGGTGTGCGCCATCAGCAATTGCCGCACCAGCGCGTCGCGCGCGGTGGGCGAACCGCCGGACTGGCGCACCTGCCCCGGGCGCGCCCTCGCCGCATCGACGAAATCGGCCAGGCTGCGATAGGCCGAATCGCCGCGCACGATGACAACCGCGGGCTCGATCGCCACGCGCGCGATCGCCGTCATGTCGGTGACGAGCGAGCGCGCCTCAGCCTGCACCAGCGGCAGCGACATCCACAGGCTGGTCCACACGCCGATCACATGCGGCTCGCCGCGCCGTTCGATCATGTAGTTCATCGCCGTGGCGCCGCCGCCGCCGACGCGGTTGGCCACCTGCATGCGGCCGGTGAAGATGCGGTCCTGCTCGATCGCGCCGATCAACGCGCGCGCGAAGACGTCGGGCCCGCTGCCCGGGCCGTTATGCGCCACGAACTCGATCGGGCGCGTGGGCGTCCAGGCGGCGTGCGCCGGCCGGGCCAGCGCGGCCGTGGCCAGCGTGCCCGCGGCGGCGAGAAGGTGGCGGCGTTGCATGGTGTTGTCCTCCCTTTGGGTTGCAGTCACGTTGGGTTGCAGTCAGGGGGCAGCCGCCGCGCGCTGGCGCAGCACACGGCCAATCAGGGGCGAGAACAGGATGAGCAGAGCGAGCCCCAGCATAACGGCCGAGAGCGGCCGTTCCACCAGGATCGACGGATCGCCCATGGACATGGTGAGCGATTGGCGCACCGCGCGTTCCATCGCATCGCCCAGGACGAAACCCAGCACCAGCGGCGCGGGCGGGAAGCCGAAGCGTGCCATGGCGTAGCCGAGCAGCCCGAAACCCGCGAGCAGCAGCAGGTTCTGCGGATTGTCGGAGACGCTGAAGCCGCCCACCAGCGACAGCCCGAGAATCATCGGGAACAGCACATACAGCGGGATGCGCAGGATCTGCGCAAACAGCGGCACCAGCGGCAGGTTCATCACCAGCAGCACCAGGTTACCGATGTAGAGGCTCGCGATCAGACCCCAGAAGATCTCTGGGCTCTCCGTGATCATCAGCGGCCCCGGCTTCACGCCCCAGACCACCAGTGCGGCCAGCAGGATCGCCGTGCTGCCGCCGCCGGGGATGCCCAGCGTGAGCAGCGGCACCATCGCGCCGCCGGAATCGGCGTTGTTCGCCCCCTCCGGCGCGGCGACGCCCTCGGGCACGCCGGTGCCGAATTTCTCCGGATGGCGCGAAACGGCCTTCTCGATGCCATAGGCGATGAAGGAGGCGATGGCCGAACCCGCGCCGGGTAGCACGCCCACCAGGAAGCCCACCGCGGAGCCGTTGAAGAAGGCGAAGCGACAGGCCTTCAGCTCCGCCCAGGAGGGCAGCAGCTCGCGCATTCGCCCGGGCACGGGCAGCGGCGTGTTCTCCTCGCGCGCGCGGATGCTCTCCAGCACGCCGGCAATGGCGAAGACGCCCACGGCGATGACCATGAAGTCGATGCCGCCGAGCAGGAAGGACGAGCCGAAGGTGAAGCGGCTCTGCGAGGTGAACAGGTCGGTCCCGATGCTGGTCAGCCACAGCCCGACCAGCAGCGACAGCAGCGCCTTCAGCAGCGAGGCCCCGCCCAGCACCACCACCAGCGACAGGCCCAGCACCATCAGCGCGAAGTATTCGGGCGAGGAGAAGCGCAGCGCGAATTCCGCGATCGGCGGGGCCAGCAGCGTCAGCGCGACGATGCCGAAGGTGCCCGCGATGAAGGAGGATATCGCCGCGATGCCCAGCGCCGCGCCGCCGCGCCCCTTGCGCGCCATCTGGTAGCCGTCGAGGCAGGTGACGACGGATGACGCCTCGCCCGGGATGTTCAGCAGGATCGAGGTGGTGGAGCCGCCATACTTCGCGCCGAAGAAGATGCCGGACAGCATGATGATGCCCCCCGTCGGGTCCATCCCGAAGGTGAGCGGCAGCAGCAGCGCGATGGTCGCGGCGGGGCCAAGCCCCGGCAGCACGCCGACGATGGTGCCCAGGAAGCAGCCGACCAGGCACCAGAAGATGTTGATCGGCTGCAGCGCGACGGCGAAGCCCTGGCCGAGGGCGGCGAGCGTTTCCATGCGTCAGAAGCCCCACGGCCCGGCCGGCAGGCCCACACCCATCACCAGCCCGAACACCAGCCAGAAGGCACCCGCGCAGGCCAGCCCCACCGCCGCGCCGCGCGCCCAGCTGCGGCCGAAGACGAAAACCACGACGAAGGCCGCCAGCAATGCGAAGCCCGCGAAGAAGCCGATCCACTGCATCGCGAAGGCCGCGCCGGCGAAGGCCGCCCAGGTGAGCAGCGCGCGCAGATTGCCGCCGGCATCGCCCGCCTCGCCGGCCTTGCGCGGCCGCAGCAGCGCGCGCGCCACCAGCAGCGCGGACAGTACCATGAACAGCACGCCGTAGCCGAGCGGGAAGAAGCCGGGCCCGGGCCCGTCCTCGGTCAGCAACTCCCAGCCCAGCGCCCGCCAGGTGACGTAGCCGCCAAGCCCGGCCAAAGCGAGGCCGGGCAGCACGTCGGGGTCGAGGCGTCGCGCCATGGTCAGGCGCACAATGCGAGCAGTTCGCGCACATCCGCCACGCCGTCGAGCTGCCAGACCCGCGCCGCGATGGCGCGCGCACGGTCCTCGCCCAGCACAGCCGCGGCGTTGCCCTGGAACTTGCGCTCCAGCGCCGCGTCCGACATCGGGTTGTCCGCGGTGCCGGAGGCATGCGCGACGGGTGCTTCGAACCGGCGGCCATCGGTTGCGACCAGCGTCGCATGCGCCTGGTCCTTGCGGAATTCCTCCATGACCGAGACCTGGATCTTCGGCCGGAAGGCCAGGACATCGGCCGCGCCGGCGCGGGCATCGCTGTACTGCGCGATGCCGGCGTTGCCGTCGAGATAGGCGACGGAGGCCGAGTGGTTGATGCTGAACTTCGACATCAGCCCCGATCGTGGGTCGTCCACGCCGGTGATCTTCACGGCATGCGGATGCACCTGCAGCTCAACCCGCGCCACCTGCGCGGCCGGCAGGCCGGCACTGTCATGCAGCGCGATCATCGCATCGATCAGCGGATGCAGCACGATGCCGCAGGCATAGGGCTTGTAGCCGTTGCGCGTGATCTCGAAGCGGCTGCCGAGGCCTTCCGTGATGCGCTCGGGCGCCGCCGTCGTGCTGTAGATGCGGATGAAGCCGCGCTTGCCTTCCAGGATCTCGTCTGAGCTGTTGAAGCCGCGCGCGGCGAGCAGCGCGGCCAGCGTGCCCGAGGCGGCCGCCTTCCCGGCGTGGAAGGATTTGCACATCGTCCCGCGGTTCTGCTGCATGCCGGCGGCCTGCGTCGTCGCGATGCCGATGGCGTGCGTCACCTGCTGCGGATCGAGCCCGAGCAGCCGCGCGCCGCCAGCACCCGCGGCGATGGCGCCGAGCGTGCCGGTGAGGTGCCAGCCGCCATCGTGATGCGCCGGCGCGCCCTGGCCGGCGCGCACGCCCACCTCGAAGCCCGCGACATAGGCCGCGATCAGGCCGCGCCCGCTGACCGGCCGGTGTTCGGCCAGCGCCAGCAGCGCGGCCAGCAGCGGCGAGGAGGTGTGCAGCACCACGCCGCCCATGTGCGTGTCGTCGAAATCGAGCAGGTGGCCCATCTGGCCGTTCGCCACGGGCGCATCGAGCAGGCCCAGCCGTCTTCCACCCTGGCCGAGCACGGTGGCGATGGCTGGCGAACCCGTCGCCGCGAAGGTGTCGAGCAGGATGCGGATGGTCGGGTGCCGGCTGGCCGCCAGCGCGCAGCCGATCCAGTCGAGCACGCCGCGCCGCGCCTCATGCACCACTTCCGGCGGCAGGTCCTCGAAGCGCAGCCCGGCAACGAAGGCGCCGAGCGCTTGGGTCACGCCGAGGCCAAGGGCGGCGACTCCATACTCCGTCTTTGCCGCGGTGCTCGACATGCGGTTTCCCCCTCTCCGCGCGCACATTCCGCCACGCCGTTCGCGGGAGGCTAGCAGGCCTGTGTGCTGTTGCATACATTCGCCCGCCCTCGCGGGGCCGACCGGCGCGCGGGGAATTCGGGGGAAGACGCCATGACAAACTCACCGACCGTCGCGGAACGGCTTGCCGAGGCGGCGCTCGCCGCGCGGCCCGAGACGGCGATGCGCGAGACCTGCGAAAGGCTGCTGATCGATGTCGCGGGCCTGTGCGTCTCGGCGCGCGGCACGGACTACGTGGCGGCCGCGATGGGCGCGGCCGAGGGGCCGGGGCCCTGCACCGCCTTCGGCCATGCCGGCGGCCTCGGCGCCTCCGATGCCTGCATCGTCAACGGCCTCGCTGCGCATGGCGAGGATTACGACGACACCTTCGAAGGCGGGCCGATCCACTCCGGCGCCGTGGTGATCCCCGCCGTGCTCGCCGCGGCGGAACGCTTCGGGCTTTCGGGCGCCGATGCGATGCGCGGCATCGCGGTGGGCGCGGAGGCGGCCTGCCGGCTCTCCACCGTCATCCCGAAGGCGGTGCACAAGGCCGGCTTCCACCCCACCTCCGCGCTCGGCACGCCCGCCGCGGCACTGGCCGTGGCGGTGGCGATGCGCCTGACGCCGCGGCAGGTGGTGGACGCGCTCGGCATCGCGGGCTCGATGTCCTCCGGCATCATCGAATACCTGACGGACGGCGCCTGGACGAAGCGCCTGCATCCGGGCTGGGCGGCGCAATCGGGGCTGCGCGCCGCGCTGCTCGCGAAGGGCGGCTTCTTCGGCCCGCGTACCGTCTTCGAAGGGCCGCACGGGCTGTTCCACGGCTTCGCGCGCAACCCGCAGGGCAACTGGGCCGCGCTGCTCGACGGCTTCGGCACCGACTGGGTGGCGGCGACCATCGCCTTCAAGCCCTGGGCCAATGGCACGATGACCCAGCCCTATGTGGATTGCGCCATCCGCCTGGCGCAGCGCGGCGTGAAGGCCGAGGACATCGTCTCCGTCACCTGCGAGACAGCGGAGGGCATCCTGCACCGGCTATGGGATCCGCTGGCGTCGAAGCAGGCGCCGCCCAACGCCTATGCGGCGAAGTTCAGCGTGCCGTACGGCGTGGCAGCCGGACTCGTGCTGGGCGGCGCCGGCCTCGAGGCCTTCACGGAGGAGATGGTGCAACGCCCGGAGCTGCGGGCGCTGGCCGCCAAGGTCGGCTACGTGGTGGATCCGGCCAACCCGTATCCGCGCGCCTATACCGGCCATGTCCGGGCCACGCTCCGCGATGGCTCTGTGGTGGAGGAGCGGCAGCCGCATCTGCGCGGCGGCGCCACCGATCCGCTGTCGCGCGCCGAGATCGAGGCGAAGGCGCGGGCCAATTGCCTGCATGGCGGCTGGGACGCGGCGCGGGCGGATGCGCTGATCGCCTTCGGCGCCGCGGCCTTCGATGCGGCGCGGCTGGATGCCGCGGCGCTGCGCGGCTGAACCCGGGCGCGCGGCGCCGGCTTGCCGGCTGCCCGCGTCACACAAGCTTCATCGTGCGTTTATCGTTTCGTGACGGACAGCACGGGCACTCTCTCGCATTGAGCGCGAACTCAATGAACGGGAGTTCCAGCGCTCATGTCCGGCACCGAGATCAACGCCAGCTTCGGTCCCCAATTCGTCGCGACGGGCGCCTCGCCCTCGATCGCGCGCGGGGCGGAAGTGACGGCCTTCGATGCGGCGCGGAACCTGCTGTTCGTGCTCGGGCCCGATGGCGTGGATGCGCTGGATGGCACGACGCTGGCCTTCCAGTTCGGCCTGCCGCGTTCGGGCATCACCGCGCCGGTGACGCTGGGCGGCGGCAATTCCGTCGCGGTCTCCGGCAACGTCCTTGCCGTCGCCTATGAGGGCAGCGCGCGCGGCGAGGACGGCGCCGTGGTGTTCTACAACCTCTCCGCCACGCCGCCGGCAGTGACGCGCGTTGTCACGGGCCCCGAATTCTCCACGCCGGACCAGATCGTCTTCACCCCTGACGGCAGCAAACTGCTGGTGGCGATCGAGGGCGAGCCGGGCGATGGCTACAGCTCGGACGCCAAGGGCGGCGTCGGCATCATCGACGTGGCAACCGGCGCGCTGCAATTCGCCGGCTTCGATGCCTTTGACGCGCAGGAGGCCGCGCTGCGCGCCGCCGGCGTGCGCCTCACCGGGCGCGATGCGCCGGGCGGCCAGCCCAACACGGCCGATCCCTCGCGCGACCTGGAGCCCGAATACATCGCGATCAACGCCGCCGGCACCAAGGCCTATGTGGCGCTGCAGGAAGCCAATGCGCTGGCGGTGCTGGACATCGCGACCGCGACGATCGAGCGCGTGCTGCCCTTCGGCCTGAAGGACCATAGCCTGGCGGGCTTCGGCCTCGACGCCTCGGACCGCGACGGCGGTGCCAAGATCAACACCTGGCCGATCCATGGCATGTACATGCCCGACGGCATCGCCACCTTCGAGGTCGCGGGCCGCACCTTCGTCGCGACCGCGAATGAGGGCGATGCGCGCGAATGGGGCAATTTCGTCGAGGAGGTCCGCATCGCCGATTCCTCCGTGGTGCTGGACCCCACCATCTTCCCCGCCTCGATCGCGAGCGTGCTGAAGGACAATGCGCAGGCCGGGCGCCTCACCATCTCGCGCCACACCGGCGACACCGATGGCGATGGCGATTTCGACCAGCTGCACGTCTTCGGCGGCCGCAGCGTCTCGATCTTCGAGGTCACGAATACCGGGCTGACGCGCGTGTGGGACAGCGGCACCATCATCGACGCCACGCTCGCGGCGCAGTTCCCGGCGCGCTACTTCGATGACCGCTCCGACAACAAGGGCGCCGAGCCCGAGGGCCTGGCCATCGGCCAGATCGGCGGTGTGCCGCACCTCATCGTGGGGCTGGAGCGCGCCAATGCGCTGATGGCCTTCCGGCTGGACACCTCGGCCGTCGCGGGCGGCGGCGTGCCCACCGCCAGCCTCGCCGGCACCTTCGCCGCCAACACGGCGCCCGCCGGCATCGCCGATGTGGGGCCGGAGGTGTTCAGCTTCGTGCCGGCCGCCGCCGGCGGCCTCGGCACGCTGTTCGTGGCGAACGAGGTGTCCGGCACGGTGCGGCGCCTCGACCTCGCCGCGGATGCGCCGGGCAGCTTCACGCTGCAGATCCTGCACGGCTCGGATTTCGAGGGCGGGCTGCTGGCGCCAGGGCGCGCACCAAATTTCGCGGCCATCGTCGACGCGCTGGAAGACACCTTCACGAACTCCATCACCCTGTCCTCGGGCGACAACTACATCCCCGGCCCGTTCCTGGCGGCCGGCACCGACAGCGCCGTGCGTGGCGCGCTGCAGGGCTTCTACGAACAGCTTCTCGGCCTGTCGGCCGGCACGCTGACGGGCCTACGCGAGGGCCCGGCGCGCATCGACATCGCGATCCTCAACGCGCTCGGCGTGCAGGCCAGCGTGTTCGGCAACCACGAATTCGACCTCGGCCCGAATGTGGTGGCCGATGCCATCGACTTCATCGCGGGCAGTGGTTCCGGTGCGGGGCGGATCAGCAGCATCGGCGCGCTGTTCCCCTACCTCTCGGCGAATCTCGATTTCGTGCCCGAGGCCGCGCTGCGCGGGCTGCTGACGCAGACGCTGCGCGATGCCGCGAGCTACGCCACGCGCGCGTCCGACCTCGCCAACGACACGGTGATCAGCGCCGAGGCGGCGGATGCGCAGATCTCGCCCTGGACCACCATCATCGAGAATGGCGAGACCATCGGCGTGCTCGGCGCCACCACGCAGATCCTGCGCAGCATCTCCTCGCCCGGCGCCGTGGATGTGCTGGGGCCGGACGCCAACGACATGGTGGTGCTGGCGGCGATCCTGCAGCCCTATGTCGACCAGATGACGGCGCAGGGGATCAACAAGATCATCCTGCTGTCGCACCTGCAGCAGAACGCCTTTGAGCTGGAACTGGCCACGCTGCTGCGCGGCGTGGATGTGATCATCGCCGGCGGCAGCCACGCCATCTTCGCCGATGGGCAGGACACGCTGCGCCCCGGCGATACGGCCGCAAATGGCTACCCGGTGTATCGCACCGGCGCCGATGGCCGGCCGGTGGCGGTGGTGAACACCGGCAGCGAATACGGCTATGTCGGCCGTCTGGTGGTGACCTTCGATGCCAACGGCGTGCTGATCGGCGATCCCGATGCGGCCGGCCCGCTGGGTGTGGGCGGCGTCAACAGCGCCGTCTCCGGCGCCTTCGCCACGGATGATGCGGGTGTGGACCGCGTCGCTGGCGATGGCGACGGCATGCTCTCGGCCGCCGAGCGCGCGGCGATCTTCGCCGATGGCACGCGCGGCGGCGAGGTGAAGCAGCTGACCGATGCGGTGGCCGCCGTGGTCGCCGCGAAGGATGGCGCGGTGTTCGGCTACACTGACGTCTTCCTGGATGGTCGTCGTCTTGAGGTGCGCACCGAGGAGACCAACCTCGGCAATCTCACCGCCGATGCGAACCTCGCCACGGCGCGGCTGTTCGACCCCTCGGTGATGATCAGCCTGAAGAATGGCGGCGGCATCCGCGCCGAGATCGGCGCCGTGGTCGGCCAGCCGATCCCCTCCGAGGTTCCGCCGCTGGCCAACCTCTCGGCCGGCAAGCCCGAGGGCGGCGTCAGCCAGCTCGACATCGAGAACTCGCTGCGCTTCAACAACGGCCTCTCGATCGTCACCTTCAGCGCCGCCGATCTGGTGAAGGTGATCGAGAACGCGCTGCGCGGCGTGGCCCCGGGCGCCACGCCCGGCGCCTTCCCGCAGGTCAGCGGCCTGCAATTCTCCTTCGACCGCGATCGCCCGGCCGGCGACCGCGTGGTCAGCCTCGTCGTGCTGGCCGAGGATGGCAGCATCGCCGATGTGCTGGTGAAGGACGGCGCGCTGGTGGGCGATGCGGCGCGCACCTTCCGCGTGGTGGGCCTCAACTTCAACTTCGACGGCCCGAATGGCGGCGACAACTGGCTGAACCCCGTCGGCAACACCGACCCCGCGCTGGCGGCCAGCTTCACCAACCGCCTCGACCTGTTCGACCCCTCGGCCGGCACGGGCTTCAACGCCGCCGGGCGCGAGCAGGACGCGCTGGCCGACTACCTGCAGGCCAACCATGCCGATCCGACCACCGCGCTCGATGCGCCGGATACGGCGCCCGCGCTCGATACGCGCATCCAGAACCTCGATGCGCGGGCCGATGCGGTGCTGCCCACCGCCACCATCACGGTGGCCAGCGGCAATGTGCGTAGCTTCGCGCCCGAACTCGTCGCCGGTCCGGAGCCCGGCGCCTGGTTCCGCGTGATCGGCAGCAGCCGCGCCGACATCATCGAGGGCACCGCCGGGCGCGACATCATCACCGGCGGCGGCAACAATGACCGCGCCTTCGGCGCTGCCGGCGCGGACAGCCTCGATGGTGGTGCCGGCAATGACAGCCTGTCGGGTGGGGCCGGCAACGACACGCTGGATGGCGGCGTCGGCAATGACAGTCTCGAGGGCAATGCCGGCAACGATGTGCTGCGCGGCGGCGGCTTCAACGACACGCTGAACGGCGGCGAGGGCGCCGACACGCTGATCGGCGGCGCGCAGAACGACACCTATATGGTGGACGATGCCGACGATGTGGTGGTGGAGGCCGCGGGCGAGGGGATCGACCGCATCCGCACCGCGCTCGACAACCTCGTCCTCGCCGCGCATGTCGAGGAGCTGGCGCTGGAAGGCCCGGCGCGCAACGCCACCGGCAATGCGGCCAGCAACCTGATGCTCGGCAACCAGTTCGACAACATCCTGCTGGGCCTCGGCGGCAACGACACGCTCTCGGGCAGCGGCGGCAATGACAGCCTGGGGGGCGGCTTCGGCAATGACAGCCTGGCCGGCGGCGCCGGCGCCGATACGCTGCTTGGCGGCGAGGGCGGCGATACGCTGACGGGCGGTGCCGGGAATGACAGCTTCGTGTTCACGGCGCGAACCGACAGCCACCCGGTGATCGTGACGAAGCGCGACGTGATCACCGACTTCGTGGTGGGCCAGGACCGCATCGTGCTGGCATTCGACGCGAATGACCTGCTGGCGGGGATGCAGGATTTCGCCTTCATCGGCGACACCGCCTTCGCCGTGGGTTCGGCCGGGGCGGTGCGGTTCCAGCAGCTGAGCGCCAGCAGCGTTCTGGTGCAGGCAAACCTCGACAACGATACGGCCGCGGAATTCGCGCTGCTGGTGCAGGGGACCGGCACGCTCTCGGCGGCCGACTTCGTGCTCTGAGCCGGCCGGCCGGGCGAGGCTTGCGCTTGGCGCGCGCGGCCTAACTTCTCCCGGCATGCCAGAAGCGCCTCATGATCGCGGGCCACCGGAAGCGCCCGGTGGCCGCACGGAACCCGGGCCGGCGGCCGCCCCGCCGGCGCTCACTGTCTATTTCGACGGCGCCTGCCCGCTGTGCTGGGCGGAGATCGCGCATTATCGCAACCAGCGCGGCGCCGAGGCGCTGTGCTTCGTCGACGTGGCGCAGCCCGCGCCCTGCGGCCCCGGCCTGAGCCGCGAGGCCGCGCTGGCCCGTTTCCATGTGCGCGATGCCGAGGGTCGGCTGCTCTCCGGCGCGGCGGCCTTCGTCGGCCTGTGGCAACGCCTGCCGCGCTGGCGTTGGTTCGCGCGCCTGGCCGCGCTGCCCCCCGTGCTGGCGCTGCTGGAGTTCGGCTACCGCGCCTTCCTGCCGCTCCGCCCGGCGCTGTCGCGCCGCCTGGGCCCCTGGCTGGGCGGGCGCGCCACGCCGCCTGCACCATGACACCCGGGCCATCCGCGCCCGCCGCCCTCGCATCCTTCCCGGCTGGCGGCGTCGCGGTGGTGTTCGGTGCGGGTGGCGGCATCGGCGGCGCGCTGCTGACGCAGCTGCGCGCCGAGCCCGCCTTCCGCGCCGTGCTCGGCTTCAGCCGCGCCAGCCTGCCGCCGATCGACCTGGAGGACGAGGCAAGCCTTGCCGCCGCGGCGGCGCTGGCGGCGCAGGCCGGCCCGCTGCGCCTCGTCATCGACGCCACCGGCTTCCTGCACGATGCGCGGCAGCGCCCCGAGAAATCCTGGCGCGAGTTGGACGCCGCAGCGCTGGCCCGCGCCTTCGCGCTGAACGCGATCGGCCCGGCGCTGCTGATGAAGCACCTGCTGCCGCTGCTGCCCCGGGCGGGCAAGGCGGTGTTCGCCACGCTGTCCGCCCGCGTCGGCAGCATCGGGGACAACCGGCTCGGCGGCTGGTACGGCTATCGCGCCTCGAAGGCCGCGCTGAATCAGATCTTGCGCACGGCGGCGGTCGAGCAGCGCCGCCTCTGGCCAGAGGCACTCTGCCTCGCGCTGCATCCGGGCACGGTGGAGACGCCGCTCTCCGCCCCCTTCCGGCGCGATAGCCTGCCCATCCAGTCGCCGGCCGAGGCGGCAGCGCGGCTGCTGGCCGTGATCGACGCGCTTGGCCACGCCGAGAGCGGCGGCTTCTTCGACCACCACGGCGTGCCGATCCCGTGGTGAGGCGCGGTGTCGCGCCGCCGCGGACTGGCGCCGCGGCGGCGGTTATCCTACGCTCGGGACACCGTTGGAAAAGAATGCCGGGAAAGCACGCAGCGTCGAACGGCCGGCGCGATGATGGGGCCTTGGACGTTGCGCATGGATGATTCGGAAGACAAGGCTGTGGCCAAGGATCGCCCGGTATCGGAGCGCATCCGCAACCGGCTGCGGCAGGCCAGGAAGCCCTTCAACGCCAACGACAACATCGCCGGCTTCATCGAGCAGGGCGAGCTCGACCTGCTGCTGGACGAGGTCGCGTCCAAGATGCGTGGCGTTCTGGAAAGCCTGGTGATCGACATTGACAACGATCACAACACGCAGGACACCGCGCGCCGGGTGGCGAAGATGTATGTGAACGAGGTGTTCCAGGGGCGTTACCGCGCCGCCCCGCCGGTGACCGAATTCCCCAACGTCACCAGCCTCAGCGAGCTGATGATCGTCGGCCCGATCACCGTGCGCAGCGCCTGCAGCCACCATTTCTGCCCGATCATGGGGCGGCTGTGGGTCGGCCTGATGCCGAACCAGCATTCCAACCTGATCGGGCTTTCCAAATACGCTCGCCTGGCCGAATGGATCCTCTCGCGGCCGCAGATCCAGGAGGAGGCGATCACCCAGCTCGCCGAGCTCCTGATGGACAAGGTCAAGCCCGATGGCCTGGCCGTGGTGATGGAAGCGGATCATTTCTGCATGCATTGGCGCGGGGTGAAGGACACGGGGTCGAAGATGACCAACAGCGTGATGCGTGGCTCCTTCCTGAAGGACCCGGCGCTCCGCCGGGAATTCCTCTCGCTGATCTCGATGCAGAGCTGAGGTCCAGATGCTCGTCCGCTGCCTCTACGCCAGCCGCGTCGTCACGCCCTTGCCGGCCTCCGTCCTTGACGAGATCCTGGCGCAGTCGCACCGCAACAACCCGCGTCGCGGCATCACCGGGCTGCTCTGCTTCACCAACGAGGTCTTCGTGCAGGTGCTGGAGGGCGGGCGCGACGAGGTGTGCGACCTGTACAACGCCATCGCGCGCGACGAGCGGCACGGCCAGGTGCGGCTGCTGACCTATGAGGAGATCACCGAGCGGCGCTTCGGCAACTGGACGATGGGGAAGGTGGACGCCAAGGCGGTGAACCCCTCGCTGCTGCTGAAGTATTCCAAGACCGCCAGCCTCGATCCCTTCGTCATGTCCGGCCAGGCGACCATGGCCCTGCTGATGGACCTCGTGGCAACGGGCACGATCATGGGGCGTACGGCGGCCTGAGGCACGCCGCCCGGCGCAGCACGCGAGGGCGCGTGCGACGCCGACACGCAAGCGGCGTGCGGACGCGGTGCATCGGGTGGGGATGGCGCGCCAGGCCTCGATGCGGCGGCAGGCGCGCTTGTTGTCGCGGTCCGGCATCGGCAGGATGACGTCCGTGGTGCCATGCGCGGCGGCGCGGGCCGACGGATGGCGCGCCGCGTGGATGTCACGCGCCTGACCTGCCGCCGGGAGCAGGGCGCAGCGCAGGCTTCATCGATCGGCCTCAGCGACGCCACGACCCAAAGGAAAAGCCCATGCCGCGCCTGCACCTTGAACGCCATCTCGTCTCGCGCATCGGCTGGCTGCGGGCGGCGGTGCTTGGGGCGAATGACGGCATCGTCTCGACCGCCAGCCTGATCGTCGGCGTCGCGGCTGCCGCAGCCACGCAGAGCGACATCCTGATCGCCGGCGTGGCCGGGTTGGTCGCCGGTGCGATGTCGATGGCGGCGGGCGAGTATGTCTCCGTCAGCTCCCAATCCGACACGGAGCAGGCCGATCTCGCCCGGGAAACCCAGGAGCTGCGGGACAACTCCGTCTTCGAGCATGAGGAACTGGCCGAGATCTACGTCCGCCGCGGGGTGGACCGCGACCTGGCCCGGCAGGTCGCCGCACAGCTGATGGCCAAGGATGCGCTCGGCGCCCATGCGCAGGATGAACTCGGGCTGTCCGAGATCAGCTCCGCGCGGCCTATCCAGGCGGCGCTCACCTCGGCTGCCACCTTCGCGGTCGGCGCGGCCATGCCCCTGCTGATGGTCGTCGTCGCACCGACCCATCTGCTCGTCTGGATCGTCTCCGGCGCCTCGCTGGCCTTTCTCGCCGTGCTGGGAGCCGTCGGTGCGCGGGCAGGCGGCGCCAATGTGCCACGCGCCACGGCGCGCGTGACCTTCTGGGGCGCGCTGGCGATGGCGCTCACCGCCGGCATCGGAGCGCTGGTGGGCATCGCCGTGTGAAGCGCGCCGGCCTGCCGCTGCGCTTCCGGCATGGCGAGGAACAGCTTGCCCGTTGAGGCGTGGAGACGGCGTTCCGCGCGACGGCCCGCCGCCGGTGGCTGCCGACGCTTGCCGCGGGCGTGGCGCCGGTCGCCGCCTTCGGCTTCGCCTTGACCAGCACAATCGGCCGCGCGTCGGCAAGGCGCTGCCTGAGCCTCACAGCGTGGAGGTGACGGCGCCATCCTCGCTGACGATGATGGCGTCCAGCCCCGCCTCGCGAAGCAGCGCCTGGCCCGCCTCGGCGCCCAGCACCATGAGCGCGGTGGCCCAGGCATCGGCCGCCATGCAGGTGTTGGCCAGGATGGAGACGGAAGCGATCCCATTGGCGATCGGGCGGCGCGTGCCGGGGTCCATGGTGTGCGACAGCAGCGTTCCGTCCACCTCTCGCCAGTGGCGATAATTGCCGGACGTCGCGACGGCCATGTCCGTCAGTTCGATCACGCCCATCGCTTCGCGGCTGTGCCGGTCCGGGCGTTCATGCGCCACGGCCCAGGGCGTGCCATCCGGCTTCAGGCCGCGCGCGCGCATCTCGCCATCGATGCCGACGAGCCAGCAGCGGATGCCGAACGAGTCCATCACCCGCGCCATTTCGTCCACGCCGAAGCCCTTGGCGATGCCTGCGAGATCGAGGGTGAGCGGCGCCGCCTTCCGGGCGCGGGCCGTGGCGATATCCAGCTGCAAGGCCTCTGTCGTCGCGGCACGCGGCCGTGCGGAAGCAGCCGCGATACGGCTCTGGTCGGGCTGCCGCGGCCCCGGCCCGAATCCCCAGGCCGACACCAGCGCACCCACGCCGATATCGAAGGCGCCCTTCGTGGCGCGGCCGATCTTCAGCGCCTCGGCCAGCACCGTCATCAGCTCGCACGGGATCGAGACCCACTCCCCGACAGGCGCGGCATTCAGCCGGTTGAGATCCGACTCCGGCTTCCAGCTGGACATCTGCCGATCCACGCGATCCACGGCGTCGAACAGCGTCGCCGCCAGCGCGTCGGTCGCCATGCCGTGCGGCGCGAAGAACACCGCGGCGTAGCGTGTGCCCATGGTCGCGCCGTTCAGCGCGTGGCGCACCATCGGCGGCGCCTCAGTAGACGTCTTCACGATAGCGGCCCTCCGATTTCAGGGTTGCGAGGTCGAGGCCCAGGGGTTGCAGGATCGCCTCGAAAGCGCGGGCTACGCCGCCCGCCATGTCGCGCCCGCCGCAGACGAGTACCTGCGCGCCGCGTTGCACCAGGTCGCGCAGCGCCGCGGCATCCGTTGCCAGCCGGTCCTGCACGTAGCCGCCGCCCGGCACGCGGGAGAAGGCTGTGTGGAGCCCTGCGAGCCGCCCATCCTCCACGCATCGGCGCAGCTCCGGCCCATAGAGGAAATCCGAATCGGGATGTCGGCCGCCCCAGTACAGATGCATCGGCCGGTGCCTGGTGTTTTGGCGGATGAAGCCTGCCAGCGGGCCGATGCCGGTGCCGGCCCCGATCAGGATGACCGGCGCCTTGCCACGGCCCGGGCGGAAGGCCGGGTTGGGCCGGATGAAGGCCTCGATCCGCCCGCCCCACGGCAACTCGTGCAGGAAGCCCGAGCACAGGCCGCCTGGCTGCTTGCGCACGCAGATCTCCAGCACGCCGTCGGTCGAGGCTGAGGCGAGCGAGTAGAAGCGCGGCAGCTCGGCGCCGGGTGCCAGGATGCCGACAAGGTCGCCCGCCTCGAAGCGCGGCAGGCTGCGACGCCGCCATAAGCCCTCGGCGGAGGGCAGCGCGAAGCGCAGGATGGCGGTGGGTGTCTGCGATTCCGCGCCGTATTCGGCGCGGCTGATCAGCGCCAGCGCAGCGGTCCTTGGGCGCGCGGCGGCATGCGCCAGTTCGAGCTTCGTGCCGATTGCTTCGCCCAGCGCGTCGCCCCAGGCGGCGAAGGTCTGTGCCGATTGCCGGTCCACCGACCAGGCATCGAGCAGCGGGGGCCAGCCCTTGGCGCGCAGCGCCGCAGCCACCTTTTCAGCAAAGCCGCAGAACTTCGGAAAGCTTCGATCGCCGAAGCCCAGCACCGCGACGGGCAGCACGCCACTGGCCCGCTCCAGCCGCGACAGGAACAGCTTCGCGGAGTCCGGCGCATCCCCATCGCCATAGGTCGCGGTCAGCATCAGCATGCGCTTCGCCTGGGCATAGCGCGGCGCCAGGCTGCTCATCGGCGCGGCATGCACACGATGCCCAGCCTTGGTCAGCGCCGCATGCAGCGTGACGGCAAAGCCCCAGGTGCTGTTGCCCTCGCTGCCGACGAGGATGATCGTGTCGGCGGATTGCGCGCTGACATTCTGCCGGATCTTCGGCAGTGCCGCGCGCCGGCGCCACCAGATGACGCCACCGGCGCCAGCCAAGACGGGCGCGGTGAGCGCGGCCAGGCCGAGCAGCAGCGCGAGCGGCCAGACGCCGCGGCCGGTATGCAGCATGACGATGGTCTCGTGCACCTCCCGCGCCAGGCCGTTCGGCGTGAAGTCCAGAACCTGCCCGGTCGCGGCATCGACATGGGCGATGCCCTGTGCCGTGGTCAGCGTGTAGGTATCGGTCAGGTCGTCGCGATAGGGAAAAGTGAGCTCGCGCAGTGCCGACAGATCCACCCCTTGCAGCGCTGCCAACTGCCCCGGTGGCAGGCGCGCCGCACCGCTCGGTGGCACGAATGCGGCGACCTCGGCCGCCGCGCCATCGGGCAATACGCCGAAGGTCGCGAGCGACATCCAGCAGCCCGTCAGCCCCGATAGCGTGAGGCCGATCACCGCGGCACGTCCGAGCTCGCAATGCAGGCGCTGAGCGGTCGTGCCCCGGCTGGGCCGCAGGATCGCGGCCCACCCGCCGAGCCGCGCGGCCAGCAGCACGGCGCCGGAGGCGCACAGCACCAGCATCGCCGCCGCGCCCAGCCCCGCCGCCACGCGCCCCGCATCGCCCATGAGGAAGGAGCGATGCAGGTTCGTGATGGTGCGTGTCAGGTTGGCTGGCTCATGCGGCCCGATCGCCTGGCCCGTAAGCGGATCGACAAGCTCGGCCCCCGGCAGGTCCGCCTCGAAGTAGTAGGCGATGACAGAGCCGGAGGCCGTCCGCACGATGCGCTCGACTTCCGCGTGCCGCGCCTGCACGGCCTCGGCAAGGATCGCCACGCTGACGTGACCGGTTGCAGGAATGGCGGCGCCGCTGCGCTCGACGATCGAGTCGAATGCGAGGAAGGCGCCCGTCAGCGCCAGCGCCGCAATCAGCAGCGCGGCGAAGAGGCCTGGCAGGGAATGGAGGCGGCGAAGCATGTCGGCGATCCAGCGTCGTCGTCACATGTCGAACTTGAAGGAGGCGACATAGCCGCGGCCGGAGACGGGGCTGCCATTGGCGGCGGTCGTCAGCGGCGCGGTGATCTCGCCGGGGTTGTCACGCCCGTCCTCGACTGCGGTATCGACGCGGATCTGGTAGCCGGCATCGATCAGCGCATCGGCGATGTCGACGGTGACACGAAGCGTCTGGCCGCTGCCGACACTCGCACCGGTGATGCCGTCGATGCGCGCGGTTTCGCTGGTCCTGCCACGTGCCCAGGCACTCAGGTGCGTGTAGTACTTGGCCTTGCCCCCCGCGACGCGCAGTGTGGAGTGGAAGCGCCCCTGCGCGTCCACCAGGTAGATGGCGAGATACGCGCCGTTGCCGCCATAGGGGCGCAGCTGCGTGGTGAGCGTGACGCTGCGGGCCTCGGCAGGTGGCGCGAAGGCCAGGGCCGGCAGTGCGAGCGTGGCCGCGAGGCCGAGTGTGGCGACGATCTTGTTCATCGAATCTCTCCAGCAGGAACTGCGATGCGGGAGAGATGGACGTCCAATCTGACGCTGGCCTGAACCTGAACGGGCGACCCGTTCAGCGGCGTTTCAGCGTGGCGCGACGGGCCCCGGTAGCCGGATGCGGGCTTCAAAACCCGAAGCGCGACCCGGCACGGGCGAGGCCAGCTCGAGCTCGGTGCCGGCCCCCGCAGCGATTGCCTCGGCAATCGCAAGGCCGAGGCCGGAACCGGGCGCGCGGCTATGCCCCCTTTCGAAGGGCCGCTTGAGGCGCGCCATCGTCTCCCGCTCCACTACAGCGCCGCCGTTGGACACACGCAGAAGGCCATCGCCGCTGAGCACGATGGCTACCGGCTGGTCGCGAGCGCCATGCTTCAGCGCATTCTCGATGAGGTTGCGCGCCAGGATGGCGAAGGCGTCGGCGTCCATGCGGGACAGCAGAATGCCGTTCATGGGCAGCGTGATGGAGAGCCGCATGGCGGCGTCCGGATCGTCCCTGAACTCGTCCAGGACGAAGCCCAGGACCCGTGCCAGATCCTGTGGCGTCTCGGCCAGCAGCCCGGCACCTTCGGCCTTGGCCAGTTGCAGCAGCTTCTCCGACAGGCGCGCCAATTGGCGAAGCGCCGCCTCCACGCTCCGCGAGCGTTCGCGCGCGGCGCCCTCGGGCAACTCGGCAATCAGCCGCTGGGTCTGCGCCAGGGCTGCCGCGACAGGCGTGCGCAGTTCATGGGCGCTGCTGGCGGTGAAACCGCGCTCCGCCTCCAGCGCCCGCTGCAACCGCGCGATCAGCCGATTGACCGATCCCGCGACAGGGGCGAGTTCACGCGGAAGCGCTGTCGCGTTGACGGGCGAGAGGTCACCACGGCCGCGTAACTCGATCTCCCGCTCGAAGGCCTGGACAGGCCGCAGCGCGAAGCGCACCAGCGCCCAGACGCCGAGTTGGCTGAGCGGCAGCAGAACAGCCAGCGGCCACAGCAACATGCCGACGGCTTCGATCGCCGCCTTGCGACGATGGCTGATCGGCTCCGCGGCGGTGACGAAGAAGGTGCCCTGCACTGCTACCTCGGTGTACAGCCGCAAACCACGCAGATCCTGGAACCCCGGCGTCATCAGCGCCGGGAACGCGGCCGGGTCGGCATCGTGGGAATGCAGCAGCACACGGCCGTCACGGTCGCGCGCGATATAGGTGATCTGCTCCTGGTGCGGCAGCACCGACGGCAATCGCTGGATGGTGCTCTCGCCTGCGACTGGCGGATCGCTGTTCAGGATCTCGCTGTAGGCGAGGGGCAGGATGCGCTGCGTGACCTCCTGCAGCGCGCTGTCGAACACTTCGTCGATCTCGCTGCGCAGGATCAGTCCTGCCGCCACGCTGCCCGCAAGCCACAGCAGGATCATCCCCAGCGCGAGGCCAAGGCCGAGGCGGCGCTGCAGGCTCTGCGGCCGCGACGCCACTAGGATGCCGCGCGCTTCGGCTGGCCAAGCCGGTAGCCCATGCCGCGGATCGTCTCGATGATGTCGTGGCCGAGCTTCTTGCGGATCCGGCCGATATAGACCTCGATGGTATTGCTCTCGACCTCGGCATCGAAGGAATAGAGCCGCTCCTCCATCTGCGCCTTGGTGACCAGCGCGCGGGGGCGCTGCACGAAGGCCTCGAACAGCACCCATTCGCGCGCGGTCAGGGTGATCGGTTGCCCGGCCCGCTGGATCAGCCGTTGGGCGAGGTCGATGGTGAGGTCACCGATCTCGACCAGGGGGTTCGGGTTTCCGGCGTAGCGCCGCGCCACGGCGCCGATGCGGGCCGACAGCTCGGTCAGGTCGAACGGCTTGACGAGGTAGTCATCCGCACCGGTGTTCAGCCCGGCAATGCGATCGGAAATCTGGTCGCGTGCGGTCAGGATGATCACCGGCGTGGCGTTGCGCGCGGCGCGCAGCATCTTGAGAAAATCCAGCCCCTTTCCATCCGGCAGCATCAGGTCGAGCAGGATGAGCTCGTAGGTCACGGTGCCGACGCAGTCCCGCGCCGTGCCCAGCTGCGTTGCCCAGTCCACCGTGTGGCCGTCCGCCGCGATCTGGTCGCGCACCGCGGCGCCCAGGATGGCGTCGTCCTCGATCAACAGAACACGCATTCCTCGGTCCTTCGCGTCGCCCCTCGGCCCTCATGGGAGCGGCACCTGACGGCACGCTGAACCTCCGCGCCGGGCTGTTCAGTCTGCCGTCAGCTTCGCATGGCTTTGTCATCCTACCGTGCAACTGACAGGATGCGATGCCATGCCCCGACGACTTCCAGCGATCGCACTCGCATTCTGCGCCCTTGGCACCGGCGCGGCCATGGCCGACCAGCGCTGCAACGTGCCGCTGGCGGAGTGGCAGCCGCGTGCCGCGCTACAGCAGCAGGTGGAAGCCCAAGGCTGGCGCGTGACCCGCATCCGGACCAAGGACGGCTGCTATCGTGTGTATGGGACGAACGATCGAGGCGAGCGCTATGAGGGCACGTTCCACCCGGGCACGCTGCGGGTCCTGAAGATGGAGGTCGAGTACGACTGACAAGGATGCGCAGAGCCGACCGCCCCGGAGAGGGTTGGAATCCGCGCCCAATCATCGGCGGGAATGCGGCTGGGTTCGCGCCGTCGCCATGCAGCCAGCCGGCCCGCCATTCGCGCGGTGGGACCGTTGCGGGCGCGTTCAGGCTCCTGTGCGGCCGGCACGTCTTGTCGTCGCCGGGCCATGCTGCGTCGATCCGGCGCGCCGCGGGCAGGCTGGCGAACGGGTGCTCAGCGCGGCATTCGTCGCGAATCGCTTCATCATCCGCCTCGATTCCACGGCCTCCAGCCCGAGCCGGGCAGAAGCGAGGGGACGGCGTCGTCTTGAATGGCCGTTTGGCCCTTGTAGAATTCCCTTCCGCTGCAGCCAGTCCCGTCAGTTCAATCACTGCAGAAGCGAGGGAGAGAACATGCGCCGCCCGACCGAAGAGCGCCAATGTCTGCCCAGCGCCAGCAGAGCGCCCCGTGCCCTGGCCCTTGCCACACTGGCCCTTGCCACTCTCTCCCTTGCCGCCCATGCCAGCGGCGTCCAGAGCCCTGGTGCCGCGTCCGCCGCCGCCCCGCAGCGCCTCGGCCCGGCGACACCGGCCAGCTTCACGGGCGATTGCGCCAGCCTCCTGACCACGTTGGCCGGCATTCCCAACACCACCATCACCGCCGCAACCACCGTGGCCGCGGGCGCCGTCATGGTCGGCGGGCGGCAGGTGGATGGGCGGCAGGTAGGCGGGGAGCCGGTGGCCGCGCATTGCCAGGTTCTCGGCACGATGAACGAGCGTGTCAGCGCGGTTGACGGCCGGGCCTACGGCATCGATTTCGAGCTGCGCCTGCCCTTGCAGTGGAACGGTCGCTTCTTCCACCAGGGCAATGGTGGCCTGGATGGCGTCGTGCTGCCGGCCTTCGCCCAGTTCGGCGGTGGGCCTGTCACCAGCGGCCTGCACCAGGGCTTTGCGGTGTTGAGCTCCAACGCCGGGAACCGGGATCGTGGCGAGGCCAATTTCGGCGTCGATCCGCAGGCCCGGCTGGACTATGGCTACCAGGCCGTCGGCAGCCTCACACCGATGGCCAGGGAGCTCATCCGCCGCGTCTATGGCAAAGGCCCTGCCCGCTCGTATTTCGGCGGCTGCTCCAACGGGGGCCGCCACGCGATGGTCGCGGCCACGCGCTACGCGCAGTGGTACGACGGCATCCTGGCCGGTGCGCCTGCCTTCACACTGCCGATGTCCTCGATCGCCCAGCTCTGGGGCGCGCAGCGCTACATGACGGTGGCGACCGATCCCAACAACCTCGGCTCCGCGTTCTCCCCGGCCGAGCGCCAGATGGTGGGGCGTGCCATCCTGAACCGCTGCGATGCGCTCGATGGCGCCGTCGACGGCATTGTGCAGGACACCGCCGCCTGCCAGGCCGCCTTCGACCTGCGGCGGGACGTGCCGAGCTGCGCGGGTGCCCGCGACGGCACCTGCCTCACCGAAGCGCAGAAGGGCGTGATCGCCTCGATCCATAACGGCCCCGCCTTACCTGACGGGGCGCGGGTCTATTCGAGTTTCCCCTACGACCCCGGGCTGAGCGCGGCGAACTGGGCGCTGTGGGAATTCACCCTGCCCGAAGCCCGCAGCGCCTTCTCGGTCGGCATGATCGTCAAGGCGCCGCCGGAGAGCATGGAAGGCTTCGACCGCAGGGCCTTCGCGCGGAGGCCGCTCGAAACGCTGGTCGGCTACGCCACCAGCACCACGCCGCTCTATCCGGTGTCGGCGATGACCTTCATGAACCCGGTCAACCCCACCGACATGTCCCAGCTGCGCAACCGGGGTGGCCGCATCCTGGTGTATCATGGCGTTTCGGATGCGGTCTTCTCCGTGAACACCTCGATCAACTGGTTCCGGGACCTGAACGCCGCCCAGGGTGGCACCGCGGCCGACTTTGCCCGGGTCTTCCCCGTTCCGGGGATGGCCCACTGCTCTGCCGGGCCCGCGACGGACCAGTTCGACGTCATCACCCCGCTGGTGCGGTGGGTGGAGGAGGGCATCGCCCCCGACCGGATCCTTGCCAGCGTTCGCGGGGCAGGCAATTCCGGGGCCGTCAACGCGGAGCTTCCGAACGACTGGGCAGCCGACCGCACGCGGCCGCTTTGCCCCTACCCGCAGGTGGCGCGCTTCGTCCCCGGCGGCAACGTGGAGCAGGCTTCCAGCTTCGTCTGCCGATAGGGCGAGAAGCTTTCAGGTTCGGCTGTATTCTGGATGGGTCAGGCGATCGGTGCATTCCGCGGGCGTGCGGGTGCCGAGGAATGTGCCGAGGGTCGCGCAGGCGAACCTTCCCGCCAGCGCGAGACAGTGCAGCGCGAGGAGGGCGCGTCGATCAGCGATGGGATGCTCCATCAGTTGCGCGCGAAACGCGCCTTGAGCGGGATGGCAGCCAGCGACAGCGCGGCGAGGCCAAGCAGGGCGCCCAGGATCTGTGGCGTCAGCACCGCACGCGGATCGAAGGCGCCGCCCATCGCGAGCACGTCGCCCAGCCCGGCGCCGGCGAGGCTGAACACCGCCGTCCCGGGCAGGATGCCCAGCGCGGTGGTGACGACATAGGTGCCCAGCCGGACGCCGACGAAGGCCGGCACCAGATTGACCAGGAAGAAGGGAAACAGCGGCACGAGGCGCAGCACCAGCAGGTAGGAGGCGGCGTTGCGCCGGATGCCCTCGCCCAGCGCGCGCGCCTTCGGGCCCAGCCGGTCCAGCGCGTCGGCGCCGAACAGGCGCTGCGCGAACAGGAAGACCAGCGTCGCGCCGATGGTCGCACCCACCACCGTCAGCGCCGTGCCGCCCACCGCGCCGAACAGCAGCCCGCCGGCCAGCGTCAGGAACACGGCGCCGGGAAACGAGAAGGCGACGGCCAAGATATAGACCCCGACATAGGCCAGCGCCGCCAGCACCAGGTTCGCCGCGACGAGGCTGCCCAGCGCCTCGCGGTGCACCGCCAGCGTGGCGAGCGAAAGGTGGTCCGACAGGCCCGTCGCGCGCAGCGCGACAAGAAGGCCGAGCACGCCGAGGCCGATCCAGACCCGGCGGTCACGCAGCAGGCGGGCGAAGGTCATGCCGCGTCCTCCTCAGGGCAGCAGGCGCGGGACGAGGCCGAGCAGGCGGCGCGCTTCGAGATGTCCGACATGGGCGGATCGGGCGCAAGCGCCGCGGCCTGCGCCGGCCGCCGCCGCGGCATCAGCGGAAGGCCCAGCGCAGCGTCTGCGCCACCCCGAGTGTCCCGGCGCGCACGAGGGGCCGGGCGAGCAGGGGGTTGGGCAATCCGTGCATGCGCCTCGCCCACGCGGGCAGCAGGTCGATGGCGGCCTGGTTTCCCAGCGCCTGGACGCCGGCGGCCAGCGGGTCTGCCGTCGCGGCCTTCAGCACCAGGTCGCGCACTTCGCGCGTGCGGGCATCGCTGCGCAGTTGCGGCCGGTAGGTCTCGATCAACCGCTGCGCCGCGCTGCGATCGAGCGGGACGGGGGCTGCGCCCAGGGCGCGGGCCACCTGCGCCATCTCGGCAAAGTAGCGGTCCTGGTCCGCCGTCGGCATGGCGGGTTCCACGTAGCGGCGCCAGGCGGCCAGGAAGCTCGTGGCCTCGGTGACATGGACCCAGGCGAGCAGCGCCGGATCATTGGCGGCATAGGGCGCGCCGGCGGGCAGGGTGCCGCGCACCCGGTCATGGATGTGGCGCACGCGGGCGATCACCGCCTCGGCCTCCGTGCGCGCGCCATAGGTGGTCAGCGCGATGAAGCGCGCGGTGCGCCGCAGCCGGCCATGCATGTCGGTGCGGAAATTTGAATGATCCCAGACGCCGGCCAGCACGGAGGGGTGCAGCATCTGCAGCAGCAGCGAGGAGACGCCGCCGACCATCATCGCGGTGACGTCGCCATGGACGCGCCAAGCCACGGATCGGGGGCCGAACATGCCATCCGCGCGGCGCGCCACGGGCGCCTCGCCCTTCGCGCGATCGTTGAACAGCGCGACGACGCGCCCGGCAATGGCGTTCTTGACGGCGCGCGCCGGATCCGGCGGCCGCGCCCGCGACGGGGTTCGCTTCATCGCCACGAGATGGTGCGCCGCGCAGCGAAGGCCAGCCTCGCCGCCCTATCGCCGCAGCCCCGGCGCCTCCACCGGCAGGCCGGCGGCGCGGTTCGCGAGGAACAGCTCCAGCGCCAGGTATTCGGCCGAGCCCAGCCCGAACTGAGTGGCCCGCACGCCGAGCGAGCAGGCGCGCAGCCGCCGGTGCAGCGAGCCCATGGTGTTCCATTCCAGCCTATAGGCCGGGTAGCCGGTGCCGAGGCCGTTGGAGATCACGTCGCCGCGCAGCCGCCGCCCGGCATTGTCGTCATGGCATTGGCCGCAGGCGAGGTTGAGCTGCCCCTGCCGCGTCTCATACAGCCGCCGCCCCTCCGCGAGGAAAGCGGCGGCGGGCCCGTCGGTGGCGACCGACATCGGCATCCCGCGCGAGCGCAGCGCGATGGCGGCGGTCAGCGCGAGCAGCCTCTGGCTTTCGTAGCCGAAGGCTGGCTGCTGCTGGTGGTCGGTGCGGCAGCGCTCGATGCGGCCCTCGAGGTTCAGCAGCGCGCCATCCGCGGCCACGGCAGGGTAGCGCGCGGCCACGCCCGCCATGCGCTCGATCGGGCCGTGGCAGGATTGGCAACTGCCCTCGCCGCGTTGCCACAGCGCCTCGCCTTCATCGACCCAGAGCCAGCCCGGGTGGCTGGCTGGGTCGTCCTGCTGCGCGCGCATCGCGGGCGGCAGGAAATCGCGCGTCGGGCGGATGTCGCTGGCGGCGGCCGATGCCGCGAGGCCGAGCAGCAGCAGCAGCAGCGCCGCCGCCCCGCGCATGCTCAGGCCACCACCAGCCGCGCCTCGCGCCGATAGACCGTGCCGCCATCCTCCTGCCACTCGAACACCAGATCGCCGGTCTCGACCGCCACGGTGGTGAAGGCGACATAGGGGTTGGCGGTGATGCCGGTGGACAGCGCCATGCGGAACACCTCCGCACCGGCATAGGTCACGCGGAAGCTGTGCAGGATCCTGCGCGGCACGCGTGCCAGGCCTGGCGCGTCGATCTCACGCTCCATGTCGTGGCGCACCAGCACGCGGATGGGCACGATCTCGCCCGGGCGCGCGGTGGCCGGCATGGTGATGCGCGCGACGATGGGGTTCATCTCAGCCGCCCTCCACGCAGGCGCCGAGGATGACGATCACCTCCTGCGATGCGCGATGCACCTGCCCGCGGCTGGTCTCGGCCAGCACCAGCACGGTCTGCGTAGTGGCGAGGCGGATGCGCGTGGCCACCTCTGCCCGCCCGGCGCGCGGCGACAGGCCGAAGCGCGCCACGCGCGCGACGGGGTTCTTCTCGGCCAGGATGTGGATGGCCGTCACATGGTCCTCTGCGGTGGTCGGGCTCTCGACGCGCAGCGCGATGTCCACCGAATTGCCGTTCTCGGAGAGTTGCGCCATGTCGATGACGATGCCGGTGGCGAGCGGCGTGCGGCCGGCCAGGATGGCGCGCTCCGCGGCCTCGAAGGTCTCGGCCTCCTCGGCCATCGCCACCCCCGGCAGCGCGGCGGTGGCGAGCGCCAAGGCGGCGCGGCGGCTCACGGCTGTCATCGCCCTACTCCTGCAGCGTCGCCAGATAGGCGACCACATCCTCGATCTCGCGCGCGGTCAGCACCGGCTGGCCGGCGTAGCGCGCATCCACGCGCACCAGCCCCGCCACGCGGTGATAGGCGGGCATCACCGCCTGCGCGTGCAGCAGCGTGGGATCGACCACGCGCAGCCGGATCTTCCCCGGCGTCAGCCGCGCACCGACGCCGGCCAGCGGTGGGCCGATATCGCCCATGAAGCGCTCGGCGGTGGCGGGGATGGAATGGCAGATCAGGCAATTCGCCGTCTCCCGGTTCCGCACGATGGCCTCGCCGCGCGCGCTGTCGCCCAGATGGCCCTCGAGCGGCGCCTCGATGGCGTCGCCCGCGACGGTGAAGGGTGCGACGCCGCTGGCGGCGGCTGGTGCCGTCGCCAGCAGAACACCCACCAACGCCCAGAGCATGCTAGGCGCGCCGCAGGTCCTGGTTCTTCAGCGGCACGTCGCGGATGCGCTTGCCCGTGGCCGCGAAGATGGCGTTCAGCACGGCGGGCGCGGCCACCATGATGGTGGGCTCGCCCACGCCGCCCCAGAAGCCGCCCGATGGCATGACGATGGTCTCCACCTTCGGCATCTCGTCCATGCGCAGCACGTTGTAGGTGTCGAAATTCGTCTGCTCGATGGCGCCGTCCTTCACCGTGCACTCGCCATAGAGCAGCGCGGAGAGGCCATAGACGAACGAGCCCTCGACCTGCATCTCGATCTGCTGCGGGTTCACCGCCACGCCGCTGTCGGTGGCGGCGACGATGCGGTGGATCCTGAGTTCGCCCCGCGCGCTGACCGAAACCTCGGCCGCCGCCGCCACATAGCTGCCGAAGCCCATCTGCTGCGCAATGCCACGGAACACGCCGGCCGGCGGCGGGCTGCCCCAGCCGATGCGCTCGGCCACCGCGTTCAGCACGGCGAGGTGCTTCGGGTGGTTGGCCATCAGCTTGCGGCGCAACGCCACCGGGTCCTGGTTGGTGGCGTGCGCCACCTCGTCGAGGAAGCACTCCAGGTAGATGGCGTTCTGGTTGTGGTTCACGCCGCGCCAGAAATGCGGCGGCACATGCGTGTTGCGCATCGCATGGTCGATCAGCAGGTTCGGGAAGGTATAGCCGATCGCACCCTCCGTGCCGCTGGCGTTGAGGCCCTGGAACTGCACCGGGTCGCGCCCGTTCTGCAGGCCGCCGGGGAAGGCGAAGGTGAGGATCGACTGGCCGGAGATGCGCATGTGCAACCCGGTGATGTCGCCATTCGCATCGATGCCGGCGGTCATCTTCGCCTTGGTGACTGGGTGGTAGCGCCCCTGCACCATGTCCTCCTCGCGCGTCCACATGGTCTTCACCGGGATGCCGGGCAGTTGCTTGGCGATGTTGACGGCATCCGCCAGCCAGTCATGCGTCGTGCGCCGGCCAAAGCCGCCGCCGAGATCCATGCGGTGCACGTCGCAGGCGGTCTGCGGTAGGCCGGCGGCGGCGGCCGTCGCGGCCAGCGCGGCCTCGCCATTCTGCGTCGGGCACCACACGTCGCAGCGCGTGGCGGTCCAGACCACCGTCGCGTTCATCGGCTCCATCGGCGCGTGGTTCTGGAAGGGGTAGGAATACACCGCCTCCAGCTTGCGCGGCGCGGCGGCGATGGCGGCGCGCGCATCGCCGTTCTGGTTGCCGATGAAGGCTTCCGCCGCGTTCAGCCCCTCGGTCAGCCGCGCGTCGATGCTGGCGGAGGAGACGCCGCCATTGGCACCCGGATCCCAGACGATGGGCAGCGCATCCAGCGCGGTCTTGGCCTGCCAGAAGGTGTCGGCCACCACGGCCACGGCCTCGTCGCTGACGCGCAGCACATGCTTCACGCCGGGCATGGCGGCGACGCGCGCGGCATCGAAGGACACCAGCTTGCCGCCGAACACCGGGCTGCGCCGCGGCACCGCCACCAGCATCCCGGGCATCTTGAGGTCGGAGCCGTAGATCAGGCGGCCGGTGGTCTTGTCCGCGGTGTCGAGGCGCGGCTTGGAGGTGCCGATCACCGTCCATTCGGAAGGCGGCTTCAGGGTCACGTTGGCGGGCGGCGTGAGGCGCGCGGCGGCGGCCGCGACCTCGCCATAGCGCAGCGTGCGGCCGCTCGGCGCGTGGGTGATCACGCTGTCCTTGGCCGAGCATTGCTCGGCCGGCACGCCCCACTGCGCGGCGGCGGCCTGGACCAGCAGGATGCGCGCGGTGGCGCCGCCGCGGCGGACATAGTCCTGGCTCTGGCGGATGCCCTGGCTGCCGGCGGTGAGGAAGGCGCCCCAGGCGCGGTTGCGCGCCAGGCTCTGCCCCGGCGTCACGTATTCGGTGCTGATCTTCGACCAGTCGCAGTGCAACTCCTCGGCGATCATCTGCGCGAGGCCGGTGCGCGTGCCCTGGCCCATCTCGGCGCGCGCCATGCGCAGCACCACGCGGTCATCGGGGTGGATGACGACCCAGGCGTTGATCTCGGGTGTCGCCGCCGGCGCCGTGCCCGGGGCCGCCGCTTGGGCGAGGGCGCCGCGCGGTGCGAGGTGGAAGCCGACGGCGAGGGCGCCGGCGGTCTTGAGAAGGCCGCGCCGCGAGGCGCGCAGATCCTGATGAATGGTCATGACCTGCCCCCCTCAGCCCGTGATGCCGCCGGCCGCGCGGTGGATGCCGGCGCGGACGCGGTTGTAGGTGCCACAGCGGCAGATGTTGCTGATCGCCGCATCGATGTCGGCATCGGTCGGCCGCGGCTTCTCGGCCAGCAGCGCCGCGGCGGCCATGAGCATGCCGGATTGGCAGAAACCGCATTGCGGCACGTCGAGCGCGCGCCACGCCACCTGCAGCGGGTGGTTGCCCTCGGGCGAGAGGCCCTCGATGGTGACGATGCGCTGGGCTTCCGTCACGCCGGACAGCGGCATGGCGCAGGAGCGCACGGCGTGGCCATCGATGTGCACGGTGCAGGCGCCGCAGGCGCCCACGCCGCAGCCATATTTGGTGCCGGTGACGCCGACATGGTCGCGCAGCGCCCAGAGCAACGGCGTGTCGGGGGCGGCATTCACCTCCACGACGCTGCCATTGACGTTCAGCTTGGTCATGTTTGCTCTCCCCGATGTCGCGACGATGGGCCAGGCGCGGTGGCGTCGCGTGATGGTGGGCGGCAGCCCCCCACACGGTCAAGTTGCAAGCGATGTCGCCCCGGGCTGCGGGCTTGCAAGGGGCGGCGGCCTCAGCGTTGCCCGGGCGGGCGCTGGCGCAGGCCGCGCAGCTGGGCCAGCAATGCTGCCGCTTCCCGATCGGCCGGGTTCAGCGCCACGGCGGCGGCGGCCAGCTGCTCGGCCTCGGCGACGTTCGCGCGGTCGCGCTCGATGGTGGCCAGCGCGATCAGGCTGTCGCGGTGGCGCGGGTGGCGCTGGAGATTGGCGCGCAGCACCGCCACGGCCTCGCCGCCGCGCCGCAGCTGGTTCAGCGCGATGGCGTGCACATAGGCGTAGCGCGGCTCCTCCGGCCGCAGCGCGGCGGCCTGCGCGACGGGGCCCAGCGCCTCCGCGGCGCGGCCCTGGCGGGCGTAGGCCAGGGCCAGGGCATAATGCGCCTCCGCCTCCTGCGGGTGCGCGGCGACGGCGCGGCGCAGCGCCGCCTCGGCGGCCTGGTGGCGGCCGCGGCGCGCCTCGAAATCGGCCAGGTTCACCAGCGCGCCGAGGTGCCGCGCATCGCGCGCCAGAGCATCGCGGTAGGCGGCCTCGGCGCCGGCCGTGTCGCCGCGCGCGGCCAGCAGCCCGGCGATGTTCACATGCGCCTCCGGCCGTTCGGCGGCCACGCGCTCGCTGGCCAGCAGCTCGGCCCAGGCCAGGGCGAAGGCCGGGCGCGCCGCCTCGGGCAGGGCGTCGAGCGGCACCGGGGCCAGGGCGCGCGCGGCCTCGATGCGCACCAGGCGCGTGTCGTCCGACAGGAAGCGCGCGGCGTGCTGGCGGTTGCGCGGATGCAGCCCATCCAGCGTGCGCAGCGCCGCGGCGCGCACCAGCGGCTCGGCATCCAGCAGCGCGGCGCCGATGGCCTGCGCCGTGGCCTGCGAGGGCGGCATGGGCAGCAGCGAGACGGCGGTGGCGCGCAGGATGGCGGCGTGGGCGCGGTTGGTGACGACGCTGGCCAGCAGCGCATCCGCCCCCGGGCGGCCCTCGCGCCCCGCGGCGATGGCCAAGGCGGGGTGCGGATCGTCGCGCCGGCGCGGGCCGAACCAGGTGGCGATCTGCTCGGCCGCCCAGGCCTGCGGGCGATCCGCGTGGCAGGATGTGCAGGTGTCGGGCGCGCCGATCGCCGCCGCGATGTCGGGGCGCGGGATGCTGAAGGCGTGGTCGTGCCGCCGGTCCACGCCCATGTAGGTGACGGCGGGCATGTGGCAGGCGACGCATTGCGCGCCGGTGCTGCCCGCCGGGTGGCGATGGTGCTCGGCCACGTCGAACCGCGCCGGTAGGTGGCATTGCGTGCACACGGCGTTGCCCTCGGCGCGCAGCGTGCCGCGATGCGGATCGTGGCAATCTGCGCAGACCACGCCGGCGCGGCTCATGCGCGATTGCGCGAAGGAGCCCCATTCGAACACCTCGCCCTGGATCTGCCCATCGGCGTGGTATTCGCCGCGCTCCAGCAGCAGCGGCGCGTGGGTGTCCAGGAAGCGCGCGCCGGGCAGCGGGTCTGCCACCAGCGGGCGCGCGCGGGCGTGGCAGGGGGCGCAGGTCTCCACCTGCGCGGCGGTGGATTGGCGCGGCGGCCCCTGCCAATGCGCGATGCCGCGCGGGTCATCCGCCGCGAAGCGCCAGCCCCCGCCCGAGCCATCGCGCAGCCGCACGGCAAGGCCGCGATGCGGATCATCGCTGCGCGCGCCGCCCTGCGCCCAGGCCACATGCGCCGCGCCGCGCCCGTGGCAGGATTCGCAGCCGACGCTGATCTCGGTCCAGGTCGTCTCGTAGCGGTCGCGCGCCGCGTCATAGCCGCGCACCAAGCCGGTGGAGTGGCAGGAGGCGCACATGAAGTTCCAGGTCTGGTCGCGCCCGGTCCAGTGCAGCGAATCATCTGCGGGCAGCGGCGCATCGGCCATCAGGTGGTACCAGCGCTGGCCGCCCTGCTCGCGCGGCCGGCTGTCCCAGGCCCAGGGCAGCGCCTGGCGGCGGCCATCGGGGAACAGCACCAGGTATTGCTGCAGCGGGTCGATGCCGAAGGTCTCGGTGATGGTGAAATCCGCCACCGTGCCGCCGGGGCCATCCGTGCGGATCACGTAGCGCTCGCCCTCGCGCCGGAAGCTGGCGCTGTGGCGGCCATCGGTGACGGTGACGCCGGAGAAATCGCCCAGGACGTTCACGGGCGCCGCGCTGGCCATGGCGCGCGCATGGTCGCTCTGCCGCCAGGCCTCGGCCTCCGCGGCGTGGCAGGTGGCGCAGCTGGCGCTGCCCACGAAGCCCTGGCGCGCGGCTTCTGCGGCGCGCGGCGCCGGCGGGCCGGCCAGCAGCGCGGCCAGCAGGAAGGGCAGCGCGAACAGCAGCGCAAGGCCGGCGAGCGCGGCGATGCGCCGGGGGTGTGCGGGCTTCATCGGAGGAGGGCGCCTGGCATGATCACGCAGGCGCAGTGTTCCACGCCCGCCCCTGTCCTGGCGAGTGCCCCGCGCAAAGCGGTGGCGGCGTTCAGCCCGGTGCGCCCTTCACCCAGGCACCGTCCTTCAGGATCATCGACAGATGCGCGCCCTGGTCCTGCAGCAGGCCGAGATCGGCCAGCGGGTCGCCATCCACCACCAGCAGGTCCGCAAGGTGGCCCTCGGCGACGCGGCCGAGCCTGCCTTCCATGCGCAACACCGCCGCGCCGTGCAGCGTCGCCTGGCGCAGCACCTCGGCCGCGGGCAGCGCCTCGGCGCGGATCAGCAGTTCCTCCGCCTGGTACTGCTTCGGCGCGCGGAACAGGTCGGTGCCGAGCGCCATGCGCACCCCGGCGCGCTGCGCGATCTCGAGCGAGCGCGTGCCGGTGGCCAGCACCTCCTTCGCCTTCGCCAGGTGGAAGGCGGAGATGCCGACCTCGGCCGCGTGCTGCACCACGCGGCGATAGACCACCAATGTCGGCACCAGGAAGGCGCCCTGTGCCGCCATCTGCGCGGCGGTCGCTTCATCGAGGAAGTTGCCGTGCTCGATGGTGCGCACGCCGCAGCCCACGGCGCGGGCGATGGCGGTCGGCGTATAGGCATGGGCGGCGACGTATTTGCCGGCGCGCGTCGCTTCCTCCACCACCGCCGTGATCTCGTCCAGCGCGTATTGGTCGTAGTCCACTGGATCGGCCGGGCTGGAGATGCCGCCCGAGGCCATGATCTTGATCTGGTCCACGCCGCGGCGGATTTCCTCGCGCGCGGCGCGGCGCACCGCGTCCACGCCATCGGCCACCACCATCATGTTCGCCTCAGCCCGCAGCGCGCAGGCGGGGCAGCCATCGGCCGGGTTGCGCATGTCGCCATGCCCGCCGGTCTGGCTGAGCGGGCGGCCGGAGACGAACATCCGCGGCCCCGGGAACAGCCCTTCCTCCACCGCGCGCCGCAGCCCGGCATCGGCGCCACCCATGTCGCGGATGCTGGTGAATCCGCGCGCGAGCGTCTGTTCCAGCAGCCGCGCGGCGCGCGCCGTGACCAGCGAGGGAAACAGCGTCGGGTAGGGCACCATGCCGTCGGCGCAGACATGCACGTGGCAATCGATGAGGCCGGGCATCACGGTGCGGCCGCCGAGCTCCACCACCCGCGCATCGGCGGCGGCCAGCCCCGGGGCCACGGCGGCGATGCGCGCGCCCTCCAGCAGCACGTCGGCGCGCAGCAGCGCGCCGGCCACGACATCCAGCACAGCGCCGCCGCGCAGCAGGGTGCGCATCGCGGCCACCTCAGCTGGCGCGGATGTTCGCCTCGCGGATCAGGCGTTCGAACTTCGCGTATTCGCGCGCCAGCATGGCCTGCACCTCGGCCGCCGGCGGCAGGCTGGGCGCGGGGATGGTGCCCACCGCGCGCAGCTTCTGCTGCACGGCGGGCGTGGAGAGCACCTTCACATAGGCGGCGTGGATGCGCGCCAGCACGGGCTCCGGCAGGCCGCGCGGGGCCATGGCGATGTACCAGGAATCGAGGTTCGCCTCGGCCAGGCCCATCTCGCTCAGCGTCGGCAGCTCCGGGAAATCCGGCGAGCGGGTAGAGCCGATGGCGGCGAGCGCGCGCATCGTGCCGTCGGCGATGTGCTGCTTGACGAGGCCGGTGCTGAGCACCGCCACGTCGAGCCGCCCGGCCAGCAGGTCCACGATGCCGGGCGGCAGGCCGCGGTAATCCACCGCCGTCACCTGGAAGCCCATGGCGCGCTGCATCAGCTCCATCGCGATGTGGGTGAAGGTGCCGTTGCCGGCGCGCAGGTAGTTCAGCTGGCCGGGCCGTGCGCGCGCCTGCGCGGCGAAATCCTGCATGCTGCGCGCCGGGTTCTCGCCGCGCACCACCACCACCGAGACGCTGTGCGAGACCAGCGACAGGCATTGGATGGACTCCACCGGGTGGAAGCCCGAGGGCGTGAGGATGGGCCCCACGAGGTTGCCGAGTGCCGCCATCATCCAGGTGTGTCCATCGGGTGCGGCCTGCACCAGCTGCTGCGAGCCGATGACGCCGCCCGCGCCAGTGCGCACATCGATCACCACCGGCTGGCCGAGCTCGGCGGCAAGTTCCTCGGTGTGAGTGCGCATCACGAGGTCGACGATGCCGCCGGCGGGGTAGGGGTTGATGAAGCGGATGGGCCGCGTCGGGAAGGTCTGCGCCAGCGCCGGGCGGGCCAGCGGCAGGGCTGCGCCGACGGCCAGCAGCGCACGGCGGGTGGGGGCGATGGTCATGGCGGGGGCTCCTTCTGCCGATGCTCGATGAAGCGCAGCACGGTGGCGAGGCCGCGCTGCATGTGGTGGCGCAGTTCGTCCCGCATGGCGCCGAGATCCTCGCCCAGCGCGTGGCGGATGTAGTCGTCATGCGCGTCGCGGCGCGGGCCGGGCCGGTCATGCGCGCGGTGATGCGCCGCCCAGTACAGCGTCAGCCGCCCGCGCAGCGCGGCCCAGGCCTGCAGCAGCAGCCCGTGGCCGGCGGCCTCGTACACCACGCCGTGCAGCGCGAGCTCGGCGGCGATGGCGGCCTCGTCGTCGCCGACGTCGATCGCGGCCGTCAGCGCGGCGTGGCGTTCGGCGAGGCTCGCGCGGAAGGCGGCATTGCGCCGGTCCCAGGCGAGTTCGAAGGCGAAGACCTCGAGCGTGGTGCGCAGCGTGAACAGTTCCCGCGCCACGGTGGCGTCGAGCGGTGCGACGGTGACGCCGCCCCAGGCGCGCTGCTGCACCAGCAGCCCTTCCTCCAGCAGCGCGCGGATGGCCTCGCGCAGCGGCGCGCGGGAGATGCCGAGCGCGCGGGCGAGTGCCGCCTCCACCACCGGCGCGCCGGGGCCGAGGCGGCCTGAGAGCACGGCGGCGCGCAGCGCATCGGCCGCGCCCTCGCGCAGCGTCACGCGCGGTAGCGGCAGGGCGGCGAGGGGCAGCGTGGTGCTCATGCGGCGGCGCGGTCCTTCAGCGCGTCGTACAGGCCGCGCAGCCGCGCCGTGACGGGGCCGGGCAGCGCGGCGGGCAGCGTGCGCCCATCGATGGCCGACACCGGCGTGACGCCGCCGAAGGTGCCGGTCACGAAGGCCTCATCGGCCGAATAGACATCCTTCAGCGCGAAATTCGCCTGGCGGATCGGGATGCCGTTGGCCTGGCATAGCCCGATGACGTTGCCGCGCGTGATGCCCTGGAAGCAGTAGTCGCCCGTCGAGGTGAAGACCTGCCCGTCGCGGACGAAGAAGAAGTTGGTGGCGTTGCAGGAGGAGACGAAGCCCAGCGGATCGAGCATCAGCGCCTCGTCCGCGCCGGCCTTGATCGCCTGGATCAGCGCGGTGATGAGGTTGAGCCGGCTGTGCGAGTTCAGCCGCATGTCGAACATGTCGGCCGGCGAGCAGCGGATGGTGGAGGTGAACAGGCTGAGGCCGCGCGTCTGCAGCGCCGGGTTGGGCTGCTTCCATTCGGCGACAATGACGATGGTGGCCGGGCCGATGGTGTGCCGCGGGTCCTGGTTCGGCGTCTTCTTCAGCCCGCGCGTGACCATCATGCGCAGATGCACGCCATCCTCCATGCCGTTCGCGGCGAGGGTGGCGTGCAGCGCGGCGACGACACCCTCGCGCGTCATGCCGATGTCGAGGTCGATGGCGCGCGCGCCCTCGAACAGCCGGTCGAGATGGGCATCGAGGAAAACCAGGCGGCCGCGGTGCAGGCGCACGCCCTCCCACACGCCATCGCCCAGGACGAAGCCGGCATCGAAGACCGAGACGCGCGCCTCGTCGCGTGGCACGAGGTCTCCGTTGACGTAGATGCGCACGCCCGCATTGCGCGGATCGGCGGGGAAATCCTGGCTACCGGCCATGGTGCGCGCGACGCATGAGACCCCCGGGAGATCGGCTGACGACTGTCGACAGTAAGGATCCCGGCCGCCGCCCGTCAACCGCCGCGCCCGCGACATCCCCTGGCACGCCTGATAGAACGGTCCGCGTGGCGCCCGCCCGCCGCGCCCGCCCTCGAACCGTGCCTTGGGGAACGTCCCGCGATGATCTTCCGCCAACTCTTCGACAGTGTCTCCAGCACCTACACCTATCTGCTGGCCAGCCGCCACGGCGGCGAGGCGCTGATCATCGACCCGGTGCTGGAGCGCGTAGACCGCTACCTGAAGCTGATCGAGGAGCTCGACCTCAAGCTGGTCAAGGCGGTGGACACGCATCTGCACGCCGACCACATCACCGGCCTCGGCGCGCTGCGCGACCACACGAAATGCATCACGGTGATGGGCGAGCAGAGTGGCGTGGACGTGGTGTCGATGCGCGTCGCCGATGGCGACCGGCTGTCGATCGAGGGGCTGAGCCTCGGCGTGATCTATACGCCCGGCCATACGGACGACAGCTACTGCTTCACCCTGGCCGACCGTGTCTTCACCGGCGACACGCTGCTGATCCGTGGCACCGGGCGGACGGATTTCCAGAACGGCAGCGCCCGCGCGCAGTACGAGAGCATCTTCAACCGCCTGCTGAAGCTGCCCGACTCCACGCTTGTGTACCCCGCGCATGACTACAAGGGCGACACCGTCAGCACCATCGCCGAGGAGCGCGCGCACAACCCGCGGCTGCGCGTGAAATCGGTGGAGGAATACGAGGCACTGATGGCCGGGCTCAAGCTGTCCAGCCCGAAGATGATGGACGTGGCCGTGCCCGCGAATATGCGCCAGGGGCTGCACCAGGCCGAGGTGGCGCGCCGCGGCTGGGCGATGGGGGCGGCCGATGCGGCGGCGCTGCTGGGCCGCGGCGACGTGGTGATGATCGACCTGCGCGAGCGTGGCGAGCGCGAGCGCCATGGCTGCATCCCCGGCGCGCTGCACGCGCCGTATCCGAACCTGCGCGAGGATATCGGGCCGGGCGGCGTGCTGCACGAACTGGCCAGCGCCACCGGGAAGCGGCTGCTGTTCTTCTGCGCCTATGGCGAGCGTTCGGCCATGGCGGTGCAGGCGGCGCAGGATGCGGGGCTGGCCAGCGCCTGCCACATCGAGGGCGGCATGGCAGCCTGGAAGCAGGCCGGCGGCGCGCTGGCCTGAGACTGCCGCCCCGCTCTCAGTGCAGCCGGCTGGTGGGCTGGTGCGGGCTGTCGAGGCTGAAGGCCGGGATCGTCACGTCGAAGCTCTCGCCGCTATCGGCCACCACCATGTGGTAGGCGCCGCGCATGAAGCCCGATGGCGTCGCCAGCGGCGTGCCGGAGGTGTATTCGAAGCTCTGCCCGGGCTGGAGCACCGGCTGCTCGCCCACCACGCCCTCGCCATGCACGCTCTGCGTGCGGCCGAGGCCATCGGTGATGTGCCAGCTGCGCTTCAGCAGCTGCACCGTCTGCTCGCCCTCGTTGCGGATCGCCACGCGATAGGCCCAGACGAAATGCCCGCGCTCGGGCTCCGACTGGTCGGCGAGGTAGAAGGCCCGCACATTCACGCGGATGCGGCGGGTCGTGGCGCTGTAGTCCTCTGCCATGGCACGTCTCCCCGGGGCGAGTGTTGGCGAAGCGGGCGGCCGCTGTCCAGACGTGCTATCAGCCGCGCCGCAACGCCACGGCGACACCCGCCGCCATCAGCATGCCGCCGCCGGCACGGTTCAGCGCGCGCCGCACGCCCGGCCGCCGCACCGCGCCCGACAGCCGCGACGCCAGCAGCGCATAGGCCCCGGCATTCAGCGCCGCGAGGGTGACGAAGCTGGCCACCAGGATCGCCGCCTGCGGCAGGAAGGGGCGCGCGGGGTCCAGGAATTGCGGCACGAAGGCCACGAAGAACACGATGCCCTTGGGGTTCAGCGCCGTCACCACATAGGCCTCACGCAGCGCGCGCCGGCCGGTGACGGGCGGCGATGCGCCGGGCGCCACGGGCGCGCGCCACAGCTTCACGCCGAGATAGACGAGGTAGGCCGCGCCGGCCCATTTCAGCGCCGTGAACAGCGTGGCCGAGGCCGCCAGCACCGCGCCGGCGCCGGCCAGCGACAGCGTGATGGCCGTGAGGTCGCCCAGCGCCACCCCCGCCACCAGCGGCAGCGCGTTGCGCGCGCCGCCGCCGAGGCTCTGGCCGATCACCAGCAGGATGGTGGGGCCCGGGATCAGCAGCATGGCGCCGGCGGCGGCCAGAAAGGCCAGCCAGGTGGTGAGTTCCATGGCCTATTTCCGGCGCGGCGCCTCGGGCAGTTCGGGCATCATGCCGAACAGCCCGGCCTCGGCCGCGGCGGGCAGCCGGGCCTTGGCGCGCTTGGGTTTGGCGGCGGGCGCGGGTTCGGGTGTCGGCGTCGCCTCGATCACGGTATTCGCGCGGCGCGTGGGCTTGGGCGCAGGCGCGATGGCGTCCAGCGCCTCGGAGAGGTCCGCAATCAGGTCGGCCACGTCCTCGAGGCCCACCGAAAGCCGCACCGTGCCATCGCCGATGCCGAGCTTCGCGCGCTCCTCCGCGCCGACGCGCATATGCGTGGTGGTGGCGGGGTGCGTGACCAGGCTTTTCGCGTCGCCGAGGTTGTTCGACACGTCCACCAGCTTCAGCGCATCCAGGAAGCGGAAGGTCTCCTCCTTGCCGCCCTTCACGTCGAAGGTCACCAGCGTGCCGCCGGCGGCCATCTGCGCCTTGGCCAGAGCGTGCTGCGGGTGATCGTCGCGGAAGGGATACAGCACGCGGGCCACTTCGCTGCGCTCGGCCAGGAAATCCGCCACCGCGGCGGCGGCGCGGCACATGGCGGGCAGGCGCAGATGCAGCGTCTCCAGCCCCTTCAGGATGACCCAGGCGTTGAATGGGCTGATCGAGGGGCCGGTGTTGCGGATGAAGGGCTGCAGCACCTCGTCCACCCACTTCTTGCGGCCCAGCACGGCGCCGCCCAGCACGCGGCCCTGCCCATCCATGTGCTTGGTGCAGGAATAGACGATGATGTCGGCGCCGAACTGCATAGGCTTCTGCAGCAGCGGCGTGGCGAAGACGTTGTCCACCACCACCAGCGCGCCCGCCGCATGCGCCAGGTCGCACACCGCGGCGAGGTCCACCAGTTCCAGCATCGGGTTCGAGGGCGTCTCGAGCAGCACCATGGTGGCCGGGGTGGCGAGTGCGGCCCGCCACTGCGCCAGGTCGGTGCCATCGACGAAATCGGTGCGGATGCCGTAGCGCGGCAGCAGGGTGGAGACGATCCAGTGGCAGGAGCCGAACAGCGCGCGGCTGGCCACCACGCGATCGCCCGCCTTGAGGTGGGACAGCATGGAGGCATGCACGGCGGCCATGCCGGTGGCCGTCATGCGGCAGGCCTCCGCACCTTCCAGCGCAGCGAGCCGATCCTCCAGCATGGTCACGGTGGGGTTGCCGAAGCGCGAATACTGGTAGTGCGTGGCCTTGCCGAGGAAGGTGTCCTCGGCCTGCCCAGCGCTATCATAGACGAAGCCGGAGGTGAGGTAGAGCGCCTCCGACGTCTCGTCATGGTTGGAGCGCATCTGCCCGCCGCGGACCAGCAGCGTGGCGGGGCGGAGCGGACGGTCGGGCAGGGTTCGGGCCATGGTGACACCTTCTGGGGCAGGCAGGCTGCCAACGCGCGGCGTCCGGCCCCCTTCGGGGTGTCGGGGCAGGCTGCCCCGAGGGCCCTTTAGCGCGCTTGTTTTCGGCGGCTTCCGCCACCGCCCCGCCAGGGGACCTCGCAGCAATCAGGCCGGACAAATCGCGAGGCGCATCAGCGATGCAGCATGTTGGTTACGGCCGGGGCGCCGCCCGGTCAAGGCGCGGCTTGCCCAAGCCGCGCCCCGCCGCCTATAACGCCCCTCGGCCGCGGGCGTAGTTCAGAGGTAGAACGTCAGCTTCCCAAGCTGAATGTCGGGGGTTCGATTCCCCCCGCCCGCTCCACTCCCCGCCGCGCCGCCCCCCCAAAACTAAACCGTCAGCGTGCCGCCGCGCGCTGCGTCGTAGCGGGCGCCGATCCTCGACCAGTCGAGCACGTTCCACCAATTCGCCGTGTATTCGGCGCGGCGGTTCTGGTAGCGCAGGTAGTAGGCGTGTTCCCACACATCATTGCCCATCAGCACGCGCTGGCCGTCGAACAGCGGGTTGTCCTGGTTCGGGCGCGTGGCGATGGCGAGGCGGCCTTCGCGCGTCACCGTCACGAAGGCCCAGCCGCTGCCGAACACGCCGTTCGCGGCGGCGTTGAAGCGGGTGCGGAAGGTGGCGATGTCGCCGAAATCCTGGGCGATGGCGGCGGCCAGCGTGCCCGTCGGCTCGCCGCCGCGCCCGCCCATCACCTGCCAGAACATGGTGTGGTTGGCGTGCCCGCCGCCATTGTTGCGCACCGCGGTGCGCACGCTGTCGGGCACCTGGTTCAGGTTCATGATCAGCTGGTCCAGCGGCAGCGCCTGCAGTGCGGTGTGCTCGCGCAGCGCGGCGTTCAGGTTGTTCACCTGCGCGCCGTGGTGGAAGCGCCAGTGCAGCTCCATGGTCCGCGCATCGATCGCGGCCTCGTTGGCGTCGAAGGCGTAGGGCAGGGGGGCCAGGCTGTGCGGGCCGGTGGGCGGGGCCGCCGGCGCAGCCTGGGCGAGGGCGCTGCGCGGCGCGGCCCAGACAGGCAGGGCAAGGCTTGCGGCACCCAGCAGTGCGCGGCGGGGCAGGTTCGTCATCATGGCGGTCTCCCTTGGTGTGGCGATGCTACACGGCGTGCGGCGGCGGGGCGATTCCATCTTCGCCAGCCGCGTCAGCCCGCCAGCCAGGCGTCGAAGCGGCGGTTCAGCCGGTCGAGGTTGTCGAGCCAGAAGCGGTCGTCGATGCGCAGCGCCTGGGCCGCGTTCTGCGGCGCGGTGGGCAGCGTGCCCAGCACTGGAAGTGGCAGCAGGGCGTTGGCCGCCCGCGCCGTGACGCCATAAGGGATTCGTGGCGGCAATTCGGCCTGCACCTCGGCGCGCCCGGCGAAGCGCAGGAAATCCAGCGCGCGGGCGCGGTTCGGGCTTCCGCGCATGATCACCCAGCTGTCGATGGTGTAGAGGTTCTGCGCCCAGCCGATGCCGAATTCGCGGTTGTCATTGGCGTTCGCCGCCGCCACGCGGCCGTTGTAGGCGCTGGTCAGCACCACCTCGCCCGAGGCCAGCCATTGCGTGGGCTGCGAGCCGCGCTCCCACCAGGCGAGGCTGCCGCGGATTCCGTCCAGCTTGCGGAAGGCGCGCGCCAGCCCGGCCTCGCTGGCCAGCAGGGCGTAGATCTCGCCCGGCTGCGCGCCATCGGCCAGCAGCGCGATTTCCAGCGTGGTCTTGGGCCCGCGGCGCAGCGCGCGGCGGCCGGGGATCAGCGTGGTGTCGAAGAAATCCGCCCAGCCGCGCGGCGCGGCGGGCAGGCGCGCGCGGTCCCAGGCCAGGATGAAAGCGTAGAGGATGGCGCCGACGCCGCATTCATGCACCGCCTGCGGGATGAAATTCTCGCGCCCGCCGATCGCCTCCCAGTCCAGCGTCTCGAACAGGCCTTCCTCGCAGCCGATCAGCAGCTCCTCGCCCTCGACCTGCACCAAATCCCAGTTGTTGCTGCCGGCCTGGATGCGCCCGCGCAGCACGCCCACGCCGCCATCCCAGGTCTCCTCCAGCAGGCGCTGGCCGCGCGCCTGCGACCAGGGGCGGAAGAACACCTCGCGCTGCGCCTCCTGGTAGGCGCCGCCCCAGGACACGACAGTGAGGTCGCGGCCCTGTGCGCGGGCCGGCCGGAAGCCGAGCGCCGCCGCGCCCATCGCGCCGAGCCAGCCACGTCGTTGCAGCATCGGATGCGCCCCCCGGCTTGCGCGCGGGATCACACTAGCCCGGCTGCGCCGCCGCGCGGAAGGCGCGTGCCACGCCGCTGGGCCAGGCGATGGCCGCCTCCTCGCCCGGCTGCGGCAGCGCGGCGCCGCCCACCGGGCGCTTGGCCACCACCTCCGCGCCGCCGGGCAGGGCGAGGCGCAGCCGCACATGGTCGCCCTGGAACAGCAATTCGGTGAGGCGTGCGGCCAGCACGCCCTCGGCGCCGAGCTCGATGGCGGCCACCGGCGCCACCGCGATGCGCTCGGGCCGCACCATCACCACGCAGCGGCTGCCCGGGCCCTCGCTGTCCACCGCGGTGGCCTCCACCTCCGCCCCGCCATCGAGGCGCACGCGGCACAGCCCCTCGGCCACGTGCAGCACGGTGCCGGGCAGGCGGTTGTTCTCGCCCACGAAGCCGCTGACGAAGGCATCCGCCGGGTTTTCGTACAGCGTGCGGGGTGCCGCCACCTGGCGCAGGCGCCCGCCCTCGAACACCGCGATGCGGTCGGCGAGCGTCAGCGCCTCGGCCTGGTCGTGCGTCACATACAGCATGGTCAGGCCGAGCCGTGCGTGCAGCGCGCGCAGCTCGAACTGCATCTCCTCGCGCAGCGCCTTGTCGAGCGCGCCCAGCGGCTCGTCCAGCAGCACGATCGGGGGTTCGAACACCATGGCGCGGGCCAGCGCCACGCGCTGCTGCTGCCCGCCCGAAAGCTGCGCCGGGCGACGATCGCCGAAGCCGGCGAGGCGCACCATCTCCAGCGCGCGGGCCACGCGCGCGGTGCGTTCGGGCTTCGCCACGCCGCGCGCCTCCAGCGGGAAGGCCACGTTCTCGGCCACGCTCATATGCGGGAACAGGGCGTAGGATTGGAACACCACGCCGATGCCGCGGCGGTGCGGCGGCAGCGCAGCGATGTCGCGGCCTTCCAGCAGGATGCGCCCCTCGCTCGGCTCCTCGAAGCCGGCCAGCAGCATCAGCGTGGTGGTCTTGCCCGAGCCCGAGGGGCCGAGCAGCGTCAGCAGCTCGCCCTGCGCGATGTCGAGGTCGAGCGCGCGCACCGCCGCGGCCTGGCCTGCGGCGTAGGATTTCGACACGCGCAGGAAGCGCACCAGGGGCTCGGCCATCGGCCCGAGAGTCGACGCGCGCCCCGGGCCTGTCAACGCGGGCTAGGCCTGTCAAAGCGTGGGCGCCGGCCGGGCTTCCCCAAGCCGCCGCGCGGCGGCACCCTGCACAGCGAAGCCGGGGGGAGAGAGTGGGGATGGACGAGCCGACCATCATCGTGGCGCGCGAGGGCGCGGCGGGCACGCTGCTGATGAATCGGCCGAAGGCGCTGAACGCGCTCGACCTCGGCATGATCCATGCGCTGGATGGCGCGCTGCGCGCGCTGCGCGACGACCCGGCGGTGCGCCTCGTGATCCTGGAAGGCGCGGGCGGGCGCGCCTTCTGCGCCGGCGGCGACGTGCGGCGGATCCGCGAATGGGTGCTGGCCGGCGACGCGGCCGGGGTGGAGGCTTTCTTCGCCGGCGAATACGGCGTGAACGGCGCCATCGCCACCTTCGGCAAGCCCTGGATCAGCCTGATCGACGGCGTCTGCATGGGGGGCGGCATCGGCGTTTCCGTGCATGGCAGCCACCGCATCGTCACCGAGCACGCGCTGCTGGCGATGCCCGAGACGGCGATCGCGCTGTTCCCCGATGTCGGCACCAGCTTCGTGCTGCCGCGCCTTCCCGGCGCGCTCGGCCCCTGGCTGGCGCTCACGGGCGCGCGGCTGCGCGGGGCGGAGGCGGTGGAGGCCGGGCTCGCCACGCATTTCGTGCCGCGCGAGCAACTGCCGGCCTTGCGTGCGGCGCTGCTGGCCGGTGATGCGCGGGCCGTGGAGTATTTCGCCGAGCCGGTGCCGCCCGGCGCCATCGCCGCACAGCGCCCGGCCATCGACCGCTGCTTCGCGCAGGGCTCGATCGGCGCAATCCGTGCCGCGCTGGAGGCCGAGGCCACGCCCTGGGCCGCCGAGCAGCGCGCCGTGCTGGACCGCGTCTCGCCCACCAGCATGGCGGTGACGCTGGAATTGCTGCGGCGCGGCCGCGGCATGACGCTGGCCGAGTGCCTGGCGATGGAACTCGCCCTGACCCGCGGCGTGACGCGCCACCCGGATTTCGCGGAGGGCGTGCGTGCGGTGCTGGTGGACAAGGACAACGCGCCGCGCTGGGCGCCGCTGGCCGATGTAGCGCCGCTGTTCGGGTAGGCGGCCCGCCCTACCCCGGCACCGCCGCGGCGGCGCGCAGATGCGCGCCCTGCGCGGCGAGGGCGGCCTGCAGCTCGGCCACATCCACCGCGCGCGGCGCGATGCCCCGCGCCGCCGCCAGCGCGGCCGCCACGCCCGCGGCCTGGCCGGTCAGCCAGCATTGCGGGATCTCGCGCAGGAAGGAATGGCTGGTGGCGTCGCAGGAGAGGTGCCGGCCCGGGGCCAGCAGGCCATCCAGCGTGGCCGGCAGGATGGCGCCATAGGGCACCGAGATATTGGCGAATTTCGGCGCCAGGCTGGGCGAGACGCCGATCTCGGCGGCGCTGACCCGGCCATCCCACATCGCGCGCGTCACGGCCTCGGTGCCGGCGAGGCGCCGCGCGTGCCGCACGCCGAGCTGCGGCGCGGAGAGCATCGGGAAGGCGCCCTCGAAGCCCGGCGCCTCGGCGCGGTAGCGCTCCAGGTGGCGGAACATCAGGCGGTGGGAGATGCCCTCGACCTGCGACAGGTCATCGACCATCAGCGCCGAATAGCCGGCGAGGCGCGGGCCCATAAACAGCGCCACGTCGTCGCGCCAGCTGGCGAAGGCCTTGTCGAAGAAGCCCACGGCCTCCTTGCCGCGGCGCATGAACTCCGAGAACTGCTCCGGCTGCTCGGCGCGCCAGGCGAGGTAGCGCGGCATGTCCACGCCGGCGAAGGTCCAGCTGGTGTTCATGCAGTGGTGGATGTCGTGCTCGTCCACATCCTCGGCAAAGGCGGCGCCGGCGCGGGCGTAGAGATCGCCATCGCCGGTGGCGTCCACGGTGACGGCGGCGAGGATGGCGCGGCGGCCCTGCTTCGATTCGAAGATGGCGCCGCGCACCACGCCATCCTCCAGCACCGGTTCGGCGCCCCAGGCGTGGAAGATCAGCTCGGCGCCGGCCTCGGCGGCCATCTCCAGCGAGGCGGCCTTGAGGAATTCCGGGCAGACGGTGGGCGAATGCGTGACGATGCCGTGGAAGGCGGCGGTGCGCAGCGCCCACCAGGCAGCGGTCGCGGCATCGCGCGTGCCCCAGGCGTCGCGCGGCGGGCCGGCGATGGCCTCCTTCGGCAGGCGGTCCAGCAACTCCTCGCCGATGCCGCGGATGACAAGGCGCCCCTGCCAATCCGTCATGCGGTCGATCCACACCACCAGCCCGCCGGTGGACAGCCCGCCCAGGTGGTTGTGGCGCTCGAGCAGGATGGTGCGCGCGCCGCGCCGCGCCGCGGCGATGGCGGCCGCGGTCCCGGCCGGCCCGCCGCCCACCACCAGCACGTCGCAGCGCGCATGCACCGGGGTTTCGCGCGCGGCCTCGCGCACCACCAGGCCGGTGGCGGCGCGGGGCGTGCGGCTGCGGGGGCGGAACACCTCCGAACGGTAGAACAGGCGGCCGCCATCGGGCTCGGCTGTCGGAGGCAGGGTTTCGCTCGTCATGCGGGCAGGATAGGCAACTTCCCGGCCGGCACGCCACCGCCCTATGGTGGGGCGGGCGTGCAGGACGCCCGCCGAGGACCCATGCGGAACCTGCTGCACCCGAACGACCGTGACCGCCTGCTGGCCTTCCTGTCCGGCCGCCTCGCGCGGGAGGTGACGCTGGCCGGCCAGCGCCACGCCGCCCTGGCCGAGGGCGAGGGGGCCGAGGCGTCGCAGCTATGCGACCTCGGCGGCAATGCGCGCGCCGCCGAATGGCTGGCGCAGCCCGATATCCGCGACCAGCAGCCGGGCCTGGCCGATGGCGTGCTGGATTTCGTCATGGCGATGGCCGATGCGCCGATGCCCTGCGGCCGTGCCGTGCTCGGCGGCCTCGAGATCCTGCGCGAGGATCCGCGCGCCTTCGAGGTGCTGACCCCCTTCCATCGCTTCGCCGGCGACCTCTCGGCCGGGCTGGTGCTGCAATGGCTGCGGCCGCGCATCGGCACGCTGCCCGGCACCGCCCTGCCGCCGGTGATCCACAGCGGCAACATGGTGGAGCTGCGCATCGGCCGGCACCGCAGCTGCATCGATGCCGAGGATGGCATCACCGCCTTCGGCCTGGTGCGCCAGGGCGAGGGCGTGATGCTGTGGCATGAGGCGCCGGTCACCGCCAAGGCGGGGCTGCTGCGCGCCCGCGCGGTGCCGGCGGGCACGCTGCGCTACGAATACGCCATCGCGGCCGACAGCCCGGTGCTGCGCCTCACGGTGAGTTTCCGCGCGGCGCGCGGCGTGGCGCGGCTGCGGCTGACCACCGCGGCCGATGCGCTGGGTGCGATGGGGCTCGACCTCGCGGTGGCGCGGCTGCACCAGGGCGGCGCCTGGGCCGACCAGCCGGCGCCGGCCGGCAAGGGCCTGGCGACCTGGGCCGAGGCCGCGCCGGTGGCGCATTTGGCGCTGGGCCGCGAGGGCTGGCCGGCGACGGGCCCGACGCTGCATCTGCGCCCTGGCGCGCCGGCCGCGGTGGCCAGCGTGAAGGCGGTGGCCGAACGCGCCGGCGCGCTGCATTGGCTGCTGCTGCGTCACGCCGTGCCGGACCTCGCGGCAGGCGCCACCGCCACGGTGCGGGAAGACCGCCTGCTGGCCCCCGGCACCACGGCCGATGCGGCGGCGCAGGCCATGGTGGCCAACGGCATGGAGGGGCTGGACCGCGTGCCGAGCGCGCCCTCGGGCGCGGCGCTGGCGGCGGTGGCGGCGCAGCTGCTGCTGGCTTCGGCCGGGGCCTATCGCGTGCCGCCGCCGCCCGACCGGCTTGCCGCGCTGGCCGCCTGGTTCGACCGCCGCCTGCCCGCGCTGGTCGCCGCCCGCCCGCCGGTCGAGGAAGTGGCGTTGGCGCTGCTGGCCGCCGAGCAGCGGCTGCGCGCCGGACCGAGCGCGGTGGCACGGCGCGGCATGGCGGAACTCGCGGCCCGGCTGCTGGCGGCGCAGCGCCCGGCGGGCGGCTTCGGCGAGGCCGGGCTGCCGGCGCATGCCGCCGCCATGCTGGCGCTGGCGCGCGGCGCCACGCAGCTGCCGGCCGCGGCGCCGCTGCTGCGGGCGCTGCAGGCGCTGCAGCCCGGTGAGGTCGGCGTGACGGTGGCCGGAGAGGCGCCGGGCGACCCGGCGCGGGAGGCCGAGGGGCTCGGCCTGCTGCTGCGGGCACTCGGCGCGCTGCATCTGGCCGCGGAGGACGGCGCCGTGGCGCTGCCGGCCGAAGCGCAGGAGCGCGTGCAGGCGCTGCACCGCCAGGTGCTGGGCCTGATCCGCCCGCTGGTGCGCCCGCGCGAGGGCATGCTGGAGGTGGCGGCCTTCGACCCCGGCGGCAGCGCCACCCCGGCCAGCCAGGCGGCCGTGGCGCTCGGCCTGATGGCGCCCGAGACGCTGACCATGCGCGTGCCGGTGCCGGCCGGGTGAGGCACGCGGCGCTGGCCTTGGTGCTGGCGCTGGCGGGTTGCGCGGGCGCCGTGCCGCCGGCCGCGCCGATTCCGCCCCTCGCCTACCCGCCCGACGCCGCGGCGCGGGTGCTGCGCATCGCGCTGGCCGAGTGGCGGGATTGGGGGGCGCCGGAGCGCGACGCCTGGGCGCCGGCGGGCGCTTCGGCGCCGGAGGGCGAGCCCGGCAATTTCCCCCGCGTGCTCGCCTATTGGCGGGCGGTGGAGCAGGATTACGGCGCCATCGCCAGCAACCGCGCGCGCTATGCCGCGCTGTTGGCCGGCGCCAGCGCCGGCCCGGCGCTGTGGGCCGATCCGGCGTGGTCGGCCGCCTTCATCTCCTGGGTGTTCCGCAGCGCCGGGGTGGATGCGCGGGAGTTTCCGCCCAACGCCACGCATGCGCTGTATCTCGACGCGCTGATGGCGGATGCGGCCGCCTTCCCCGCCACCGCGCCCTTCCTGCCGAAGGACCCCGCCCTGCATGCGCCGCAGCCCGGCGACCTCGTGTGCATCGATCGCAGCGCCGCGCCGCTGCGCCACTGGAGCGAGCGCCTGGCCGAGGCCGGGCGCATACGGCCGATGCATTGCGACATCGTGGTGGGCGTGGCGCCGGGGGTGGTGGAGGCGGTCGGCGGCAACGTGCAGGATGCGGTGGCGCTGACGCGCTTCCCCGCCGATGCCGCGGGGCGGCTTATGCCCGCCCCGCCGGGCCGCGCGCCGCTGGTGGTGGTGATGCAGAGCCGACTCGGCCGCCTGCCGCCCTGGTGAGGGCGGAGGACGCCGCCTAACGCCCGGTCTGGATACGCTCCACCAGCTGCTTCGCGGTGGGGACGAAGCCGTTCGAGTAGAACGGGTCGCTCGCGAAGCGATAGGCGTTGTGGCCGGCGAACATCAGGTTGTGTTCCAGCGCGCCGTCATGGGCAATGTCCTGCAGGGTCTTCTGGATGCAGAAGCTGCGCGGATCGGCCTTCTTGCCGGTGCTGAACTCGGGCTCGTGCTGCGACCAGTTGGAGAAGCGGCAGGCTGAGAGGCAGCCCATGCAGTCGATCTGGTCCTTTAGGATCTCCCGGCTTTTCTCCGGCGTCACGAAGATCAGCGTGTTCTCGGGCGTACGCATCGCCTCGGTGAAGCCGGCCTTCTCCCATGCCTCGGCGCGGGCGCGGTCGCGCGGGGTCAGGTAGACCAGCCGCTTGCGCGGGCCCACGCCGAAGGCGCAGGAATGGTCGCCCACGGCTTCGCTGGTGAAGGCCGCCTGGCGTTCGTTGCGGGCTTCCAGCTCGTCGAGGAATTCGTTGCGCACGGCGGAAGAATAGAAGCCGGTGGGCGAGAAGGGCTGCAGCATCACGTCGCCGTTCTGCAGCGTCAGCAGGCGCTTCTTCCACGCCTCGCTGATCGGGCTTTCCTGCGTCAGCAGCGGGCGGGTGCCGAACTGGAAGGCGATCGGGCCGAGGTCGGGGTTGTCGATCCAGTCCTCCCACTCCTCCAGCCACCACACGCCGCCGGCCATGATGATCGGCACGTCGCCCAGGCCGAATTCGCGCATCTGCTGGCGCAGCTTCAGCACGCGGGGGAAGGGGTCCTCTGGCTTCTTCGGATCCTCGGAGTTGGACAGGCCGTTGTGGCCGCCGGCCAGCCAGGGGTCCTCGTAGACCACGCCGCCCAGCCATTCGCGTGTCTTGCTGTAGGCGCGCTTCCACAGCGCGTTGAAGGCGCGGGCGGAGGAGATGATGGGGTAGTAGTGCACGCCGAAGTCGCGCGCGATGTCGGCCAGGCGATAGGGCATGCCCGCACCGCAGGTGACGCCGTGGATCAGCCCCTTGGCCCCTTCCAGGATGCCGCGGGCCACGCGCTCGGCGCCGCCCATCTCCCACAGGATGTTGGTGTGGATGCGCCCGACGCCGCCGGAGCGTTCATGCGCCTCGCGCGCCTGCGCAATGCCGCCGGCGATGCCGTAGGCCACCAGCTCCTCATGCCGTTCGCGCCGGGTGCGGCCGTGGTAGATCTGGCGGATGACGCGCCCTTCGGCGTCGTAGCTGTCGGCGTTCACCGCCGAGAAGGTGCCCACGCCGCCGCCGGAGGCCCAGCCGCCGGAGGTGGCGCCGTTGGACACGGCAACGCCCTTGCCGCCTTCAACCAGCGGCAGGACTTCGACACCGCCCATGCGGATCGGATTGATCGCCTTCAAGGCCTTCGGGCTCCGCTACGTGTGGAGAAGTGGCAGCAACAGTTTCGAAAAGGGCGGGGTGGCCGGGCCCGGCCACCCCGTGTGACGGACATATGGCGCGCATCATCCGAAAGGGGGAGGGGGCCCCCCCTTCCGGCGTGCGGTTGGCGTTACTCGCCGCCGACCTCGGTGATGCCCTCGCGGCGCGGGCCGCGGTCGCGGAAGGGGCGGTCGCCCCGGCGCGGCCTGTCGCCGCCCCGGTCGCCCCCACGGTCGCCACCACCGCCCTCGCCATCCTCGCGCGGGCGGCGGGCGCCGACCTGCTCGGTGATGTCGGCGCCGGTGGCCTGGTCCACCACGCGCATGGAGAGCTTCACCTTGCCGCGGTCATCGAAGCCGATGACCTTCACCTTCACCGCGTCGCCGTCCTTGACGATGTCGGTGGTCTTCTGCACGCGCTCATTGGCCAGCTCGGAGATGTGGACGAGGCCGTCCTTCGCGCCGAGGAAGTTCACGAAGGCGCCGAACTCGGCGGTCTTCACCACCTTGCCGTTGTAGATCTTGTTGATCTCCGGCTCGGCCACGATGCCCTGGATCCAGTCGATGGCCTTCTGCGCCGCCTCGATGGTGGTGGCGGCCACCTTGATGGTCCCGTCGTCGTCGATGTCGATCTTGGTGCCGGTCTGCTCGGTGATCTCACGTATCACCTTGCCGCCGGAGCCGATCACGTCGCGGATCTTGTCCTTGTTGATGTTGATCACGGTGATGCGCGGCGCAGTGGCCGCCACGTCGCCGCGGGCACCGGACAGGCCCTTGGCCATCTCGCCCAGGATGTGCAGGCGGCCGTCGCGCGCCTGGCCCAGCGCCTGGCGCATGATGTCGAAGGTGATGGAGGTGATCTTGATGTCCATCTGCAGCGCGGTGATGCCGGCCTCGGTGCCGGCCACCTTGAAGTCCATGTCGCCCAGGTGGTCTTCATCGCCCAGGATGTCGGACAGCACGGCAAAGCCGCGGTCTTCCTTGATCAGGCCCATGGCGATGCCGGCGCAGGGGCGCTTCAGCGGCGCGCCCGCATCCATCAGCGCCAGCGAAGTGCCGCACACCGTCGCCATGCTCGACGAGCCGTTCGATTCGGTGATCTCGCTGACCACGCGCATCGTGTAGGGGAAGCGCTCCTTCTCGGGCAGCAGCGGGTGCAGCGCGCGCCAGGCCAGCTTGCCGTGGCCGATCTCGCGGCGGCCGGGGCTGCCCATGCGGCCGGTCTCGTTCACCGAGTAGGGCGGGAAGTTGTAGTGCAGCATGAAGTTCTCGCGGTACTCGCCCGCCAGCGCGTCGATGATCTGCTCGTCCTGCCCGGTGCCCAGCGTGGCCACGCACAGCGCCTGGGTCTCGCCGCGGGTGAACAGCGCCGAGCCATGCGCGCGCGGCAGCACGCCCACCTCGGCGACGATCGGGCGCACCGTGGAGGTGTTGCGACCGTCGATGCGCAGCCCGGTGTCGAGGATGGCGTTGCGCACCACATCGGCCTCGAGCTCCTTCAGCAGGCCCTTGGCGGCGCTGGCATCCAGGCCCTCGGCCTCGAGTGCTGCGACCACGGCCTTCTTGGCGGCGCCGACCTGCGACTGGCGGGCAAGCTTCTCGACGGTGCGATAGGCCTCGACCATCGGCGCGCGGCCGAGCTCGGCGATGCGGGCCTTCAGCGTCACCTCGGCGGCGGAGGGCTCGGGCATCGCCCAGGCGTCCTTGGCGGCCACCTCGGCGAGCTCGATGATCCCCTGGATCACCGCCTGGAAGCTGCGGTGGCCGAATTCCACGGCGCCGAGCATGATGTCTTCCGACAGCTCCTGCGCCTCGGATTCCACCATCAGAACGCCCTCGGCGGTGCCGGCCACCACCAGGTCCAGCGCGCTCTGCTGCAGCTGCGCGGCGGTCGGGTTCAGCACGTAGCCGCCATCGATCCACGCGACGCGCGCGGCCGCGACGGGGCCGAAGAAGGGGATCCCCGACAGGGTGAGGGCGGCCGAGCAGCCGACCAGCGCCACGATGTCAGGGTTGTTCTCGAGGTCATGCGACAGCACGGTGGCGATCACCTGCACCTCGTTGCGGAACCCGTCCGGGAACAGCGGGCGGATCGGCCGGTCGATGAGGCGCGAGACCAGGGTCTCGTTCTCGTTCGGGCGGCCTTCGCGCTTGAAGAAGCCACCGGGGATCTTGCCCGCGGCGAAGGCCTTCTCCTGATAGTTCACGGTCAGCGGGAAGAAATCCTGCCCCGGCTTGGCGCTGCGCGCGCCCACCACGGTGCACAGCACGATGGTGTCGCCGAGGCGGGCCACCACGGCGCCATCGGCCTGGCGGGCGATCTTGCCGGTTTCCAGCGTCAGCAGCTGGCCGCCCCAGGAAATATCCTTGCGGAAATACTTGTCGAACATGCGTCGTCCTTCATGGCCCAGCCGAGCCGGCGGGCCAAAGCGTGGCGCCCCCCGCGCGCGGTCGCGCAGGTGGCCGGTTCGCGACGAAGCGGATGCCGAGGCGTGCCGCGCCGGCCCGTAAGGGCAGGGATGCTCGGCGTCTCGGGCGGCATGGGAAGGCGGAAGGCCCACCATTGCTTGCGCAGAGTGGGACCCATCGACGCCACCCTGGCGGGTTGCGCGATGGGCAGGCCGCCCATGTGGCCGGAGGCGCCGCCATCTCCCTGACCGGGGTTCGGTGCGTTCTCGGAGTCTCCGCCGCCGTCGCAGCGAGAGCCAGGCCCCGGGGGTATCCCGGGCCCGGCCCGGGGGCGCCTATGGCACGGCGGGGCCGGAAAGGCCAGCACTACAGCACGATCGGCGAACACTGAAACAGTGTTCGCCGATCTCGTGCTGTAGCTTCAATGCGTTGCAGAGCACGAGACCGATCCGAGAGGATCGATCGTGCTCTACGGCGCCCCGGCTGGACGGCGGGGGCGGCGCGGTGGATCACTGCGGGATGTCTCCCTGGCGCCCTGCCCTGGCCGGGGCCGGCGCCATCTGCGCCGGCGTCGGCCTCGCCCGCTTCGCCTATGTGCCGCTGTTTCCCGCCATGGTGGGGGCGGGCTGGGTGGATGGCGGCGGCGCGGGCCTGCTGGGGGCGGCGAATTTCGCGGGCTACCTGCTGGGGGTGCTGGGGGGGCGGCGCGTGGCGCAGCGCCTTGGCGTGCCGCGCGCGCTGGATCTCGGCATGGGGCTGGCGCTGCTGGCCTTCGCCGCCTGCGCCTGGCAGGGCGGGCTGGCTTGGCTGGCGCTGTGGCGCGCCTTGGCCGGGGTCGCGGGCGGCATCCTGATGGCGCTGGCCGGCCCCGCGGTGCAGGCCAGCGTGCCGCCGGAGCAGCGCGGCCAAGCCGGCGGCATCGTTATGGCGGGCGCGGGTTCCGGCGTGGTGCTGGCTGGGCTGCTGGTGCCGCTGTTCCTGGCGGGCGGGGTGGCGGTGGCGTGGCTCGGCCTCGCGGTGGCCGTGGGCGTGGTGTGGCTGCTGGTGCGCAGCACCTTCCCCGACCCGCCGGCGCTGCCCGGGCCGGCGCGGGCGGTGGCGGTGCCGCGCGCGGCCCGGCTGATCCTGGCCTATGGGCTTTCCGGGGCCGGGATGGTGGCGCCGATGGTCTACCTCTCGGACCTCGCGGTACGAGGGCATGGGCTGCCGATCGGGCTGGGTGCGGCCATCTGGATGGGGTTCGGCGCGGGGGCGGTGGCTGGCACGCTGCTGGGCGGGCGGGTGGCCGGGCGAATCGGCGGGCGCCGGGCGCTGCCGCTGTGGATGGCGCTGCAGGTCGGCGCGCTGGCGCTGATGCTGGCGCCGGGCTGGCCGGCGCTGCTGCTGGCCGGGCCGCTGGGCGGCTTCGCCGGCGTGGGCGCCACGGCGGTGACGCTGGCGGCGGCGCGCGACGTGGCGGGGCCGCAGGCCGCGGTGGTCTGGGTGCGCGCCACGGCGGCCTATGCGCTGGCGCAGGCGGGCGTAGCCTTCGCCCTGGCGGCGTTGTTCGAGGCGGTGGGCGAGCGCCATGCGGCGGTGTTCGCCGCCGGGTTGGTGCTGTCGGCGCTGGCGCTGCTGGTGGCGTGGCTCGACCGGCCGCGATGAGGGCGGCAGCCCGCCCACAAGAAAGGTGCCGGGCCCCACACGCAAAGAAAGGGCGGGGCCCCGCCAGGGAGCCCCGCCCAAGGTGAGGATGCCGGCAAGATCGGGGGGGCCGGCACCCGGGGAGGGAGAGCCGAGGCGCCGCAGCGGCGCCCCACCCCGTTATGGCAGCAAGTGGTTGTCGGAGCCTTTATGGCGCGGCGGTCCGCGTCAGGCGCTGATCACGAAGCGGATGCTGCGCTCCGCGCGCCGGCCGCTGGTGTCGGCGATTTCCAGCCGCAGGCGGTGGTCGCCGGCCGGGATGTCGGCATTGTCGGCCTCCAGGCCCGCTGCCGTCAGTCGGGCGTGCTGCAGCAGCCGCGCCGTCACGTCGATGCCGAGGAAGCCGTAGCGGGCGCGGAAGCTCGAAAGGTCGATCGCCGCGCCGCCGCGCGCCACGAATTGCAGGCGGATGCTGAGCGGCGCACGCAGCGCCCGCCCCTCATCGGGCGCGGCCACGACGATAGCGGGGGCATCGGGGTTCGGCACCGATCGCGTGCGCGGCGGGGGCGGCGGTTCCGGCGCGGCGGAGTCCGCGGCCGCTTCCTCAGGCAGGATCAGGCTGAAGGCGCGGGCGCCTGGCGCCGGGAGCGCCAAGGCGGGGGCGAGCAGGAGCAGGTTGCGGCGCTGCATGGATGCGACCCTCCACGATGGCGGAATGATGCGATATCCCCCGCAATGGCGCAACACGCAGGGCGTCGGGCGGCGTTGCGCGGAACGCCCTGCCATCGTGACGGCCCGCGGCCGCGCTGGCATGGTCCAACCGGACATCAAGGGGGAAACAGCATGGCGGGCCTGCCGCTGACGGGGCTGAAGGTGCTGGAGCTCGGCCACTACATCGCCGGGCCTTTCGCCACGCGGCTGCTGGCCGATCTCGGCGCCGAGGTCATCAAGATCGAGCCGCCGGAGGGCGACCCGATCCGTGGCTGGGGCAGCCGGCACAACGGCCATGCCGTGTGGTTCAGCGTGCATGGGCGCAACAAGCTGTCGGTCACGCTGGACCTGAAGAGCCCCGAGGGGCGGGCGCGCATGCTGAAGCTGGCGGCGCGCGCCGATGCGCTGGTGGAGAATTTCCGCCCCGGCTACCTGGAGCGCATCGGCCTCGGCCCCGCGCTGCTGCAGGAGGCCAATCCGCGCCTGACCATCGCGCGCGTCTCGGGCTTCGGCCAGGATGGGCCCTATCGCGACAAGCCGGCCTTCGGCGCCATCGGCGAGGCGATGGGCGGGCTTCGCCACCTGACGGCCACGCCCGGCGTGACGGAGCACGCGCCGCCGCGCTGCGGCGTCTCCATCAGCGACGACCTCGCGGGCATGTATGCCGCGATGGCGGTGGTCTCGGCGTGCTGGGCGATCAAGGGCGACCCCGCCGGGCGCGGGCGCATCATCGATGTCGATCTGGTCGGCGCGGTGTTCTCGTTGATGGAGGGGATGCTGCCGGAATACGGGCTGACGGGGCGCATCCGCCAGCCGGCGGGCGCGGCCATCCCGACCGCGGCACCCACCAACACCTATCTCTGCGCCGATGGCAAATGGCTGTGCATCGGCGGCAATTCCGATTTGATCTATCGCCGCCTGATGCGCGCCATCGGCCGCGAGGAACTCGGCGCCGATCCCCGGCTGGCCGACAATCTCGGCCGGTGCGCGCATGTGGGCGAGATCGACGCCGCGATCGGCGCGTGGACGCGCACCCTGCCGGCGGCCGAGGCCGAGGCGGTGCTGGAGGCGGCGGAGGTGCCGTGCTCGCGCCTGTATGACATCCGCGACTGCGCGGAGGACCCGCATTTTCGCGCCCGCGACATGGTGATGGAGGTGGCGGACCCGCTGCTGGGCACCACGCTCCTGCACCCCGCGGCGCCCTTCCGCTTCGATGGCGTGACCCCGCGCGAGATGCTGCGCTGGCCGGCGCCGGCGGTGGGGGCGGACAACGAACGCGTCTTCGGTGAGCTGCTGGGAGAAAACCAATGACACACGCCACGATCAGCGAAGTGGCCCCGCGCGACGGGCTGCAATCCATCGGCCCCTTCGTGCCGACCGAAACCAAGATCGCGCTGGTGCGGAAGCTGTACGACGCCGGGCTGCGGCGCATGGAGGTCAGCAGCTTCGTCAGCCCCCGCGCCGTGCCGCAGATGGCCGACGCGGCGGAGGTGCTGCGCGCCGCCATGGTGCTGCCGGGGCTGGAATGCACGGTGCTGGCGCCGAACCGCAAGGGCTTCGAACTCGCCTTGGCGGCGGGCGCGCATCGCGTCGGCCTGTTCATGTCGGTGACCGAGGCGCACAACAAGGCGAATGTGAATCGCACCCGCGCCGAGAGCTTCGCCGACCTCTCCGGCATCGTCCGCGACGCGACGGCGGCCGGGATGAAGGTGCGCTTCAACCTCTCCTGCGCCTTCCACTGCCCCTTCGAGGGCGTGGTGCCGGAACGCGACGCGCTGGATTGGGTGGAACGCGCCGCAGCACTCGACCCGGCGATGGAGATCGGCATCGCCGACACCACGGGCAATGCCGCGCCCGACCAGGTGCGGCGCGTCTTCGCCCATGCCGTGCGGGCCTGGCCTGGCGCCGATGGCGCGCCGCGCCTCGCCTTCCACGGGCATGACACCTACGGCCTCGGCGTGGCGAATTGCGCCGCGGCCTGGGAGGCCGGCTGCCTGGTGTTCGACAGCGCGGCGGGTGGCCTCGGCGGCTGCCCCTTCGCGCCCGGCGCGACGGGCAATGTGGCCACCGAGGATCTTTGCTGGTTGTTCCGCCGCATGGGGGTGGTGACCGGGGTGGAATGGCCGGCGCTGCTGGCGGCGGCGGATTTCGCCGCGGGCATCCCGCACGCGCTTCCCGGCGGGCGGATGCGCGCGGTGCCGGCGGCACGGGCGGCCTGATGGCCGCCGGCGCCGGCCGCATCGTGCTGCTGGCCGCGACGTCGCTTGATGGCCGCATCGCCGATGCCGCGGGTGGCGTGGATTGGCTGGAGCCGTATCACGACGGCGCGGCGCCCGCGCTGGGGGCGTTCATGGCGGGCGTCTCCTGCGTGGTGATGGGGCGCGCCACCTTCGAACAGGTGCAGGGCTTCGGCCCCTGGCCCTATGCCGGCAAGCGGCTGGTGCTGCTGAGCCATCGGCCCGCCACCGACCTCCCGGAGCCGGCCGCCATCGCGTCCGGCCCGGTTGCCGCGCTGGCGTCGGCGCTGCGGGCGGAGGCGGGGGAGGCTTGGGTGGTGGGGGGGAGTGCGGTTTTCGGACAATTCCTCGCCGCCGGGCTGGTGGATCGGATCGAGGTGTTCGTCATGCCGCTGCTGCTGGGCGCGGGGCCGATGCTGTTCCCGGCGGGCAGCCAGGCGCTGCGGCTGCTGCAGGCCCGGACGCTGCCGGGTGGCGTGGTGCATCTGGCCTACGCGCCGGGCTGATTCGCCTTGTTGAGGGGGCCTCGCTTGCGCTATGTAAATCAACAGCATGCGTGCCGCCCTTGCCATCCTGCTGCTGCTTGTGCTGGCAGCCTGCGGAAGTTCCCGCGGGCCTGACACCGCGCTGGCGCCGCATCGGCCGGAGATTGGCGAGCCGATTTCCTGCGTGCCCTACGCCCGAGCGCGCAGCGGCATCCAGCTGCAGGGCGATGCCTGGCAATGGTGGGAGGCTGCGCAGGGCCGCTATGACCGTGGCCGTGCGCCCCGCACCGGCAGCGTGCTGGTGATCGCGCGCACCGCCCGCAACCCGAGCGGCCACCTCGCCGTGGTCTCGCGCGTGGTGAGCAGCCGGGAAATCCGGGTGGACCACGCCAACTGGGCCTCCGGCGCCGCGCGCGGGCGCATCGCCACCGACCAGCGGATTGTGGATGTCTCGCCGGGCAATGACTGGACGCTGGTGCGGGTGTGGTATCCGCGGATCAACGATTTCGGCACCACCGCCTTTCCCGCCCGCGGCTTCGTGCATGGTGGCACGCGCTACGCCGCCCGGTAGCCGCGGGGCGGGGCGCGAGGCATGATCGGCCGCATGCAAAGACCGGGAGGAAAACCCATGAACACGACCCGCCGCACCCTGATGGCGACGGCCGCCGGCCTCGCCCTGGCGTCGCGCGCCGGCCAGGCCCAGGCCCAGACCACTTGGCCCGACCGGCCATTGCGCATGATCGTGGCGTTTCCCGGCGGCTCCACGCCCGATCTCGCGGCGCGGGCCATCTCGGGCCACATGGCGCAGGCGCTCGGCCAGCCGGTGGTGGTGGACAACCGCGCCGGCGGCGGCGGCAATATCGGCACCGAGGCGATCGTGCGCGCCACCGACGGGCACACCATCGGCGTCACCATCGGCGGGCCGGGCAGCACGGCCAAGGTGCTGAACCCGGCGCTGGGCTATGACCCCGCCACGGACCTCACGCCAATCTCGCTGCTGGCGCGGCTGCCCTTCGTGCTGGTGGTGCACCCCTCGGTGCCGGCGCGCAGCGTGCAGGAATTCGTTGCCTATGCGCGGGCCAATCCGGGGCGGGTCAGCTACGGCTCCACCGGGCCGGGCACGTTGTCGCATTTGGTGATGGAGGAATTCGCCGCCGCGCAGGGGTTCGAGGCGGTGCACGTGCCTTATCGCGCAGTCGGCCAGGCGGTGCTCGATCTGGTGGCGGGGCGGCTGCAGGCCTTCTTCGCCGTCACCGGCGGCGTGCTGGGGCAGGTGCGCGACGGCGCGGTGCGCGCCCTGGCGGTGACCAGCGATGCGCGGCTGGCCTCGCTGCCCGAGGTGCCGACGATGGTGGAGGCGCAGGTGGCGGCGGCGCCGGCGATTGCTTGGATCGGCCTGTTCGGCCCGGGCGGCATGCCTGCGGATCGCGTGGCGCGGCTCTCGGCCGAGGCGCGGGCGGGGCTGAACGTGCCCGAGCAGCGCCGCGCGCTGGAGACGGCGGGGTTTGAGCCGGTGGGCTCCAGCCCGGCCGAATTCGCAGCGCTGCAGCGGGCCGAGATCGAGCGCTGGGGCGGGCTGATCCGCCGCCTCGGGATTCGCCCTGAAAGCTGAAATGCAAAGCGCCGCCGCGGGTTGCCCCGCGGCGGCGCCTCAAGTGTCGTCAGGGGGCTGCGTGCCCCCCGATGCGGTTCAGACGAGCTTCAGGTTGCAGGCCGAGACCTTGCCCTGCTGGCCGCGCTGCACGTCGTAGCTGATCTTGGCGCCTTCCTTGAGCTCCGTGATCCCCGCGCGCTGCACGTCCGAGATGTGGACGAACACGTCGCTGGTGCCGTCCTCCGGCTGGATGAAGCCGTAGCCCTTGGTCGTGTTGAACCACTTGATGGTGCCGTTGGACATGGAAATTCCGTTCGCATAGCAGGTGCCGCCGTGCGACGTCGCTCGGCGGATCAATCATCGGAAGGGAGCGGGCAGCGGGCTCGGCGCTCGAACACCGTGGGCGCGAGGCGCCCGGGCAGCAGGAGCAGGAGAGAGCGGGCCGAACCAAACGAGGCTGACGGCGGGAAAGTGGCGCGGCGGGGCGGCGATTGCAAGCAGAAAACGCGGCGCAACCACAAAGAGAAGGGGCGGCCCCTTACGGGACCGCCCCTCCAATTCTGGGAAGTGCGGGCTGGATCAGGCGGTCTTCTCGGCCGGCGGATCGTTGCGGGTCTTCCACAGCGAGTAGAAGATGCCGCCCGCGATCATCGCCAGCGTGACGCCCAGCGAGATGGCCGGATCGACCTTCCCGAAGATCTGGTTCCAGAAGATCTTGCCGCCGATGAACACAAGCACCAGAGCCAGCGCATACTTCAGGTAGTGGAAGCGATGCACCATGGCGGCCAGCGCGAAATACAGCGCGCGCAGGCCCAGGATGGCCATGATGTTCGCGGTGTAGACGATGAAGGTGTCGGTCGTGATGGCGAAGATCGCCGGCACGCTGTCCACCGCGAAGATCAGGTCGGCGATGTTGATGATGACCAGCGCCAGGAACAGCGGCGTGGCCCACAGCACCAGCTTGCCGCTGACCGGATCGGGCTTGCGCACGAAGAACTTCTGGTCGTGCAGCTCGTCCGTCACGCGCATGCGCTTCTTCATGAACTTCACGACCGGGTTCTTCGAGATGTCCGGGTCGCTCTCCGGCACCACCAGCATCTTGATGCCGGTGGCGATCAGGAAGGCGCCGAAGATGTAGAGGATCCAGCCATATTCCTGCACCAGCGCCGCACCGATGCCGATCATGATGCCGCGCAGCACGATCACCGCGATGATGCCCCAGACGAGAGCGCGGTACTGGTATTTCCGCGGAATCGCGAAGTAGGTGAAGATCAGGCTGATGACGAAGACGTTGTCGATCGACAGCGCCTTCTCGATGAAGAAGCCGGTGAAATAGGTGATGCCGGCATGCGTGCCGTCCTCGGTGGTGATGTAGCCCGCCGAGTAGGCCCACCAGATGGCGGCGCCGTAGAGCATGGCGAAGCCGATGTAGAAGGCGGAAAGGTACAGGCTCTCGGCGATGCCCATCTCCTTGTCCTCCTTGTGGAGGACGCCGAGGTCGAAGGCCAGCAGCGCAAGCACGATGGTGAAGAAGCCGAGCCACATCCAGATCGGCTTGCCGATCCATTCGGCGACGAGGAATTCCATAGGCGGTGTCTCCCGGGGCGTTACAGGGCTCCGGCCGGACACGATCCGGGCCGGGTCGTGCAGTCTCTCTGGCGATCCGACATCACGGAGGCGGCTGGCGCGGAAACCCACGCTTAGCCGCCGGACCGCCAGAGGGGCCCGGATCAGAGGCGCCAAGTGGCAGAGCGCGGACTGGCTTTCAAGAGCCGCGATAACTTACCGGGTGGAAATTTTTCGGAAATCTTTCGCGGCGGGCCTGCCGGCCGGGTCTTCCTGTCGCGCTGCACGATTTCCGGGCCATCCCTGTTGTCTCGGCGGACCGGGCAGGCCATGTGCCGGTTTGCGCTTGCCGGGCGCAGGCACTAATGTCCGGCCGGAAAGCAACCGACCGGCCCGCCACCCTCGGCGGGCCCCCAAGGGGATCGAGGCGTCGCTATGGGTTCGTTCAGCATCTGGCATTGGTTGGTCGTGCTGCTGGTCATTCTGCTGCTCTTCGGCAGCGGCAAGATCAGCGGGCTGATGGGTGACCTGGCCAAGGGCATCAAGTCCTTCAAGCAGAACATGAAGGAAGACGAGGGCAAGGACGCCTCGATGGCGGCCGATGCGGCGGCGCAGACGCCGGCGCAGCCCGCGGGCTCCATCGCCGCGCCGAACACGGCGCAGGGTGCGGCCGCGCAGGGCCAGCCGGCGAACCCGTCGCGCCCGGCGGCCTGACCGCGCTGCCTGCGCCGGGCTGACAGGCCGGGCCGGGCTGTTGCGCCGGATGATGCGCCCTGCCACGCAGCAGGGCCACGCGCCGACCCCGCTTGCCGGGGCCGGCGCGTTGCGTTTCGGGGGGATCGCATCATGACGCAGGCGCCGGTAGCGGGCGCGCCAGGGCCGAGCGAGGCCGTGGTTGCGGTCGACGACATGGAATTCGCCTCCGCGCGGCGCGAACTGGCCGGCTGGCAGGGCCTGGCCTGGCGGGCCGCGGCCACGGCCTTCGTGCTGTGGCACATGTGGATCCTGCTGGTGGCGCCGATCGACCCCACCATTGCGCGCGCCGTGCATGTGTTCCTGGGCGCGGCGCTGGGCTTCGCGCTGTTCGCGCCCTCCTCCGGCGCGCCGGGCACGCGCGTGCCAGCCTATGACTGGGCGCTGATGGCCGCCTGCCTGCTGGTACCGGCGCACTACATCCTGGATGCCGACGGCATCGAGATGCGCAGCTTCATGGGGCCGAACTGGCAGGATCTGGCGGCGGCCTTCCTCGGCATGCTGCTGGTGCTGGAATTCGCGCGCCGCACTGCCGGGCTGGTGATGCCGATCATCGCGATCGTGTTCATCGCCTATTGCTTCGTGGGCCCTTGGATGCCCGGCATCCTGTACCACCGCGGCATCGCCTGGGACCAGGCGCTGGTGGAGCTGTTCGGCAACAACGGCGTGCTGGGCACCATCGTGCAGGTCTCGGCCACCTTCATCATCCTGTTCGTCACCTTCGCGGCCTTCCTCACCGCATCGAAGGCGGGCGACTATTTCAACGATTTCGCCCTGGCGCTGGTGGGCCGCGCGCGCGGCGGGCCGGCGAAGGTGACGGTGATCTCAGGCATCCTGTTCGGCACCATCTCGGGCAGCGCGGTGGCGAATGTGGTGGCCTCGGGCAGCTTCACCATCCCGATGATGCGCCGCGTGGGCTACGACAAGCAGACCGCGGCGGCGGTGGAGGCGACGAGTTCCACGGGCGGGCAGATCACGCCGCCGGTGATGGGCGCGGGTGCGTTCATCATGGCCGAGGTGCTGGGCCGGCCCTACACCGACATCGCGCTGGCGGGCCTCATCCCGGCGCTGCTGTTCTACATCGCCAACTACATCCATTGCGACCTGAACGCGCGCAAATCCGGCATCCGCGGCCTGCCGCGGGAGGAATTGCCGCGCTGGGTCGATCTCGGCCGGCGGGCCTACATGGCGGCGCCGCTGGTGCTGCTGATCGCCATGCTGGTGCTGGGCTATTCGCCGTTCCGCGCGGCGGCGGTGGGCATCGCGGCGACCATCGCGATCATGCTGTTCACCGCACTTGCGCATCGGCTCGCGCTGCGCCGCCAGCCCCTGCCGCAGGCCATCGCGGGCGGCCTTGCGGAAACCCTGGCGGCGATCGAGCGCGCGCTGTCGGGCAGCGCCAAGGAGGTGATGCAGCTGATTGCCGTCTGCGCCGCGGCCGGCGTGGTGGCGGGCGTGATCGGCCTGACCGGCGTGGGCGGGCGCTTCGCCACCATGCTGCTCGACATCGCCGGCGCCTCCACCTTCCTCGCCATGGTCTTCGCCATGCTGGTGGCGATCATCCTCGGCATGGGGGTGCCGACCACGGCGGCCTATGCCATCGCGGCGGCGGTGGTGGCACCCGGGCTGATCCGCATCGGGGTGGAGCCGCTGGTGGCGCACATGTTCATCTTCTACTTCGCCATCCTCTCGGCCATCACGCCGCCGGTGGCGCTGGCGAGCTTCGCCGCCGCCTCCATGGCCGGGGCCGACATGTGGAAGACCAGCGTCATCGCGGTGAAGCTGGGGCTGGCCACCTTCATCGTGCCCTTCATGTTCTGGCTCTCGCCCGCGCTGCTGGCGCAGGGCGAGATCGGGCCGATCCTGCAGGCGTTCGTCACGGCCTCGCTCGGCGTGTGGCTGCTGGCCTGCTCGACCGAGGGCTGGATGATGAACGGCCGCCTGCCCCTGCCGCTGCGGCTTGCGGCGGCCGCCGGCGGCCTCGCGCTGATGGTGCCGGAGGTGTGGACCGATGCGGCGGGCCTCGCCGTGGCGGCCGCGCTGGTGCTGTGGCAGCGCCGCGCCTTCCCGGCCGAGCGCCTGGCATGATCCCCGCGGCGGTCAGCGACGCGATCGTCGCGGCGGGGCGGCGGCTGGATGCGCTCGGCCTGGTGCCGGCGACCGCGGGCAATTTCTCCATGCGGCTTGATGCGCGGCACCTCGCCGTCACGGTCTCGGGCCGGCACAAGGGGTTCCTCACGGCGGCCGATGTGATGGTGGTGGACCTCGATGGCCGGGCGCGCGACGCAGCGCAGAAAAGCTCGGCCGAGACGCTGCTGCATTGCGGCATCTACCGCCGCTTCCCCGAGGCCGGCGCCGTGCTGCACGGCCATTCCATCGCCAACACCGTGCTGTCGCGCGGCGGCGGGCGGGCGCTGCCGCTGGGCGGCTACGAATTGCTGAAGGTGTTCCCCGGCCTGCCGACGCATGACGCCGCCATCGACCTGCCGGTGGTGCAGAACGACCAGGACATCGCGCGCATGCAGCGCGAGCTGGACCGGGTGTGGGACGGGCTGGCCGAGATCCCGCCTGGCTACTTGATCCGCGGCCACGGTTCCTATGTGTGGGCGGCGGACATGCCGGCCGCGCTGGCGCGGATGGAAGCGCTGGAATTCATGCTGACCTGCGAGATGCACGAGAGGAGGATGCGATGAGCCGCCTGACGATCTGGGATGCCGCGTCCAACGCGCAGCTGCTGATGACCGAGGACCCCGCGCGCATCGCCGCCGAGCTCGCGCCGCATGGCGTGCGCTTCGAGCGCTGGCCGCTGGCCGAACTGCCGGCCGATGCGCCGGCCGATGCGGTGCTGGAAGCCTATCGCCCGCGCCTGAATGCCTTCATGGGCGAGACCGGGGCGGGCACCGCGGATGTCATCAAGCTGACACCCGACCACCCGGCGAAGGATGCGATGCGCGCGAAATTCCTGAGCGAGCACACCCACACCGAGGACGAGGTGCGCTTCTTCCACGCGGGCTCCGGCAATTTCGTGCTGCACCTGGATGGCCGCGTCTTCGACGCGCATTGCACGGCGGGCGACCTGATCAGCGTGCCGGCGAATTCGAAGCACTGGTTCGATGCCGGCGAGGCGCCCAGCTTCGCGGTGCTGCGCGTCTTCACCGACACCTCCGGCTGGACGCCGCACTACACGGGCACCGACATGGCCGAGCGCTTCCCGGCGGCCACTTGATGGTTGGCCCTCAATCGGCGGGCGCGCGCCTCCGCGCGCTTGCCTTCGCGGCATGAGCTGCGGCGCCCGTTCGGGCGCTCGGCCCGCGTGAAGAACGCGGGCCGCCTGGAGAACAGCATGATCCGCGCTATCGTCACCGATATCGAGGGCACCACAACGGCGATCGCCTTCGTGAAGGAGGCGATGTTCCCCTTCGCCGAGGCCGCGCTGGACGGCTTCCTCGATGCCGAAGGGGATACGCCGGAGGTCGCGGCCATCCTGCGCGAAGTCGGCGAGAATCCGCGGCAGACGCTGCGCGCCTGGATGGCCGCCGATTCGAAGGCCACGCCGCTGAAGGCGCTGCAGGGGCTGATCTGGCAGGCAGGCTTCGCCGATGGGCGGCTGCGCGGGCATCTGTGGCCCGACGTGGCGGCCTGCCTGCGCGCCTGGCACGCGGCGGGGCTGCGGCTCGCGGTGTATTCCTCGGGCTCGGTGGCGGCGCAGAAGCTGCTGTTCGGCCATTCCGAGGCCGGCGACGTGACGGCGCTGTTCGAGGCCTTCTTCGACACCCGAGCCGGTGCGAAGCGCGAGGCGGATTCCTACGCCGCCATCGCCGCCGGCCTCGCCCTGCCGCCGGGCGATATCCTGTTCCTGTCCGATGTGGTGGAGGAGCTGGATGCGGCGCGGCAAGCGGGGCTGGCGACCTGCCAGCTGGTGCGCGCGGCCGATGGCACGCAGCCCAGCGGCCGCCACGCCGAGGCAGCCGATTTCCCCGCCGTTGCGCGCCATTTCGGACTGCCACACGCGGCGGGGTGACAGGCCCGTCGCCCGCGCGCTACATGCCGCTAACCCCCTGCGGGAGCGCACGCGATGATGACGTCCTATACCGTCACGGACGGGCGCCTTGCGCTGCGGGACGGGCTGATTCCGACGGTCGAACTCGCCCGCGCCGTCTGGATCGACCTGCTCAACCCGACGGTGGAGGAGGAGCACGCGGTGCAGGCCGCGCTGCGCCTGGAGATCCCGACGCGCGAGGAGATGGAGGAGATCGAAAGCTCCTCCCGCCTGTATCGCGAGGAGGATGTGCTGTTCCTCACCGCCAACTTCCTCTACGGCGTCGAGGGCGGCGAATACGGATCGACGCCCATCACCTTCGTGCTGTCGAACCAGGCGCTGGTGACGGTGCGCTACCAGACGCCCAAGGCCTTCAGCGTGTTCGCCCTGCGCTGCCAGCGCACCCCGGCGCTGGTGGCCAGCGCGGATGCGGTGATGCTGCACCTGTTCGAGCAGATCGTGGACCGGCTGGCCGACATCCTGGAGCGCGTCGGCAGCGACATGGACCGCGCCTCGTCCTCCGCCTTCCGCAGCGCGCGGTCCAACGTGAAGGCGAACAAGCGCGACACCGATCTGCGCGGCACGCTGATCACCCTCGGCCAGGTGGGCGAGGTGACGACGCGCGCGAACGAGACGCTGCTTGGCCTCACGCGCATCCTCAGCTTCGTCAGCGCCGAGAAGGCGACGGCGGTGCGCAAGGAGAACCAGGTGCTGATCAAGACGCTGGTGCGCGACGTGCGCAGCCTCGTTGAGCACGCGAGCTTCCTGAACAACAAGGCGCAGTTCCTGCTGGATGCCGTGCTGGGCATCATCAACGTGGAGCAGACCGGCATCATCAAGACCTTCTCGGTGGTCTCGGTGGCGCTGATGCCGCCGACGCTGATCGCCAGCGTCTACGGCATGAACTTCGAATTCATGCCAGAGCTGAAATGGGTGGCGGGCTATCCGCTGTCGCTGCTGCTGATGGTGGTCTCGGCGGTGCTGCCGGTGCTGTATTTCCGGCGCAAGGGATGGCTCTGAGCGCCGCGCGCGCGCTGGGCTGGCTGCCGGCGGCGCTGCTGCTGCCAGGGCTGCTGCTGGCCGGCGGCGCCGCGGCGGCCGAGCCGGACTGCCCGCCGCGCGGCACGCCGGTGGTGCGCGTGGTGCTGGAGGATCCGGAGCCGCGCGTGCTGCGCAGCCTGCCGGCAGCCGAGATGCGCCGCCAGGGCCAGGCGGCGGGCGGGCAGGCACATGTGCATCCGCTGGGCCTCACCATGTCGCGCGTCGAGTGGCGCAGCGAGATCACGGTGCGCAGCCAGGGCCTGCCCGCGGGGCCGGTCTGCGCGCTGCCGGCGGAGCTGCGCCTGACGCTGGTGCATGCCGAGCACGCCATCCGCATGGCGCGCGAGATACCGCCTGGCGGCTGCCTGTACGGCGAGGTGATGGCGCATGAGCGCCGCCATGTCGCGGTGAACCGCCGCACGCTGCAGGAAGCCGCCGCGGGGCTGCGCAGCACGACGCAGCGCTGGGCGCAGCGTGCCGAGGTGCGCGCGCCCGATGTCGCCGCCGCCGCCGCGATGCTGCAGCAGGATCTGGCCCAGGCGATCGAGCCCGTGCTGGCGCGGCTGCGGCGCGACCGCGAGGCCGGCCACGCGGCCATCGACACGCCGCAGGAATACCGCCGCCTCGGCCAGGTCTGCGCCACCGACCAGGTGCGGCTGCGGGACGCGCTGCGCACGCATTGAGGCAGGGCCCGAAGCGGGCAGAGAGACGCCGGGCTGCCCGCGCGGTGGGCAACGCCCAGCCGCGCGGCGTTCCGCAGCGCCCTTGGGCGGATTGACCCGCGGCCGGCCGCGCGCTGCATTGCCCACACGCGCCAGCCGGAGAATCCCGCCATGCCCGCCACGCATCACGTCGCCGCAACGCCCGCCACCATCCGCTGGGGAGCCTTCGATGCCGGCTTCGCGCCGGTCGCCACGGTGGCGAGCGGCGACCTGGTGGTGCTGGAATGCGTCTCCGGCGCGCCGGAGGTGATGCCGCCGCCCTCGAGCGGCCTGCTGCCGCCTCCCGCGCTGAGCGCCATCCACGCGGCCAAGCCGCCGCGCCTCGGCCCGCATATCCTGACCGGCCCCGTGGCGGTGACGGGCGCCGAGCCCGGCGATGCGCTGCGCGTGGACATCGAGCGCATCGAGCTGGGCTGCGACTGGGGCTTCTGCGGCTTCCGCCCGCTGGGCGGCACGCTGCCGGAGGATTTCCCCTATCACCGCATGCTGCACATCCCGGTGGACAAGGCGACGATGACCGGGCGCGTGCCGGTGGGCCCCGGGGTGACGCTGCCGCTCAGCCCCTTCTTCGGCGTGATGGGCGTGGCCCCGCCGCCGGAATGGGGCACCATCAGCACCAAGGAGCCGCGCGCGCATGGCGGCAACCTCGACAACAAGGAGATCGGCGCGGGCGCCACGCTGTGGCTGCCGGTGCATGTGCCGGGCGCGAATTTCTCGGCCGGCGACGGGCATGGCGTGCAGGGCGATGGCGAGGTCTGCATCAACGCGCTGGAGATGTGCCTGACCGGGCATTTCCGCCTGACGCTGGAGAAGGGCGGCGGCGCGAAGGACCCCGCGCTGCGCTTCCCGCGCGCCGAGACCGCGACGCACTACATCTCGATGGGCATGCATGAGGACCTCGACCTCGCCATGAAGCAGGCGCTGCGCGAGATGATCGGCTTCATCGTGGCGCGCATGAACGTCTCGGCGGCCGATGCCTACCAGCTGTGCTCGCTGGCGGTGGATTTCCACGTCACGCAATCGGTGAATGGCGAGAAGGGCGTGCACGGCCTGCTGCGCAAGGGCCTGCTGTTCTGAGCCGGCGGCCGATTCTGTCCACAACTTTCAGGCGAGTCAGGCCACGCCACAGCTTGTGTTAAGCACCCCCTTTGCCCTACCGTATCTTGTGTCTGGGGCGGAGAGGAGTGCCGGGATGGACTGGAGTGCGGAGGCCATCGAGCGCCTGAAGGCGCTGTGGGCGGAAGGCCATTCGACAGCCGAGATCGGCCGCCGCATGGGCATCTCGAAGAACGCCGTGGTGGGCAAGGCGCATCGGCTGAACCTGTCGGCACGCCCCAGCCCGATCCGTCGCGAAGCCGCCGGCCAGCGCCCCGCCGCCACGCCGCGCGCGCCCCGCGCGCCGGCCGCCGCGCCGCGCACGACCCTGCCGGCCCCGGTCGTGGTGGCAGCACCCGTCCTGGTTGCACCGCGGCCGCCCGCGCCGAGCGTGGTGCGGGCCTTCCCGCGCCTCGGCGCCGCGCGCAGTTGCTGCTGGCCGATCGGCGAGCCCGGCACGCCGGAATTCCGCTTCTGCTCGGCCGAGGCGAGCAACGGCAAGCCCTACTGCACCGAGCACGCCGCCGTCGCCTATGTGAAGGCCCGCGACCGGCGCGAGGACGCGGCCTGAAGCAAGCCTGACCCGCCGGCGCCTCACAGGGCGCGCAGCAGCGCCGCCGTGGTTTCGTCGGCGGTGCGGAAGGTGGCGGCGCTGGCTTCGTAGGCCCGCTGCGCCAGCTTCAGATCCACCAGCGCGCGGGCCGGGTCGGGCGCGCCCTCGCCCGCCGCAAGCAGTGCGCCCGCGGTTTCGGGCGCCGGCGCGGCACCCGCCCGCACCGGGGCGCCGGCCGCCGCGACCTGTGCGGCCGCCGTCGCCGCGCGCGCCCCGGCATCGCGCAACCCGCGCAGGCTTGCCGCGGTGGCGGAGGGCGGCGGCGTTGCGCCGAGGCTGGCGAGCATGTTCATCGCCCCCGAGCATGCCCCTGACGCGTTAAGCAAAGCCTGACGCGCCGCCCCCTCGCCACGCCGCATGCGCTTCGCTACATCGGGGGCAAGGGCCTGAGACCCGTTGGGAGAAACCACCATGCTGTCGCGTCGCACCCTCGCCGGGCTGGTCCCTGCCGGCCTTGCCACCGCCGCCATCCGGCCCGCCTCCGCACAGGCGGAATTTCCGAGCCGGCCCATCCGCATCATCGTGGGCTTCGCCGCGGGCGGCGGCACCGACCTCACCACCCGCACCATGCAGCCGAAGCTGCAGCAGGCGCTGGGCGTCTCGATCGTGGTGGACAACCGCCCCGGCGCCGGCGGCAACCTGGCGACCGAGATCGCGGTGCGCGCGCAGCCCGATGGGCACACGCTGCTGATGGGCACCATCGGCGCGCTGGCCATCAACCCCACGCTGTACCGCAGCCTGCCCTTCGACCCGCAGCAGGACCTGACGCCGATCAGCATGTCGGGCTCCATCCTCAACGTGCTGGTGGTGCCGGCCGACCGCCCCTGGCGCAGCGTGGGCGAGTTGATCGCCGCCGCGCGCGCCCGGCCCGACACCATCACCTATGGCAGCTCGGGCGTGGGCGGTGCGGGGCACCTGGCCGGCGCGCTGCTGGACCAGATGGCGGGCATCCGCACCGTTCACGTGCCCTATCGTGGCGGCGGCCCGCTGATGACGGACCTGGTCGGCGGCAAGGTGGATTTCGCCTTCTCCACCGCGCCCACGGCGGTGCCGCAGATCGAGGGCGGCAAGCTGCGCGCCCTGGCGCTGCCCACGCTGGCGCGCTCCCCCCTGCTGCCCGGCGTGCCGACGGTGGCCGAGACGCTGCCGGGCTATGAGGTGGCGAACTGGTATGCGCTGCTGGGCCCGCGCGGCGTGCCCGCACCGGCGGTCGCGCGCCTCAACGCCGCGATGCGCACCACCCTGGCCGACCCCGACGTGCTGGCGCATTTGGCGCGCCACGGTGTGGAGCCGCTGCCCTCCTCGCCCGAGCAGCTGGCCCAGTTCATCCGCGACGAGACGGTGAAATGGGCGCCCATCGTGCGCGCCAGCGGCGCGACGCAGGACTGATCCCGCGCGCCAGCGGCGTGACCTTGGATTGAAGCGGCCCGCCCCGCGCGCGGGGCGGCGCTTCAGATCACCTCATAGACGGTGATGTCGGTGGCCGAGATCAGCGGCACGCCGCTGAGCGTGGCCAGCCGCACGGCGGCGGCCCCGCCCAGGCCGTCCTCGTCGTAGAACAGCGCGCCGCTGACGGTGTTGTAGATGAACTGCACCGTGCCCAACGGCGCGGTGGCGGCGTTGGAGGCATGCGCCACGAAATTCGCCGCCGCCAGCGTGCCGTTCGGCAGCCCGCCGAACAGCGGCCGGAACACGCCGATCTCGTCCACGCCCGGGGCGAAATCCACGATGCGGTCCACGCCCTCGTTCACCGCGTTGAAGATGAACCAATCGGCGCCGGTGCCGCCCGTCAGCTGGTCGGCGCCATCGCCGCCCACCAGCGTGTCGGCACCATCGAGGCCGAACAGCAGGTCGTTGCCGAACTGGCCGGCCAGCAGGTTGTTGCCGGTGTTGCCCGTCATGCGGTTCGCCAACTCGTTGCCGATGCCGGTCAGCCCCGCGGTGCCGCTGAACTGCAGCGCCTCGACATGGGCGCCCAGCGTCCAGTCGAGCGAGGCGATGACGGTGTCGTTGCCCTCGTTCAGCGCCTCCAGCACCACGTCGCCGGCCGCGTCCACCGTGTAGCGATCGCTGCCGGTGCCGCCGGCCATGCTGTCGGCGCCCGATCCGCCATTCAGCACGTCGTTTCCGCCTTCGCCGGCCAGCGTGTCGATGCTGTTGCCGCCGGTCAGCGTGTTCGCCGCGTTGTTGCCGATGATGCGGTTGGCCAGGTTGTTGCCGGTGCCGGCGATGGCGGCGTTGCCGGTCAGCGTCAGGTTCTCGAGGTTCAGGCCGAGCGTGTAGGCGATGGAGGATTGCACGAGGTCCGTGCCGGCGCCGTTGTTCTCGGTCACCACGTCGCCGACCTCGTTCACCACCAGCACGTCGTCGCCCGCACCACCCAGCAGCGTATCGGCGCCAAGGCCACCATCCAGCGTGTCGGCCCCATCGGCGCCGGTCAGCGTGTTGGCGGCGGCGTTGCCGGTGATGGCGTTGTCCAGCGCATTGCCGGTGCCAGCGATGCCGAGCGAGCCGAGCAGCGACAGGCGTTCGAGGAAGCTGCCGAGCGTGTAGGCGATGCTGCTGCGCACCTCGTCGATGCCGCCATCATCGCCACCGCTCAGCGTCTCCACCACCGCATCGCCGGTGACGTCCACGAAGTAGGTGTCGTTGCCGCTGCCGCCGCCCATGCTGTCGGCGCCCGCACCGCCGTTCAGCACATCGGCGCCCGCGCCGCCCAGCAGCGTATCGTCGCCATTGCCGCCGGCGAGCACGTTGTCGAGCGTGTTGCCGACGAGGCGGTTGGCCACGCCATTGCCGGTGCCGCTGGTGGCAATGCCAGCGAGTTCCAGCTGCTCGAAGCCCAGGCCGAGCGTCCAATCAAAATTGGCCACCACGGTGTCATTGCCGCTGCCGCCATTCTCCGAGGCGGTGTCGCCGAAGCCCACATAATAGAGGTCGTTACCGTTCCCGCCGAACAGCGTGTCGGCGCCGCCGTCGGTGCCATCCAGCGTGTCGGCGCCTTCGAGGCCGCGCAGGACGTTGATGCCGGCATTGTCGCTGATGAAGTTGTCCAGCGCGTTGCCCGTGCCGTCGAGGTTGTCGATCCCGTCGAGCAGCAGCGCCTCCACCTCCGCCGCCAGGGCGGTGATGGTGATGGTGGAGGCGATGGAATCCGCGCCGCCGCCGCCCAGTTCCAGCACCACGTCGCCGATGTGGTTCACGATGTAGAAGTCGTTGCCGGCGCCGCCCACCATGCTGTCGGCCGTGGCCGGCAGGTTGAAATCATCGCCATCCAGCAGGTCGTCGCCCTGGCCGCCGACCAGCGTATCGGTATCGAGGCCGCCGATCAGCCGGTCATTGGCGGTGCCGCCCACCAGGCTGTCATTGCCGGCATCGCCCCAGATCTGGCTGCCATTGACGTCGTTGGCGAAGACCGTGTCGGCACCGCTGCCGGCCACCAGCACCAGGTTGCGTGGCGTGCCGAGCGCGAGGGCGACCGTCTGGATGCCGCGGAAATCGTAGCTGTCATTGCCGCTGGTGCCGCTGAAGAAGGCGTTGTTCAGATCCAGCGTCTCGATGCCGATGAAGGGCAGCTGCGTCGGCAGCAGCAGTTCGAGGATTCCGAGGTCGAGCGTGTCGTTGCCGCTGCCGCCATCGATGGTGACGTTGCGCAGGTCGGTGACGGCGCCGAGGTCGAAGAAGTCGTTGTCGAGCCCGCCGACCAGCGATTCCGCGCCGCCATCCGAGCGCAGCACATCGTTGCCCGCACCGCCATCGAGCGTGTCGGTGTTCGCACCGCCATCCAGCGTATCGGCGCCGGCATCGCCGAAGATGCGGTCATTGCCCGCGCCGCCATTGATGGAGTCGTCGCCATCCACCGCGCCGGGCAGGGTGAAGCTGCCGAAGCCGAAGATCACATCGTCGCCGTCGATGCCGTTGATGGTGTCGCCGGCGCTGCCACCATGGAGGGTGTCGGCGCCGCCGCCGCCATCGATCTGGTCGGCATCCGCGGCGCCGAAGATCAGGTCGTCGCCGCCCTCGCCGAACAGGATGTCGAAATTGCTTTCGCCCGCGTTGGGGCCGGAATCGAACTCGTCGCCGTACAGCGTGTCGTTGTTCTCGCCGCCCAGCAGGCTGTCGAAATCGGCGCCGCCGCGCAGCACGTCGTTGCCCGTGCCGCCCAGCAGGGTATCGACGCCGCCGCGGCCCTCGACCAGGTCATTGCCTGCGCCGCCGACGATGCTGTTCGCGCCTGCGGTGCCGCGCAGCGTGTCGTCGCCGGCGCCGGAGACGAGGTTCTCGAATTCGATGTAGCTCTCGCCGGAAAAATTGGTGAGACCCGTGGCGAGGTCCACCAGGTAGGGGCCGGCCCAGGCCGTGGTGTCGAGCGTGTCGTTGCCGGTGCCGCCCTCGGCGCGGTCGGTGCCGATGATGGCGAAGATCAGGTCGTCGCCGCCGCCGCCGAAGGACAAGTCGAAGCCTTCGCCGCCATTCAGCGTGTCGTTGCCCTCGCCGCCGATCAGCGTGTCGACATCGATGCCGTCGCCGCCATAGATGGTGTCGCTGCCGCCGCCGCCATCCAGCAGGTTGCTGCCGGTGGTGCCGATCAGCGTGTCGTTGCCGTTGCCGGAGACGAGGTTCTCGAATTCGGTGAAGCTCTCGCTGCCGAAATTGGTCTGGCCGGTGGTGAGGTTGACGAGGTAGGCGCCGCCGAAGGAGGCAGTGTTCAGCGTGTCGTTGCCGCTGCCGCCCACCGCGATGTCGGTGCCGATGACGGCGAAGACCAGGTCATCGCCATTGCCGCCGAAGGCGCTGTCGCTGCCACCGCCGCCATCCAGCGTATCGGCGCCGTCGCCGCCGCTGAGGCTGTCAGCGCCGCTGCCGCCATGCAGCGAATCCGCGCCATCGCCACCGCTCAGCGTATCCGCGCCGCCGGCGCCGGAGAGCACGTCGTTGTCCAGGCCGCCGCTGAGCGAATCATTGCCGTTGGCGCCGGTCAGGCTGTCATTGCCACCCTCGCCGTTCACGACATTGAAGGGCGGGTTGGTCGGTATCGTGGCGCTGGTGAAGACGGTGTCGTTGCCCCCGCCCGCGCTGAGCAGGATGGGCAGGCCCAGGCCGAAGCCCGGCGAGAAAGTGTTGATCGGGCGGAAATCGTAGAAGTCGCTCAGCGCGGTGCCGCGGAAATCGGTCTGGAAGGTGTCCAGCAGTTCCATGTTCACGAAGGGCAGGGTTGTGCCGAGTTGCAGCACGCCCTGGATCAGATCCGCGCCGTCATTGCCCGTGCCGCCATCGATGATCCAGCCGGTGAGGTCGCTGATCGTGTTCAGGTCGAAGCCATCGTCATCGGCCTCGCCATAGAGGAAATCCGCGCCGCCGGTGGCGCCGATGAAGACGTCGTTGCCGTTGCCGCCAAACGCCACATCGTTGCCGCTGCCGGGGTGGAGCGTGTCGGCGCCGTCGCCGCCCACCAGCGTGTCGTTGGCGCCCGCGCCGATCAGCACGTCGTTGTCGCCGCCGCCCGAGAGGGAATCGCGGCTGATGCTGCCGACCAGGCTGTCATCGCCGCCATCGCCACTGAGGCTGTTGGCGTAGTCATAGCCTGGGCCGGTGAGGTTGACGGTGCTGGTGAACACCGTGTCGGCGCCGCCGCCGGCGTTCAGCGAGAAGATTTCCAGCGGCTCGTTGAAGCCGAAGGAGAAGGTGTTGAAGGGGCGGAAATCGTAGCTGTCATTGCCCGCGGTGCCGACGAACTGCGTGTTGAAGATGTCCAGCACCTCGATGGACACGAAGGGCAGGGTGGTGCCCAGCTGCAGGGTGTTGCCGCGCAGATCCACGCCATCATTGCCGCTGCCGCCATCGATGATCCAGCCCGTCAGGTCGGCGACCTCGTTGAGGTCGAAGCCGTCATCGTCGCCTTCGCCGTAGAGCGAATCACGGCCGGTGCCGGTGCCGATGAAGGTGTCGTTGCCGGCGCCGCCGGTCGCGAGGTCATTGCCGTCGCCGCCGGTCAGCCGGTCCGCGCCGCTGCCGCCGCGCAGCGTGTCGGCGCCGCCGCCCCCCGCCAGGGTGTCGTTGTCGTCGCCGCCCGAGAGCGAATCGAAACTGCTGCCGCCCACCAGGCTGTCATTGCCGGCCTCGCCATTGACCAGGTTGTAGAACTGGTCAGCGAGCAGCAGCGGGGTGAGATCGGTGTTGCTGGTGAACACCGTGTCGGCGCCGCCGCCGGCATTCAGGCTGCGCAACTCGGCCGGCAGGTTGAAGCCCGGCGAGAAGGTGTTGAAGGGGCGGAAATCGTAGCTATCGGCGCCCGCGGTGCCGAGGAACTGCGTGAAGAAGATGTCCAGCACCTCGACATCGACGAAGGGCAGGGTGGTGCCGAGCTGAAGAGTGCCCTGGATCAGGTCGACGGTGTCGGTATCCGTCCCGCCATCGATCACCCAGCCGACCAGGTTGGCGATGCTGTTGAGGTCGAAGCTGTCGTTGCCGGCCTCGCCGCGCAGCGTGTCGATGCCCGTGCCGGTGCCGATGAGCAGGTCGTCGCCGGTCCAGCCGAACAGCACGTCGCTGCCATCCCCGCCGCGCAGCGTGTCGTTGCCGACCCCGCCATCGAGGATGTCGCCGCCGCCACCACCATCGAGGCTGTCATTGCCGTTGCTGCCGTTGATTACATCGGCCGCGTTGCTCGGCGTGCCACCCGTGACGCCGCCGGAGACGAAGCCCGGCGTGATGGTGTCATCGAACAAGGTGCCGTTGATGGTGGCCATGATGCGCCCCAGTGCAGGAAAGACGTCGCCCGAACGTTACCAAGCTCCGAGCCGATCTGAACAGTGTTGCTTGACACTGGCGCAGAATTGACATGCGGGCACAACCACCGGTCGTGCCGCGCGCAACCGGGGGGTGCCGCGCCGGGGGCGCCTTCCCCGCGGGGGCGTTCCGGGCTATCCCCGCCCGCCCAAAGGGGTTCCGATGCGCCACTTCCTCGAATTCGAAAAACCCATCGCCGAGCTCGAAGGCAAGATCGAGGAGTTGCGCCGCGCCACCGATGCCGGCGGCATCGACGTGGCCGAGGAGGTGGGCAAGCTGCGCGACAAGGCCGAGGCGCTGCTGCGCCAGACCTACGCCAAGCTCAGCCCCTGGCAGAAGACGCTGGTGGCGCGCCACCCGGATCGCCCGAAGGCCATGGACTACGTCCGCAGCCTGATCACGGAATGGACGCCACTGGCCGGCGACCGCGCCTTCGCCGACGACGCCGCGGTGGTGGCCGGGCTCGGCCGCTTCCAGGGCCGCGCCGTGGCGGTGCTGGGAACCGAGAAGGGGCGCGACACCGAAGGCCGGGTGAAGCACAATTTCGGCATGGCGCGGCCTGAGGGCTATCGCAAGGCAAGGCGCATCATCGAACTCGCCGGCCGCTTCGGCCTGCCGATCCTGAGCTTCGTGGACACCGCCGGCGCCTTCCCCGGCATCGATGCCGAGGCGCGCGGCCAGGCCGAGGCCATCGCGCGCTCGATCGAGGCGGGGCTGGAGGCGCCGGTGCCCTTCGTGGCGACCATCATCGGCGAGGGCGGGTCCGGTGGCGCCATCGCGCTGGCCGCGGCGGACCGCGTGCTGATGCTGGAGCACGCGGTCTATTCCGTGATCTCGCCGGAAGGATGTGCCTCCATCCTGTGGCGCGATGCCGCGCAGGCGCCGCAGGCCGCCGATGCGCTGAAGCTGACGGCCGAGGATCTGCGGCGCCTCGCGCTGATCGACGCCATCATCGCCGAACCCCTGGGCGGCGCGCATCGCGACGCCGAGGCGATGCTGGCCGCCGTGGCGCGCCAGGTGCAGGAATCCCTGGAGCCGCTGCTGGCGCTGGACGGCGCCACGCTGCGCGCCCGCCGGCGCGAGAAGTTCCTCGAGATGGGCCGCGCCGGGGTAGTTTAATCCGCCCGCCACGCGCCAAGCCGGCGAGACTGCGCTAGGCTTCTTCGACATGTCTCCCCGCGACGCCGGCGCCGCCGTGCCCCCCCCGACCGAACCCGTATCGCCGGCCGAGATGCGGCGGCTGTTCTTCCGGGTGTTCCCCGCCGTCGCGCTGGCCATGTTCGGCGCCGCGCTGGACCAGACGCTGGTGGCCTCCGCCCTGCCCGCCATCGCGCGCAGCCTGGGCGAGGTGGAGCGCGTCTCCTGGATCGTCGTCCTTTATCTGGTGGCCAACACGGTGGCCGCGCCGGTCTATGGGCGGCTGGGCGATGCCTTCGGGCGGCGGCGGATGCTGCTGGTGGCACTCGCCGTCTATGCCTTCGGCGCCACGCTGTGCGCCTTCGCGGCGACGCTGAACTGGCTGGCGGCGGCGCGGCTTGTGCAGGGCTTCGGCGGCGGCGGGCTGATTGCGCTGTCGGTGGCGCTGATCGCCGAGGTGGTGCCGCCGCGCGAGCGTGGGCGCTTCCAGGCCTGGATCGCGGCGGTGTTCTCCGGCGCCAGCGCGCTGGGGCCGGTGGCGGGCGGCTTCCTGACGCAGGAATTCGGCTGGCGGTCGGTGTTCATGCTGCAACTGCCCCTCAGCGCGCTGGCCGCCTGGTTCGCCATCACGCGGCTGCGGGCGGCCGAGCCCGGTTCCAGCCGCGGCTTCGCCTTCGACTGGGCGGGGCTGGTGCTGTTCGCGCTGTTCGTCGGCCCGGCGCTGCTGGCGCTGGACCAGGCGCGCAAGCTGGCGGCCGGGCCGCTGCTGGTGGCGGCGGCGCTGGCCGGCGTGGCGGCGCTGGCGCTGTGGCTGCTGTTCCGACAGGAGCGCCGGGCGGCGGACCCGCTGCTGCCGCTCGGCCTGCTGGGCGATCCCTCGATCTGGCGCGCCAATTTGCTGACGGCCTGCGTCGCCGGCGCCTTCGTGGGCTCCATCGCCTTCCTGCCGATCTACCTCGCGACGGTGCGCGGCCTTGGGCCGGCGGGCATCGGCTTCGCGCTGCTGCCGCTGGCGGCCTGCGCCGGCCTGGGCGCGCTGCTGGCCGGCGCGGGGCTGGCGCGCAGCGGGCGCACGCTGTTGTGGCCGCGCATCGGCCTTGGCATCGCCTCGGCCACGCTGCTGCTGGTGGCGGTGGGCATGGGTGCGATGGCGCTGCCGGTGATGTCGGGGCTGCTTGCCATCGTCTCGATGGGCTTCGGCAGTTCCTTCCCCATGGTGCAGATCACCGTGCAGGTGGCGGCGGGGCGCGAGCGGCTGGGCACGGCCACGGCGTCGGTGCAGTTCTGCCGCTCGCTGGGCGCGGCCACCGGCACGGCGCTGCTGGGCGCGGTGCTGTTCGGCGCGCTGGTGGCGATGGGGGGCGAGGCCGCGCCGCGCTTCGTGGCGCTGGTGAACCAGGGGCCGGCGGCGCTGGCCGACCTCGCCGCGCCGGCCCGCGCGGCTTTCCAGGAGGAGATGATCACGGCCTTCCGCGCCGCCTTCGCCACCGCCGCGGTGCTCACCGGCTTCGCGGCCTGGCTGTGCGGGCGGGTGCCGCTGCAGCGGGTATAGCGCGACGCTTGGCCTGCCGTGCTCAGGCCCCGTGGAAGCCGCAGCAGGCGGCGTAGGCGCGCAGCAATTCGAAGGCGTAGTCCTCCAACGCCGGGCGGGTGAGCCATGCGGCGGCGAAGGCCGAGCCCGCGGCGGCGATGCCGGCGGCCATGTCGGGCAGCGCCTCGCACAGATCCATCGCGCGCGTCACATCCTCGTCGCGCGCCACCGGCACGTAGTGCCGCCAGGGCAGCAGCCGGTCGAAATAGTGCAGCTGGTAGGGCGATTCGTATTTCACCAGCACGCTGTTGCTGCGCAGCCCGAGTGCGACGCGCGAGCACGACACGCCATTGCCGTCGATGGCGAGGAGGTAGCGGAAGCCATACATCTCGCGCCAGCTGTGGCGCCTGCCGGCGACGCCGAGCGCGGCCACTGCCGCCGCCGCCTCCGGCGTGGTGCATTGCACGACATGCGGCAGGAAGAAGCCGACGCGCGGCGAGCCGCGGAAATGCACGGCGCTGCGCAGCCGCGGCGCGGCGAGTGAGGCCACCGCTGCGGGCGTCAGCCGCATGCCGCTGGTGGCGCCCACGAAAAGGGCGCGGTTGTCCTTCTGGGCGAAGGGCAGCGGATCCTCGAAGGAGCCATCGGCGTAGAAGCCGTAGCGCAGGAATTCGATGTCCGGCCACAGCACCAGCGCGCTGCCGCGTTGCTTCTGGAAGGCGAACAGCGGCAGCCTGGGCTCGACGGGTGCGGTGTCATGCGTGGTGAAGACAAGGCGCAGCGGCGTGGTGAAGCCGCGCGCGCGGGCCACCTCGCCCATGAAGGCGCGGTAGAGATGCGCGCGGTCCAGCAGGTTGCGCGATGGCCTGGCGGTGCCGGCCATCTCCTCGGCCGGGTAGTGGCCTGGCTTGTCCAGCAGCCGCGCCTCGCCGCCGGCGATCTCCATGATGAAGATGGAGGCATCGCGCGCGTTGAGCGCCGCCATGGCGGCGGCACCCTCGGCGCCGGCCATGATGCAGCCGCACCACGGCGCCAGCTGCCCCAGCGCCAAGGCCCTTGGATCGGTGGTGAGGCTGCCCTGGAGCGGGTCAGCCCCGCCCATGGCAGTGCTTGTAGACAGGACCCTGGCCTCTAGGACTTTGAAAAAGCGACATTTTGTCCCCGCTTGCGTCGCCTGCCTACCCGACGTCTAGCCTAGCCTCGTCGGCGGTTGCCGTCGACAGGACCGTGAAGAGGCTCAGGGTTCAACCGACGCCGCGCTTCCGAGCGGCGTTGGACAATAGCTGGGCTCCGAGGAACCATGGGCGGGCATTCGAATGCCCCAGGGGAAGCCGATCGGATCTGACGGCTCGCGCTGATACACCGTCACTGCCGGCATGTTTCGGTCCAGATGAGAGCCTAGGCGAAAGACGATGCTGTTGGGTGCCGCTAGAAACAGATGGACTTCCGAAACCCCGCGATTGGCAAGCGCGCCGAGGAGACGGACGAACGCCTCGGCCAAAGCTCTCTGCTTGACCTCCGACCAGTGATTGCCGACAGCCACCTTCCCAAGACGTAGCGCGATCAATGGCCGACTAGGATCGAGGCGGCGAACAGCCGCCTCGTCCACTTCATGCGACACCGACACCACTACGCTGATCTCGCCGGTCTGTGCAGGTATGGCCGCTAAGTCCGGCTCGCCAAATCGGTCACCGTCGTCCTCGCCGTCGAGTTGTCGCCAGCGGCCTGCAATACGGTCCCAGTCCATGATGAGCACGCTGCTCTCGTCCTCGACAAAGGTTCCCGCCAGGAAGGTCAGCGGCACCGGCGAAACGCCGCCATAGACGACAGTCACGTCAGAGGGCGGAACCTCGCCCAAACCTTGGCGAAGGACAGCGCGCGTATCGCGAACATGCATGAATGCGACTGCCGGCTCGGCCAGCGCGCCATCCCGGAAATAGGGGCTAACGTCGATGATACGCTCAACAATCTGCCCAACCAGCGCCTTTGGAATGGCGTCCTTCAAGGGGGTGCTAAATCGCTTCTGAAGCCCCCGCTGCTCGACGACCAATACCCGCTTACGTTCCCTCGCGCGTGCTTCGGCCTGATGGTCGCGCATTACGAGGCGCAGGCCCATCGCCATAAGCAGCGCACCTAGACCAACCCCAACAAGTGACAGGGTGAGAAAAGCATCCCCGCCGAAGCTGAACTCGGCGTCACCCCACTTCACCCGCCAAGCAAAACCGCCAACTGACACAGCTGCTAGTGCCGTGCCACTGCGCACAAGCGCCAACCCGATCGAGCGTTTGCGGAACAGCCAATCCAAAAGCAGGTCGAAGCCACGCCCGAGGCGTTCCTCCCACCTTTGCCACCAAGGCATGCCGATCTTCCTCAATGCCAATCACAGCGGGACGGAATACGCTTCGCCGCGGCCGCGCGAAGAAGCGGCTCGCTTGCAGCCGTTCCAGCAGCGTCTGCGACATGCCCGGCCTGACGACTTGAGCCTACAGCAATGACATCGGCCGACGTGCGCACCTCGACGTGGGCCGATGCGCTTTCCGGGTGCCGCTCCGGACCGGTCCAGCGGCCAGTGACCCGCCAGATTTCGTAGAATGCCAGCCACTGCGCGGCCCAAGGCACGAAGCTCTCCGCCAGGAACATGTCCGCGCGCCACTCGGCTTCGGCAGGATCATACAGGCAAAGGTCTGGATGCGGAGACACGCCATAAACGTGCGGGGGGCGCGAGCCGCCACATTCTGCCAGGATGTCTGGCGCAAGAACCTGCGCCCTTGGGGAGAGCGTTTGCCAGCTCACATCGCACCCGCCGAGGCTGCGGGCGACGATGTAGGTAATCCGCACGGTGTATGGCCTATCGAAGCCGCGAAGCGGCCCCTCCCAAACACAGCCCCATCGGCCATCGACGGTTAGCCGCAGCATCGGGTAGATCGCCCTCATCGAGGCAACCTGCTGCTCGAGCGTCGCGGCCTTCCACATCGTCACCCGCCATCCGAACCGAAGAATTTATGTGCGGGCGCTTGCTGAACGCTGGCAGCAGCGGGGCGCGGCGTCACGATGCTGCCGAGAGCAGGGGCAGCCAGAACGCTGCCCGTTCCTGGGCGCTGAAGAATCGACCCGCGGTGAGCCTGCTCGTCAAAGCGGCGCTGAAATTCCTCGACAGCAAGGCGGGCCGCACGCTCGCCGAACATGTCCGCCAGAAGCTCATTACGTGCATGCAGCGCAAGGTTAGGATCGCCGAGCGCCGACAGCTTCACGCGGAAATCGTCTAGATCGTTAACGAAGAGCTCCTGATCGGGGTTCGATCCAGGCCAGCGGTCGGTCAGACGCTCATCATCGGGGCAGGCCGGGTTGAGGCGCTCAAGTAGGACGCCCCGGACCCGGGCCTTTTCAAACTCCGCTCTGATGTATCCCGTCAGATCCTTCAGCACCTCATACAATGAAGCGAACACTCGGCCGGAGCGGAGGAGGAAGCCGGATCGCTCACCGACAAGGCAGGCGAGGAGAACGGATGGCGGGCAGCGGCCCTGTCGCCTGTCATATTTCTTGTTTCGCCACCTCTTGATGAGCTGGAAGGCGACGAGAGGCAGACTGCGCTCGAACAGCTTGGGCTGCTCCTCGACCGGCACGGCATCCGCGCGTTTTGCCAGCACTGCCAGCGACACTGCGCTGCCAGGCGCATCGGGGAGCTGATCCTTGAACCACTCAGCGAAGCCCCACGGGTTGGCCACGATCCGCGCGTCCTCTGAGCGGGGTCGCTCGCGCTTGCTGTGGAAGATGTGACTGACACGCGCGGGACGCCCCGCAATCAGATTCGCGGGGGTCACGTCGAGATGCATGTTCGCGTAGTGCACAGTCACGCAGCGCGTGTTGCGGGCGACCTTGCCGTGGTAGCGCGAGCCGGGTTCACCGTTCAGCGCCGTGTAGTAGAGATCGAGGATGTCTCGCGGGTGCCAGCTGCGGAACTCCGGGATCAGCTCCGACATCAGGTCGATGTCAAAATCGTCGTTCTCAAGGCTCGACGAGATGGTGCTGAACGTCGCCATCGATCCTTGCGGATACATCAGCGCGATCTTGCCCTTGAGCGGGCTGTCATCTCGGTCCAGCCAGTCATTGATCGCGCGGTAGCGAGTCACGGCGAGGTCGTAGTCCGTAGGCGTCAGCTGCACCTTCCTCGCAACGTCCAGCAGCAGAACATCCGTGACGCTGGGCTGATACCCCCCAACATAGGTCATGGTAGCCCCCCAAGAATCGAATCGGTAGCAGAAGTTTGACGCACCCAACCCACGCGCGTCAAGCACAACTCTGCTGTTTGTAAGAGAAACAGTTTACGAGATAAGGATTTGTTGATGTTTCTCTCGTTGACGGATCGCCTCGGATACCGCAGCGTGCTGTTATGGCGAAGGGGGATTCGGAATGGCCATCGCACGGACCGGCCGCGCGGGCACGCTCTACGCCGCAGTTGGCCGCGAGTTGAAAGAGCGGCGAAAGGCCCAAGGGCTTGGGCAGGAGGAACTGGCGATGCGAATTTCGCTGTCTCGCTCCTCAATCGCGAATGCCGAAGCAGGCCGCCAAGCCATCCCACTCCACCATCTAGTGGAGATCGCGGAAGCATTGGGCACGACAGCCTCCGAGGTTATGCAGGCTGCTGAGGCGCGCCGCGCACAATCGGTATCTGAGCCGCCTGCCGCGCTGCCAAAGTCCGTCCTGGCCTTCCTACAGCGCGAAGCGGGAGGGACTACCCGGTGACGGATCGTAGGCCTCGGTATGCCTACATAGAGCGGTTGGCGGACCGCATTCTCGACGAAGCCGCCATTACAAAAGCTCCGGTGCCGGTTGAGAAGCTGGCTCGCATGAAGGATTGCCGGGTCATCAAGTCTGACCTGAAGGAGGTTTCCGGTGTCCTCGTGCGCTCAGCGGACGGGGCTGTGATCGGTGTGAACGCCAAACACCCACCTACCAGGCAACGCTTCACCATCGCGCACGAACTTGGACACCTCCTTCTGCATGACGGAGACGCCGTCCACTACGACAAGGACTACCGAGTCAGCTTAAGGTCCGAAGCGTCGTCGGCTGGCACCAACATCGAGGAGATCGAGGCTAACTTCTTCGCGGCTTCCTTGCTGATGCCAGACAAGTTCCTTCGCGTAGATCCGCGTGCCATTGAGATGGACGTCGAGAACGAGATGTCTGTGGATGCCTTGGCCCGCGGGTATGGAGTGAGCACGCAGGCGATGACCCACCGGCTGCTAAGGATGGTATCCCGCCGGCAGCTTTGAGCTACTCAACTTGGAAGAGTCGGGTGCGCTTACGTTTGCGTGGAAGCGCCCGGGAGGGCTGCATCACACTACGAGTTCGACAGCCGCCCGCTTCATGTCGTCGTTTGCGTCGATGTAGACTAGGGTCGAGGACAGTGATCGATGGCCAGCGAGAGCGGCCAGCACCCTGACGCTGACTCCCTTGCTTGCGAGGGTAGTGATGAACGTCCTACGCCCTGAATGGCTCGTGGCACCGTCCAGGCCGGCCTTCCGATAGATGGCGTTCAGCGTCTGGCAAAGGGTGTTGGCCGAGAAGCCCTCGCGCTTCTGCGTCTGGAAGAGGCAGTTCCCATGCCCGCGATCCTTGAGCCGCTCAACATAGGCTGCCAGCTCTCGCCGGAGCTTTTCCGGGACAAACACAACCCGTCCGTGCCTGCCCTTCGTCTGCGAAGCATCGAGCCTGATCTCCGGCTTCATCTGCCCGTCCGATCCCACCACATCGCCAATCCGCAGCGCAGCAACTTCGCCGACGCGCATGCCCGCCCAATGCGTCACCAGCAGCATCGCCCGGTTCCGGGCCGCATGCGGGCGCGTCGCGACATGGTCCAGTATGCGCCGCAGCTCCCGCGAGTTAAGGGTTCTCGCCTGTGCCATCGTCCTGTGCCCAAACCTCATGTTTCCGCTTGAGTGACTTTACTTTCTGAGGTTTCCGGTGGACGACCGAAAAGACGCCGGGCTTGCAAGCGCAATTTCAATGACTTAGTGGGACCAAAACCACAGCTTTTCGCTATTTTCTTAGGTCTGCACCGACGGAGCCGCGGGCTGCCCGCGCGCTGCCCTGCGGCAGCAGCTGCGGAGACGCGCCGCGCGTCCACCGCTCTACGCGTGCCTCAATGACGCGGTCTTCGGGTCGTAGACGTAGCCCGTGATCGTGCCCTCCCGGATCTTCTCCACCACCTCATCAATGATGAACACGGGCACGAGGAACCACTCGCGGGGAGTAACCGGCTGCCCGAAGCGGTCCTCGATGGTGATCTCAAGGCGGGCCGGGCTGAAGACCCGATGGATCAGGTTCTCCAGCTTCGTCCGCGAGATGTTGTAGAGCTCATACGTCGCGACGACCTCAACGTCTGCCATGAGGAACGTCGGCTGAAGCCGCGCTCCGGCAATGCGCTGCTCCACCTTCAGGTTCGTGACGCCGATCTTGTGAACGACGTCGCGATGCGCAGCGACCATCGGGTGGTTCGATTTGCTGCGCACCACATAGATCGTGCCGCTGGGCTGGTCGTCCTGCTCCTTCTCGCCCGAGAACAGCGGCCCCGCTTCGGGATCGGTTATCCTGCGCCCTGCGTCGTCCTTGTTCAGCGCCCGCTGAAGGGAGCGCATGAGCATGTTGCTCTGCGTGCCGTTGTCGAAGATGACGCGCAGGCGCGCATCGGTGCGGCCCTGCGGCGTCGTGAACGCCTCACCCACTTCAGCGACGTAGGCTTTCTGACCGCCGACGATGAACCAGCTTCCGGGTCTGATCTCCGCCTTCAACTCGAACGGGCGCGTCTGGCGGATACTGGCATCAAGCTCCTTCTGCACCTGGTGAAACAGCGGCTTGAAGCGATCGAAATCTTCGCACTTGTCGCGGTTGGCGATTTCCTCCGCCTCTCGCCGTTCCGTCGCCGTCCGCACATGCCGCAGTTCCGTGACGCTGCCCTCTGACGGCACATCGATGCCGAGCTGCGCCAGCAACTCATCATCGTCCAGCTCGTCCGAACTGAGGTCGCCGGTCGGCGTCCCACCCGAGAGCAGCTTCTGGTGATCGAGCGTGTTGAGTAACTCAAGCGCCTCAGGGAGCTCCCGCAACCGATCGAGGCGGACGGCATAGAGCCGCTCGAAGATATCCCGGTCCTGCCCATGCTGCGGCGGGCGTCCGTGCTCCTCGACGAACCGCAGGATCTCCTCGAACCCCGCGATGATCCGTTCCTCGCGCGGCGTTCTGCCGCCTTCGCGCTTCGTCTCGACCTCGACGCCGAGCTCGTCGAGGAGGGCGTCATCCTCGTCGGTGAACGCCTTAGCCACGTGCCGCCTCCGCCTTCATGCGCGCGAGGAAGGCCACGCCCTCTGCCATTCGCTTCTCCCACGCATCCGGCGACGTGATCGACGGAAGGCGACCGCGCTCCTGCTTGAACTTCAGCGCACGCTTGGCAAGGTCACGCGCCTCCTCCATCGTCATCGTCACCCGCTTCGCGTTGATGACGGCCTGGACCTCCTTCAGGCTCTCCTCGCTCATCGTCTTGGCCAGGATCGAGTACGCCTCGCCGAAGGGGTTGATGCTGTCGATAAGGTCGATGTCGAGGTCGCGGACGTTCATGGCGAACTTCCGAACGCCCTCGACGAAGGCCGTGTTCACGCCCTTGTCGTCGTCGTCACCGCCGCCGCCCCCGAAGGCCACTTCCTTCGCCTTCTGGGTCAGGTTGAGGGCCGCGATCGCGTGCTGCCGCACGGCCTCCTGATCCGCCTCGTCCAGCTCCGGGTAGCGATCCTTGATGATCTTGCCCATGCGGACCTGGGTCAGCTCCTCCGGCACCATCTCCGGGTCGAACAGGCCGCGCTCGACGGCGGTCTTGTCCTGCACGAAGGCGGCGATGACCTCATTGAGGTCCTGCTTGCAGATGCGGGCCGCTTCCTCGCTCTTCGGCTCGGCAAGTCCCTTGATCTCGATCTCGAACTTGCCCTGCTCCTCGTTGAAGCCGACGTTGCATTTGCTGGCGTCGTATCCGCCCTCGCCATAGTCGAAGCCGGGCGTGGGGCCGCTATCGGCGGCCTTTGGCTTGAACTCGAAGCGTGGGGCGAGGACCTGCTCCATGAGCAAGCTTGCGGCGATCGCCTTCAGCGTGTCGTTCACCGCCTCCGTCACGGCCTGCTCCGAGGCATCCGGCTCCGCGATCAGGTTGGTGAAGCGTGCACGGGTCTTGCCGGGCGCGTCCCGTGTCGCGCGCCCGATAATCTGAACGATCTCAGTCAGGCTCGATCGGTAGCCGACCGTCAGGGCGTGCTCGCACCAGATCCAATCGAAGCCCTCCTTCGCCATGCCGAGCGCGATGATGATGTCCACATGGTCGCGGTTGTTCTTCTGCGCGGGGTCCTTCAGCGCGGCGGAGACACGGTCCCGCTTCGTCGGCTCGTCATCCACCAGGTCGGCGATGCGCAGAAGGCGTCCCTGCGGCGTGCGCACGAGCTGGAAGCCGGTGACCGGGTCGGCTCCCTCCCACGTCCCGAGCTCCTCGATGATGTGCTCGACCTCCCGGTGCTTGTCCTTCGTGCTCTCCCGCGAATTGACGCTGGGGATATGGACGATGGTCTTCTCGGTCGGGTCGAGCACCTTGAGGATGTCGTCGCTGTAGGCGCCCGAGTAGAAGAAATAGCCGATGTCCAGCTTCTTCAGGTGCTCATAGCCGTTGAGTTGCTCATAGTAGGTGTAGGTGACGGTTTCGAACTTGGCTTCGTCCTGCGGGGCGAGCACGGCTTCGGCGTCGCCGCGGAAATAGGAACCGGTCATCGCCACGACATGCACACGGTCGCGGCTGATGAACTGGCCCAGATGCAGGCCAAGCTTGTTGTCGGGGTTGGCGGAGACGTGGTGGAACTCGTCCACTGCGATCAGGCGATCATCGAAGGCCTCCACGCCGAACCGCTCGACGGCGAAGCGGAAGGTGGCGTGGGTGCACACCAGCACCTTGTCGGTGCTCTGGAGGAAGGCGCCGACCGAGTTGACCTTCCCGCCATCCGTGCCCGGGGCGTTGCAGAGGTTCCACTTCGGGGCAACCTTCCAGTCGGCCCAGAAGCCGAACTTCGTCAGCGGCTCATCGGCGAAGCTGGACCCGATCGACTTCTCCGGCACCACGATGATGGCCTGCCGGAGGCCCTGGTTGTTGAGCTTGTCGAGGGCGATGAACATGAGTGCGCGGCTCTTGCCGGAGGCGGGCGGCGACTTGATCAGCAGGTATTGCTCGCCGCGCTTCTCATAGGCTCGTTCCTGCATCGGCCGCATGCCGAGGGCATTGGCCTTGGTCGAGCCTCCAGTGCGGCTGTAGGAGACTGAGACAGACGGGACGGATGTCGTCATGCGGGGAGCCTGAATTCGGAGAGATAGGTGATGGCCCAGGCGGGCGGGCTGGGCCAACTTCGCTGACCCTCCTGATGCCAGGTGACGCTGTCGGCTCCAATCAGACGGTTCCGCTCAAGGTGCGCCACAAGGCCGTCGTGGTCATACAGATATAGGTCGTCGCCGTGCGGGAAGGCGATGTGGACGCCTTTGCCAAGGTACTTGCGGTCAATCACCAACCTCACCTTGAGCTGTACCTTCAGGAAGGTCTCGCCATCGATGTGGACCGCGATGAAGTCCGCACCCTGCCAATCATCTGTCAGGCGAATGCTATTGAAGCCGTAATCGGCAAGCCGCGCAGCGACCTTCTGGAAGTTGTAATTCTCCTTCTGACGCGGATTTAGAGTGCCATAATTGATCCGGAGATACATATCAGGCCGCCGATTTCTTGGTCATCTTCGTGTAGAGCTCGAAGAGCTTCTCTAGGCGCTCGGTATCGTTCTTAAAGCGGCGGCCGATATAGATGCGCTCCAATACCTCGTCGTTGCGATCGTGCGCCGCTCGGAGCTCAGTGGGCATGGCGTCTGAGCCGTAGAGATCAGCAATAGTGGCAGGGAAATGTGCCTCGCGCGCGAGAAGGATCTCCTCAGCGCAGCGGGCGAGGTCGGACTTGTTCTTCTCAGTCAGTTGCGGAACGGGAAAGGTGTTCCAGCCGAGGGTGTTTGAGTAGGAAAAATCGGTCCGGAGGCGAACGCAGACTGTGGCAATCCAAACCCAATGCAAACGTGTGGCGACGACTGCCAAATTCCAGAGCGGCACATCGTACATTGCAAAGGCTTTTTCTTGAACAATACAATAAGGCTCAAGCAAGCCAACTGGAAGATATGGCCGATTTTCGGAGCTAACTCTAGGCACAATGATAGTATGCCTCATCGACGTAACCTGGATACCTCCAGAAACCCTTCGGCTTCGGCGGATGAGGGTGGTTTGGGGCTGCAGGGGCGGCAGTGACGCGGACGCGGGTGCGCATCCGGGGGACGACGGGGCCGCTACGGCGGCGGCTGGCCTG